>Ga0233425_10005318_pt1 | contig 20456 bp, 22 predicted proteins | sample Watercolumn_Towu_2_FD_181712 | JGI IMG/M metagenome (GOLD analysis project Ga0233425, IMG submission 181712) | Freshwater microbial communities from Lake Towuti, South Sulawesi, Indonesia - Watercolumn_Towuti2014_140_MG | ecosystem: Environmental > Aquatic > Freshwater > Lake | place... | reverse complement strand
GTCGAGGGTGCCATCCGGGTGGAGTCCAACGACTCCGACTACGCGCCCTACCTGGAGATCGCCTGCACCGCAGCTCCGGCCGCCGACTGGGGCGACGACACGGCCGTGGAGTAGGCGCGCGCGGCGCTACTCGTCGTCGGTCGGCTCCTCGATCTCGCGGGGGGCGCTCTCGTCATCTTCGCCCTCCAGGTCGCTCGGGGGCGGGGGAGCGTCGGGCCTGGGCTGGAAGATGACCGTGGGACGGGCGCGCCACCCCGACTTCGGCATGAGGGCGCGCCCCTTCAGGTGGATGCTGCCGGTCTGCTCGTAGGCCTTCTTGAGACCGTACTCGAACTTGCGGCTGGCGAGGATGATGGCGTCGTAGCGCTGCTCGAGGATGGCGCGATCGATGGCCCTGGCCTCGCGCCTGAGCGGGCTGCGGGCGTGGGTGATGTCCCACAGGGCGATGAGGGCGAAGCTCGGCTCCTTGCCCACCATCACGGGGTAGTAGGGGCTGTGGGGCATCAGGACGGGGCCATCGAATTCGCGGATGGCCGCGAGCACCTGCTGGCCGGCCGCCAGGTCGGCATCGGTGGGGAGGTAGCGGTCGCGATCCCAGCGGCCGAACCAGCACTGGACGGCCACCGTGAGGGCGCACAGCAGCCACGGCCCGGCCCGGAGCAGGGGATGGGACCAACGCTGTGCCATGTGGCCCATCCCGAGCCCGGCGGTCAGCGCCAGCAGCCAGTAGCCGGGCATCAGGACGTTGGCATAGCCACCGTGGTGCCCGCGCATCAGGACCACCATCAGCAGCCCCGTGCCCACCGTGCCGACCCAGTACCAGCGGGCGAAGTGAGCCTCCGAGCTTGGATCTTCGGGCGCGGCGGTAGGCGCGGGGCGGTGCCGGCGCCGCCAGCCCCAGCGGAGCAGGGCCGCGGCGGGCAGCAGGGCGGCGATGGCCAGTGGGCCCGGAAAGGCGCTCACCAGTTCTTTCTCGGCCAGGGGGAAGAGGCGCGAACCCACGATGGGGTGGGTGGCGGGTATGGCCAGGATGTAGGTCAGGAAGTAGCCGTGGCTGGAGAGCTGCATCCAGGCAGTCCAGGCGAGGGCGGGCGCGGCCGACCAGGCGGCGAACCAGGCGGTCCTGCGCCAGCCGTGGTGGCGCCACAACGCCAACGCGATGGGCACGCCGAGCAGGGCCATGTTGTGCTTGGTGGCGAAGGCCAGGAACAGCAGCAGTCCCCCCGCGGCCAGGGCGGGGCGGCTGGCGCGCCGGCAGGCGAGCAGCGCGGCTCCCATCAAGGCGACCTGCATGCCATCGGTGCGCACGAGGTCGAAGAAGGCGCCCACATCCTCGAAGCACGAGAGGAACAAGGCGGCTGCCCCGAGGCCGAGGCTCCAGCGGTGCCCCTCCTGGCGCATGCCGAGGATCAGCAGGATCGCCGCGATGCTGGTGCCGGTGAAGCTCACGCTGCGGGCCAGGGGGTAGCCCAGCGGCAGCACACGCCCGAGCAGGCCCACCAGCCAGGGGTAGCCCGGCGGGTAGATGTAGGGGATGAATTCGGGGCTCGGCGCCACGTACAGGGGGAGACCGTCGCGCACGCGCAGCGCGTGCAGCAACATGCCACCCTCCATCCACTCCAGGTCGAACGGAAAGCCTACGCGACCCGCGAAGGTGGTCCCGGCCCACCACGCCATGAAGGCGAAGGCGGCGATGAACAGCAGGTCGGCCAGCAGGAGGAGGGCGGTGGCGAGGCGCTTCATGATCCGGACCGGGGAGGGGCGCTCCTGATACCACAACCCCACGCCTGTGGGCACTGCGGAGGTGTCCCGCCAACAGAGGGCGGACAGAAAACGACCGAATTCGGGGCACGGGGTTGCCGCGGCCCGACGCGCGGCTAGGGTTCGCGGGCACCCCCCAGGGATGGACCGATGGACGACCTGCTCAGACTCCTGAAGGCCACCTTCGGCCACGCCGGGTTTCGCCCGGGGCAGGAGGAGATCGTCCAGGCGGTGGCCGCGGGCGAGGACGTGCTGGTGGTGATGCCCACGGGCGCGGGCAAGTCCCTCTGCTACCAGCTCCCAGCCCTGGCGCGTCCGGGCACCACCCTCGTGGTGTCGCCCTTGATCGCCCTGATGAAGGACCAGGTCGACGCCCTGCGCCAGAAGGGGGTCGCGGCCACCTTCATCAACTCTTCGCTCACCCCGGTCGAGCGCCAGGAGCGCCTCGAGGGCTTGTTGCAGGGTGCGTGGCAGCTCGTGTACGTGGCGCCCGAACGCTTCAACCCGCGCTTCATCGAGCAGCTCCGGCGCGCCCGTATCGGGCTCTTCGCCATCGACGAGGCCCACTGCGTCTCCGAGTGGGGCCACGACTTCCGCCCCGACTACCTGCGCCTGAGGCCGGTGCGCGAGGCCCTCGGCAGCCCCCCGACCGTGGCGCTCACCGCCACGGCCACGCCTGAGGTGCAGCGCGACATCGTGCGGCTCGTCGGCATCGAGCGCTGCCGCCGTTTCGTGCGCGGGTTCGACCGCAAGAACATCGGGCTCGAGGTGCAGGAGGTCGCCTCCGCCGAACAGAAGCTCTCGGCGTTGCCCGCGCTCGTCGCGCAGGGTCCGGCGCTGGTCTACTGTGCCACCCGCCGGAACGTAGAGCGGGTGGTGCGTGCCCTGCGCGACGCCGAGGTCCCCGCCGGCATGTACCACGGTGGCATGGAGCACCCCGACCGCGTTCGGGTCCAGGAGGCCTTCATGCAGGGGCGTGTGCCGGTGGTGGTGGCCACCAACGCCTTCGGCATGGGGGTCGACAAGGCCGATCTTCGTACCATCGTGCATTTCGACATCCCCGGCAGTGTCGAGGCCTACTACCAGGAGATCGGCCGCGCCGGGCGAGATGGGCGCCCGGCGCGGGCCGTGCTCCTGTTCCAGCCGTCGGATCGCCGCATCCAGGAATTCTTCATCCGCAGCTCGCAGCCGGATGCCGAGCTCGTGGAGCAGGTCTACCGGCAACTCTGGGCTGCCTGGCGCGCTCAGGGGGGAGGTGAACCGCTCGTGGAGGCCGGCCTGGGGCAGCTCGCGTCCGCGCTGCCCGAGGGCGCCGGCGGTGAGGCAGTGGCCTCGGCCTGCCTGCGGGTGCTGGAGCGCCAGGGCTGGGTCCGCCGGGTCGCCCCGCGGGACCGTCCGGGCTGCGTGCGCCTGCAGCGGCGCCCCGAAACCCCGCCCCGGGGTCTGGCCGGCAGGGTCTTCGAGACCGTGGAGCGGCACCTCGGGGGGGAGCCGGAGGAGGGTTGGGTGCTCGACCCGGATCGTCTCTGCCGGGAGCTCTCCCTCGAACGGGAACAACTCCTGGCCGCGCTGCGCGGGCTCGAGACCCGCGGGCTGCTGTCCTACGACGCCCCTCGCCAGATCGGCGCCGTGGAACTGCTCCGCCCCGGGGAGCCCCTGCGGATCGACCGCGCCGCGCTGGAGGCCCGGCGTCAGGTGGAGCTGCAGAAGCTCGAACGGATGGTGGGCTACGCGCACGCCACCTGTCGAAGGCACCACCTCCTCACCTACTTCGGCGAGCACCCGCCCTTCGAGCGCTGCGGCACCTGCGATGCCTGCCGGCGGGGCGGCGCGGCCATGGCCGAGGGGCTTTCGGCCGCAGATCAGCAGATCGCCCGTGGGGTCCTGGCGTGCGTCCGTCGGCTGGGCGGCGAGTACACCCCGGCCATGGTGGCCAAGGTGCTCACGGGCTCCAGTGATCGCGCAGTGCGCGCGCTGCGCCTCGACCGCGCGATGGCCTACGGGTTGCTCGCCTCGTGGTCCCTGGCTGAGGTCGAGGGTCTGATCGAGGCGTTCGTCCATGCGGGGGCGCTCGACCGCCATTTCGTGACGCGCCCGGTCCAGGGCCAGAGCCGGACCTACGCCGTGGTGGCACTCACCGAGTCCGGAGAGCGCCTCGTCGCGGGCGAAGCCCTCACGCCGGCGGCTCAGGCGGCGCTCGTCCGGGTCTTCCTGCGCCGTGGCCGGGCTGGACCGGTGGCGCCAGGCGGGGCGGCGTCCACGGTCGTCTCCCAGGATCTGCTGGGGTACCTCCAGGAGATCCGCCGGCAGCTCGCCCTCGCGGCCGACGTTCCTGCCTATGTGGTGGCCTCGAACAGGACGCTCGCGGAGTTGGCCGCACGCCGTCCCTGCACGCGTCAGTCCATGCTGGCCGTTCATGGGATGGGGCCCCAGCGGTTCCAGCGCTTCGGCCAGCCGCTGCTCGAAGCGCTGCAGGCCTGGGGCGGCGCCTGACCGCGGGAAGCGATTTTGCTCGGTGGTGTGGTGTTTCACAGACCTTCTGGGCTGGGTTGCTTTTGCGGTTGCGGGTCGACGCGACTGAAGCTACCCTGGGTTGGTCAGCCGATGATCCGTTCCCGATCGAAGGCGTCGGTGAGGTTTTTTTCGCTTTCCCTTTTCTTGGATTATTACCGTTTCTTACAGTTTGCCGCTGGAAAACAATACTTCTACCGCTATCGTCCAACGAGCGCTACCTGGTCGGCCTGGAGCAGATCGGGTTGTCGCAAAGGAAAGGAATGCCCATGACTCAGGCAAAGCGTCGCAAGTCAAAGCTCGATCCCTACCTCGAGCACGTCGGTATGCTGCCCGATCGGGAGGTCGCCGAGATGGCCGGTGTCACTCCCGAGAACGTGCGCGCGTTCCGGCAGCGGCGGAACATCCCCGCGAGCTGGAGGGGAGAGGGCCGAATGAGCCCGGACCCGGCGACCGGCGGTTCCGCGGTGAGCGTGGAGGGCCCGCAGGGCTTCTGCGTGACCGTCACCTCCCCCCAGGGGCCGGTGGAGTTCGTCGTGCTGGCCGCGGACATCGCGCAGGCGGCGACCCTCGCCTTGCGGCGCCTCGCGGCCCGTGGGGTCGAGGGTCGCGTCCAGGACATCCGCTACCTGGCGGAGGCGCTCATCGGGTGACGGCGTCCACCCTCACCAGACACACTGCAGACCGGCTTCCTCGTCTTCATTCTGTACGGCCGCGAGGTCCACGGCGCATTGATCCTGGATCTCGGGATCGGCCTCCAGGTACATCGCCTCGAGGCTGTCACAGTCGTACTGCGGATCATCCTCGTGACAGGTGCAAAGGTAGTCTACGTAGTCATCGCATGGCTCGTAGAAGCACCCTGAAGTGACGAGGAGCGCGAGAACGGTGAGGCAGGCACGCGCCATGGCTTCCTCCGGGAGGGATGTACTGGCATAACCCCTGGGCACCGGAGGGGATACCAGGTGGCACCGCCTCCAGGAGTCACTGTGCATTCCTTCCAGGATCAGATCGTCGTGGTCACCGGTGCCACCTCCGGCATCGGTCGCGCCCTCGCGCGGGCCTTCACCGCGGCGGGCGCGCGGGTGCTCGGGACCGGGCGCGACCAGACGCGGCTCGGAGAGTTGGCCCGAGAGGTGGACCTCGCGCTGACCCTCGACGTGTGTGAGGACCGGGATGTGGCGCTGCTGGAGGCGGTGGTGTCGGACCGCTACGGGCGGGTCGATGTGCTGGTCCAGTGCGCCGGCGTGGGCCTGTTCGCCCCGTGGGACGCCACCGGGATCGACGATCTGAGGCGACTGCTGGAGGTGGATCTGGTGGGGGCGGTGCGGGTCGCCAGGGCCCTGTTGCCCGGCATGATTGCGCGCGGTGCGGGCACGCTGGTCCAGGTGGCGTCCGTCGCAGGCCTGCGCGGTTTTCCGCGCCAGACGGCCTACTGTGCGGCGAAGCACGCCCTGGTGGGTTGGTCCGAGGCGTTGCGCCAGGAGCTGCGCGGCAGCGGAGTCCGGGTGTGCCTGGTCAGCCCACCCGCGGTGGACACCCCCTTCTTCGCCCGCGCCGGCTGGCCCGACGTCGCCCGGGAGCACCCGCGCTGGCGCCCTCTCTCGGCGGAGCAGGTGGCGGCCGCGACCCTCGAAGCGGTGTCGCGGGGCGACGAGGAGCTGGTGCTCGGAGCCCGCCTACGGCTGCTTCAGACCGTAGCCCGCGCCTCGCCCGCAGCCCTGGTGCGCGCCCGCATGCGGCGGTGAGCGCTACTCCTCGATGTCGGCCGCGTCGCGGGGCTCGATCTTGAAGGCGTCGTAGGAGTACTCGATCGCTCCCGTCACGGAGGAGAGCAGCGTGCCCTCGGTCAAGTCGGCCTGGAAGAAGAGGTCGTTGATGGTGATCCCGTAGTTGGTCGTGACTTCGCCGTAGTTGTCGGGATCGGAGGTGACCTCGACGTCCTGGAGGGTCACCAGGGCACCCTCGTACGGCTCCCAGTCCGCCGGGGTGGAGCTGAGCACCACCGGGACCGGATCCGTCGTGCTGCCCGTCTCGGTGATGCTGTCGGGCTTCAGCTCCCACATCTCGTAGTAGTCCTGCAGGGTGCCCTGGATGTCCACGACGGTCCCCGGGACCGCGCTGTAGCTCATGGTGGCCAGGTAGACGGGCATGCCCGTGAAGGCGCCGCCGCCTTGATCCTGGATGAAGAACAGCTTGCCGTCGTCGGTGGTGGGGGTGGTGATGACGACGTCCTCCACGATCACGTGGTCGCCCTCGGCCGGGCTGCCCTGCCGGAGGTCGGCGATGGTGGTCGGATCGCCCGCGTCGGGCCCGGTGCAGGCGGCCACGTCGGCGCTGTCGCGCGGCACCAGCTTGTAGGCCTCGTAGGTGTAGGTGAGGGGGGCCACGATGGGTGTACAGACCGAGCCGGTGCCGCCGTTGAAGGCGCCGTACATATCGTCGATGGTGATGCCGCAGGAGGTGGTGACCTCACCGTAGTTGTCGGGCCAGGAGGTCATCTCGAGCCCATCGACCGAGATGAGGCAGCCTTCCCAGGGCTCCCAGTCGGTGGTGCCGCAGTCCACGCTGTCGACCGCGACGTCCCAGGTCCCCACGGGGGCGACATCGTAGGGCGTGGCGATGGAGATCTCCGTCAGGTCGTTCCACTCGGAGATGGTGCCGGCGATGGCGACCAGGTCTCCGACGTGCAGGTCCAGATCCGCAGGGTCCATGCCGCCGTAGAGGTAGACGTAGATGCCGCTCCAGGCGCCACCCTCCGGGTCCTGGAGGAAGAAGCCCTCGCCGCCAGGGGTCAGCTCGGCGGTGACCACGGCGCAGTTGACGGTGACGGCATCGCCGTCGGCGAAGCCGCCCTGCTGGATGTCGGCGATGGTGGTGCCCCCGGCGCAGGACTCGGGCAGATCACCGTGGCTGGGGCCCGTGTCGTCCTGCGGGGGATCGGGGTTGATGCAGCTCGCGGCCGCGAGTGCGGCGAGTACGAGGAAGCCTTTCGTCATGGCGTTCTCCGAGGCGGGAAGTGGGCAGGGCGCGCGATGGGTTATCCGGGGGCGCTTCATACACGGAGTCACGCGCCATGCCAAGTACGAATGAGTCCGCTGCCGGGCGTGCCGGGCCGGCCCTCGAGCTGCGCGGGCTGACTCGCCGGTTCGGGGCCCGCGTCGCCGTCTCCGACCTCCACCTGCGGGTCGAGCAGGGGGATCTCTACGGGTTCCTCGGTCCCAACGGCGCCGGCAAGACCACCACCATGCGCTGCGTCCTGGGCCTGATCCGCCGCGATGCCGGCGAGGTCGCCATCTTCGGGGACACCGATCCCGTGCGCCAGCGCCGCTTCGTGGGCACGTTGGTGGAGTCACCCCGCTTCCATGAGTGGATGACGGGGCGCGCGAACCTGCGGTTGGCCTGCGCCTACGCCGGGCAGGGTGATGAGGCGGACATCACGCTCGCCCTCGATCGGGTGGGGTTGGCGGAGCGCGGCGATGATCGGGTGCGCACCTACTCCCACGGCATGCGGCAGCGCCTGGGGATCGCACGCGCGCTCGTGGGGCGCCCGAGGCTCCTGATGCTGGACGAGCCCACCAACGGGCTCGATCCGCGCGGGATGCGCGAGGTGCGCGATCTGCTGCGCACCCTGGTGGAGCGCGACGGGCTCACGGTGTTCCTGTCCAGTCACCTGCTGGCCGAGGTCGAGGCCCTCTGCAACCGGGTCGGGATCCTCGATCAGGGTCGCCTGTCGGCGGAGGGCGAGGTGCGTGCTCTGTTGCGCGGGCTGGCCGGGGACGAGCAGGTCGAGGTCGGGTTCGAGGACCTGGACCGCGCCCGCGACGTGCTCGCCGCCGTCGACGGGGTCGACATCCTCGGCAGCGGCGACGCCGGGCGGCTGCGGCTCGCCGTGCGCGGCATGACCGCCGCCGAGCTGAACCGCCGGCTGGTGGAGGCGGGGCAGCCGCCCAACGCCATCGTGCCCCAGGGCCGGCGGCTCGAGGACCTCTACCTGGCGCGCACGCGCGACGAGGTGCGCTGATGACCCCACGCCATTTCTTCGCCATGTTCCTGGCCGAACTCAAGAAGACCCTGCTGCGTGGCAGCGGCATCGCCGCCCTGCTGGTCGCGGCCGCAGTGGGTGCTTTGGCGGTCGGTGGCCTGGCCGCAGCCAAGCACTACAGCGGCGACGCCGTGATCAACGGCGCGCCGCTGAGCCAGCTCGTTCAGATCCAGGGGGTCACGGTCGTCTCGTGGTCCCTCAAGGCCCGTAATTTCTTCCTGCTGCCCCTGGTGCTCCTCTGGGCGACTGGCACCACCTTCGCCGGCGAGTGGCGGGAGCACACCCTGCGTGAGCTGGTGGTGAGGCCCGTCCCACGTTGGACGGTGCTGGCTGCCAAGCTCGCCGCGTTGAGCGTCCTCTCGGGCCTGACGCTGGTGGTCACGGGGCTGGTGTCCGCCGTTCCCGGGGCTGCGGTCTTCGGGTTCGAGGGCGAGTGGGGGCCGGTGCTGCTCGGCTACCTGGCCTCCTGGGCCTCGGACCTCGGCCTGCTGGCGTTGGGCATCCTGGCCTCCCTGCTGGTCCGGAACGTGGCGGGGGTGGTGGTCGGCGTGGTGCTGTTCCTGGTGCTCGACCTCGGGTTGCGGTTGGTCCTCAAGGCGGCAGGCTTGCTCGGGCTCGCCTCGGCCACCACCATCTCCCACTTCCTGCCCGGCGAGGCGCTGGCCGCATGGGAGGGCTACGACGCCGGCTGGGACTGGGTTCCGTTCACCGGCCTGGGGGTACTGCTGGTGCTGTGCCTGGCCCTGTCCGTCTGGCGCATGATGCGGACGGACATCCCCTGAGGAGGCTCCACCGATGCTCGGCGCCCTGTTGTTGCTCACCACGCTCGCCTCCGCCCGTCCGCTGATGGGCGTGGAGTGGGTGCCCTTCTCGCGGGGAGACGCCATGTGGGTGTCCGACGGCCCAACCTCCGGCACCGGGGTCGCCGCGCTGGATGGCTGGCTGCAGCCGGCGCTGCGCTTCCAGGGGGGAGTCCTGCACGAGCGCTGGGCCCTGCTGGGCAGCGCGGCGGTGGCACGCCTCACCACCACCACCTGGCTGGCTGAGGGACGCGACCAGACGCACGTGGGTGCGCTGTGGCTCGGGCTCGGCTACCGGCGGTTCTTCGGCCTCCCAGGCGAGCACCCGGTCCAGGCCTTCGCCGAGACCGGCGTCTACGGTGTGATCCCCTCGGCCCGGCAGATCTCCGATTCCTGGACCGAGGCCGAGCAGCAGGACGCCGACGAGGGCGCGGCCTACACCCGCAAGACCATCGGCGCCCTCGGCGGTTGGCTGGGGCCGGGCTTCGGCTGGTGGGTACACGAGCGGATCATGATCGGCGCCCGCTACCACGTGCTGCTGCACCGGGGGCAGGTGCTGACCGACGACGCCCTCTCGATCTCCACCGCCCTGTACTCCGAAGCGGCCTTTCTGGTGGAGGCCAGGCTCCCGTGACGCGGTGCGGTGGCGAGGGACACCGTCCAGGACGGTCTGATCGTTGCTCGTCGCGCGCGCGCGCGATAGTGCGGTTTGCCCAGGAGCACGTACCATGAACATCGTGCCGGACTGGGTGCTCGTCGCCCTGCAGACGCTGCCCTTCCTCGTCACCTTCCTCGTCCTGCGCACCCTCCTCTTCCGGCCGTTCATGGCCTACCTGGAGGAACGCCGTGCCGCCATCGACGGCGCTCGGGCGGAAGCCGAGAAGCTGCGGGAACGCCTGGCGGAGGCGCGCGCGCTCTGGGAGCAGCGTCTGGCCGAGGCGCGGGCGGAAGGTGTGCAGCACCGCGTCCGCATCCAGGCCGAGGCCAATGCCCAGCGCCAGGCCCTGCTCGATCGAGCGCGGGCTGGGGCTGAGGCCGAGGTCGCGGCCGCGACCGCACAGATCGGCATGGCCCACGCCGAGGCCAGCGTCCGCGTCGAGGCCGAGGCCCGCCAACTGGCGGCCTTGATGGCCGAGCGGGTCCTCGGTCGTCCCCTGGCGCAGGCCTGAGGAGGAGACATGGTTCGCCTCACGCTGTGGGTCCTGGCGCTCGCGCCGGCGGTCGCCTTCGCGAGCGAGCATGGGCAGGGGGCTGGAGGCATCCCCTGGGGTTCCTGGGGCGCGCATGCGTTCAACCTCGTGGTGCTCCTGGCCGTGCTGTTCCTGTTGGCCCGCCGCCCCATCTCGGACGCCCTGCGGAACCGGGCCACCGGCGTTCGGCGGTCCATCGAGAGCGCCCAGAAGGAGCGGGACCTGGCCCGCGCCCAGTTGGACGAACTCGAGGAGAAGCTGGCCGAGTTCGAGCTGCAGGTCGAGCGCCTGCGCAAGGAGATGGCCGAGCAGGCGCAGCACGAGCGCGAGGAACTGCTCGCTCGCGCGGAGCGCGAGATCGCCACGGTGCAGGCCGCGGCGGCCCGGGCCGTGCGGGATGAGGCCCGCCGCGCCCGCCGCGAATTGCAGGAGCAGTCCGTGACCATCGCCGTCGCGCTGGCGGAGCGGATCCTGGCCGGCCAAGCCAGCGATGCCGACCAGCAGGTCCTGGCTCGCGAGCTCCTCTCGGCCGTGGGAGAGGGCGAGCGAACCCGGGGAGGAGCCGACCATGGCGCGTGATGCCACCATCGCACGGCGCTACGCCCGGGCCTTCGCGGGGTTGGTGGAGGAGGAGGGTGTGTATGCCGAGGTCGCCGCGGACCTTGCCCGGTTGCAGCTCCTGCTCGACGCGCCCGACGGCGAGTTCCTGGCCGTTCTGTCCAACCCGGTGTTCACCCTGGCCGAGCGCCAGCAAGCCTTGAAGGCCGCCATCGAACCACTGCGCTTCCACCCGCTCCTGGTGGCGTTCCTCCTGCTGCTGCTCGAGAACGGGCGCTTCGCGTGGTTGCCCCTGGTGTTGGCCGCCTGGCGCGAGCAGGACGATCGCCGGTCCGGCCGCGTGCGCGCCCGCTGCGCCACCGCGCGCCCCTTCGCCCCCGAGTTGCTGGACGAGATCCGCCAGTGCCTGTGCAAGGCCACGGGCGCCGAGGTGATCCTCGGCATCCAGACAGACCCTTCCCTCCTCGCCGGCCTCGTGATCGAGATCGGTGGTGTCATCTACGATGCGAGCCTGCGGTCCAGGCTCGCCGGCCTGCAGCGTTCCCTGCTGAGCAGCCACGCCGTCGACCCCCACGAGGCCTGAGCCTCCGCTGCCACTTCCCCGCCTGGAGCACCCATGGACCTCCGCGCCGATGAGATCAGCCAGATTCTGAAGCAGCAGATCCGCGACTACGAGTCGCGAGTCCAGGTGGAGCACACCGGCTCCATCCTGACCGTCGGTGACGGGATCGCCCGCGTGTACGGTCTGTCCGGCTGCATGGCCGGCGAGCTGCTGGAGTTCCCCGGCGGGCTGCTCGGGATGGCGTTGAATCTGGAGGAAGACAACGTCGGCGTCGCGTTGATGGGAGACGACACGCACGTGCGCGAGGGCGACCAGGTCAAGCGCACGGGTCGCATCGTCTCCGTGCCGGTCGGCGAGGCAGTCATGGGTCGGGTGATCGACCCGCTGGGCCGGCCCCTGGACGGCGGCGACCCCCTGCCCATGGAGATCGTGCGGCCCATCGAGCTGAAGGCCCCCGGCATCGTCAAGCGCCGCTCGGTCAAGGAGCCGCTGCAGACAGGCATCAAGGCCATCGACTCCATGATCCCCATCGGGCGTGGCCAGCGCGAGCTGATCATCGGCGACCGCCAGACCGGCAAGACCGCCCTCGCCATCGACACGATCATCAACCAGCGCCGCGACAAGGACGATCCGAAGTGGCGCATGCACTGCATCTATGTGGCCATTGGCCAGAAGCAGTCTACAGTCGCGCAGGTGGTGGACCGCCTCCAGAAGGAGGGCGCCATGGAGTACACCTGCGTGATCTCCGCGCCGGCCTCCTCGCCCGCACCACTGCAGTTCCTCGCGCCGTACGCGGGCGCCACCATCGGCGAGTACTTCCGCGACGGCGGCAAGCACGCCCTCACCGTGTACGACGACCTCTCCAAGCAGGCGGTCGCCTATCGCCAGCTCTCGCTGCTGCTGCGGCGTCCGCCCGGGCGCGAGGCCTACCCCGGCGATGTCTTCTACCTGCACTCCCGGCTGCTGGAGCGGGCCGCCAAGATGTCCGACCGCGAGGGCGGGGGTTCGCTCACCTCACTGCCCGTCATCGAGACTCAGGCTGGCGACGTCTCCGCCTACATCCCGACCAACGTGATCTCGATCACCGACGGCCAGATCTTCCTGGAGAGCGACCTCTTCTACGCCGGCCAGCGTCCCGCCGTGAACGCCGGAATCTCGGTGTCCCGCGTCGGTGGCAACGCCCAGATTCCGGCCATGAAGGAGATCGCCGGGGCCCTGCGCCTCACCCTGGCCCAGTACCGCGAGTTGGCCGCGTTCGCGCAGTTCGGCTCGGATCTCGACACCGCCACCAGGCGCCAGCTCACCCGTGGCGCTCGCCTCACCGAGATCCTCAAGCAGGGCCAGTACCAGCCCCTGGGGGTCGAGATCGAGATCCTGCAGATCCTGGCCGGCACCGAGGGCTTCTGCGATGACCTCGAGCTGGGCCAGGTCGGTCGTTTCCTAGCGGACTTGACCGCCCACTTCCAGGCCCGCCAGGCGACCCTGCTCCAGGAGCTGCTCCAGAAGCGTACCTTCAAGGGCAACGACCTCAAGGAACGCATGGTCGCGGCCATCCGCGGCTACAAGCAGACCTGGCACCCCGCCTAGGCCTCCCCCAACCGCGCCCCACCCCCCTGGAGGAGAGCCGTGGCGAGCCTTCGAGACATCCGGCGTCGGATCCAATCGGTCAAGAGCACCCGGCAGATCACCTCCGCCATGAAGCTCGTGGCCGGAGCCAAGCTGCGGCGCGCCACCGAGAACGCCCAGGCCGCGCGGCCGTATCAGGAAGCCCTCACGCGCGTGCTCGGAAGCGTCGCCGCGAGCGCCCAGGGCCTCGAGTTGCCCCTGTTGGCCAAGCACCCCCTCATCCGGCACGTCCGGCTCGTGGTCTTCACCAGCGACCGCGGGCTCTGCGGAGGGTTCAACTCCAACCTGCAGCGCTACGCGGAGCGTCAGGTCACCGACCTGCGCGCCTCCGGTGTCGAGGTGTCGGTCGTCGCGGTCGGCAAGAAGGGCCGGGACTACCTGAGCAAGCGGCGCTGCCCCGTGGTCGCGTCACACATCGACGTCGACCCGCCGGAATTCAGCCAGCTCGCCACGCGCCTCGGCGCCGGCCTGCGCGTGGCCTACGTGGACGAGGGCGTAGACCAGGTCCAGATCATCTACAACCGCTTCGTCTCGGCCCTCATCCAGCGCCCCACGGCCTTCGAGCTGCTGCCCGTCAGCCTGCGCGACGGCGCGGAGAGCGGCGAACCCGGCGGCGAGTACCGGTACGAGCCCGATGGTGGCGCCATCCTCGCCACCCTCCTGCCGCTCTACATCGACACCGTCCTGCTCCAGGCCATGCTCGAGACCCAGGCCGGCGAGATGGCGGCGCGGATGACCGCCATGGACAGTGCTACCCGCAACGCGACCGAGATCATCGGCAACCTCACCTTGCAGTACAACCGGGCCCGCCAGGCCGCGATCACGAAGGAACTCATCGAGATCGTGTCGGGCGCCGAGGCCCTATAGGTTCCCAGGAGTCGGCGGATGACCACCTCAGTGAACGAAGCCAGCTACGGTGCGATCAAGCAGATCATGGGCCCGGTCGTGGACGTGGAGTTCCCTCCCGGCCGGCTGCCGGCCATCCTGAGCGCGCTCAAGGTCAGCAACACCTTCATCAACGACAAGCCCGAGAATCTCACGGTCGAGGTCGCCCTGCACATGGGCGAGAACCTCGTGCGCTGCGTCGCCATGGACACCACCGACGGCTTGGTCCGCGGCCAGCGGGTGCGCGACACGGGCGGCCCCATCACCATGCCGGTCGGCCCTGGTGTGCTCGGGCGCATCATCAACGTCACCGGAGAGCCGGTCGACGAGCTCGGGCCCGTCGAGCACACCGAGCGTCTGCCCATCCACCGTCCCCCGCCGGGCTTCATGGAACAGGCCACCGAAGTGGAGATGTTCGAGACGGGCATCAAGGTGGTCGATCTGCTCGCGCCCTATTCGCTCGGCGGCAAGATCGGCCTCTTCGGCGGCGCGGGTGTCGGCAAGACCGTGCTCATCATGGAGCTGATCAACAACGTCGCCCTCAAGAAGGGCGGCCGGTCGGTGTTCGGCGGCGTCGGCGAGCGTACCCGCGAGGGCAACGACCTCTGGAACGACATGATGGAATCCGGGGTCATCAACGCCCAGAAGGACGACCACGGCCATCTCAAGCTCGGTCCCGACGGCCTGCCCATCATCCGCACGGAGGGGTCGCGCGTGGCCCTGGTCTACGGGCAGATGAACGAGCCACCCGGGGCCCGCGCGCGCGTCGGTCTCTCCGCGCTCACCGTCGCCGAGTACTTCCGCGACCTGCCGCGCACCGATGGCAAGCGCAACGAGGTGCTGCTCTTCATCGACAACATCTTCCGCTTCACCCAGGCTGGCTCGGAGGTCTCCGCGCTGCTCGGCCGCATGCCCTCGGCCGTGGGCTACCAGCCCACCCTGGGCACCGAGATGGGGGCGCTGCAGGAGCGCATCACCTCCACCAAGCGGGGCTCCATCACCTCGGTGCAGGCGATCTACGTGCCCGCCGACGACCTGACCGACCCGGCGCCGGCCACGGCCTTCGCCCACCTCGACGCCACCACGGTGCTCTCCCGCAAGGTCGCCGAGCTCGGCATCTACCCGGCCGTCGACCCGCTCGACTCGACCTCGCGCATCCTCTCCGCCGAGGTCGTGGGCGAGGAGCACTACCGCGTGGCCCGCGCCGTGCAGCAGGTGCTTCAGCGCTACAAGGAGCTGCAGGACATCATCGCCATCCTCGGCATGGACGAGCTGTCCGATGACGACAAGCTCACCGTCGAGCGCGCCCGCAAGATCCAGAAGTTTCTCTCCCAGCCCTTCTTCGTGGCCGAGCAATTCACGGGCTATCCAGGCGTCTACGTCTCCCGGGAGGACACCGTCCGGGGCTTCCGTGAGATCCTCGAGGGCAAATGGGACCACCTGCCCGAGCAGGCCTTCTACATGATGGGCACCATCGAGGACGTGGTGAAGCGCGCCAAGCAGATCGCCGAGGAGCATGAATGACACCGGCGTTGACGCTGCGCATCGTCACCCCACGCCGGGTCGCCTGGCAGGGCGAGGCGGTCGAGGTGCGGTTGCCAGGCTTTCTGGGGCAGTTCGGGGTCCTGCCCGACCACGAGCGGCTGCTCTCCGTGGCGCGTCCCGGGCGGGTGCACATCGTCACCGCGCAGGGCGACGCCGTCTTCGTGGTGGGCACCGGCTTCGCCGAGGTCGGCTCCGACCACCTCACCCTCTTGACCGATCACTGCGAGCCCGCCGAAGGCCTCGATCGCGACCTGGCCGAGAAGGAGCTGCATCAGGCCGAGGTCGAGCTGTTCCACGCCCAGCACGGCACCGCCGCCTGGGACGAGATCGAGCGGCGCATGGAGCTGGCCCGCGCCAGGATCGGCTGAGCGCGCAATTTGCTGCGCCCGCCTTGACAGGGCGTTATCTGCCCCGGTCCCCCACCTTCGGATCCCCGGCATGCGCCTGTTCATCGCCGTCCCGCTGCCCGACGAGACCCGTGACGCCCTGCTCGGTCTGCAGGACAAGCTGCGCGGCAAGGTGAAGCGTGCCACCTGGGTGCGCCGCAGCGAGATGCACGTCACCCTGCGGTTCCTCGGAGATTGCGACGACGACTTCGCACCCGAGGTCGGGGAGATGCTCGCCGAGGCCCTGGTGGAGCACCACCCCTTCGAGGCCCTGGTCAAGGGTGCCGGCGCGTTCCCCAACCCCCGGCGGCCCAAGGTCTTCTGGGTCGGGCTGGAAGACAACGGCGGTTTCGCCGAGCTGGCCCACGTCATCAACCTGGCCCTGGCCGCCCTCGGCCTCCCTGCGCCCGCCAAGCCCTTCCAGCCCCACATCACCCTCTGCCGGCTGCGCGGTCCCTGGCTCGGCGGGCTGCCCAAGCCACTCGAGGAGCTCCGGGAGCTGGGGCGCTTCCCCGTGGATCGCATCGTCCTCTTCCAGAGCGACCTGCACCTCTTCGCCCCGCAGCACACCGAGCTGCGGAGCTTCCCCCTGAAGTAGGGGTTCCGGTCGTGGCCGAACCCGGCCGTCTCATCGCCATCGAGGGCCTGGACGGCTCTGGCGGGACCACCCAGGTCGCCCTCCTGGCGACCGCGCTGCGCGCCCGGGGGTACCAGGTCCTGGTCACCGGCGAACCCACCCGCGGGCCCATCGGGCGGCTGATCCGGCAAGCCCTTCGGGGGGAGGAACCCCTGTCCGACGGGGTTCTGCCCTACCTGTTCGCCGCCGATCGCCGAGACCACCTGGACCGCGAGATCCTCCCCGCGCTTTCGGCTGGCACCTGGGTCATCTCCGATCGGTACCTGGCCTCCTCCCTGGCGTACCAGTCCCTGGCCGTGGATTTCGAGCACGTCGTGGCCTTGAACGGGCAGTTTCGGCTGCCGTGCCTCACGATCATGTTGGCGCTGTCGCCCGAAGCCAGCCTGGCGCGGGTGAACGCTCGGGGGGAGCAGATCGAGCGCTTCGAGGTGCTCGAGACCCTGCGGCGGGTGGAGCAGGGGTATGCGCGGGCGCTGGAGTGGTGCCGGGCGCAGGGGGCCGCCGTGGCGGAGATCGACGCGAGCGGGAGCGTGGAGGAGGTGCGGGCGGCGGTGTGGGGGGCGGTCGAAGCCCTGGCGTGCTGATCGCTACCACCTCCCGAAGACGCCACGACGACCGGCGCGATGGTCCCCGATGCGCCGCAGCGTCCCAGGGCTGGCATCCGCCGGCAGATCGTCGAGATCGAAGAGCCTGGCTTCGGCGATCTCCCAGTCGTGGCTCCCGTCGCTCACGAAGTCGGCGCAGACGAACACCGCGATGTGGTCGGTGCGCCCGTTCCAGAAGTTGGTGTAGATCCCGAGCAGGGACATCTCTCCCAGGACGGCCCCCACCTCCTCGCGGCATTCACGCCGAGCAGCCTGCTCCAGCGTCTCGTCTTGGTTCACCCCGCCGCCGGGCATGTGCCAGTCCTTGCGGTAGGTGTGGCGTACCAACAGGACCTGGCCGTCGTGTACCAGCAGGGTGCGGACCCCCGCCGTGTGCGGCCGTCGCACCCACCACCAGCCGCGCAGGACCAGGTATCCGAGCTGGTGAAGGCGGTTCATGGGCGCCGCTGTAACCGCCTGGCCCAGCGTCGGTTACCTGCCCCCTCCGCCCAGGAGGCCCCCCATGCTCGATCGTCGCCTCGTCGCCGAGAACCCGTCGTTGGTCCTGGACATGCTTGCCCGGCGCCACGCGGGCCCGGAAGCCTTCGGCGCTGTGGAGCGCTTCGCCGCCCTGGAACAGGAGCGCCTGGCGGCCGTGCGCGAGGTCGAGGATCTCCGCCGGTTGCGCAACGAGTCCTCCCGCGCCATCGGTGCCCTGATGAAGGCCGGCCAGCAGAACGAGGCTGAGGCCATGAAGGCCGCCGTGCGCGACGGCGCCGAGCGCACCCGGGCGCTGGAGCAGCGGTTGGACGAGGTGCAGGCCGAGGTGCGGACCGTGCTCGTCGCGTTGCCCAACCTGCTCGATGAGCGCGTCCCTCCTGGCAAGGGCGACGAGGACGCCGTGGAGATCGGGCGCTGGGGCGAGCCGTCGCCTTTCGACTTCGAGCCTGTGGCCCACGACGATCTGGCCACCGCGCTGGGCATCCTGGATACAGAACGGGCGGCCCGCATGGCGGGTGCGCGCTTCGCGGTGCTCAAGGGGGCCGGCGCTGCGCTGGAGCGGGCGCTCATCAACTTCTTCCTGCACATCCACGCCACGGAGCACGGCTATACCGAGCTGATGGTGCCGTACCTGGTGTGGGGCTCGGCCCTGGAGGGCACCGGGCAGCTCCCCAAATTCGAGGCGGATTTGTTCAAGCTCTCCCAGCCGCTCAACGGTTCGGACGCCTACCTCATCCCCACCGCCGAGGTCCCGGTCACCACCCTGCACCGGGGCGAGATCCTCGACCCCGCGGTCTTGCCACTCAAGTACGCGGCCTTCACGCCCTGCTTCCGGGCCGAAGCCGGCTCGTATGGGCGTGACACCAAGGGGCTCATCCGCCAGCACCAGTTCCACAAGGTGGAGATGGTCCAGATCGTCGAGGCCCATGACTCGGACCGCGCGCACCACGAGCTGATCGGCCACGCCGAGCACCTGCTGCAGTTGCTCGGGCTGCCATACCGCAAGGTCCAGATCTGCGGCGGAGATGCCTCGGCGTCCGCCGCCTACCAGGTCGACCTCGAGGTCTGGGTGCCCAGCCAGCAACGCTACCGCGAGATCTCCTCCTGCTCCAACTTCTGGGACTACCAGGCCCGGCGCCTGGATCTGCGCCACCGGCAGCGCGAGGGCCGCGGCACCGCCTTGTGCCACACCATCAACGGGTCGGGTCTCGCGGTCGGCCGCACGCTGGTCGCAGTGCTGGAGAACTACCAGCAGGCCGATGGCAGCGTCGTCGTGCCCGGGGTGCTTCGCGGCTTCCTGGGCGGGCTTGACCGGATCGGACCCAGGGAATAGGTGGCCCCGGCTCCGGGCCCGGGTCGTTCGGCCCGCCTGGAGGCGTGGCCGAGTGGTTGAAGGCAGCGGTCTTGAAAACCGCCGCAGGGAGACCTGCCGTGGGTTCGAATCCCACCGCCTCCGCCTGTTGCGCAGCCGCGATCTTTCTATTAGGAGACGTGACCGAGAGGCTGAAGGTACTCGCTTGCTAAGCGAGCATGGGGTTAAAAAGCTCCATCGAGGGTTCGAATCCCTCCGTCTCCGCCCCCTTTGAATGCACCGTTAGCTCAACTGGATAGAGCATCTGACTACGGATCAGAAGGTTTGGGGTTCGACTCCTCAACGGTGCGCCATCCTTGATAGAAGCCCCGTTCCTTGCGGAACGGGGCTTCTCTTTTGGGGAGAGGGAGAGGACGAAGTCATCGCGTGAGGGAGGAGGGGTGGAGCGTCGGAGCCGCTGGTGGACCGGGTGGAGGTGCGTGGGGCTGAGAGCGCGCCAAGTACGTTGGTGGCTGCCGGGGATCCTCGGTGGGCGCTTGGGGTTCGACTCCTCAACGGTGCGCCATCCTTGAAGCCCCGTTCCTCGCGGAACGGGGCTTTTGCGTGGGGAGAGGGTGACGACGAAGTGATCGCGGGAGGGAGGAGGGGTGGAGCGTCGGAACCGCTGGTGGACCGGGTGGAGGTGCGTGGGGCTGAGAGCGCGCCAAGTACGTTGGTGGCTGCCGGGGATCCTCGGTGGGCGCTTGGGGTTCGACTCCAGAGGATCATGGAGGTCGAGGTGGTGCGAACGACTGGAACCCGACCCCTGCGGCGCTGCGAGCATTTATGCCGGGGTATCTGGGAGTGGCGTGCGGCTCCGAGCAGCCTCGGCGGCGAGAACAGCGGAATGCGCGCCCTTGATCTCGGAGGCTGCCGAGGGACCTCATCCGGCGCTTGGGGTTCGACTCCGTGGAGGCATGGAGGTCGAGGTTGTGCGGAGGGAAAGGGGTCAGGACTCGTCGGTCAGAGCACGTGCCACGCTCCAGGCCAGCGCACCCACTGCAGCGACCCCCAGAACGATGGGGACGACAGGTGTCTCCACCAGGACGTGTACGATGGCTTCACCCGGACCCTGGGCAGGATCGAACCGGTCGTGGTGGGTTTCCTCTCGGCCGTTTGCCCACCGCTGCCTGTGGAGCCGGCCCTGCCCAGGCCCGAGTGATTTCACCCGGTCCTCGACCTGGCCGCGCGGCCAGGCCATCTGAGGCGTGGTCCAGTGCGACATCAGCGATCCTCTGCGTCGATGGCGTTGCCGACGGCGGCGCCCAGGCTGCCACCGATGGCGCCGCCGATGAACGCCCCAGGGACACCTGCGAAGGAGCCGATCATGGCGCCGAACAGGGCGCCGAGCCCGGCGCCACCGGTGCGGTTGCCGTGCCCACGGCGCTCGGCCTCGGCGATGATCCGCTCATGCGCCTGGTTGGCGGCCATCCGGGTGGACGGCCGGGTGGTGAGGTTGTTCTTGGTTTTTCTTGGGGACGACATCATCGTGTCCTTGGCTGGTCTCCGCCCAGAAG
>Ga0233425_10005317_pt1 | contig 20458 bp, 15 predicted proteins | sample Watercolumn_Towu_2_FD_181712 | JGI IMG/M metagenome (GOLD analysis project Ga0233425, IMG submission 181712) | Freshwater microbial communities from Lake Towuti, South Sulawesi, Indonesia - Watercolumn_Towuti2014_140_MG | ecosystem: Environmental > Aquatic > Freshwater > Lake | place... | reverse complement strand
ACGGCCAATGCGCGTCTGCGCAATCTGCCGCCACCCTATCGCCACAATCCCGAAGATCCGCCGGTCACTCCGGACCGGCTGCAACAGGAATACGGACTGATCGCGGAAATCTGCGGGGAACGCCTGGAACGCTACGGCTACCCGCGGCACCTTCCGCCGCCGGCAATGCCGAGCCAGGGTGGCGGGGCACCATCGGTGTAGCGAGGAAGAGAAAAGCTCGATCACTCTGGAACGGACGAAGGACGAACGATACCGGGTGGTGTTCGATAGCTTCCGGAACACCGGCCAACGACAGAACGAGAGGAGTGCCGAGGTCGCGATTTTCGACATGGATTACCAGCATCCCCCGGCGATCTGGGTTCGCTGCCAGGGCGGCAATGGTCGCGGACATTTTTCGCGAACCGGTTCATGCATCCAGTTCAATCCGGTCAAGCATGGCCACGTCGTCAGCGTCGCCGATTGGCGGTATTCCATCCACACTCCGCCGGTATGGCCGAGACGGGATTTATCCGGAGAATTGGGCCGGAACCGCGATGGGGTCAAACCCGATTCTTCGGGAAAATCCGTGGCATGGTGATCCCTCTTGAGCTTGTTTCTGTACCATGAAGCTCGGAGGCATCTCGCTTTGTAACATTGCGTTTCGCTGCTGGCGGAACCACCAATCAGCAATTTGAGGGTTAGCGCCCGAACAGCAACAACGCCGCTGGGCATCGCCACCAGCAGGTAGGCCGATCATTCCTCCTGCCATGCCCGAACCGGGACGTGCCAGCCCTCGACCCTCCTCCCGGCCCGAGAATCCGTTCGGGTGAACTAGACTTGAGCAGGCCACCGTAGCGGAGCGCGATGCGCCCTCCGGTGGCAGCCGAATCCCCCGCGTACCGCACCACCGGCTCCCGGCCACCGCTCAGGCACGGGAACCGCAGGCCGCGGGAGACCAATCCTTCCCCGCAGACCGAAAACCCATGGCACAACCTCTCCTCCCCACTGCCGAAGCTGCCGGCAACCGGCTCTACCGCCGCGCCAAGTGCCTCATCCCCGGCGGCACCCAGCTGTTGTCCAAGCGGCCGGAGATGTTTGCGCCGGAGATCTGGCCTGCCTACTACTCCAGGGCCAAGGGCTGCCGGGTGTGGGACCTGGACGGGAAGGAATACGTGGACATGTCGATCATGGCGGTGGGGGCCTGCATCCTGGGCTATGCCGACGACGAGGTGGACGGCGCCGTGGTCGAGGCCATCCGCCGCGGCGTCAACAGCACCCTCAACGGCCCCGAGGAAGTGGAACTGGCGGAAGCCTTGCTCGAGCTACACCCCTGGTTCGGCATGGTGCGTTACGCCCGCGGCGGCGGCGAGGCGATGTCGGTGGCGGTGCGCATCGCCCGCGCCCACACCGGCCGCGACGTGGTTCTGTTCAGCGGCTACCACGGCTGGTGCGACTGGTATCTGGCGGCCAACCTGGCGGACGACTCCGGTCTGGACGGCCAGCTCATGCCGGGGCTCGAGCCCAACGGCGTGCCGCGGGGCCTAACCGGAACCGCCGTGCCCTTCCATTTCAACGACATTGGCTCGCTGCGTGACACCATCCGAGGCCGGGAAAAGCAGATCGCCGCCATCGTCATCGAGCCGGCGCGCGGTGAGGACGCCCCCGGCGAGTATCTCAAGGCCTTGCGCGAACTGGCCTCCGACATCGGCGCGGTGCTGGTGTTCGACGAGATCACCAGTGGCTACCGCATGTGCGCCGGCGGCATCCACCGCCGCTATGGCATCTATCCGGACATCGCGGTGTTCGCCAAGTCCATGGCCAACGGCTATGCCATGTCGGTGGTGATGGGCAGCGAGCCGGTGATGCAGGCGGCCCAGACCACCTTCATCTCCAGCACCAATTGGACCGACCGCATCGGCCCCACGGCGGCCCTGGCGACCCTGCGGAAATACCAGGCCAGCCGGGCCGAACAGCACTTGATCGCCACCGGAGATCGGGTCAAACAGATCTGGCGGGATGCCGCGGCCAGGGCCGGCCTGACCATCGCCGTCAGCGGCCTGCCCTCGCTGGCGGCCTTCGCCTTCCAGCACGCCGAGGCGCAGGCCCTCAACACCCGCTTCGTGGTAGAAATGCTGCGGCGGGGATTCCTCGGCTTCCGCCAGTTCAAGCCCTCCCTGGCTCACGGCAGCGGCGAGACCGACGCCTACCGGGTTGCCGTCGACGAAGTCTTCGCCCTACTGGCGAGCCTGCCCCCCGGGGAGATCGCCGTCTCGCCCCTGGCACACAGCGGCTTTCAGCGGCTGACCAGGGAATGAGGCGGGGCGTGCACGACACGGCAACGGCAGGCTTGCAGGACGCCCGGTCGGTTCTGCACCAGGGCCCGGTGCTGGAAGCGGTCAACGGCTTCGAGGTGATCGACTGCGCCGCCTGCCGCTACAAACACGCGGTTCCGATCCCGAGCCCCGAGGAACTGGATGCGGTCTACCGCCACGACTACTACCGCGCCGAAAAGCCCCTCTACATCGAGCGCTATCTGGAAGACAAGGACTGGTGGGACCGAGTCTACGACAGCCGCTATGCCCTGCTGGAAAAGCATCTGCCGCCGGAGCGGCGGCGCATCCTCGACGTCGGCTCCGGCCCCGGACTGTTCCTGCTGCGGGGCCGGGAGCGGGGCTGGAGCGTGCGTGGCATCGAGCCGTCCGCCCAGGCCGCCGCCTACAGCCGCGACCAACTGGGACTGGAGATCAGCGAATCCTTCCTGGAACCGACCCTGGCGGTCCGGCTCGGACGGTTCGACGCCGTCAACCTGGGTGAGGTGCTGGAGCACCTGCCCGACCCCGCCGCCATGCTGAGCCTGGTACACGGCCTGCTCGACCCCGGCGGGCTGATCTGCCTGGTGGTCCCCAACGACTTCAATCCGTTCCAGCGTATCCTCCAGGAGCACTTGGGCTACCGGCCTTGGTGGGTGGCCCCGCCCCACCACCTCAACTACTTCGACTTTCCCAGCCTGGCGGACCTGGTGAGGCGTTCGGGTTTCCAGGTGATCCGGCAGGAGGCCAGCTTCCCCATCGACCTGTTCCTGCTGATGGGGGAAAACTATGTGGACCAGCCGGAACTGGGCCGAATCTGCCACGGACGCCGCAAGCGCTTCGACCTGGCCTTGCTGGAACACGGCGGCGAGCCCTTGCACCGGGCCTGGAGCGAGGCACTGGCTGGCCTCGGCCTGGGCCGAGAGATCGTGCTGTATGGACGCAAACCCGCCGATGCATGACACCCGCCCGCTGTTCCTGGTCTCCAGCGGCCGCTCCGGCACCCAGATGCTGGAAAAGCTGCTGTCCGGCCAGCCCGAAGTGGAAGCCCACCACGAGTACCTGTGCACCCACGTGCAGCCCTTGGCGGCGCGCTGGGCCATGGACCGGATGGCGCGGGACGAGGCTCTGGCGGGACTGGCGGGGCTGTACGGACCGGCCATCGAATATTGCGAACGCCCGCTGTTCGCCGACTCCTCCAACAAGCTGTCCTGGGTGATCGAGTTGCTGGCGGAGCTGTTTCCGGCGGCGCGCTTCGTGTTCACGGTGCGCGACGGACGCAAGGTGGCCAGCTCCTATTTCCACAAGCTGGCGGACGAGTGCTACGACGACCGCAGCGTGGCCATTCTGCGTGCCCACTTGGAATCGGGCCGCCCCGCGCCACCGCCGGACAAGAAATACTGGTGGCCGATCCCCCTGCCGCCGGCTCCGGACGCCGCGGACTTCCCCGGCTTCGACCAGTTCGACCGCATCTGCTGGCACTGGGGCGCCATCAACCGGGCCGTCCTGCGCCAGCTGGCAGGCATCGAACCACACCGGCAGTTCTTCTGCCGGCTGGAAGATCTGACGGCGGAGCCGACCGTAGTCCGCCAGCTGTGGCAGTTCCTCGGCCTGACCTACCGGCCGCAGCTGTTCGAACTGCTGCAGCGGCCCCACAACGTGAACCGGCCGGAGGACCGGCTGCTGACCGAGGATCAGAACCGCCGCCTGTTCTCCGTGGCCGGCGATATGATGGCTCATTTCGGCTACGATCAGAGGAAAGAATACCGCATGACCTACGGCCAGCCGGAGATCGCCGATGACCGAAGCCTGTGACCTGTGCGGCGCCACCGGCCTGACTCCCGTCTACCGGGCGGACGATACCGCCCGCGACCTGACGGTCCATTTGTGCCCGCGCTGCGGCCTGGTGCAGAGCCTGCCGCGGGTGCATCGGGTGGAGCAGCGCCGGCGGGCGCTGTCTTCCGGGGCCGGCTGGGGCAATATCCGCTACGGCAAGGGCTTCCGCACCGGGTTCGCCCTCCAGCTGATCGGCAGGCTGCGGCCGCTGGACCGGCTGCGTCGGGTACTGGACGTGGGTGCCAACCGGGGCTCCTTTCTGTTCACCCTGGAAGCCGCGGTCCCGCAAGCGGAACTGTGGGGGGTGGAGCCGGACGATTCCATCCTCGGCGACTATCCCGCCCATCCCTCGATCCGGCTGCTGCCGCAGCGCTTCGAGGACTGCCAGGTGCCGGCCGGCTATTTTGACCTGATCTACTGCAGCCACACCCTGGAGCACGTGACCGAGCCGAGCCGGGTACTGGCCGCCATACGGGAAGCGATGTGCCCCGACGGCCTGCTGCTGGCGGAAGTACCCAATCTGGATTTCGTGGCGGGCGACGACCTGCTGGAGGAGTTCTTCATCGACAAGCATCTTTACCACTACAGCCCCGCCAGCTTCGCCCAGGCGCTGGCGGTCGTCGGCTTCGAGCCGCTGGAGACCGCGGTCGACCGGGAGAACGTCACCATACTGGCGCGTTTCGCCGAGCCGAAGCCGTGCCGGCCCGACCAGGAGGAAGCGGAGCGCGCACGGCATTGGCTGGCGAACTACGGCGAGCGCCTGCGCCACAACCGGCTGCAACTGCGCACCGCCGCCGCCCGCATCGCTGGATTCGCTCCGCGCCGGGTCGCGGTGTGGGGCGGCGGGCGCCTGTTCGACAGCCTGGTCATCCACGGCGGACTCGATCCGCACACGCTATGCGGGCTGTACGACCGGGACCTGCCGCGCTACGTGGAGCAGGTTCACGGCATTCCGGTGCTGGCGCCGGACCGCCTCGGCGAGGCAGCGCCGGAGGTTCTGGTGATCGCCTCGCGCGCCTATTTCGAGGAGATCCGAGACCACGCTCGGAGCCTGGCCCACTGGCCGATGGAGATTTTCAGCCTGTTCGACCTGATGAATCCCGGCCCATGACCACTACCGACGCGTTTACTGCCAAGGCCCGCGAGGCCCGCCGGCTGGCCCTGCTGGCCATCCACACCGCCGGCTCCGGCCATCCCGGCGGCGTGCTGTCCTGTACCGACCTGCTGGTCGGCCTGTACGCCCAGCTGCGCTGCGACCCCGCCGACCACTGCTGGCCGCAGCGCGACCGCCTGGTGCTGTCGAAAGGCCATTCGGCGCCGGCCCTGTACGCCGTGGCTGCCCTATCGGGTCTGATGCCGATCGACAACCTGAAAGGCTTCCGCAAACTGAATCAGCCCCTGCAGGGCCACCCCCACGTGGGCGCCACCCCTTGGGTGGAGACCTCCACCGGCTCCCTCGGCCAGGGCTTCTCGGCCGCCCTGGGGATGGCCCTGGGGCTGCGCCATCAGGGCAATCCGGCGCGGGTCTTCGTCCTCTTGGGCGACGGCGAGCTGCAGGAGGGTGAATTCTGGGAGGCAATGCTGTGCGCCGCCCATTACCGGTTGGGGAATCTCTGCGCTATCCTCGACTATAACAAGCTGCAGAGCGACGACTACCTGGCCACCGTGCTGGCGGTGGAACCTTTGGCCGACAAGATCCGCAGCTTCGGCTGGCAGCTGCAGGAGATCGACGGCCACGACCCGGCAGCCATCCGGGGGGCGCTGGAGACGGCCGGCCGCAGCGAGGCGCCGAGCTTCATCATCGCCCACACCCTCAAGGGCAAGGGCGTCGGCTACATGGAAGGCAAGCCCGAATGGCACGGCAGCGTCAAGCTGAGCGACGCCGACCTGGTGCGGGCCCTGACCGACCTGGGCGCGAGCCCTTCCGAAATCGACGGGTATCTGAATGGCCACTGGGCAGACTAACGCACCCCTGCAGATCGGCTCCTCCGGCGACACCCTGCGCGAGGCATTCGGCCGCGCCCTGGCGGAACTGGGGCACCAGCGGGGCGACTTCGTAGTGTTCGACGCCGACGTCGCCGGCGGCACCGGCGTGCACCGGTTCCGCGCCGCCCATCCCGGCCGCTTCTACCAGTTCGGCATCGCCGAGCAGAACATGGTGGCGGCCGCCGGCGGTTTCGCCGCCACCGGAGTCCCGGTGTTCGCCACCACCTTCGCGGTGTTCATGCTGCGGGCGCTGGAGCAGGCGCGCCTGTCGGTCGCCTACCCCCGCCGCAATGTCAAGCTGGTGGCCAGTCATCCCGGTCTCGACGTCGGCCCCGACGGCGGTTCCGCCCAGTGCCTGGAGGACCTCGCCGCGTTCCGCGCCATCCCCGGCATGGTGGTGGTCTCCCCCGCCGACCCCTACGAGGCGGAACTGGCCACCGCCGCCATCCTCGACTACGACGGGCCGGTCTACATGCGCACCGGGCGCAGCCCGGCGCGCCGGCTGTTCGCGACCGGCCACCGTTTCGAACTGGGCCGAGGCCAGGTGATGCGGGAAGGTTGCGACGTGACCCTGGTGGCCTGCGGCGTGGAGGTCGCCCGCGCCCTGGATGCCGCCGAACTGCTGGCGGCGGAGGGCATTGCGGCACGGGTGGTCAACATGTCCACCCTCAAGCCGCTGGACCGCGCGCTGATCGCCGAGTGCGCCGCCGCGACCGGCTGCTTCGTCACCGCGGAAGACCACAACATCCACGGCGGCCTGGGCGGCGCGGTCGCCGAGTGCCTGGCCGAGCTGGCCCCCTGCCCGGTCGAATTCGTGGGGGTGCGCGACACCTTCGGCGAATCCGGCGAGCCGGAGGAACTGGCGGAAAAGTATGGCCTGACCGCGCCCCACATCGCCCAAGCGGCGCGCTCGGTACTGCTACGCAAGCGGGGTGGAAAATGAAGGAGCTGGAAGGCAAGCGCGCCCTGGTTACCGGTGCCAGCCGCGGCATCGGCCGCGCCATCGCCCTGGCCCTGGCCGCAGCCGGAGCCCGCGTGGCGATCACCTACCAGGACCGGGCCGACGCCGCGGCGGATACGGTGCAGGCCATCGAAGAAGGGGGCGGGGACGCCTTTGCGGTACCGGCCGACGTGCGCGACCGGGCCGCCCTGGATGCCGCCCTCAGACAGATCGACACGCGCTGGAACGGCCTGGACGTGCTGGTCAACAACGCCGGCATCAACAGGCCGACGGATTTCGACCAGATCAGCGAGGCGGACTGGGACGAGATCCTGGCGGTGAACCTGAAGGGCCCCTTCCTGACCAGCCAGGCCGCCTGGCCGCTGCTGGTGAAGAGCGGGCGCGCCTCGGTCGTCCACATCGGTTCGGTCAGCGGCCAGTACGGCGGTCCCCGCACGGCCCATTACGCCGCCTCCAAAGCCGGGCTCATCTCGCTGTCTCAGGTGATTGCCCGTTTCGGCGCCAAGCACGGAATCCGCAGCAACACCGTGGCCGCCGGCCTCATCGCCTCGGACATGGCGGCGGCGGGCCTGGCCTCGGCAGCGGTGGCCAAGGCCGCGGAAAACGTCCTGCTGGGCCGCCTCGGCAGCCCCGAGGAGGTGGCCCAGGCGGTGGTATTTCTGGCCTCCGACCGCAGCAGCTACGTTACGGCCCAGACCATCAACGTCAATGGCGGTCTATATTTCTGACCAAGACGCTGCGGATTGAGCCCTGCCGCAACCGCCGCAGCCCGCTTCGTCCGCTGGAGTGATCGACATGAAAAAATACCTGCACCTATGCCCTCCCTGGTATGTCTTCCACGGCGAAAACAATCTGAGGCAACCCAACGTGCCGCTGGGCGCCGCCTATTGCGCGCGGGCGGCGCTGCGGGCCGGCTGGGATGCGGTCATCTGGAACGGTGACCTACTGCCAAAGGGGGGGGAGAACCAGTTCAGCGAGGAGATGACGGTCTACGGCAATTACCTGGTGACCCACGCGCGCGACGACAACCCGGTGTGGAACCAGCTGCGCGCGGTGCTGCGGGACGTCCGTCCCGACGTGGTGGGCATCACCGCCCTGACCCCCTCCTACCCATCGGCCCTCAGGAGCGCTGCCATCGTCCGGGAGGAGTGCCCCAACGCCAGGATCGTGCTGGGCGGCCCCCATCCCACCGCGCTGCCGGAGCAGGTGGCGGCCGAGCCCCAGGTCGACGCGGCGGTGTTCGGAGAGGGCGAACGCATCCTGGCCGCGCTGCTGGGCCTGTGGCAGCGGGGCCAGCCCATCGCCGGGCTGGCCGGGGTGGCGACCCGCACCAACCAGGGTGTCGTCAAGGGTCCCGACGCCGGCTTCGAGGCCGACATCGACCGCCTGGGCTGGCCCGCCAAGGGCAAGGTGCTGGACCGCTACGGGCTGATGACGCGGGACAACTACGGCCTGGTGATGTTCTCCCGCGGCTGCCCCTACCCCTGCGAGTTCTGCGCCTCCACCCTGCTGTGGTCCCAGCGGGTGCGCTGGCGCTCGGCGGCGGACCTGGCCACCGAGATGCTGGCCCTGCATCGGGAGTACGACACCCGCTATTTCAGCTTCGAGGACGACACCTTCTCGGTCCACCGCAAGCGGACCTTGGAACTGCTGGACGCCATCATCGCCACCGGCCTGCCCCAGGTCCCCGGCTTTCGCTGGACCTGCAACACCCGCCCCGACCGGGTCGATGCGGAGCTGCTGGCGCGCATGAAGGGGGCCGGCTGCGCCGCGGTGGCGGTGGGCATCGAGTTCGGCAGCCGCCGCATGCTGGAGAAGACCCGCAAGCAGTTCACCGCCGACGATGTGCGCCGCTCGATCCGGCTGATCAAGGAAGCCGGCCTGATCTCCTCCGGCCAGTTCATGGTGGGCTACCCCACCGAGACCCCCGACGAGATGTGGGAAACCGTGCACCTGGCCGACGAACTGGAGTGCGAGAGCGTGATGCTCTCCGTCGCCACCCCGCTGCCGGCCACCCCGCTTTACCAGGAAGCCCGGCGACTGGGTCTGATCCCGCCGGAGGGGATCGACTGGGCGCGGGTCACCACCAAGAACAACGGCATGCTGATGACCGAGGAGCGGCTCGGCCGCACGCTGCCGATGACCGAAGCGGCCAGCACCGCCCTGCTGGGGGAACTGCACTCCGCCTTCGACGCCATCCAGGCCAGGACCATCGACGCCAAGAACAGCAGCCGCCAATGGTATGAGGCGCAGTACCTGCGCGAGGAGGATGTGGTGCCGGTATACGGCATCAAGGCTGCCCCGGAACGACGGGTGACGCCATGAAGGTCCTGCTGCTGACCCCGCCGAACCTCGCCAACGAGCGGACCCTCGGCTTCATCAGCGTGGGCCTGCCGTTGGGGATCGCCTACCTGGGGGCCGTGTTGGAAAGGCTCGGTCACGAGGTGAACCTGCTGGACGGGCTGATGTCGGGCTTCGTGGCGGGCATGAAGCCGGAAGCCCTGACCGCCGAAGACAGGCAGACCCTGGTGCGGATTTCGCGCGGCGTCGCCCGCAAGTCTCCCGCTGGGGACGAGTTCCCGCCGGGAACCTTCTACGTCGGCAGGCCCTTCGCGGAGATCGCCGCGGAAGCGGCCCGCTTCGCCCCGGACATCCTCGGCATCTCGGTCAACTTTTCCAGCCAGTTCAAAGGCGCACTGGCGCTGGCGCGTTACCTGAAAGAGGCGCTGCCGGCGATCCCCATCGTCTTCGGCGGCTCCCACGTCACCGTCTCGCCCCGCTCGGTCCTGCTGGAAGCGGCGGTCGATTACATCGTCCAGGGCGAGGCCGAACATTCCCTGCCGCGGCTGCTGCAGGCGATCGAGGCCGGCCGACCGCCGGATGACATCGCCGGTGTCGGCTACAAGAAGGCGGACGGCAGTCTCGTCACCCGCCCCGCGGAGTTGTTCTACGACCTCGACGAGCTGCCGCTGCCGGCCTATCACCTGTTGCCCATGGAGGATTATTTCGCCGCCGCAGCGGAAGGCCGGCTGGTCAAGATGTACACCAGCCGCGGCTGCACCTTCACCTGTACTTTCTGCAGCGTTCCTTTCACCTCCCAGCGGCGCTTTCGCACCCATTCCCCGGAGCGGGTAGTGGCCGAACTGGCGGAATGGGTGAAACGCTACCGCATCGAAGCGGTCATGTTCGAAGACGACAACATGAGCCTCAACCCCCGGCGCTTCCACCGCATCTTCGAGCTCATCGCGCAGCGGAATTTCGGCCTGAAGCTGTACGCGCGCAACTTCCGCTGCGACATCATGCGGCTGGAAACCATGAAGCTGATGCGCCAATGCGGCTTCGAGACCGTATGGATCACCCCCGAATCGGGCAACGAACGGGTGCTGCGGGAAGTGATCGACAAACGCATGGACCTGGGAGACATCGAGGACGCCGTCGGCCGCATCCACGCGGCGGGGCTGAAATCCGCCGCCGCCTTCGTGATCGGCATGCCCGGCGAGAAATGGGCGGAAATCCAGGACACCGTGGCCTTCGCCCGCAAGCTCAAGGGCTGGGGGGTTTCGGAGTTCTGGATCTCCATCGCCACCCCGATCGAAGGCAGCCGCATGTACGACACCTGCATCCGCCAGGGTCTGATCGACGGCATGGACTTGAACAATTTTTCCTACCTGGACGGCACTTTCGACACCGACGAATTCACCGCCGCGTCCCTCAACCGGCTGCGCGACGACTTGATGCAGGAGCTCAATGCCCGCCCCGCTCACTGACACCGGCGCCGACGCGCCGTGCCGGGACGGCCGGAGATGACCGAATCCCGCGCCATCCTGTTCGTCGGCGCCGGCATCGAGACCCTGCCGGGCATCCGCCGGGCGCAGCAACTGGGACTCCATGTGGTCGCCAGCGACGTCAATCCGGAGGCGCCGGGCTTAGGCCTGGCCCAAGACCGGCTGCTGGCCAGCACCTACGACATCGCCGCCACCGTGATCGCCGCCCGCCGCTTCCATCAGGAAGTCCGCCCCCTCGCCGGCGTCCTCTGCCTCGGCACCGACGTGCCGCGGACGGTGGCGGCGGTCTCGGCCGAACTGGGACTGCCGGGCATCTCCCCCGAGGCCGCCCGTCTGGCAGCGGACAAGCTGGCGATGAAGGATTGTTTCGCCGCCGCCGGCGTGGCGGTCCCCTGGTACGCGCCGGTCGAGGACGCCGGCCACCTGGGCCGGCTGTGCCGGCAGTGCGGTTTCCCGGCGGTGCTGAAGCCGGTGGACAGCCGCGGCGCCCGCGGGGTTCTCCGGTTGACCGAGACCAGCGACCGGGCTTGGGCCTACCAAACCTCCCGCGCCGAATCCCCCAGCGGGCGGGTGATGCTGGAACGCTATCTGGACGGGCCCCAGGTCAGCACCGAATCCCTGGTGATCGGCGGCGAGGCCTACACGCCTGGCTTTTCCGACCGCAACTACGAATTCCTGCAGCGCTTCGCCCCCCACATCATCGAAAACGGCGGCGAGTTGCCGAGCCACCTGCCCCGGGACCAGCAGCAAGCGATCTGTGAACTAGTCGGCCGCGCCGCCGCCGCCATGGGCATCGCCGACGGCGTGGTGAAAGGCGACATCGTGGTCCACCGCGGCGTCCCCCACGTCATCGAGCTGGCGGCACGGCTGTCCGGCGGCTATTTCTGCAGCCACGAGATCCCCCTCAACACCGGTGTGGATTTCGTCGGCGCCGCCATCCGCCGCTGCCTGGGGGACCCGCTCGATCCGGCGGAACTGACCCCGCGCTTCCAGCGCGGCGTCGCCCAGCGCTATCTGTTTCCGGAGCCGGGGCGGGTGGTGCGGATCGACGTGCCGGAGTGGATAACCGCCGATCCCGACATTGCGCTGTGCGAAATCCGCACACGGATCGGTGCAGATGTGGCACCGGCCCACAACCACCCGGCCCGAGCCGGCGTCGTCATCGCCACCGGCGCCGACCGCCAGGCCGCCGTCGCCAAGGCCGAAGCGGCGGTCGCCGCCATCAACGTCGTCACCGAGGCCTGATGTTCATCGCCGAAGTCTCCAGCAATCACAGCCGCGACCTCGGCCGCGCCCTGGAATTCATCGATTGCGCGGCGGCGGTCGGCTGCGACGCGGTGAAGTTTCAGCTGTTTCGCATCGACCAGTTATTCGCGCCGGAGATCCTCGAAAAATCCGAGAAACACCGCCGCCGCAAGGAATGGGAACTGCCCATCGAGTTCCTGCCGCACCTCGCCGAACGCTGCCGTGAGCGGGGCATCCGCTTCGGCTGCACCCCGTTCTACCTGGCAGCGGTAGCGGAACTGGAAGATTTTGTCGACTTCTACAAGATCGCTTCCTACGAACTGCTCTGGAACGACCTGCTGGCGGCCTGCGCCGCCACCGGCAGGCCGGTGATCCTGTCCACCGGCATGGCCACCCTGGAGGAAGTACAGGCCGCCGTGACCGTGCTGCGCCGCCACGGCTGTGCCGATCCCATGCTTCTGCACTGTACTTCCGCCTACCCCACGCCCTACCGGCAGGCCAATCTGGCCGCCATCGAAACCCTCCGAAGCGCAACCGGCTGCGGCGTCGGCTGGTCCGACCACACGCTCGACCCGGGCGTCATCCAGCGTGCCTGGCACCGCTGGGGAGCGGCGGCGGTGGAATTCCATCTGGACCTGGACGGCAGCGGCGACGAGTACGCCGCAGGCCACTGCTGGCTGCCGCAGCAGATCGCGCCAGTGATCGAACAGGTCCGCCACGGTCTCGCCGCCGACGGCGACGGCGTCAAGCAACCGGTCGCCGCCGAGCAACCCGACCGCCTGTGGCGGGCCGACCCCGCCGACGGACTAAGGCCGCTGCGCGGCGTCCGCGCCGGCTTCGTCCCCTGATGCGGATCCATTCCGTACTGCTGGTGTGCCACGCCGGTTCCGCGGTCGGCCTCGGCCACCTGAGCCGCATGCTGGCCCTGGCCGAAGCCTTGGCCGCGGCCGGCCGCAAGCCGTACCTGCTGATCTGCGGCGATGGCCTGTCGCGCCAGGAGCTGGCCAGCTTGCCACACCGTTTCGTGGCTCCGGACGACGGGCTGCGGGCAGAGATCACCCGGACCGTGGCGGCGATACAAGCCGAGGCGGTGGTGTTCGACCTGCATCCGCAGCGTTTGCCCGGTGACCTGGCGGAACTGCTGGACGAGTTCGGTTCCAGGGGGGTGCGCCGCGTCGCCGTGGACGGGCTGCTGGCACAGGCTCCGCGGCTGGACCGGATCTGGCTGCCTTCGTTCTATCTCGCGCCCGAACTGCGTCCGGCTCTCCCGGCTCAGGTCCGCTACGGCTGGGATTGCTACCTCCTCCGCCGTCATCCCTCGCCGCCCGAATGGCAGCCGGGAGGACGGGTGCTAGTACTGACCGGCGGCAGCGATGCGGCGGGACTGGGTCGGCTTCTGCCCCGCCTGCTGGATGAAGCATTGCCGCAATGGGCGACGGTTTGTTGGGTGCAGGGCCCCTACGCCAGCCCGCCGACTCTGCCGATTGCTCCACGCCTATGCTGGTCGGTGGTGCAATCGCCGCAGGGCCTGGGGGAGCTCCTGGCGGCGAGCGGCCATGTGCTGACAGTATACGGGGTCTCCCTGTTCGAATCGCTCCAATGCGGACGTCCCACCGTGGTGTTCTCGCCTTACGGCGGCAAGGACGATCGGGAGCTGACCGCGCTCGCTGCGGAAGATGTCGCGGTGGTGGCGGACGGCATGGATGCAGCCGCTGCGGCACTGACGCGGCTGATGGACGATGCCGGCCGCAGCCAGCGCCTGGCGGCGGCGGCCCGGGCGCGCATGGCGGTCGACGGTGCCGCCGCACTGGCCCGGGAGATCGTCGACCTGCTGCCGGCCCCGGCCTGATCGCCCATGTCCGCCGTCGAACGCCTGGTCCTTGGCAGCGTCGCCCTGGGATTGCCCTATGGGATCGCGGCGCCGGCAGAAAAACGCCGAACCGCCCCCGAGGAAGAGGTGCGCGCCATCGTCGAGGATGCCGTCGCCGCCGGCGTCGCGGCTTTCGACACCGCCCCCAGCTATGGCCTGGCGGAGTCACGGCTGGGCCGGTTGCTTTCGCGGCAGAACGGCGCCGTCTGGACCAAGCTATCCAACCTGCCGACCGATGATTCCCTGGTCCAGGCGGCGGAGCAGTCCCTGGCGCGATCTCTCGCCCACCTCAACCGTCCCCGCATCGACTGCCTGCAATGGCACAACTGGCGTGCAGAATTGGCTGAGAGCCCGGAGTTTCGGGCGCTCTGGTCCGGTCTGCGGGACGACCCGCGCATCGGCAGCCTCGGTGCCAGCACCTACGGAGTCGGCGATGCCCTGGCGGCAGTGCGCTCGGGTCTGTTCGAGCAGATCCAGATCGAATGGAACCTCTTCAACCAGGGTGTGCTGGATGCGGTCGCCGGGGAAGCCGCCCAACGGGGAGTGCGGCTGGCCGTGCGTTCGGTCTTCCTGCAGGGGGTGCTGACCGCCCGAGGCGCCACCCTGCCGCCGGCCCTCGCCGGCCTGGCGGAACCGCGGCGCGGCGCCGAGCGCCTGGCGGCCGAATGGGGATTGGCCCTGAACGGCCTGGCGCTGCGCGCCGCCCTGGACCACCCGGCCCGGCCGCTGGTACTGATCGGGCCGGACCGGCTTTGGCAATTGCGGGAGATGCTGCAGCATGCCGGCCTGGCCCCGTTGCCGGCGCAAGTCTTCGATGAACTGCGCCGGCTCGACCTGGCCGGCGATCCGCTAACCGACCCCCGCACCTGGCGTTTCTGAATGCTGCGACTTTATTCGGTCTGGCACCTGAACCTGGCCTATTCCTCCATCGAGGAGGAGCAACAGGCCGAGGTGGTGGAGCGCTGCTACCGGCCGCTGCTGCGGCTGGCTGAGGAACCGGGAATTCCGCTGGGCATCGAGGCGCCGGCCTGGACCCTCGGCCGCATCGCCGAACTCGACCCGTCCTGGATCGATGCCTTGCGCCGGCTGATCGAGCAGGAACGGGTGGAATTTATCGGCAGTGGCTGGGCTCAGATCATCGGCCCCCTGGTACCGGGCCGGGTGGTGGCGGAGAACCTGCGCCTGGGCTGGCGCGCCTATCAGCGGCTGCTGGGCATCGCGCCGCAACTGGCATTGATCAACGAACAGGCCTGGTCGGCCTCGCTGCTGCCCCTCTACCGGGACGCCGGCGCAAAAGCAGTGATCATGGAATGGGAAAATCCCGCCAGCATCCACCCGGAATGGCCGCGGAGCTGGCGCTACCATCCCCAGATCGCCCAGGGCGGCGGCATCGAGCTCCCGGTCATCTGGAACCATTCCATCGCCTTCCAGAAAATGCAGCGGCTGGCCCACGGGGAAATTCCCCTGGAGGAATGGGCGGACTGGGTGCTGGGCCACGGCAGCACCGCCGAGGACCGCGCCCTGTGCGTCTACGGCAACGACGCCGAGACCTTCAATTTCCGGCCGGGTCGGTACGGAACCGAGACGGCGATCGCCGAGGACGAATGGCGCATCATCGGCACCGCCCTGCAGCACTTGACCGACCGCGGGGCCCGCCACGTGCTGCCCGCCACCTTGCTGCGGGCACCGGAATCGCCCCATGCCTGGCAGCCGGTGCGGCTGGAATCCCCTTCCCATCCCGTTCCCACTAAGAAGCAGCCCAAGTACAACGTGATCCGCTGGGCCTGCGGCGGGCGCGACGCGCCTCTGGCCAACACCCGGTGCGAACGCATCTACCGGGGCATGCTAGAGCAGCCGGATCGGCTCATCGACGCCGATTGGCAGGACCTTTGCGAACTGTGGGGGAGTGACGTCCGCACCCACTTGACGCAACGGCGCTGGCAGCACTGGCAGGCACGCGCCGCGGAAGCGGCGAAACGCTGGCCATGGGCCGAGAGCCGCACCCCGGCCGGAAACGGCGCCTCCGTCCCCGGCCGAGTGGAACGAACCGGTCGTTTTCTGGAACTGCAGGTGGAGGGGACCGAACTCCGCCTCAACCTGCGCCGCGGCCTGGCCGTGGACCGGCTGTGCTTTCCCGCGGTGGCGAAGGACTGGCTGCTGGGTACTCTGCATCACGGTCAGCTGGACGACATCTCCTGGAGCGCCGATTTCTACACTTGGGAGACCGTATTGGAGCTACCGGGCCGGCCGAAAGTGACCGATCTGGAGATCTGCACACCGGAAATCCGGCAAACCGAGTCGGGGCTTACCGTGGCTGCTTCGATATCGACCCCGCTGGGTCCGATCCGCAAAGTCGTCACGTTAGTGAGCCGTCCGACGCCGGCCGTGGAACTGGAATTGGTGCTGCAGTGGCCGGAAATACCACCGGGTTCTCTGCGCCTGGCTGCGCTGATCGCAAATCCGGACGCCTTCGACCGCAGCAGCCTGTGGGTCACCACCCATTTAGGCGGGCTGGCCACCGAGACCTTTCACTTCCCCGACAGCCCGATCGATCACGGCAAGGCCTGGTCGGCGCTGGTTTCCGCACAACAGTGCCTAGGGGTCACCGAGGGTTGGCTGGAGTTTGGAGACGACTACCGGAGACTACGGGTGGAAGTCGATCGAACCGCCACGGTCGTACCGGCCATGGTCACACTGGTGGATGCCCGCGATGGCTACATGTTTCGGATCGAATTCTCGGCCCGCGAAATCGACGACACCTCCGGCAGCCACAGCATCGTCCTCGGACCCGAGGGCAGAAGCTATCGCTTCCGCCTCTCGCCGGTCCCGGCCGATGGCGCTTGAGGCATCCCGGTGATCCCGCTGGATCCACGGATGTGCGCAGTGTAGGAGCCCGCTTGCGGGCGACCCGGAGCGTCAGGCGTCGTCGCACCGCCCAATCGCGGCCAAGGCCACTACTACGGGGATGCCCCCACCGATAGGTCACCTCAATCCATCCAGGATATTTCCACCGCCGTGCGTCCGAATACCCCAGGAAGCGGCGAATCCCGCAACGATCCTCAGGCAACGAGCGCCATTTTCTCCCGCAACATAGTGGTGAAAACCTCTTCCAGGTTGCGGGTGAACGACGCGGTATCGAACAGCGGTGAAGTAACACTGTTGTCTGCGAGCTTGCGCTTCAGCGCGGCCACCGCCGGCGGATCGCCGACCAGCCGGACCACCAGTTCCTCGTAGCTCTCCCAATCCGGCGCGATCAATTCCGGCAGCCCCAAGGTGTGCAGGAGGCTGCCGGCCACCCGCGCCGGAAACGCGCCGCCCATCCGGGTCACCACCGGCAATCCGGCCATCAGCGCGTCGGCCGCGGTGGTATGAGCGTTGTACGGCCAGGTATCGAGAAAGAGGTCGGCGAGCCGGTAGCGGGCGAGATGGTCTTCCACCCGCGGCACCCGCTTGGCGAATACCAGTCTTTCCGGATCGATCCCGGCGAGACTAGCTTGTTTCCGATAGTTGCCCTGGGCCGCATCATGGCGGCACGCGAGCCACAGCACGCTGCCGGGGATCCGCTGCAGGATCCGCATCCATACGGCCCACAGCGGCGGCGAAATCTTGTAATCATGGCTGAAGGAACAGAGCACCGGCCCCGATTCCGGCAAGCCGCATTCCGAACGTGTCGGAGTCCGCCCGGCGATCTGGATGCTGCGGTCGGTGGGCAGGTAGCTGTCCGGCAGGTAGGCCACCGACTCCGAATAGAACGGCTGGTGTTCGGGCGGGATGACGTGGCGGTCGGCAATCAGATAGTCCATGTAACTCACGCCGAGGGTTCCCGGAAACCCCAGAAACGTCGCCTGCACCGGCGCCGGACGATAGGAGAAGACATCGATCCGGGAATCCGAGGTATATCCCGCCAGATCCACCGCGATGTCCACTTCCTGCTCGCGCATGAACTCGGCGACCTGGCGGCCGCCCATCTGCTGAACGTCGATGAACTGGTCGAACGCCTTCAGCATCCGCGCCCGCAGGCGGCTGCGGTCGTCGATACCGAGCGAGATACCGATGATCTGGAACCGTTCCTGGTCGTGATGTTCGAATACCCCCGCCATCAAATGACCGACGGGATGTTCCCGCAAATCCGGCGATACGTAGGCCACTCGGATTCTGTCGTGCTGATAGACCTGGCCGTTCCACAGAGGCGGCTTCGGCGGAGGACAGAAATGGTGGGCGAAGATGCGCGTGCATAGAAAGTGATCGCTCGCCGAGTCGGAAACGGCCATATAGGCAAGGGACTTGCAAACCCGCTTGCCCTGCCGCACGCCGCAGTCGATGGCGTCGACCAATTTGGAAAAGTCGATCCAGTCGCCGATGTGGAGACGCTCGTAGAGCAGCAGTCCGAGTCCGTAGTCGTAGTCCGGATTGAGCGCGAGCAATCGCACAAACATGGCGATGGCCTGCTCACTCTGCTTAAATTCGGTAAGTAAGATGGCGCTGTTCGCCAGGGCGCCGACGTGGTTCGGCTCGATCGCCAGCACCTTGGCAAATCGTTCCAGCGCCTCCTTGTGGCGGTGCAACTCTCGCAGCAACACGCCGCTGTTGATCAGCACGTTGACGAAATCGGGCTGAAACTCCAAGGCCTCGTCGTAACGTCGTAAAGCTTCTTCGTAGCGGCCGGCTGCCTGCAAGGCGGCACCCCATAGAAAGCGCAGGGGCGCGAATCGCGGGGCAATCTCGCATCCTTTCTCCGCGTGCTGGAGAGCCAGAGCCAGGTTGCCGCGATTCAGGCACACCAGCCCGAGGGAATACAGCCCCGCCGCATTGTGCGGATCGGACACCAAGATTTGTTCCAACAGGAGTGCCGCAGCGTCGTTCTTTCCCTGATTCTGCAAGCCGATGGCTTCAAGCAGTCGCTCGTCTTTGGAAGGCATGGGATTAGGCGATACGGAGTCGGAAGATGTCCAACGGCGGGGGAAAACGTTGCAGAGAGCCAGCCGACCTGCTCGACGGCAGCCGGCGGAAGACGCGAGGATCCAGCGGCCTGCAACTCGGCCTTGGGGCCTCCAACAGAACGCCTCAGCGGCCGGCGCTCTGTTTGGTCGGAGGAAACCGACTGTCCTGACTCAGGTCGACTGTCCGCTAAGCGGCGGGAAATTCCCGCTTGCTTCCGCCAGTAGCCGCCCCGCTCCGCAATATCCCGCCGTTGCTATTTCGCACCGGGTTTCTGCAGGGCCACGTCTGCCAGCGACGGTGGCTGGTCGAGGGAATGCCCGCTGATTCCGAGCGGATTCAAAGTCGCAACTTCGATCGGCGAGCCGGCGGAGAGGAGCGCGACCTCGTACTGCTTCAGCAGATCCACCATATTGCCTACGCTGGCGAGCAGGGATGCCTGGTCCAATTCAGCCGGCTGTCCATCGTTCCAATCGGTTGCCGTCCTGAGATCGAGGCCCTCCTGCCCCGAACCTTCGTTGAAGGTGGCGATGGCTTCCACCATGCCCGTGACGTTTGCTTGCAACCCCAAGTCCTCACTGATGGGCGCTGCCGTTGCCCCGATCCCGAACCACACATCCGCCAGCTGATGGGATTGACCATCCGCCGTCTCGTAACTGGACATCAACCCGATCAAATTCCCGTTGTCCAGCTTCACGGTCGAGTCAGCCGTGGCATCGATCCTGGTAATCCCCAGTTCGGCCAGAGTTTTGAGCTCTCCGGCCTGACTGACGCCGTCCGAATTGCCATCGACCCAGACCTGGAGTTCGCCGAAAGCGCTATCCGCATTTGTGATGGCCCCATCCTGATTTTCGTCGAGTTCCTGCAACGCCGCAAATCCATCCGCTGCGGTAGGGCCAGTGGTCAACTTGGTCGACGACCCGAAGAGCTCGGATCCATCATTGATCAAGCCGTCGCCGTTGCGATCGAGGACTAGGAACCCATCGCCGGAATCGACCCAGCCGGTGTGCATCCGCTCGCCGGAAGCGAGGATATCGAACTGTACGCCCGCCGCGACGTTGAGGGTGTCAACCCCGCCTCCGTTCAAATCCAGCACCAGAGGGGTCGGACCGAATAGGGCGCTGAGTTCGGCGCTGTCCAGCCCGGCGATCTGAGCGGTCGACAAAGCCGCAACCTGAGTATCCGTCAAGGCGCAGAGTTGAGCGGTATTCCATGCACTGACGTCGTCGCTTCCCAAGGCACCAATCTGATTAGTCGTTAGGGCGATGACTTGCGAGTTGGTCAGGGCCAGTATTTGGGCCGTACTCCAAGCCGCAATATCGTCGGTTCCCAGCGCCGCGACTTGTGTCGTAGTGAGTGCGACCACATGGGTGGTGGCTAGACCCTGAATGTCACCCGTATCCAGCGCCGCGATCTGGGCGCTGGTCAACGCCGCGATCTGGGTGGTGCTGAGGCTGTTCACTTCGGCCGAGTCCAGCGCCGCCATGTCGTCCGTGCCCAGCGCCACGATCTGGCTCGCACTCAGCATCCGCAGCTGGGCCGTGGTCCA
>Ga0233425_10005316_pt1 | contig 20459 bp, 16 predicted proteins | sample Watercolumn_Towu_2_FD_181712 | JGI IMG/M metagenome (GOLD analysis project Ga0233425, IMG submission 181712) | Freshwater microbial communities from Lake Towuti, South Sulawesi, Indonesia - Watercolumn_Towuti2014_140_MG | ecosystem: Environmental > Aquatic > Freshwater > Lake | place... | reverse complement strand
GGTAAGCCCGGGCCGCGCTGCCGGCTCCAGGCGTCGGGCCAGCCGTCGAAGTTCTTGTCCGTCGGCTCGTCGAAGTCGCAAGTGAAGACGGCGACTGCTTCGGGCCCGCGGACCGCGGCCGGCCCGGCCCCTAACGTCAACAGCAGCAGCAATACGCTGGCAGGCGTCATGGTCAGTTCGTATCGCTACCGAGGGTGGTGCCGATCAACCCGAAGTGACAATGCAGAGCTACCGCTCCGCATCATCTTTATCGGCCAGACGCCGGGGTTGGGGCCAATCCGGCCTGTGCCGGGTTACCGGCGACGGCCTGGAAAGGCCGTCCTAAGGGCAGGGCGCGGAGCGTCCAAGAAGTGCGATCCCATGCGGAGTGGCGGAACGAGGGTAGCAGTACAGAGTACGAAGTACGGAGTACGGAGTACGAAGGAGCCGGCGTCGTAATTCGTACTCCGTACTCCGTACTTCTCCCTCCATACCGCTACTTCTCCTGACTCCTGTCTCCTACAGCGGTTCGCGTTTCTTCTCGATGTTCAATTCCGGGCCGACTTTGCGCTTCTTGTACGTGACGGAGTACGTCACGAACTGCTTTTCGCCCGGCTTGAGGTCGAGGAAGTACTTTACGTGGTTCTGATCCACCTTTTCGACCTTGCCGGCCACGTTGTGCAGATCGACGTAGGCCCCCGCTTCGTCGGAGTTCCAGTCCTTCGGCGGCGCCGACTGCGGAGAAGGGGACAGACCCTTTGCGGCCGGAGCGGCTACAGCGGCGTCTTTCGGTAAAGGGTCAGTCCCCTTTTCCGCCTCGCCGGGCGCCCAGAGGACGACGTTGGCGTCGAAGCGGCGCTCGAGTTCCGTCTTCGCCGGCTTGCCTGAGACAATCTCCTCTTCGTAGTAGAACGTTTCGTCGTAGTCGATCAGGTCGTAGTATTGCACGAACTGGTTGTCGAGCCGCTTCTTGTACTGCCGGGCGACCACGTTGGTGATCTTCTGGTCCTTCAGCCGCCGGGCGATGGTGATGTCCTGGTCGCGGCCGACGTTGACTTCCACCCGGTCGCCGATGGGCACGTACTTCGTCTGGGTGCCGCCGACGTAGGCCAGATCCTTGCTCTGGTATTCAGAGAAGAGCCGCACGTTGCCGTCGGGCAGCGGCGAAAGGCCCAGGTTCTCCATCGAGGGGAGCTTCCTCTCCTTGCCCTGCTCGTCGAGCAGCTTGAGGTTCTTGAAGCGGTAGAACTTGGTGAAGAACGTGCCGCCGTCGCGGTCGGTCAGCTTGTAGAAGCACTCCAGCGGCACTTCGCCGACCTTCATCGACACCAGCCGCTTGGGCTCCTTGTCGCTGATGTCCTCGCGGCCTTCGATGGTGAAGAGGAAGTACTCGGAGAGACCTTGCTTGATGACCTCCTTGGGTTTCTTGGCGACACCTCCGCCTTCGCGCATGTAGAGGTCGTCGGCATACGTAACCGCTTCGTCGAGCTTGCGGGCGGCCTCGGCCTGGCCGGCGCGGCGCGCGGGCATTGGGCCGGCGCCGCCCATCGGCCGTCCGCCTGGTCCGGCGGGTGGCGGGCGCCGCGCCAGGTCGGCGATCTTCTCGACTAGGTTGATGTGTCCGACGACCAGTCGGGTTTGGGCGTTGTCGTAGAGTTCGCCCGAGTTGTTGTACACGCGGACGTAGCCCGTGAGATTCAGCTTGGTCTCGTCTTCGTTGGCGATGCCCACATAGTCGGCGGCCCAGGTGATGCCGCTGGTGAAGTAGCGGATTTCGACCGCGATCTTGCCCGCAAGCTGGCTCTGCACGTTCCATTGCAGGGCGTCGTTGCGGCCGCTGGGGAACGTGGTGTCGATCAGATCGACCTTGTCCTGCTGGTCGAGGATGCGGAAGTCGATGCTCGTCGGGTCGATCAGGGTGTTCGCCCACGAGAACTGGATACGGTTGACCCCCTCTTTGACGGTCAGCAGCCGCTGCTCGCGGACCATCGTGATGTCTTCGGAGTTGTAGATCGTCAGTTGCGTTCCCTCCCGCCGGGGGAGAGTGACGAGATCGACGGCTGCCGAGGCTTCGGCCGCAAGCAGGCAGACGAGGGCGAGAACCGGGAGCAGACGACGGATGGTCATGGCGATAACCCTTTGACTGCGAAGACGTTAGGCATCTTGGCGCGCAGAACGGCACGCAAAACGAACCGGCTGTTGGACGCCACGGCGGTGCGATTGGTTCCCGCACGAGAGAACGAAAAGGGGACGCAGTTCTTTTCCTCTCGTCGGCGTGCGGCCTGTAGGGAACGAAAAGAGTTGCGTCCCCTTCTTCGTGAATCATTGTTGGATTACGAACGCAAACTCCAGGTCCTCAGGCGACCGACCTCGCACGAAGACGTGCAGCCAACCCGGATCCCAAGGAAACCCACGAACATACGGGCACGCCGTCGGATTGGGCGTGTCGAACTGAAATAGCTGATGATAACCTCCCTTTTCTACTTGAGCGAAGGCGCTTTCCACCAGCGCAGTGTTGTCCACGACTGGCCGCCCACCAACTTTAGAGCCGGGGCTAGGCATCCACACGCGGTCAATCCAGAGCAGGTCTTCACTGGGCGCGCCGAACACGATTGCATGACTGCTCAGTTCCGAGGGTGCGCAAGGGTTCCGCGCACGTTCTGCTTCGGGATGGACGACGGCACTTATGGCGATCGAGGGATACAGTACTCGGTTGTTGAATCTGAGAATGTCCCTTTCCTCTGCTTCTCCTCGAATGTCGAGACTATAGAAAATGGACACTCCGAACCCCTCATCGAAGCCGATCGTGCCAAAGTACTTTTGGTGAGAGGAGGGGAATTGGGGCGACACAGATTGTGGGGCGGGTCCGCCGATGAAGCTCCCCCTCATCGTATCGCCCTCGCTGTAAGAGAACGGGACGCATATTTCTTCCCGGACTTCGCAGAATCGCATGAAGAACTCCTTCTAATATCCGACCTTCCGCGCGTGAAGCAGAACGGCTCTCCGGAGGTTCTGGAACGAAAAAGGGGACGCAGCTCTTTTCCCGTCGTCGGCGTGTCTGTCTTCAGGGAGACGAAAGAGAGACGAAAAGAGCTGCGTCCCCTATTTTCGTTAATCCTTCTCCGCCGCCAGCGTAATAATCTCGCGGGCGATCTCCTCGACCGACTTGCCGGTGACTTCGATCCGCCGCCAGCCGTGCTTCAGCGAAAGCCGTTCGGCGTACTGCGATTCCTTGCGGATGTTGGCCAGCGAGGCGTACGGTTCGAGGGGGATCGCCTCATCGGTGGCACGGGCGCGGCGGAGATCGCGGAGCCGCTCGGGGTTCATTGCCAGGCAGAAGACCTTATGCGGCGGCAGCGATTCGAGCACGGGCGGCAGGGGAAGCTCGGGGATCAACGGCACGTTGGCCGCGAACCAGCCGCGGTAGGCCAGGTAAAGCATCGTCGGCGTCTTCATGGTCCGCGACACGCCCACCACGACCACTTCGGCCCGGTGCAACTCCTCGACGTTCTGGCCATCGTCGTGACGGAAAGCGAAGGCCACGGCCTGAATCTCCCGGCTCTTGGCCTCGGTCAACTGCTGAAAGAGCCCGGGCTTCTCTTGCGGCGTAAGGTGCAAGTGGGTGGTCAGCCGCTCCAAGAGCGGACCCATGACGTCCATGGCGTCGACCGCGCGAACCCGCGATTCGGCCAGCATCAGCCGTCGCAGTTGGTCGGAGACCAGCGTATGCAGAACGATCGAGTTCTGTCCGGCCGCTTCGCGGACCACGGCCTTCACGTCGTCGGGCGTGCGGACGTTGCCGCGGCGGACGATCTCGACCGACGCCCCTTCGAACTGCACCAGCGCCGAACGCAACATCCGCTCGGCCGTGTCGCCGGTGCCGTCGGAGACCACGAAGACCTTCAACATGCTACGCCCGCCACTTCAGTTCGACTTTTTCGCCGTCTTTGGCGTGTTTCGGGTCGAGGCAGTGCAGCACGAGCGTGGCGCCGCCGGCGGCCAACGTGACTTCGACCCAACCCTGCGGCATCCCCGCGGCAAACACCCAGGCCGTCGGCGGCAGATTGACCAGGTGTAAATCGTCTTTCTTCGATACCTGCCAGCGGTGCGTGTGGCCGAACACGTATGCCTTGACGTGTTTGCGCGGCAGCAGGACGTCGAAGAGGGCCTTGGTGTCGAGCAGTCCGCTTCCCAGGCCGTTGTCGGGATCGTGGTGCGCCATGACGATGGCCGGCTTGTCGGCGCGGGCGTCGAGCGTCTTGGCGAGCCAGGCGAGTTGCGGCTTCCCGAGTTCGCCCGGCGTGTACTTGGTCTTCACGAGCGAGTCGAGCAACACCAGGTTCGCGTGCGGCGTCTCGACGACCGCCACGCACTTGTCGGCCACGGGCGGTTTCTCTTGGCGGACTTCGGCGAAGGCGGCGGGGAAATTATTCCGCTCGTCGTGGTTGCCGAAGGCGAAATGCAGTGGGATGCCCGCCTCGCGGAGCGGCTTGACTTCCTCAGCCAGTACCATGTAGTCGCCCGGCTCGCCGACCATGTAGGCGCAGTCGCCCGTGACGATCGCGCCGGCGGGGCGCGACGGCAGTGCCAGGATGCCTCGGCGGACGATGCCGAAGTTCAGCGCCGGCTTCGTCGCCCGATGGGCTTTGTCGCGTTCCTCCCAGATATGCGTGTCGGAGAGCCAGACCCAATGGTTCGGATCGGCCGGCTTGTCTTCGGCCCACAGTGTGCGAGGCAGGATCGCACCCGCCCCGGCGGCCAACGCCCCGGCCAGGAATCGACGCCGCGAGAGCGGCGGCAGAGTAATCGGCATCGGTATGTTCCTTGTAGGACGCTCGTGGGGCAGGTTGCCAACCTGCCATGATGCAGGCAGGTTGGCAACCTGCCCCACGCAGGCAATTCTCCGCTCCCGGCCGCGGCGGGTCAAGGGTGCCCTACAATTGCGAGTCGTCGACCTCCAGCACTTCGCGCGACACGCCGTAGCGGCGGCGGGCCTGCTCGAACACGGCCCGGGCCTCGTCCTTCTGGCCCGCATCGCGCAAGGCACGACCCCAGCGGCGGTAGATCTCTACGGCGGCCTGCGAGAAATACGTCCGATCGGGCCGCTCGATGGCCGCGCGCGACAGCAGGCCGATCGCCTCCTCGTACTTGCCCGCGCGGCACAGTTGTCCCGTCCACTCGTGATGCACGTGGACGAAATTGACCGCGAAGGTCTCGAACGCGGGATCGGTGGCCATACCCTGGCGGAGCAGGTCGGCCGCCGCGGCGTACTTGCCGTCGCTCCCCAGGGCGATCGCCCAGTTGTTCAGCGTGGCCAGGAGGTTTCCGCGCGCGGTCGCGCTGCCAGGGGCCAGGCGCAGGGCCTTGGCGTTGGCTGCGGCCGCCTCGGCGAAGCGTTTCTCGGCCAGCAAATCCACGCCGCGGTTGTAGTAGATCATGGCCACGAGTTCCACCTCGCTCACTTCGCGGAGCGCCGCCCGGTCTTTGGCCGACGCGCCGAGCGTCTTCTCGACGTGCTCGGCCTGCTGCTGCGGGTCGTGGCACAGCCGAAACCAGCGGGCACACGTGGTTTCCACGTCGAGCGTCGCGCCTGGAAGGTACACGCGGCTCATGGCGTGCCCCGGGCACTCCAGCCCGCGCGCGGCCAGGCCGCACTCGGCCGCCAGGCAGTTGAACAACACCGACGCGCTCACGCAGTTGAACCGTCCCTGATCGAGCGCCTTGCGCAGGTCGGTGCAGTCGAGACGATAGCCGCCCGTGAGAATGCGGCCGTGCAGGAAATCGAAGACCGCCTCGGCCTGCCGGCGCGGCGCGCCGGTGAGCTTCTTCTCGCGCCGCAATTCGGCCGTCAGATCGGCCAGTTGGCGTTGATACTTGCGGAGCGAGTCGTCGTCGTCCACGCCGCTGGCCACGAGCGCGGCCTGGAACAGGTCGTGCTCGTCGAAACGCCCGCCGGCCGCGTCGGCGAAGAGTTGCTCTTCCAACGGACTGAGCTGGCCGCCAAAGCGGTCGATCGCCGCGTTCCACGCCGACTTGGCCGGAAACAACGCCCCGCCGCTGCGGTCCAGCGGCACGGTCGAGAGGGCGAATGTCGTGTGGCCTATCGCCAGCCAGACGCTCAGCACGATAACGGGGACGCAGCTAGTTTTTCCGAGCGGAAGAAACGAGCAAGGGGGCGCGGCACGTTCCTGGCTGCGACGGTCGCCGCGGCGCGGGCGGGACAAACTAGCTGCGTCCCCGTTTGTGTCGTTTGTATGCATGGCGTCGCGTTGTCGCGGTAGTATCGGTTGTGCCGTCTGCGGCAAGCGCGCAGCGGGCGCAACGACGGACAATCGCAACAACTATGCGCTGCAAAAAGGCAACGTGCGGCGAGAGACGGCCGGAATTCTCCCGGTTTTTCCGCGCAGGGAACGCTTTATAGCAGGAAGGAGTGTAGCGACGGGGAAAGACGCGAGGGGAAGACGTCCCGTTTGTTCACGCTATCGCCGCGTCGGCGACCAGACGGGGCGGGCGGCGGTGGTGTCGAAGCCGCGGGAGGTGCGCGAGGCGGCGCGGGGTGTCGGCGAGGTGGGCACGCGCACGGTGGGTGCGGAAGAGGGACGCCAGGTGTCTGTGCGGGAGGCGGCTTCGGGTGCGCGGGCGGCTTCGGCCGCTGCGGCGGGTGCATTGGCGCGGGCCTTGTCCGCCCGATCGCGAGCTGCCGCCGCGCCGCGTTCCACGACCTCGATCGGCGGCTTCACCTTGATCGGCTTTTCGGCCTGGAGTTTGCGGCCGTCGGACGTCGTGTAGCGCACGAACACGTGCAGGTCTTCGTTCTGCGGCGGATCGGCCGGCCAGGGCATCTCCAACTGGATACCGTTGGCCACGATGGTCTTGCGGAAGCGGGCGGCCACTTCGTCGGCGGTGAAATCCCAGCGCGCAACGCGCGATTCTTCGCCCTCGATTGCCGGATCGATTACCACCACGCTCAAGTCGCCCGGCGCGGTGAGCACTTCGCCCGCCGCGTTGCGCGGCTCGATGACGACCATCACGCCGTCGTGGCCCGAACGGCCGCTGGTGTTGTAGCCGCCGGTCAGCAGGTGGTTGAGCACGATCTTCTGAACTTGTTTGTTGTCCGAAGGGGACAGTCCCGTTTTCGCTGGGGCGACAACTGGGACAGTCCCCGGGGCGACAACTGGGAAAGTCGCCGTGCGCGGGATCTCGGCCGGTTGCTCGTCGGCTGCTTCCGGCACGAGGGCGGGCCCGGACATGGCGGCCTCATCGGCCGGCGCTGCGGCCGCCGGTTCTTCGGCGGTGGGTTTCGCGCGCGGGGCTTCTGTGGCGGGCTTGGCCGGCGGCGCTTTGGAGTCGGCATCGGGGGCGATGCTGCGTTCGGCCGGCTTGGTTCTCGCCCGCGGCTTGAAGGTCTCGGGCACCTCGGTCGTCGGCGCGCCAAGATCGACGGCCGGCGGATTGACCAGCGGGCCGGGCGTGCCCGCGGGGCCGGACCACCGCGGCGCGGCCTGGGGCTCGCTCGACGGACGCGATCCGCGGGGCGATTCCTCGGCCTCGGCCAACCGCTTGCGGAGCGTGGCGTTCTCGCGGCGGCACGAGTCGAGCACCGCCTCGTCGTCTTCACGGAGAGCCTTGAGCTGGTAGATCCGGTCTTCCTGCAAACGCAAGTCGCGTTCCAGGTAGGGGATGTTCGGATCGCTGCGGCACGCGGCCGCGGCCAGGCACGCCAGTGCGACGACACTCCATTGCCACGTCTTCATGTTCCACCTCGTGTGGACGCCGGCCGCCTGCGGCAAGTACGTAGGACGGAGTTCCACTCCTTCCCAAGTAGACGCAGCGGAAGCTGCGTCCTACGGGCGCTCCCTCTTGAGGATTTCGGTTACACGAGAGGTGTATGATGAGAAAGCAAAGTGTGAGTAGTGGAGAGTGGGTAGTGAGTAGTGGAGTTTGCGGGAGATATTGGATGTGCCAGTTGCGGGATCGGGGCAAGCTGGGTGGAGTGATCGGCTTCACAAGCGACCACCTACTGACAACTGCCCACTGCCAACTACGCACCACTCACTGCTTCTCGCCGCTCTCCGGCACGTGCTCGATGACGTGGTCGATCAGGCCGTATTCCAGCGCCTCTTCGGCCGACATGAAACGGTCGCGGTCGGTGTCCTTTTCGATCTTTTCCAAGGCGTGGCCGGTGTGCTTGATGAGGATGCGGTTGAGTCGCTCCTTGACCTTCATGAACTCCTTGGCGTGGATGAGGATGTCTTCGGCGGTGCCTTCCATGCCGGCCAGCGGCTGGTGGATCATGATCCGCGAGTTGGGCAGCGCGCGGCGTTTGCCCTTGGTGCCGGCGGCCAGGAGCACGGCCCCCATCGACGCGCATTGGCCGACGCAATACGTGCAGACGTCGCAGTTGATGAACTGCATCGTGTCGTAGATGGCCAGGCCGGCCGAGATGCTGCCGCCGGGCGAGTTGATGTACAGATGGACGTCGGCCTTGTGGTCCTCGGACTGCAGGAAGAGCAGTTGGGCGACGATGGCGTTGGCCACTTCGTCGTTGACCTGCGAGCCGAGGAAGATGATGCGGTCCTTCAGCAGGCGGCTGTAGATGTCCATCGCCCGCTCTTCGCGGCCGCTCTTCTCGATGACGTAGGGGATCAGGGGCATGGCGGGTGTTTCCCGGGGAGTGATCGCGTGCGGACTACTTTTCCTCGTCCTCGTCGACGACAACCGCCTGCTTGGTGAGGATGTCGTCGACCACGCCGTATTCCTTGGCCTGCGCGGCCGTCATGTAGAAGTCGCGGTCGGTGTCCTTGGCGATGCGGTCGATGGGCTGGCCGGTGTGGCTGGCAAGAATCTGGTTGAGCACTTCGCGGGTGTTGAGGATTTCCTGGGCCTGGATCTCGATGTCCGAAACCTGCCCGCCCACCTGGCCGTAGGGCTGATGGATCATCACCTTGGCGTGCGGCAGAGCGAAGCGTTTGCCCTTGGTGCCGCCGGAGAGCAACACCGCGCCGCCGCTGGCCGCCAGGCCCACGCAGTAGGTGGACACCGGGCAACTGAGGATCTGCATCGTGTCGTAGATGGCCAGCGTGGCGCTCACGCTGCCGCCGGGCGAGTTGATGTAGAAGTGGATGTCCTTGCGGCGGTTTTCGCTCTGCAAGTACAAGAGCTTCATCACCAGTTCGTTGGCGTTGCCGTCGTGGATTTCGCCCTGCAGGAGGATAATGCGGTTCTCCAGCAGCAGGTCGCCCAACGTCAGTTGGCGCTGCCGCTGATAGTCGCGATACGACGCCACCGGGGCAACGATGGCCGGCCGAGAGAAGTCACTCATAAGCGTTCCTTCACAGGAAGCGAAGCGGTCAATCTGCAATCTTACACGTGCGGCCGGTGTTCCTCGGGCTTGCCGGTATGCGATTCTTCGCCGCCGGGCTTGGCGTCGGGGATCTCGGCGTGTTCGCCGCCGCCGGCCGCCAGTTCCACGGCCGCGGCATCGGTCTCGCCCGTCTCGTAGGGCACTTCCTGGAACGAGGCGTGCGCGAGGATCTCGTCGATCACTTTGCGTTCGATGATCTGGTTGCGGAGCACGTCCATCGAACCGGCCTTTTCCAGCCGCGCGCGCACGCGCCGCGGCGATTCCTGCGTCTGGTAGGCGATCAGCGCGATTTCCGCATCGTAATCCCCCTCCGCGATGTCAATTTCCTCTTCTTCGGCGATGCGTTCGAGGATGAAGTGTTCCTTAAGCGCCCGGGCGGTCGATACGGCGGAGTTCTGGCGGAGTTCGTTTTCGTGGGCGCGGATCTCGTCCTCGCTGAAGCCGCTCCGCTGCAATTCCATGATCGCGCGCTGCAACTCGCGGCGGCTCTGCCGCTTCAACAACCCCGGCGGCAACTCCCAAGCGGCGGCTTGGGTCAAGGCCGCGGTGATCTGTTCGCGGGCCCGCTGCCGCTGCTGGTACTCCAAGCGCCGTTGCAAGGTGTCCTTGATCGCGTCGCGGAGGTCGGACTCCAACTGGAAGCCGCCCAATTCGTCGAGTAACTCGGAGGTCAACTCGGGCACTTCGAGCTTCTTGACTTCCAACACCTCGAAGCTGCCGCCGACAGTCTGCCCGCGGAGGGCTTCGTTGGGCGCGTCCTGGGTGAGCGTGGCGTCGGCCTGCCGCGTTTCGCCGGCGCGGACGCCGGCCATCAAGCGGTCGAAGCCTTCGATCCGGCCGTCGCGGAAGCTCAGCACCGGGCGGATGCGGATGACCTCTTCCGTCGCACTGGAAAGGACTTGCTCGCCGGCCTTGAACGTGATGTTGACCGTGATGTAGTCGCCCGGCGCGGCGGGGCCGTCGAAGGGGACCAGCCGGCCGCGGTTGGCCAACAGATTCTGCAGCGCGCGGTCCACGTCGGCGGCGGTGAACTCGCGGACCGGCTTCTCGATCGTCAGCCCCTTCCACTTGGGCAGATCGAACTCCGGCCGCACTTCCAGGTCGAACTCGAAGGTCAGCGGCCCGTCGTCGGGCAGTTCCACGGCGTCAAGATCGATGTCCGGCTCGCTGATCGCCGAAAGATCTTCGTCCTCGTTCACCTGCGAAAGGCTGTCCATCAACAAGGTGCTCTTCACCTTGTCGGCAATTCCCTTGCGGAACTGCTTCTCGACCAGTTTGCGGGGCGCGTGGCCCGGCCGGAAGCCGGCCACTTGCGCCGTGGGCATCAACTCGGAGAACTCCTTGTCGAAGTAACGGTCGATGTCCTCGCGCGGCACGGTGACGGTGATGTGCCGTTCGCACGTGCTGCGGCGGTCGACCTTTACTTCGAGATCCAGCTTCTCGGGCACTTCGTCCCCCGCCTCGGCGTCGTCCGTGTCTTCCGGCGCGGCGGCAGTGGTCGAGAGGTCTTCGGGATCGGGGTGCTCGCTGTCGGACATGATCGTCGCCGTGGATGGAAGGCGTGGGGGAATAGAAAGAGCGGGTGATGGGGTTCGAACCCACGACAACGACGTTGGCAACGTCGTGCTCTACCAACTGAGCTACACCCGCTTTGCCGCAATCCCGGAATTATAGGTTCCCCATAGCGGCTTTCAAGGGCAAATGGGCCATGCTACGCAAAATGGGCGGTGGACTCGACCGACGAGCCCCTCTAGCGGACTATGTATACTTGCCTCCTGCCGCGCAGGCCAGCGTGGAAGCCGCCAGATATTCCTCCCATTTTACCCGCAGTGTGACTTCTGGCGGCCCGTCATTACAGCGAAAGCGCGGAAGTAACTATCGCTGTGCGGGCCGAAGGGCCAGCCGCTCGCAAAGCCTGGGGCAACGCCCTCATTGTACTCAGTCAGTCACAGCCGAACGTGCAGCGGGACGAAGTGTGCGATGGCCGCGAAGCGGCGGCAGTCAATAGCCTGGGGCGTCAGCCCCAGGAACGCGATCGGCCACGACGTGTCGAGCCCTGGAAGGGCGGCAGTGGCTACTGCCACCCCTGCGGGGTTCACCCTCTGCTCGTCTTCGCTCCCTGGGGCTAACGCCCCAGGCTATTGACTGCCGTCCCTCCGGGACTCATGCTGACACTGTTCGGTTTAGAAAGCCGTTGGTCGATCGTGCGATTTCGCATGGCAGGCTCACTTTTCCACTCCCGAAGATTTCGCGCTAAGCCCTACACGGGCCTCGATGGCAAACCGCACCATGAAATCGTCCCGGTTGATGGTGATTCCGATGCCGTCTCGTATTCCAGTTGGAGCGAGATGAAGGAGTTTGGGCATTCCCACGGTATACCCGACAGCACATGGCCGGAGTTTCTGGAGCACGAGTTCGCAATCGACGTGCCACTAGACGAAATCGAAAGCCGATCAAATCGCTTTCGCTCGGCGGCTTCACGCCTCGACCGAGGTGATCTTCTCCCATACTGGCTGGCCAAGATGCTCGAATACTTGGACCGGGGTGAATACATATTCTTCTGCTGATTGTTCCGCCTAACATCGCACGAGCCGGGTGCCGGGTGCCATGTCCGACGCTTGTCGTCGGCATGTGGGGCGCGCATAGAGGTTGTCCGCCGTGCCTCCCGAGGGTCTGCAAACGCTTGGCCGTTGTGCGGAACTTGGCCGAGTTGTTTCCCCGACATGCCCACGCAAGCGTGGGACATGGCACCGCGCTCGCGAACAGATCGTCGTCGCCGCGTCCGGCCACTGCCAACTCACCACTGCCCACTACAGCGTGCTGAGCTTCGAGAAGTTCAGCGACGCGCTCAGCGGCAGGACGCCGTAGATGCCGCGGGTGAAGACGAGGTTGATGAAATCGTCGGCCACGAGAATCGGGCTTTTTGGGACGATGATCACGTCGGAGTCGGAGAGCCAGATTTCGCCCGGCGGGCAGGGGGTCTTTCCGTGCAGGGCCCCGTCGAGGTCGATCATCGTGGCCAGCAGCCGCCAGTCGTCGCCGCGGCGGAAGACGACGATCTGTTTGAGGTGTGCCCCCACGTTCCAGCTTCCCGCCATGCTCAAGGCTTGCAGCGCGGTCGTCGGACCGGTCAGCTCGAAGCGGCCGGGGTTCTTCACTTCGCCCAGCACGTACACGTAGCGCGGCGCCCGCTGGATGAGCACGGGGATGACCTCGATCCCTTCGATGTCGGCCCGGTACCGCTGATTGAGTTCCTCTTGCAGTTCGGTCAGCGTGAGCCCTTGGGCGTGCATCGAACCGATGGCAGGCAACGAAATGGTCCCCTCCGGCGTCACGCGGACAATCTGGCTCTGGCCGCCGAGACCCCAACGGCGGTCGACCGTCGCGCGCAAGTCCTCGAGTTTCGTGTTCACTTTCAGCGGCGTGACGGTGATCGCGGGAACCTTGTAGTATCTCTTGTACGACTCGTCGAGCGCATCGCGGAGTTGCGTGACGGTGCGTCCCGTGGCGTGGACCTGGCCCAGCAGGCGGAGCGTGATCGTGCCGTCGGGCTGGATGAGCAGGTCGCGGTTCAGTTCCGCATCGGTGAACGACTCGACGCGGATCTCGTCGCCCACGTTGAGCTTGTAGGGCTTGGCCGTTTCCTCGCGCGTCAGCCGGTAGATCAGGTCGAGTTGGTCGTCGACGCGGAGGCGGTACTCGGGCACGTGGGGCAGGCGCTCGTGGCCGACGTATTCGCCCTGCGCGTAGGCCTGCCAGGCGATCAGACGGGCCGCTTCCCAACCGCGGCAACGGCACTTGTGCCCGCCGCGGCACGTCGAACAATCGACCGCGCAGATGTCGCACGGCGCCGCCGGGCCGAGGGCTTGGCAAAGTTGAATCTGGGTGGGGACTGTCCCAGTTTTTGTGTCAGCAAAAACGGGACTGTCCCCTTTGCAGAACGCGAGGGGGACAGTCCCATTTTCGCTGGGGCGAAAATTAGGACAGTCCCCGCGAAAATCGGGACAGTCCCCTACAGTGTTCGCATCGGGGCAGGGGCTAACCGCGCCGCCCCACGGCCAGTGCGCTTGCCAGCGGCCGAAGGCCAGCACCGCACAAAGCATTGCCAAACCCACCACGAGCATGACGGCGAAGTGGACGGCCAACTTCCGCCGCGATGGGGCGGCGGGGCACACGAACGCGCTTTCCGACGCGGGGTGAAGTAGCATGGCGGGCTCAGTTCCTCGTGGGTTGCGATTCCCACGCAGTGCGCGGGGGTGACGGCTGGGCGGCGGCCGGCGCCCGCACCGCGGTTCCTTTGCTGGAAGCCGGCTGACCGGCTCGCGGTTGTACGCCCGGTTGCGCAGGCGGCACGGCGGGCACATCGCCCGCTGCCTGGGCAAACGACCGCGGGTCCATCCAGCGGACCGACTGCTGTGCAGCCACCGATACGCCGGCGGCGCGAGCAGCCTCGGCACGTTGCGTGGCGGCGGCCTGCGAACTCGCCCGGCGGGCCAACTCGTGTTGCCCGAGCTGTTGATAGACCACGGCCAGGTTGTGCCAACCGGCCGACTGGGGTTGGATCGACAGGCTGTGTTCCAGCGCCGCCCGCGCCTCAGGCCACGCGCCGGCCTGCGCCAGCAGCACGCCCAGGTCGTTGGCAGCCATGTAGTTGCGGGGGAAGACCAACAGCGCCGCCTGATAGAACGTCATGGCCTTCGGTTCCGCCGCGCCCATGCGGATCGTCTTGTGCCGTGCGCAGGCGGAGTGCAGCTTGCCCAGTGCATGCAGGGCCATCGAGCCGGCCACTTCACGCCGCGCTGCGGCGGCCAATTGCTCCTGCGCAAACGTGAAGTACGACCGCAAGGCCAGCATCGGCGAAACGCTGCGCGCATCGACGTCCTTGAGCGCGGGCGTGCGATGTCGTGCAATCAGCCCCGGCACGTCGAGGTCGGCCTCCAGTTGCGAGCCCTTGGGTACGAAGTCCTCGGCCTCTTGCAATGCGGTCAATCCGGCCGCCAGCGATTGGCTGTGCGTCTTGGTTTCATACTCCGCGTCGAGCCCCTGGGCCAGCAACCGGAGCGCGGCGATGAACTCCGCCCGCGCCGCAAAGTAGGCCCCCTTGCCGGCCAACTCGAAGCCGTGGCGGACGTGGCGGTCCGATTGCCGGGCGATACCTTCCAACTGCTCGCTCCGCGGCTTGGCTTCGTCCAACAGCACGAGCATCGAAGGCTCCGGCTCGGGCATGGGCTGCGGGTCGCGGGCCGCGGGCGGCGCGGCGATGGGCGCCGGATCGGCCACTTGCAGCCGCGCCGGCGGCGCAGTGTCCAATGCCGGTCGGGGATCGGCAGACTCCGCCGGATCCGCTGGTGCCGGTTGCCCGACCGGCGCCGCTTGCCAGTCGGCCGGGTCGACGGGAACCGCGCGCACCAGGGGCAGGGGCGTGGGTGCGTCGAGAAGCTCGGGGCCGATCAGACCGTCGCGTTCCTGCAAGACGTTCTCGTCAGCCGGGAAACCCGTCTTCAGCACGAATCGCGGACGGCCGCCGGCCGCTGCCGGCCCTTGGGCCAATTCGGCCAAGGGAAACAGTGCGGGCTGGGCCGGTTCGACGGCCATCCTGCCGGGAGGGATATGGGTCGCCGTCGCCACAGCCGCGGCAGGTTGCGGCGCGGGCGCATTCCAACGGGCGGCCAGCCAAGGCATGCCCACCAAGGCCAGGCCCAACAAAGGCCACATCAACCACCGGAAGAGAAGCTTCGTAAGACGGTCCATCGTTCGTCCGTGACAGAATCCGTATTCCGCTCAGCGCGATCCGGCGCTGCGTTCGGGCATTTCTCATTGTGACCGATCGGCCGGCTATTTCGGCGGCGCTAAGCAAAAACAGGCTGCGACAGCCCGGGCCGCTGAACGCCGCCGGAACAGCCGTCACAAGTCTTGCCGGCCGCCCCGCGCATCCCGCAGGCACGGCATAGGCGGTTTCTTGCGCTGCAAGCGTATTGTCGGAACAAGCGGCAGAGCCGTACTTGGCCGCACTCCAAAGATGGCGCTAGAGATTGAGCGTTTCCAGCAAGCGTTGCGCCACCGCCTGGGGATCGTTGGCGATGCCGCCGACGAGCCAGGCGACCAACAGCGCGCCGACGCCCAGCAAGATCGCGGCGCCGGCGCGGTTGCGCACGCCTTCCACCTTGCTCAGGGCGGCCCGCAGCGAGACTTCGAGTTGCCGCCAGCCGAGATAGTTCTGCTTCGCGCCGACGGCCGCCAGCGAGACGTTGCGCAGCGGGGCGAAACTGTCGAGATGCAACTGCACGCCCAGTCCCGGCAGCACGAGGCTGTCGCCCGCCCAGCGGGCCTCGCGGTCGAGCTTGTCGACCAGTTCGGCCAGCACGGGCCGCAGTTGATCGACCGAGATGTTGTAGATCACCAGCCGCGGCCGCAACAGCAACAGCACCAGCACCAGGCACATCACGTAGAAGCCCAGCAGCAACAGGCGGACCAGCAGGATCACGTGCATCGTGATAGCGTTGGGAAAGAAGAGGTCCACCGGGCCGACCAGCAACAGGCCCGAGAGCGCCAGTCCCAGCGCCGCGGCGTCGCGCGTCCCCGAGACGAGCAGCGGCCGACGCGCCAGGTTGATCGCCCCGATCAGCAACAAATAGATCGCCAGCGGCCCCACGGCAACGCACGCATGAAAGGCGTTCCCGGGGAGTATGAAATCGGCCCACGCTTGCAGCCACTCGGGCATGGCAGTTCTTTGGTTCTTCCGTGCGGGAAAAGGGGGCAGTCCCCTTCTTCCGCCCCCATCATACTTCGGCCGACGGCAGTACGCCAGTGGGGAGCGGCAGTGGGTAGTGGGTGGTGGGTAGTGGGTGGTGAGTAGTAAGTGGTGAGGTGATTTGTCTTGTTGGGGCGGCAGTTGCACTGCCCCCTCAACGGAACGCGGCGAATCCCGGGGCGGCAGTACAACTGCCGCCCCAACGCAGGGCCGCCCCAACGCAGGGCCGTTTCCCGCCGAACGCAGTCGCCGGGCGCTTCAACTCGCCGTCTGCCGGCCACTACCCACCACTCACTACCCACCACTCACCACTCACCACCCACTACCCACCACCCACTACTCACTGCTCCCGCGCCTTCCCGTTGCTCTTTGCCGCCTGGATGCGGCGGATCTCGGCCTGCAGCTTGGCCTGCTCGACGAGGAACTTCTCGCGGAGCCGGGCGAAGTGGAACTTGGTGGCCAGGGCATCGACCACGGCCAGCAACGCCACCCAGGCCACCAGCAGCAGGGTCACTCCCCAGTAAATGAACAACAGGGCTTGGGGACCGGTGAGGAACTGGCCGATGAAGAGCGCCGCAGCCAGCACACCCAATAGCGCGCTGGTCTGGATGCGGCGGCGGAACTGTCGCCGGCGGAAGTCGAGTTCACTGTCGTCGAGGTTCTGTTGCTGCGCGTGTCGCCACGCGCGCACGTGCCAGATCATCAGCCCGGCCGCGGCCAGCAGGAGAAAGAAGGAAACGATCGTGGAGGAGAACGAGTCCATACGGTTTCTCAGCAGCCCAAAGGGGACAGTCCCATTTTCGCGGCAAAATGCTATCTTGGCAAGACGACACGCACGACCGCGCAAAGGGGACAGTCCCATTTTCGCGGCGAGGGAAACTATCCGCAAGGTAACGTTGATTGCGCCGCGAAAATTGGGACAGTCCCCCGTCACTTCCGGGCGCACCACGTCCAATGCCGGTCGCTGGTCGCCTGCACCGTGTCGGGCGCGACGCCGAGTCCGGCGACCAGCGTGCGGACTTCCCCGACGCTCAGCGCGGCGCGGAACGAGGCCGCGAACATCTGCCGCTGGTGCAAATTGGCGCCGGGCGCGTACGCGGCGACCAACCGCTGCACGGCGTCTTCATCGGCCGGGCGGAACAGGTCGCGGACGAACACCATTCCGCCGGGCGCGACGACGCGCCACATTTCGCCCAGCATCGTGCGCGGCTCGGGGATGTGGTGCAGAATGCCGTTGGAGATTGCGGCGGCAAAGCGGCCATCGGCGTACGGCAGTTGCTTTGCGTCGGCCTTTTCCAGCCGGATACGGTGCGTCAGGCAGGCGCAGAGCACGTTCCGCCGCGCAAGCGACAACATCTCGTCCGACAGATCGACGGCCAATACGCGGACGGCGGGGAAAAAGGGGACACTCCCCATTTGTGCGAAGCACCCTTCGGGCCGTTCCGGCAAATGGGGACTGTCCCCTTTCTTCCCCTCCGCCGTCTGCCGGCAGAGTTCGATGGGAAGCTGCGCCGTGCCCGTGCCCACGTCCAAGACTTCGCCGGCCGTCAGTCCGGCCGCCAGCAGATCCGCGACGAAGAGGCGGTTGACCGCGCTATGGTCCATCGAGTCGTAGTCGAGGGCCTCCGCGGCCGTGAGCATGGCTTCGACTTCCAGGACGCGCTCTAGCATGGCTCACTTGCCCAGCATTTCTTGCTGCACCTTCGCCAAATCCACTCCTAGGATCGACTTCGCCAGTTGATCGAGGATCCTCCGCTCGGCGCGGATGTGGATCGTGCGGTGGCGGTGCATGAGCGACTCGCCTGTCTTCAGGGCCTCGGCCGGCGAGAGAGACTCGATCTCATAGAACGCGCCCAACTGCGAGCCTAAGTCGTTCGGGCCGTCGTTGTAGCTGTTGGCCACGTCGCCCACGTAGGGTTCGGCCTGCGGCACCTGCCACATGTTGTTCATGTAGAGGCTCTTGGTCGGGTCGGTGGGCATGGTGAATTGCACGATCGTCAGCACACCGGACTCGAAATCGATCGAGCCCAGCACGTTCTTCGCCCGCCGCTGCGAGATGCCGATCTTCGAGCGGAACCTGGCGTCGGCGCGGAACAGGACCGCCTCGGGCGTGACCTTCAGCCGGTCGGCCGGCACGGCGCCGAAATAGTCGCTCTTGACGACCGGGCCGAGTTCCGTCTCGCTGCCCGCGCGGTAGGGGACCAGCACGACGGTCTTCGGGCCGGAGTTCATCATGCCCAGAATCCAGATCGAGACCAGGCCCTTCTCTTTGGTCAGGGCCGCGCCGCGGTTGGTGATCTGGTTGGCCGTTTCGTAGCCCACAGTCTGGATGCCGTCCTGCGCGAGCGCCTTGGCGGCGTCCGCGCCCAGCAGTTCGCCGTAGTCGCGGTTGCCCAGCAGGCGGACCGTGCGCGTCACGTCGAGTTGGAACTCGGTGGCCGAGGCGTTTTGGAACTTCATGGTCGCGGTCATCTGACAGCCGGCCGCTTGCGGATTGACCTTCCACGCGCCTTCGTTGATGGCCGGCGCCGTGTACCAGTTGTCCAACACTTGCTTGGCGCCGGGCTTGAACCACAGGCTGAATTGCCCGCCCTCGGGCGAGAGCCACATGCGTTCTTCGCCGCCGTAGTTGTTGAAGCGGAGGTCGGGTTTGCCGGCCTCAATGAACTCCTTGTGGACGAAGCCGAAGTTCGGCCCGTCCAGACCGCCGCAGGTCGAGGTCATCACCCGCCCTTGCCACTCGGGGCAAACTGCCACGCGGGCCCCCTCTTCGTTGGTCAGCTCGACGAGCTTGGTGTGCTTGGCCAGGAACTCGCGGGCTTCGCGGTACGACATGGGTCTTCCTTTCTCGGTGGTCTTTTCGGCCGACTCGACACCTGCGCCGGCAAAGAGCGACGCCGCACAAACCAATACCAGACGGCTTCGGGCCACAAGCGCAACGCGCAAACTTGTCATCGTGATTGTCCTCCACGGGGGTTGTCCTATTGTGGAATCTGTTCTCCGCGGATCAAGTCCTCGAACGTCTGCCGGCGGCGGATCAGGTGCGCATGGCCGTCCTGCACGAGCACTTCGGCCGCCAACGGCCGCGAGTTGTAGTTCGACCCCATTACGAAGCCGTAGGCCCCGGCGCACTCGATCACCAACAGGTCGCCGACCGCCGCCTCGGGCAGCCGCCGCGCGACGACGAAGCCGCCTTCCTCCTGCGTGAAGATGTCGCCCGACTCGCATAGCGGCCCGCCGACGATCACTTCCCGCTCCGGCCGATGCTCGCCGTCGTCGGCCACGATCGACATCGGGTGATACGAACCGTAAAGGATCGGCCGCGCGAGGTTGTTGAACCCGGCGTCGAGCACATAGAACGTGTTGCCGGCCTGCTGCTTGACCGCACGGATCTCCGCCACCAGGTAGCCGCTCTCGGCGACGAGATACCGCCCGGGCTCGATTTCCAGCCGCACCGGATGTCCGAAGCGGGCCTCCAGACGCTTGCGCGCGGCGTCGCACAACGCGAAGTAGCCGGCCAGATCGACGTACGTGTCGCCGGGGCGGTACGGCGTGGGCAGCCCGCCGCCGACACTCATCGTGCGGACCGTCGGTCCCACTTCGGCGGCCGCCTTCTCCAGCGCGCCGCAGACCTGGGCCAGGTGCTCCATGTCGCTACCCGAGCCGATGTGCATGTGCAGGCCGGCGATCGTCAGGTTGTAGCGCGCGGCGCGCGAGAGGCATTCGCCGATATGCGCGTGCCAGATGCCGTGCTTCGATTGGTCGCCGCCGGTATTCGTCTTGCGGCTGTGGCCGTGGCCGAACCCGGGGTTGATCCGCAACGTGATCTCGCGGCCCGGGGCGCGGGCGCCGAACTGGTCGATCATGTCGGCCGAGCCGCAATTGACGTGGATTTCCTGCTCCACGCACAGATCGAGGGCCTCGGCGTCGAAGATGTCGGCCGTGTAGACGATTGGCGGCGGATCGCCGGTCGGCGCAAAACCGGCGGCCATCGCCCGGCGGGCCTCGCCCGCACTGACCGCGTCGACCAGTCCGCCGTGACGCCGGACCAGATCGACGATTGCCAGATTGGAACAGGCCTTCTGGGCAAACCGGACGTGGTCGAACTCCCGCAGGTCGCCGAGACGCTCGACGATCTTGGCGGCGTCGTAGACGAACGTGGGTGTGCCGAACCGCCGGGCCAAGTCGGCTACGGGCACGCCGGCAATCCGGCTGCGGGTATTAGAGAAGCTGGGAGGCGAAGGCATCGAAAGACCCAACGTAATGGTCCACAAGGAAACGGCATCGGCTCAGCCCTCGATTGTAATGGCACTGGCCTCCGATAGCGACCCCCGGGGGGCTAAGCCGCAAGCGGCTTGACGAGGC
>Ga0233425_10005314_pt1 | contig 20461 bp, 21 predicted proteins | sample Watercolumn_Towu_2_FD_181712 | JGI IMG/M metagenome (GOLD analysis project Ga0233425, IMG submission 181712) | Freshwater microbial communities from Lake Towuti, South Sulawesi, Indonesia - Watercolumn_Towuti2014_140_MG | ecosystem: Environmental > Aquatic > Freshwater > Lake | place... | reverse complement strand
CAAACCCCATTTCGATAAACTCAGTTCCAGCGCAACCAGCAACCGCACCGGTTTGGTATCATCACTCCGCAGCATCTCGTTCGTCATCGTCGTCTCCCGCGTTTTCAAGGTTGGTTCAGCTCGCTCTTGTAACCCAGGTCCGCCTTGACCGGCTAGGTGCTGCATAGTTTCCGCTTCGCCCACCCGGCCATCCCCGGCAGGCGCGAAGCGAACTAAACTCCCTGTGACCAACGCCGGATCGGCACCGTTGCGTCCGGCATCCCCCATAACACGCCACAAAGGGATCACAGCCATGTCCGCCGATACCATATACGAGATCTTCCCCGCCATCGCCTCCTCGGCCCACGTCAGCGACGGCCAGTATCAGGAGATGTATCGCCGTTCCATCGAGCATCCCGACCAGTTCTGGGCCGAGCAGGCCGCCGCCCTGGACTGGTTCCAGCCCTGGGACAAGGTGTCGCAATGCGATTTCAGGAGCGGGACCATCCGCTGGTTCGAGGGCGCCAAGCTCAACGTCAGCTACAACTGCCTGGACCGCCACCTGGCGGGCCGCGGCGACCAGACCGCCATCATCTGGGAAGGGGACGACCCTGCTTCCGGCCGAACCCTGAGCTACCGGGAACTGCACCGGGAGGTATGCCGTTTTGCCAATGCGCTCAAGGCCAAGGGCGCCCAAAAAGGCGACCGGGTCTGCATCTACCTGCCGATGATCCCGGAAGCGGCCATCGCCATGCTGGCCTGCGCCCGCATCGGCGCCATCCACTCCATCGTGTTCGGCGGCTTTTCCGCCGACGCCCTCAAGGACCGGGTCCAGGACGCCGACTGCCGCTTCCTGGTCTGCTCCGACGAAGGCCGCCGCGGCGGCCGCACGGTGCCGTTGAAAGCCAACGTCGACGATGCCCTGACCCATTGCCCGACCGTGGAAACCGTATTCGTGGTCCAGCATACCGGCGGCAACATCGGCTGGACGGAAGGGCGCGATGTCTGGTACCACGAAGCCGTTGCGGCGGAATCCGGCGACTGTCCGGCGGAGGCCCTCGATGCGGAAGACCCCCTGTTCATCCTCTACACCTCCGGCTCCACCGGCAAACCCAAGGGGGTGCTCCACACCACCGGCGGCTATCTGCTGTACGCCGCGCTCACCCACAAATACGTGTTCGACTACCATGACGGCGAGGTCTACTGGTGCACCGCCGACGTGGGATGGGTCACCGGCCACTCCTACATCGTCTACGGACCGCTGGCCAACGGCGCCGTCACCCTGATGTACGAGGGCGTACCGACCTATCCCAAACCCGACCGTTTCTGGCAGGTGATCGACAAGCACCAGGTCAACATCTTTTACACCGCGCCTACCGCCATCCGGGCGCTGATGGGAATGGGCGACGAACTGGTCAAGGGCTGCAGCCGCAAGAGCCTGCGGGTGCTGGGATCGGTGGGCGAACCCATCAACCCGGAAGCCTGGGAATGGTATTACCACGTGGTGGGCGATGCCCGCTGCCCGGTGGTGGACACCTGGTGGCAGACCGAGACCGGCGGCATCATGATCACCCCGCTGCCGGGCGCCACCCGGCTCAAGCCGGGTTCGGCCACCCACCCGTTCTTCGGGGTGGTGCCCGCCATCATGACCGCCCAGGGCCTGGAACTGGAAGGCGCCGGCGAAGGCGTGCTGGTGCTGAAAACCTCCTGGCCCGGCCAGGCCCGCACCGTCTACGGCAACCACCAGCGCTTCGTGGAAACCTATTTCTCCACCTATCCCGGCAGCTATTTCACCGGCGACGGCGCCAAGCGGGATCAGGATGGCTATTACTGGATCACCGGCCGGGTCGACGACGTCATCAACGTCTCGGGCCACCGCATGGGCACCGCCGAGATCGAAAGCGCCCTGGTACTGCACGAGGACGTGGCGGAGGCGGCGGTGGTGGGCTACCCCCACGACGTGAAGGGGCAAGGCATCTACGCCTACGTCACCCTAGTCGCAGGGGTCGAACCGACCGAACAGCTGCGCAAAGAGCTGATTCAGCTGGTGCGCAAGGAAATCGGGCCGATCGCCACACCCGACATCATCCAGTGGTCGCCTGGCCTTCCCAAGACCCGTTCAGGCAAAATAATGCGGCGAATCTTGCGGAAGGTCGCCGCCAACGAAATCGGCAATCTCGGTGACATCACTACCCTGGCCGACCCCGGCGTGGTGGACGACATCATCGAACACCGCGCCAACAAAGAACCTCACAAATAGCAGGAACCCTGCCGGAGCACGCTTGCCATGAAATTGATCACCGCCATCATCAAACCCTTCAAGCTGGACGACGTCCGGGAAGCACTCTCGGAAATCGGCATCACCGGGGTAACCGTCACCGAGGTCAAGGGGTTCGGCCGCCAGAAGGGCCATACCGAACTCTACCGCGGCGCGGAATACGTGGTGGATTTCCTTCCCAAGGTGAAGATCGAGGTGGCAGTGACCGACGCCACGGTGGACCGGGCCGTGGATACCATCATCAAGTCCGCCAATACCGGCAAGATCGGCGACGGCAAGATCTTCATCAGCGCCCTGGAGCAGGTGATCCGCATCCGCACCGGAGAAACCGGCGAGCAGGCGATCTGACGCCTTAGCGCGGCTACCCGCCGGCCAAGGGAAGGGCCGGCGGGGTTTCGTGCTCCCGGCAAATCTTATCGCTGTCGGAATCCGACAGATCCTCCCCCGTCAGCCGGCAATGGCGGCTGCCGTCGGGACGCAAGGCGTGATGGCGGCAATTCTTGCAGACCCCGAAGCTGCGCAGCCGGTTGGCATGCTGCAGCGCGCTCAGCATGGACCTGAGCGATTCCAGCAGCACCTCCTGGGCGGCTGGATCGACTTCCCCCGCCGCCTGTTTCAGCACCTTCGGCGGAATGCACTCGGCCACGATGCGCCGCCCCGCGTCGGTCAGTTCCAGGTGGACGACACGGCGGTCCTTCTGATCCGGATGCTTTTCGATCAAGCCGGAATTTTCCAGGACGGCGAGGGTTTGCGACACGGTTCCCTTGGTCAGGCCCAGGAATTCGGCGACCGCCACCGGCGAATTGCTGTAGCGGTTGCAGCGGAACAAGTAATTCAGCGCCTCCAGCTGCACCGGCTGCAGTCCCAGGCTGATCCCGCCCTTGCGGATATCGGTTCGGAGCAGATTGGAGATTCGCTCGAGATATTCGTAAATTTCACTGGTTTTCATAAGGTTAATATATTTGATCGGCACTGCCGTGACAACCGGGGCGGTGCCGGTCGGTCATGCCCCACTCGTGCCGGCCACCGTCCCCGCGTCGAATTGCCGTCGGCTTGCCGCCCGGACGGCTGTTTTTTGCCGCCTCTATCGGCCGAGCCCTTGATTTCTTTAGTGCTTCGTAACGGCCCGAAAAGTGCTTCATGGGATGCAGACCCATCGTACCGTCGGGAGTCCGTCATGAAGCGCCATCTCCGAAAACTGTCCCACGCCCTCATCGCCATCCTGGTCTGCTCGGTGATTCTGTACTTCGATCCGGCCGGCCTCATCTTCAACATACCGGGCATCCTGATCGTGGTGGCCGGAACCCTGGCGGCCACCATGCTGGGCCAATCGCCCAGCGGTGTGTTCGACTTGCTGAAACAGCTTCCCGACAAGCTGCGCGTCCAATCCGAAATCAACGAAGTGGACATGGCCTTGTTCGTTAAGGTCGCAGACTTTTTCCGCCTCGGCAATATCCGTTATGCGGAACTGGGAGCGCGCCGCATCACCACCCCCTTGCTGCGCAGCGGCGCCCAGATGGTGCTCGACCGCATCCCCAGCGCCGATATCCAGCGCACCCTGCAATGGAAAATCGGTGCCCAGCGCGAAAAGGACCATGGGGAAATTCAGATTTTCCGTACCATGATGACCCTGGCTCCCGCCTTCGGCATGCTCGGCACCCTGTTCGGCCTCATCAGCATGCTGTATGGGCTGGACTCCCGCACCATGGAACACATCGGCGAAGCCATGGGCTTCGCCATGCTCACCACGGTCTACGGTCTGCTGGCCGCCAACCTGCTGCTCAAGCCCATCATCATCCGGCTCGAAACCAACTCCCGCAAGCGCCTGGCATGGATGGTCGTGCAGGCGGAAGCGGTCGCCATGATGGAGGAGAAATGCCACGCCTCGGTCATACAGGACAGCCTGCTGGCTTTCCTGGACACCCCCGAACTCGGCCCCGGCCGCGGCGAGATCGAACTGACGGCAGTGCACACGTCCTGAGGAGAACTCCGACATGTCGTCCAACCGCAGCCAAACCAGCCCCGCCCAGCCTCAGCGTCCCGCCCGCCCTCCCCGGAAACCCGACCCCTGGCAGGCCGCCGGCGGCGAGAAGCCGCAGGAACCGGGCCCCTGGCTGCTGAGCTATCTGGACGTCATGACCTTGTTGTTCAGTTTTTTTGTCATGCTGTTCGCCTATCAGAAGGCGATGAACGCGAATTTGGTGAAGCAGGCCGCCGCCAGCCAGGCGGCTGCCGTCAAGCTGGCACAGACCTCCGACCGCCCCGCGCCGACCTCTCTACCGACGGAATCCGCCATCAACACCATGAAATCGCAGGCGAAAGTTTACGAGGTGGCGCGCGCCGCGGCGGCTAAGCCGGCACCCCCGGAAGACACTCCGCAGCGGGATCGGACCATGCAGTTGCAACCGGCCCTGGACGTCATCGCCCACCTCGGACGCACCATGGTGCCCGAGGCGATGGCGACGGAACAGGTGGCGGCCCAGTTGTCCACGGTATTGCGGGATGAAACCGCCAGACATCAGATCGATATTCAGCGTTCGGCGGGAGCGGTTCGCATGGAAGTCAACGAATCCATCCTGTTCGATTCCGCCAGCGCGTCGCTGCGCCCCGAGGGCATCGCCCTGCTGGAGCGGCTGGCACCGGTACTGGCACGGCAGCGGGGTACCGTCTCGGTGGAAGGCCATACCGATCCAGCCCCCATCAGCACCGCCCAGTTCCCGTCCAACTGGGAACTGTCGGCGGCGCGGGCGTCTTCCGTGACCCGTTTCCTGGTCCACAAGGGCTTGGCTGCGGAACGCCTGCGCGCCGTGGGCATGGCCGACACCCATCCGCGCGAATCCAACGCCAGCCCCGAAGGGCGAGCCCGCAACCGCCGGGTTTCCGTCGTGGTGTTCGACCAGGCCGGCGCCGGCTAGCCGGAAACCCGCCTCAGCGGCCGGGGCGAAGATCCTCTGCCGGCGCTCACGCCACCGGGAGCCGCTGGCCGATCTCGTCGGCCTTGGGGAAGTCCGCCCCCACGCTGACGATGAAACTGGTCACCTCCTCGATGTTCAGTTCCGACTTCACCACCCTGGAGCCGTGGACCACCACGGTGAACCCCGAGGTGGGATTGGGCGAGGTGGGCACGAACAGCACATACCAGTCGCCGGACTGGTTGGTCACGTAAGCCGGCACCCAGACGCCCTCCTTGGGGTATTCGATGTAGACCACGTCCCGCTTGGCGCCGGCATCGCTGGCGCGGAACATCCCGATGACTTTCTTGGAGACCCGGTAAATGGTGCTCAGGAAAGGAATCTTGGCCATCAGCAGATCCACCGTGGAAATCACGATGGATTGGCTGCGCTTGACGATGGAATAGCCGATATAGGTCAGCGCCCCCAGCACCGCGGCGAACAGCATGAAGGTGAAGGCATAGCTGTCGACATAGCCGTAAACGCTGAAGAACAGGTCGGCCAGCATGCGCTTCATCAGCAGTACCACCTGGATCACGATCACGATGGGCACGACGGCCAGAACGCCGATCAGAAAGTACTCGGAAACTTGCTTCAGCAATTTGTACATGGGATTCCCCTATCGGTCAGTGCGGGCGAGCGGCGGTCTCAGCGGTCCAACTGAAGTTCGTTGGCGTCGTCGGAACGGTGTTGCTTGGGCGCCTCGGCGCGCTCCTTGGGCTTCAGGGTCAGTTTGGCGATGCCGGTCATGCCTCCCATGAACAGCAGGATGGCGATCGTCGACACGGCGATCCGGTTGGGCTCCTTCATCCAGAAACAAATCCACTTCGGCTTGATCAGGCCGACGATGAGGATCAGGGCGGACAGGCCAACCAGGGATTTCAGAAACAGCAGCATGGCAAACCTCGATGATGCAAAGGATCAGGGAACATCCGGGGATGGCGGATTAAACACCAAAAGCCGCCACCGGACCAGCGGGGCGGGACGAGCCGGGATCAGAGCCGTGGAGCCAGCATACCGGCCGCCAGCCGCGCCAGCTTGGCGCTGCCGTCGCCGGTTCCGAGGGTTGCCGCCACGGCCTGCAGGTCGGACTTCATGGCGGCGGCATAGTCGGGCTGTTCCAGAATGCGGCCGATCTCCCCGGCAATGTTGGCGGCGCTGGCATCCTGCTGGATGAATTCGCGCACGATGGAGCGTCCCGCCAGGATGTTGGGCAGACCGATGAAGGGGATGGTGATGAGCAGCCGGCCCAGCCAATAGGTGATCGGCGCGACCTTGTAGATGATGGCTATGGGTACACCGGCCAGGGCGACTTCGAGCGTCGCCGTGCCGGACACGGTGATCACCGCGTCGCAACAGGCGACGGCATCGCGGTTGCGGCCCTTGACGACGTGGATCGGTGCCGGCGTGTGGCGAAGACCATCCGATACGAGGCCGTCATCCACCGAGGAAGCCTGGCTCAGCACGAACTGGGCCTGGGGAAAGCGGTGGGCCAGCACGGCGACCGTCTCCAGGATCACCGGCAGCAGCCGTTTGATCTCGTTGAGCCGGCTGCCGGGCAGCAGGCCTATGGTGGGCCGCTCCGGGTCCAGCCCGAACTCCGCGGCAAGGCTTGCCCGGTCGGCGCCGGCGGGGTTGCCGGCCAAGGGATGGCCCACATAGGTGACGGGTATGCCATGGGCCTGGTAGAACGGCACTTCGAAGGGGAAGATCACCGCCATGTGGTCCACCGCCGCGCCGTACTGTTTGACCCGCCCCGGCCGCCAGGCCCAGAACTGCGGGCTGACGTAGAACAGCACCTTGACGCCCAGCCGCTTGGCGGCCTTGGCCAAACGGAAGTTGAATTCCTTGTAGTCGACACAGATCAGCAAATCCGGCCGCTCGTCCCGCAACAGCCCTTCCATGAGCTTGAGCGCCCGGCGAATCTCGCCGTAGTGCTTGATCACCTCGACAGCGCCGATCACCGCGATGCCGGTGGAGTCGTAGCGCAGGTCGATGCCGGCTTCGCGCATGTGTACGCCCCCCATGCCGATGGCTTGCACCGCCGGCAGCAGGGCCTGCAGCTCCCGGAACAGGCTGGCGGCATGCAGGTCGCCGGAGGCCTCCCCGGCCACCAGCATCACCTTGGGCGCATCAGCCACGGAACACGCCGCGGATCACGTCCGCCACCCGGCCGATCTGCTTGTCGTTGAGCTCCGGGAACATCGGCAGCGACAGGCAGCGGCGCGCGACCTCTTCGGTGACCGGCAGGTCCAGCCCGGCACAATCGGCCAGGAACACCTTCTGCCGATGCAGCGGCACCGGGTAGTAGACGGCGCCGGCGATGCCGGCCTTGCCCAGGGCCTGCAGGATGTCGTCGCGGCGGTCGCTGAGCAGGGTGTATTGGTGATAGACGTGGACGCCGATGCCGTCTTCTGTCGGCGTCTGCACCGGCAGCTCCGCCAGCAGTTCGCCGTAGCGGTGGGCGGCGCGGCGGCGGCCGGCATTGAACTCCTCGATGTGGCGCAGCTTGACCCGCAGGATGGCCGCCTGCATCTCGTCCAGCCGGCTGTTGTAACCCACCACGTCGTGGTAATAGCGCACCTCCGAACCGTGGTTGCGCAGCACCTTGATCGCCTGCGCCAGCTCGTCGCTGTCGGTGGTGACCAGTCCGCCGTCGCCGTAACAGCCCAGGTTCTTGCTGGGGAAGAAGCTGAACCCCGCCGCCAGCCCGAAGGAGCCGGTCTGCCGGCCGGCGATGGCGGCGCCGAAAGACTGGGCGCAGTCCTCGATGATCTTCAGATCGTGGCGATCGGCGATGGCCTGCAGTGCGGCCATGTCGCAGGGCTGGCCGAACAAATGGACCGGCATGATGGCGCGGGTGCGGCCGGTGACGGCCCGCTCAACGGCTTCGGGGCAAAGATTGAAGGTGGCCGGGTCGATATCGACGAACACCGGCCTGGCGCCCACATAGCGGATGGCTTCGGCGGTGGCGATGAAGGTGAAAGCCGAGGTGATGACCTCGTCGCCCTCGCCGATGCCGGCCGCCCGCAGCGCCAGGTGCAGGGCGTCGGTGCCGGAGGCGCAGCCGATGGCATGCTTCACCCCCAGATAGGCCGCCGCTTCCCGCTCGAAGGACTGCACGTTGGGACCGAGCACGAAGGCGCAGCTTTCCAGCACATCCGCCAAGGCTTGGTCGATTTCCGGCTTCAGGCGGTGGTACTGGGTCTTCAAGTCAACCATGGGGATCATGGCGGGCGTTCTCCTAGGCTTTCAACAAATCGGTGATGGCGGTGGCGGTGGCCAGGGCCCGGCGGCCGGCGGTTCCTGGCACCAGGGGTTCGGTGTCGGTGCGGATGCAGTCGACGAAATGGCGGATCTCCTGCTGCAGGGCATCGCCGTTCTCGAACACCGACTCCTCGCTGAGGATCTCCGGCACCCCCGGAAACATCTCCTTCTGCCCCTTGTAATGCCTGGCCAGCACCCGATTCTGGAAATCCACCGAGATGTAGCAGTTGGGCATGAATAGCCGCATCTTGCGCTCCACCTTGAGGCTGACCCGGCTGGCGGTGACGTTGGCGACGCAACCACTCCTGAACTGGATGCGGGCATTGGCGATGTCGGTGTCGGCGGTGAGCACGGTGACGCCTTTGGCGTCGATGCGCTCCACCTCCGAATCCACCATGTCCAGGATGATGTCGATGTCGTGGATCATCAGGTCCAGCACCACGCTGACGTCGTTGGCCCTCGGATTGAAGGGCGCCAGCCGGTGGGATTCGATGAACAAGGGTTTTTCGTGGGTCAGGTCCAGTCCCAGGATGGCGGCGTTGAAGCGCTCCAGATGGCCCACCATGAGGATGCGGCCCCGTTCCCTGGCGATGCCGATCAGCTGGTCGGCTTCCTCGACGGTCACCGTCATGGGCTTTTCCACCAGCACGTGGGCGCCAGCCGCCAGGAAATCCCGCGCCACCTGGAAATGCAGGGTGGTCGGCACCACGATGCTGACCGCATCGACCTTCCCCAGCAGTTCGCGGTAATCGGTGAGCGGCCGGCAGCCGTTCTTGGCGGCGACGGCCGCCGCGGCTTCTGGATTGGCATCCACCACCGCCACCAGATCGCATTCCGGCAGGGAAGCGTATTTTTCCGCGTGGAACTTGCCGAGGTAACCGACCCCGACCACCGCGCACTTCAGTCTGCCCATGGCCGTTTCCTCAATCCGCATCGCGGTGGATGTCGACGAAGGGCAGGATGCCGCGCTTGCTGCCCGCCGCCAGCCAGATCCGGAGGTAAGCCAGCTCCGGCGTGTCCGGCAAGCCGTCCAGGTCGCGGTGGCCCCTGAGCCGGCGCATGGCTGCCGAGACGGCCTTGAGCCGGTCGCCGTCGATGCCGGCGCGGCGCAGGCCGATGAGGTTCAGCCGATAATGCTTGCCGGGCCGCCCGCCCACCATCATGTAAGGCAGCACGTCCTTGTTGATGCCGGCCAGCCCCTGCAGCATGGCATAGCTGCCGATGCGGCAGAACTGGTGGGTCATGACCCCGCCGCCGAGGAATACCCGGTCGCCCACCTGAACGTGGCCACCCAGGGTGGCGCCGCTGGCCAAGATTGTGTGGTCGCCCACCGTGCAGTCGTGGCCTATGTGGCTGTTGTTCATCAGATAGCAGTGGGAGCCGATGCGGGTGGACGTGCCGGGCTTGGTGGCGCGGCTGACGGTGGCGGCTTCGCGGATCACGTTGGAATCGCCCAGCTCCACCCAGGTCTCGGTGGCCGGGTCGAACCCCAGGTCCTGCGGCAGACCGCCGATGACCGCGCCCGGATGCACCACGTTGTCCCGCCCCATGCGTACCCAGGGCTGAATCACCGCGTGGGCGCCGACGCAGCAGCCCGCACCGATCTCGGCCGGACCTTCGATGACGGCGTAGGGGCCCACGCGGACGCCTTCGGCGAGGCGGGCCAAGGGCGAAATGACGGCGGTGGGATGTATGGAGAGAGTCATGATTCCGGTCCGGCAAGGTCAGCCGCGGGGGTGACAGCGGCTGTGCAGTTCTTTCAGCCGTTCGCGGGCGACGTGGGTATAAATCTGGGTACTCGACAAATCGCTGTGGCCCAGCAGCAGCTGCACCACCCGCAGATCGGCCCCGTGGTTGAGCAGATGGGTGGCAAAGGCATGCCGCAGGGTATGGGGCGACAGCGGCTTGTGGACGCCGGCCTGCAGCGCGTAACGCTTGATCAAATACCAGAATGCCTGGCGGGTCATGGCGCCGCCCCGTTCGGTGACGAACAGGTCCTTACTCTGGCGCGCCCCCAGAATCGTCGGCCGCGCCTCCCTCAGATAATCGTTCAGCGCGGCATCGGCCTGCTCTCCCACCGGCACCAGACGGTCCTTGCTGCCCTTGCCCATCACCCGCAACACTCCCTGGCGCAGGTTGAGCTGCTGCAGTTCGAGGGTCACCAGTTCGGTGACCCTCAAACCGGTGGCGTACAGCGTCTCCAGCATGGCGCGGTCGCGCACTCCCAGCGGCGTCGAGGGGTCCGGGGCATTCAGCAAGGCTTCCACGTCGGCCTCGCTGAGGGTGGAAGGCAAGGGCTTGCCCACATGGGGCATGGCGACGCCGGCCGTGGGGTCGTTCTCCACCTGGCCCAGCCGCAACTGATGCCTGTAAAACTTGCGCAGGCAAGACAACATCCGAGCCGCGGTGCGGCTGCTGGACTGCTGGAGAAAGCGCTGGGCCAGATATGCCTCCACATCGCCCCGGGCGGCCTCCGCCATGGTCCTGCCCTGCGCATCCGCGAGCCAGGTCCCGAACAGGGCCAGATCGCTGCCGTAAGCCTTGCGGGTGTTGTCGCTCAGTCCCTCCTCCAGCCACAGCATGTCGAGGAAAGCCGCTACCCGTTCGAGATCGGCCGCGGCTAGTTGCGGCAAAACGACGCCCCTCCCGCCCCGGACCCATCCCGCTCACCCGGTACGCAAACGGGCGGCCGAGGCCGCCCGTCGTTCGATCCTGCTCCGCCAAACCGCAAGCCGCGGCCTCGCGGGGCTTAGATTTTTTCCTTGATGCGTGCCGCCTTGCCGGCCCGGTCGCGCAGGTAGTACAGCTTGGCCCGGCGCACGTCGCCCCGGCGCTTCACCTGGATTTCCTGGATCTGCGGGCTGTAGGTCTGGAATACGCGCTCCACGCCTTCGCCGTGGGAAATCTTGCGGACCGTGAAGGCCGAGTGGTAGCCGCGGTTGCGCTTGGCGATGACCACGCCTTCGAAGGCCTGGAGGCGTTCGCGGTTGCCTTCCTTGACCTTCACCTGGACCACGACGGTGTCGCCGGGGGCGAATTCCGGGATGACCTTGTCGCCCATCCACTCGGTTTCCAGCTGTTGGATGATGGTATTCAGCATGGGTAAATCCTCTTAGCTTAAGTTGCTATCGCTCGTTCTTGAATTCTTCCAGCAGCCGCCGCTGCTCGCCGTCCAGGGGCTTGCGCTCCAGCAGGTCGGGCCGCCTGAGCCAGGTCCGCCCCAAGGCCTGCTTCAGCCGCCAGCGCCGGATCGCCTCGTGGTCGCCGCCCTGCAGCACCGCCGGCACGGCCAGGCCGTCGATCTCCTCGGGCCGGGTGTAGTGGGGGCAATCCAGCAAGCCTTCCATGTAGGAGTCCTGCTGCGAAGACGCCTCATCACCCAACACTCCGGGCAGCAGCCGCACCACCGTATCGAACATCACCAGGGCCGCCAGTTCGCCGCCGCTGAGTACGTAGTCGCCCAGCGACCATTCCTCGTCGATCTCGGTTTCGACCAGGCGCTCGTCGACGCCTTCATAGCGGCCCGCCACCAGCACCAGCCGCGGCATTGCCGCGAACCGCCGCACCGCATCCTGATCCAGCCGCTGGCCCTGGGGACTCATCAGCAGCACCGGCGCCGGTTCGGCGGCCGCGTCCCGCGCGGCCCGTATGGCGCTGCGCAGCGGCTCCACCTTCATGACCATGCCCGGCCCGCCGCCATAAGGCCGGTCATCGACCCGGCGGTAACGGTCCTGGGCGAAATCCCGCGGATTCCAGCTGACCAGTTCGACCAGCCCGCGCTGGATCGCCCGGCCGGTCACGCCATGGCGGACGACCTCGGCCACCATTTCAGGGAACAGGGTGACGACATCGAAACGCATGGCGCCGGGTCAAAAATTCGGGTCCCAATCGACCACCAACTTGCCGGCAGCCAGGTCGATGGCGGTGACGTAGTGGCCCGGCACGAAGGGAATCAGGCGTTCCCGCTCCCCTTCGACCACCAGCACATCGTTGGCGCCGGTCTCCATCATGGCGCTCACGATACCGAGAACCTCGCCCTCTACCGTCTCCACCTGCAGGCCGATCAGATCGGCCCAGTAGTATTCGCCGGGCGCGGGCGCGGGCAGTTGTTCACGCCGTATCCAGATCCGCCTGCCGCGCAAGGCGAGGGCGCCATCCCGCTCGTCGACCCCGGCGAGCCTGGCGACGATGCCCGTTCCATGGCGCCTGCCCGCTTCGATCTCCACCGGACGCGACTCGGCGTCATCGGCGAGGAGCCAGGGCTGGTAGCGGAGTATGTTTTCTGCGGGATCGGTGTGGGAGCGAATCTTGACCCACCCCTGAATTCCGAAAGCGTCGACGATTTCGCCGACCGGGATAAGCTGCCGGCGACCGTCCTTAAGCAGACGGTACCGCCTTCTGGAATTCCTTGATCAGGCTGGCGACACGCTCCGACGGCTGGGCGCCATTGCCGAGCCATTGCTGGATCTTGGCGTCGTCCAGGCGCAGGCGCTCCTCGGCGCCGCGAGCGACCGGATTGAAAAACCCGACCCGTTCGATGTACCGGCCGTCACGCTTGCTCCGGCTGTCCGCCACAACGACATGATAGAAGGGACGCTTCTTCGCGCCGCCGCGTGCAAGACGAATAGTCACCATGATATTCCCCGTGGATCTTCTTGATGGCTCTTCGGAGCCACACTTTAAACAAAAAACTCGCATAGCTTCCCGCCCGCGATGGAGCCTTGCGGCTGCCGCGCCGGCACTGGAGCTGTAGTTATGGCGGAGAGAGAGGGATTCGAACCCTCGATGGGCTTTTGGCCCATACTCCCTTAGCAGGGGAGCGCCTTCAGCCTCTCGGCCATCTCTCCTTAAATCCCGGTTTCCTCCGGAAATTATTCCGAAGAACCGCCGCCCGCCATGGCCTGTTGCTGCTGCTCCTTCTTGATACGCTCGTAAATCTCCTCGCGGTGCACGGAGACATCCTTGGGGGCATTCACGCCGATCCGGACCTGATTACCCTTTACTCCTAAAACTGTGACGGTGACGTCGTCCCCGATCATCAACGTCTCGCCGACTCTCCTCGTGAGTATAAGCATATTGACTTCCTGCGCGAATCCGCAAAATTAATGTGAAACAGTGACTTCCGACGCCAACCAAGCGCCCACGAAAAGTCGAATTGAGCTGGGAATTATATCCGCTCCCCCTTGGAAAGCAACCGAATTTGTCAATTTTATTAAGCGGCATCGGGCTGCCGGTCGAGGCCGAAAGCATCATGGAGAGTGCGCACCGCCAACTCCAGATACTTCTCGTCGACCACCACCGAGATTTTGATTTCCGAGGTGGAAATCATGCGGATGTTGATGCCCTCCTTGGCCAGGGCCGCAAAGGTCTTGGCGGCGATGCCGGCATGGGAGCGCATGCCGACGCCGACGATGGAGACCTTGACGATGGTGTTGTCGCCATGGACCAGCTTGGCCCCCAGTTCCTGGCGGGTCGCCTCCAGGATTTCCAGCGCCTTGCGGTATTCGTTGCGGTGCACGGTGAAGGTGAAGTCGGTGGTCTGATCCTCCGCCACGTTCTGGACGATCATGTCCACCTCGATGTTGGCGGCGGCGATGGGCCCCAGTATCTTGGAGGCGATGCCGGGCCGGTCGGGTACGCCCTGCACGGTGAGTTTGGCTTCGTCCCGGTTGAAGGCGATGCCTGAGATCAATGCTTTTTCCACACCTGCTTCCTCATAGCTGATCAGGGTGCCGCCGCCTTCCTCGAAGCTGGACAGCACGCGTAACGGGACGTTGTATTTGCCGGCGAATTCCACCGAGCGGATTTGCAGCACCTTGGAACCCAGGCTGGCCATCTCCAGCATCTCCTCAAAGGTGATCCGCTCCAGCCGGCGCGCCTTGGGCTCGATGCGGGGATCGGTGGTATAGACCCCGTCGACGTCGGTGAAGATCAGGCATTCGTCGGCCTTGAGCGCCGCCGCCAGAGCCACCGCCGTGGTATCCGAACCGCCCCGCCCCAGAGTCGTAATGTCGCCCTCCTCGGTGACTCCCTGAAAGCCCGCCACCACGACCACCTTGCCCTGATCGATGTCCTCGCGGATGCGGCCGGTATCGATGTTCTCGATACGGGCCTTGGTATGGGCATCGTCGGACAGGATGCGCACCTGCCAACCGGTATAGGAGATGGCGGGACATCCCCGTTCCTGCAGGGCCATGGCCAGCAAGGCGATGGTCACCTGTTCGCCGGTGGAGAGCAGCACGTCCATCTCGCGAGGATCGGGCCGTTCCGCCACTTCCTGGGCGAAACCGACCAGCTTGTTGGTCTCCCCGCTCATGGCCGAGACCACCACGACGATGTCCTCGCCGCGCAGCCGTGCCTTGATGATCTTGTCGGCCACCTTGAGGATGCGTTCGGTGCTGCCGACCGAGGTGCCGCCGTATTTGTGAACGTATAAGGCCATGATCCCTAAAGTTACTTTGTTAGACTACTTTCCAGCGCCCCATGGCGGCTGATCAGGTTCGGAATCGCTGCGCGATAACTGGTTTGAATGTGGGTTCTCGGACCCACGGCCGAGATACTTTTCTTTGTGTGGCCAAAGATAAAGTATCCGAAAGAAAGGCCACCCCCAGTGCGACTTGCAGCGCTATGCAGTCCTGCTTCGCTTGCAAGCCCGGTGCAAACCATCCGTGGTTTGCCCGTTCGCCTGTCGGCTCACCCCTTGCGCTCCTCGCTTTCAGCAGGGGTCGGCAGAAGGGCGATCCATCGCCCTCTGCCAACGCGCGGCATCCTTGCCGCGCCCCTTCGGGCTGATCCTGCTGAAAGCTGCGGTGCTCAGCGCGGCTGCAGGGAACGTACTGAACCTCCATCGGATCGTTGCCGGTGAATTTGCTGAAATGCTGCCAATCCAGAGGCCCCCAAATATTCCGGTCCGGCCAGTCCCTTAACCCAACTGCTTCTGCACCCAGGGCAACACGTCGCCCAGAGCCTGGTCCAGTCTGGCCGGATCGTTGCCGCCGGCCTGCGCCAGATCGGGCCGGCCGCCGCCTTTGCCGTCCACCTGCGCGGCGACCACGTTGACCAGATCGCCCGCCTTGATGCGGCCGGTCTGGTCGGCGGTGACCCCGGCGATGAGGCTGACCTTGCCGTCCTTCGCCGCCGCCAGCACGATGGCGGCGCTGCCGAGCTTGTTCTTGAGCTGATCGACCAAGTCCCGCAAGGACTTGGGGTCGGCCTCGTCGAGCCGGGCCGCCAGCACCTTCACCCCCGCCACGTCCACCGCCTGGGAGGTCAGATCGGACCCTTGCGCGCTGGCCATCTTGGACTTGAGCCGGTCCAGCTCCTTTTCCAGCTGGCGATTGCGCTCCAGCAACTGCTGGACCTTGTCCGGCACGCCGTCGCGGGCCGCTTTCAGCAGCTCCGCCATGCCCGCCAGCAGGGATTCGCCATGTTCGACCCAGTCCAGCGCGCCGGCCCCGGTCACCGCCTCGATGCGGCGCACGCCGGAGGCGACCCCGGTCTCGCCGACGATCTTGCAGAAACCGATGTCCCCGGCCCGCCCGGCGTGGGTGCCACCGCACAACTCGGTGGAGAATTCGCCGATCCGAAGCACCCGGACCTCGTCGCCGTATTTCTCGCCGAACAAGGCCATGGCACCCAACTTCATGGCGTCGTCCTTGGCCATCACGTCGGCGGTCACCGGACTGTTGAAGCGGATTTGTTCGTTGACCAGCCGTTCGACTTCGGCCATCTGCGCGCGGGTCATGGGCTCGAAATGGGTGAAGTCGAAACGCAGCCGATCCGGGTTGACCAGCGAGCCCTTCTGCGCCACGTGATCGCCCAGCACGCGGCGCAGTGCCGCGTGCAGCAGATGGGTGGCGGAATGGTTGAGGGCGGTGGCACCGCGCTTGGCGCCGTCCACGCGGGCGACGCATTCGTCGCCGATCGTGAAGCTGCCGCGGACCACCCGGCCCGTGTGCAGGATCACCTCGCCCGCCTGCTTGCGGGTGTCGGTGACCTCGAACAGCGCATCGCCACAGCGGATCTCGCCGACATCGCCCACCTGGCCGCCGGATTCGGCGTAGAACGGCGTGCGCTCCAGCACCAGGGTGCCCTCGGCACCGGCACCCAGTTGCTCGGCTGAGGCACCACCGGCGAGGATGGCCAACAGCTTGCCACTGTCTTCCAGGCGGGTATAGCCGCTGAATTCGCAGCGGCTGTCCAGCCGCACCTCCTGGGAATAATCGGCGCCGAAGTGGCTGGCCGCCCGGGCCCGCTCGCGCTGCCCCTCCATGGCTTTGTCGAAGCCTTCCATGTCGACGCCCAGACCGTGCTCGCGCGCCACGTCGGCGGTGAGGTCCACCGGAAACCCATAGGTGTCGTACAGCTGGAACGCGGTTTCCCCGGGAATCTCCTTTCCGGCCAACCCCTTCATGCAGCCGTCCAGGATCTTCATGCCCTGATCCAGGGTCTCGGCGAACCGCTCTTCCTCCTTCAGCAAGACCCGCTCCACCGACTGGCGTGCCTTCACCAGTTCCGGGTAAGCCTCGCCCATCTCCTGTGCCAGTGGCCCCACCAGCTTGTGGAAGAAGGGCTCGCGGACTCCCAGCTTGTAGCCGTGACGGATGGCGCGCCGGATGATGCGGCGCAGCACGTAGCCGCGGCCCTCGTTGGAAGGCAACACGCCGTCGGCGATGAGGAAGGCGCAGGAGCGGATGTGGTCGGCGATCACCCGCAGCGAGGCCTGGTCGTAGTCGCCGGTGCCGGCCAGATCGGCCGCCGCTTTCACCAGGTTGCCGAACAAGTCGATCTGGTAGTTGCTGTGCACCTGCTGCATCACGGCGGCGAGCCGCTCCAGCCCCATGCCGGTGTCCACCGACGGCTTGGGCAGCGGCGTCATCGTGCCGTCGGCGGCCCGGTCGTACTGCATGAACACCAGGTTCCAGATCTCGATGTAACGGTCGCCCTCGGCATCCGGCGAACCGGGTGGACCGCCGGGAACCTCGGGACCATGGTCGTAGAAGATTTCCGAGCAGGGACCGCAGGGGCCGGTGTCCCCCATGGACCAGAAGTTGTCGGTGGTGCCGATGCGGGTGAAGCGGCTGGGATCGACGCCCATCTGGTTGAGCCAGATGTCGGCGGCCTCCTGGTCCTGGTCGTAGACCGTCACCCACAGCCTGTCGGCGGGCAGGCCCAGGGTGCCGGTGAGGAACTCCCAGGCATAGTGAATGGCGTCGCGCTTGAAATAGTCCCCGAAGCTGAAGTTGCCCAGCATCTCGAAGAAGGTGTGGTGACGGGCGGTATAGCCGACGTTCTCCAGGTCGTTGTGCTTGCCGCCGGCGCGCACGCAGCGCTGCGACGAGGCCGCCCGCACGTAGGGACGCTGCTCGCGGCCCAGGAACACGTCCTTGAACTGCACCATGCCGGCGTTGGTGAACAACAGGGTGGGATCGTTCGCCGGGATCAGGGGGCTGGAAGCCACCACGGTGTGGCCCCGCTCTTCGAAGAATTTCAGGAATAGCGAACGCAGTTCTGCGCTGGTCATGGTCTTGGTCGTCTCAATCATCGTCACCGGTATCGTCATCCCCGCCCGGCCGCCGCAACAGGGCGGCAACCGCGGCGGGTTCGAAGCCCCGGTAGGTTAGATACCGTAATCGCGCCGCCTTCTCCTTAGGCGTAGCAGGCCGGCTGCGGCCGAACTTCTTGGTGTGGGCGGCCGCCAGCGCCTCCGCCCAGTCGTAGTCCGCCAAGGCGGCTTCCACCGCCTCCCCCGACAAACCCTTGGCCGCCAGCTCCCGGCGAATCCAAAGCGGCCCATAGCCGCGTCCGTGGCGGCTGCGCACCAGCACCTCGGCGTAACGTCCGTCGCTTTGCGCCTCCTCGTCCGCCAGTTCATCCACTACCCGCCGGGCCACGTCCAATGCCACACCGGTCGCCGCCAGCTTGCGCAACAACTCCTCGCGGCTGTGTTCGCGCCGGGCCAGCAGGGCGACGCAGCAGGCCCTGGCGGCCTGGACCGGGTCGGCGTCGGTCAGTGCCGCCATGGAAAGCCGCACAGCGAACCTTTCGCTCCCTCTCCCTCCGGGCGAGGGCCGGGGTGAGGGAAACCGGTCATGGCACGAACACCTCGACCGGTTTAATCCTCGCCCGCATCCGGCTTGCCGGCCGCCACCACCAGCGGCACCGCCTGGGACAAGGCCTTCTCGCGTATCCTGGCCTCGATCGAAGCCGCCACCTCAGGATGCTCCTTGAGATAGGTCCGCACATTGTCCTTGCCCTGGCCGATGCGGTCGCCGCCGTAGCTGTACCAGGAGCCGGACTTCTGCATCAGTTCCAGCTGCACGCCCAGGTCCACCAATTCGCCCTCGTGGGACACGCCCTCGCCGTAGAGGATTTCGAACTCGGCGTTGCGGAACGGTGGCGCCACCTTGTTTTTCACCACCTTGACCCGGGTCTCGTTGCCGATGACCTCCTCGCCCGACTTGATGGCGCCCACCCGGCGGATGTCCAGCCGTACCGAGGCATAAAACTTCAGCGCGTTGCCGCCGGTGGTGGTCTCCGGATTGCCGAACATCACCCCGATCTTCATGCGGATCTGGTTGATGAAGATGACCAGGGTGTTGGAGCGCTTGATGTTGGCGGTCAGCTTGCGCAGCGCCTGGGACATCAAGCGGGCCTGCAGGCCCACATGGGAATCGCCCATTTCGCCTTCGATTTCCGCCTTGGGGGTCAGGGCAGCCACCGAGTCCACCACGACGATGTCGACGCTGCCGGACCGTACCAGCATGTCGGTGATCTCCAGGGCCTGCTCGCCGGTATCGGGCTGGCTCACCAGCAAGTCGTCCAGGTTCACGCCGATCTTTTGGGCGTACTGCGGGTCGAGGGCATGCTCGGCGTCGATGAAGGCCGCCACCCCGCCGATTTTCTGGGCCTGGGCGATGACCTCCAGGGTCAGGGTGGTCTTGCCCGAGGATTCCGGCCCGTAGATCTCGACGATGCGCCCCCGCGGCAGGCCGCCGCAGCCCAGGGCGATGTCCAGCGCCAGCGAGCCCGTGGAAATCACGTCGATGTCGCGCTCGGCCACATCGCCCATACGCATGACCGTGCCCTTGCCGAACTGTTTTTCGATCTGCGACAGCGCCGCGCTCAGCGCCTTCTTTCTGTTGTCGTCCATTGTTTTTCCGGTCTCGGTTCCAAGGTTGCAATAGGGCTTATTATTTCATATCCAAAGCGGAGGGGCATAGATCGTGCGATGGGCAAAGAGCAGCGTGCCCATCCTTCCGACGGAATCACCCCAGTTCCCACCGGAAGTCTTTGGGCGTGATCGCCGGCTCCGTCCGGTCGTGCGCCGACCAACCGTCGGCAAAACAGCCTGTCGGAAGGAGCAATAAGGCCAGTCCGCCGGCACCGCGCCATAGCCATGTGCATGACGACGAATCTGGCGGATAGCAAAAACCCAGCGTAGGGTGTGCACCGCACACCAAACCAAACCGCGGAAAGAGCCACAATAACCAAAAGGCGAATGAAACAGCCGCATCGGATAACCGTCTGGCCAATCGGTGGACGATGCCCACCCCGCCGAACCCCGCGATCACCAACAGACCCATGCCCCGATATCGCCGCGCCCGAACTCCCGGAGGCAGTTATTTTTTCACGGTCGTCACCTACCGCCGGCAGCCATTGTTGATCCATCCGGAAAGCCGACGCATCCTCCGCGACGTATCCATTCACCCCCTTACGCAGCGCAGCGATTTTCGAGCTGACGTTCCGGCGGAATGCGGTAGAGATGATCGATGGGCAATCGGACGGTGACGGGCTGTTTGCGGATACCCTGATCGCAGACTTGGCGGAGCAAACGATAGGCGCAGAGGTCGAGTCGTCGACAGCTTTCGGAAACGGTCATCACGTTGGCGCGAAACCGGTCGCCGCGATCCGACTGGCTGAAGAAGCTGGTTTTCCGCCAGATGACATAGGGCCGAAGGGCGCGCTCCGCCGTGTTGTTGGTCAG
>Ga0233425_10005313_pt1 | contig 20464 bp, 20 predicted proteins | sample Watercolumn_Towu_2_FD_181712 | JGI IMG/M metagenome (GOLD analysis project Ga0233425, IMG submission 181712) | Freshwater microbial communities from Lake Towuti, South Sulawesi, Indonesia - Watercolumn_Towuti2014_140_MG | ecosystem: Environmental > Aquatic > Freshwater > Lake | place... | reverse complement strand
GGCATCGACGGATTCGCGCTCTGCACGGCTCAGCATCTCACGCATTTGGTTCATCACCACCTTTGCCGCAGCGGTGCGCCGATCCTCAAGTGCAATCCATGTCGGATCCTGCTCGGGCCGCACTTGAGCGCCATCAGGAATCAGGAGGTATCGCGAAGGCGTTTGCAAAGACAGATCCAACTGAATGAGCGCATCAGTCAATCGTCGATCCTGCGTCGACCAGTCGATCACCAACTGGCGAAGGGTGGCGCGAGCAGAATCCGAGAGGGACTTCGCACGGATCGCCCGCGATGCAAATGCCTGCACATTCAGCGACGCCTGAGTTCGGATCGCCGGATGTGCGACCTGCAGGTAGCCATCTCGCACGCCTCGCTGCACTGAACGCGGCAGCGATGTGAGAGCGCTTTCCACCCCTGTCAGCGCCTTGCCGTTCTCAAACAGGATGCCGACCTCCTGCCTGCTGACACCATCGAACGCATCCTCAAAGGCTGCGCGCCGCCCACTCATCCACTCGCGCGTTCGCGCCTCATCCTCCTTTGCCTCGTCGGGGAGTGGCTTGTTCCTGCTGTCGCTCGCGTACTGAAGCACTCCATCGCCAAAGGCGCGTGCACGCGCTTCGAACCAGCTGAGGTTGCCGCCAAATCGTCGCACTTCATCTGCACAGAGTTGTCGCACACCGGGATCTTGCGCACTCCAGTCAAGCCCGGGAAGCGTCCACAGCAGTTCATTGAAGTCAATGAGCCTCGCAGTAGTTGGCGGATCGAGGGGAGCGTCCGCGCACACAACGGCCCGACGCCGTGCCACGCGAGCTGCCTCCACGGCTCGGTGCTCCGAGGCATCTGCGGCGCGCTGGACCGCGCTGAAGAGCGCCAACTCAATGCGGTCACGACTCGCACAGATCGCCTGCCAGTTCGGCACGATCGAACGAAGTCGATCTCCATCCACACCGACCATGCTGCGCGGCACATCTGCGTTCGATGATTGGAATCGCGCGATGCTGGTGCTCTCCAAGGTCTTCCACGCCTGCTCATACTGCGCGTGTGCCGCAGCCAGGGCGGGCGCACGAGCGACTTCGGTAGCACCTGCGCGTTCGAGCAGCGCGCTGAGGTCACGAAGCGAAATGGGCCCGAGGAACCAGCGCGGCTGTCCAGACTGCCAGCCGAGCGCAGCACTCAGCATCGCACACCAAAGCCCGACCGACCCGCGCACCACTGCGCGCCGCATGCGACCTCGCTCGGTCGCCATCGCGCTCACATCGCGGACCCAAGCCCCACAACGCGGCGCCACGCACTGATCTGTCCCAAGTGAACCATGTTGTGCGCAAGACAGAGGAATGTCAGCAGCGCACCGGTCGTCGGCAGCCGCTGCGCCAGTGAAGCAACGGGGTTCGGCGCGGCAAACACGGCGTCAGAAACGGATGGCAATGCGTCCGAAACGGCGCCCCAACCGCGTCCAAACTCTGCCATCAGGACATCCTTTGGCGGATAGTGGTGTGCCTTGTCAACGCAGGGCGCTCCATTCTGGAAGAGCTCCATCCACCCGCTCGGAGCAGGCTCGATCTTCGCCCCCATCGCCTCCCCCGCGCGCGATGCGTAAATCGCCAGATGGCCGATGCAGAAGGCTGGACTGTTCATGTCCGCGCACGGCATGTGCGAAAAGCGATCTGCCGGGATGGTGCGAACAAGTTCATCCGCATATCCGATCGTCATCCGAAGCGATGGCGCGATTGCACTGCCGAGGTTCATGCCGCAAGATTACAACAGCATGTGGCTGACGCTCGAACTTCGAGATCCCCAGCACACAGCCTCGGCAACGCACCGCTGTCGATCAGCCGAATGTCACGCCAACATCACCAGGCAAAGTGCGCGAACGCCTTGTTGGCATCCGCCATGCGATGAGTGTTCTCGCGGGTGGTCACAGCCTTGCCTTCGTTCTTCGCGGCATCGAACAGTTCCTTCGCGAGACGGATCGCCACAGGCTTTCCCTTCTCCTCGCGAACGGCTTCGATGATCCAACGGAATGTAAGGCTCTGTGCGCGGCGTCGATTCAACTGCATCGGAACCTGATAATTGGCACCGCCCACTCGCTTCGAACGCACTTCAACACTCGGGCGCACATTTTCGATCGCCTTGTGAAACAGCTCGATCGATGTCTTGGGCAGCGCATCGCTCTTCTCCTTGTCGAGACGCAACTGCAGGGCATCGAAGGCGTCGTACACAACGCGCTGCGCTGTGGCCTTCTTGCCGCCGCGCATCATGCAATTGATGAACTTGGCGACCGTGATGTCCTGATAGCGCGGGTCCGGCTTGAGTTGCGATTCGCTGGCTGTGAACTGCTTAGGCATAACAATCTCCTGTGGCTCCTTCGGGGCTTGCGTGCGGAATCGCACGCGATGTTCACCGGGTCGCTGGAGGTTGAACATCTCCGGAGCGAGGCAACCCGATTACTGCCTTGCGGGCGGACCGTCCGTCCCGCAGCCGAGGAAGGTGTTCGGCGCACCTGATGCGGACTGCCGGCTGCCGTCAAGCGGCTGCGCGGCAAGACGCGGTCATTTCTTCTTCGCCGCAGCGGCAGCCTTGCGCTTGACGCCGTAGAGCGAACGACCCTTCTTGCGGCCATCCACCCCGAGGCAATCGAGCGTGCCGCGCACAACGTGGTAGCGCACGCCGGGAAGATCTCGCACACGACCTCCACGCACGAGCACGATCGAGTGCTCCTGAAGGTTGTGTCCCTCGCCACCGATGTAGGCGGTCACTTCACGCCCATTCGATAGACGCACACGCGCCACCTTGCGGAGCGCTGAGTTGGGCTTCTTCGGGGTAACCGTCTTCACCTGCAGGCACACGCCACGACGCTGCGGACACGCGGCAAGATCGGTGACCTTGCTCTTGGTGGCTGGGTCGCGGCGGGGCTTACGAACGAGCTGGTTGATGGTCGGCATGAGGGTTCCCCATTTGGGGAGCCCAGTAGGGTACAGGCACGCGAGCTCGGCGACAAGCCGATGGTCTCCACAATCTTGACAGAAGCGCGCGTTCCGATAGACTCTTCGACCGCCCCAAAGAGGGCTTTCGAGGCACCACACCCATGAATCCAGTCTTCCGAACCAGCCCTGGACGAACCCGCCGACGCCGAAACCACCAGGCCCTTCGTGCAGCCCATGCGGTGACCTGCCCCAACTGCGGCGCAGCCAAGCGCCCCCATCATGCGTGCAACTCGTGCGGCTACGTGCGCCCCGGGCTGCAACTGAAGGGCTTCCAGGCGAACGCCTGACGATCAACTGATGCGCATCGGCGTCGATGTGATGGGAGGCGACAACGCCCCCGACGAGATTTTGAAGGGCTGTTTTGCTGCCGTATCGAAAATGGGTGCGACAGATCAGCTCGTCCTCATTGGCGATGGGCCAATGATCGAAGAGGCGATCAGCGAGCGCGGGGTCGATCGAACTCGGGTGGAAGTTGTTGCGACAACCGAAGTCATCGGCATGGACGAGTCCCCCGTCGATGCGGTACGGGCGAAGAAGGACTCGTCCATCGTTGTGATGGGGCGAATGGCATCACGAAAGCAACCCAACCGCCTCGATGCCGTGATTTCTGCAGGCAACACCGGCGCATGCGTGGCGGCGGCCCAACTTCACATGCGTCGACTCGATGGAGTGATCCGACCAGGTATCGCCGTGACCGTGCCAACCTTTGCCGGCCCCATCGTGCTGATCGATGTCGGAGCAAACATCGAACCGAAGGCGCACCACCTGGCGCAGTACGGCGTGATGGGCGACATCTACGCGCGGCGGGTGCTCGGCATCGCCAATCCGCGAGTTGCCCTGATGAATGTGGGCGGCGAAGAGCAAAAGGGAACACAGGAAATGCGCGATGCGCGCGATCTGCTGCGGATGACGGACGGACTCCAATTCAGCGGCTTTGTTGAGGGCCGCGGCGTGTTCGATGGCGAAGCGGATGTCGTGATCACGGACGGCATTGTCGGCAATGTCATGCTCAAGATGGCTGAAGGACTCTCCTCGGGAATCTTCAAGGCACTTGCCAAGGAAGTCTTCGTGATCGATCCGACGCTCGCCTCACGCCTCGAACCTGTGGTCAAGAGCCTCTATGCGAAGTACGACTATCACGAGCACGGCGGCGCCCCGCTAATGGGCGTCAACGGCGTGTGCCTGATCTCGCATGGCTCGAGCGTGGCACGCACCATCACGAGCGCCATTCGCCGCGCACGCAGTTTCGTCGATCTTGGCGTCAACGACGCGATCGTCGAACGTCTTTCGGCGGCGCAACATCTGATCGCATGAGCAACAACATGCCCGCGTGCGGTGTTCGCATCTGCGGGACCGGTTCATTCGTCCCTGAGCGGCGCATGACCAACGATGACTTCGCGAAGACGCTCGACACAAGCGATGAGTGGATTCTCCAGCGCACAGGTATCCGGGAACGGCGAATCTGCGACCCAGAGCGTGAGAACACCTTCCTCATGGCTCAAACCGCGCTGGAGCGCGCGCTTGACTGCGCCAAGATGAAAGGTTCCGATCTCGATCTGATCATCGTCGGAACGGTCACGCCGGAAATGACATGCCCGTCGGTTGCTGCGCGTGTCGGCGCCGCGGTCGGTGCAGTCCCTGCCGCCGCGTTCGATATCTCCGCCGCGTGCTGCGGCTTTGTGTATGGAATTAACCTTGCACAAGGGCTGATTCGTGCGGGCATGTTCCGCACAGTCGGCGTGATCGGCGCAGAGAACATGAGCAGCATCGTCGACTACCAAGATCGCTCCGTGTCGATTCTCTTCGGCGATGCGGCGGGCGCAGCGATTCTGCAACGGGATCCCGATCCGCGTATCGGGTGTCTCTACCAAACCATGGGTGCCGATGGCTCAGGCTGGCAATCGCTCTACATCCCTCGAAGCCCGCGAGATGTTCCAGCCGCCGATGTGAACAATCCAATCCGCCTCGGCAACATCCGCATGAATGGCAAGGACGTCTTTCGCTTTGCCGTGACCAAGTTCCGTGAGGTTCTTGAAGACGCGATGCAACACACCAATCTGACGGCAGAATCCGTCGGGCAGGTGATCTGCCATCAATCGAACCTGCGGATTATTGACGCAGCGCGGGAGCGACTTGGATTGCCGAAGGAAAAGGTCCACATCAACATCGACAAGTACGGCAACACTTCGGCCGGAAGCGTAGGACTGTGCCTCGATGAGCTTTGGCGGGCGGGCAAGATTGAACGCGACCGACCATTCGTCATGGTGGCGTTTGGAGGCGGACTGACTTGGGCCAGTTCTGTGTGGCGCGTCTGAACAACATGGAACGACCGCTCATGCGGTACAACTAGTGGCGTTTCATCCGAGGTTCAGTGCATCTCACACAATCCCGACACACATGACACACCAGCAGATCATTCTGTGCCCCGGTCAGGGCGCGCAAACACCCGGCATGGGTCGCGCGTGGTTCGAGTCGAGCGCCGCTGCCGCCGCCATCTTTCGACGAGCGGACGCGGTTGTACACATCGCCGGTGAACCGCTCTCGAAGATTGCATTCGTCGGCGCGCCTGATCTGGTGAACCGCACAGATGTCAGTCAACCAGCGCTGTACACCTGCGCCATCGCATCGCTGCACGCGCTGCAGGAGCGCGGCGTGTGCACGAACATCTGCACGGCTGCAGGGCTGTCGCTCGGCGAGTACACCGCCCTGCACATCGCCGGTGCGATGACATTCGAGGATGGACTGCAACTTGTCGCCGAGCGTGGACGACAGATGCAGGCGGCCGCACAGGCGAGCAAGGGCGGCATGGTCGCGCTCATCGGTGCGGACGAGGCGCAAGCGCAGGCTGTGTGCGACGCGGCCGCGCAAGGTGAAGTGTTGGTCTGCGCAAACTTCAATGCACCGGGACAGATCGTGCTCTCCGGTCACGCCTCAGCCTGCGACCGTGCGCTGGAAGCTGCAGCAACCGTCGGTTGTCGTGCCACCAAGTTGCAAGTGGCGGGTGCGTTTCACTCGCCGCTGATGGCGCCCGCTGCGGGAGCGATGGAGGCCGTGCTCGACCGCGTTCCGCTGCAACCGCTGAAGATTCCCGTCTGGAGCAATGTCACGGCGCTTCCCCACGATTCGGCGGACACGGGGCTGCTTCGCAAACTACTTGTGGACCAAATCGTCCGCCCTGTAAAGTGGAGTCAGAGCTTGACCGCTCTCTCGGCGGGCCTGCCTGTGGGCGAGGCGCGACCGAGTTTCCATGAATTGGCTCCTGGTTCGGTTCTCAAGGGGCTTTTGCGGCGTATCGATCGGACATGCGAGGTAACCACCCATGACAAGCCAGAAACTGCTGATGCTTCAAGGGCCTGACACAATATTGACGCTGCGCTCCGCGATGTGGGGTGCGTGCGCTGCTGCAATCATCGTGCTTGGCGCATGCAGTGAAGAGGAGGCGCAGCAGACGGCTCCGGTGGTTCAAGCACCGCCGCCACCACCGCCGCCACCACCCGAGCCGACCGTGGAAGACATCGCTTCGCTGATGAAGTCGCTCTCGATCGATGAGCGCGTCAGCCTGCCAGAGGAATTGGCGCCGAAGACCACGGAAGAACGCAAGGCTGTGCTGCTCTTTTGGAACGCCTTTGCCAAGGGCGATGACGCTGCGGCTGGCAGAATGATGTCGGAGCGCGATGCGAAGGTGCTTAAGAAGTTGACTGAGGGCGGTGGCTGGGCGAAGTCGACAACGGGCATCAAGTCCATCGAAGTTCAGTGCAAGAATGACTCGAACGGCTTTGCAACCTTTGCGATCATCACCAGCGATCTGCCCGATCGTGCGCTGCTGTGGGACGCGGGGGACGAAGACGGCAAGATCCTCTTCACCTCCTTCCCCGGTCCGCCAGACATCCTTGATCACCTGTCGGGCACTGACTCGATCGCTGCGTGGAAGAAGTATGTGAACGACATGTTCGAGAAGTACGCGAATCTGCCGGACGAGGAAGTGGAGATTCCACAGTCGAAGGTTGAGGAGGATGAGCAGTCGAGCGACGGCGGCGGCGGCGGTGGCGGCAGCACGCCGACACCTCCCAGCGGCACCGGTGGTGGTGCACTCAAGAAGCAGAAGCGCCCACCGATTCCCGACTGATTCTGCGACCTCGTGCCGCTGCGCGCGGCGTGGACAGGATTGCGGAGATGCGACTGCTCATCAGTCGCCTGCTCCGATGCAATCGCCTGCGCTTCACATTGCAAGTCCGCCGTCCACCGACAGGACATGCCCTGTCAGGTAGCCAGCGCCGTCCGATGCGACATACGACACTGCGGCGGCGATGTCATCAACATGGCCGAAGCGCTTAAGCGGGATATGCGGAAGCACTGCCTCCTTCACTGCAGCCCCGAGCGCTCCAGTCATATCCGTGTCGATGAATCCCGGCGAAATGACATTCGCCGTGATCCCCTTTCCTCCGAGTTCCTTCGCGATCGACTTGGTCATGCCGATCACACCCGCCTTCGCCGCCGCGTAGTTGGCCTGACCTGGATTTCCCATCACACCCGCGACCGAACCCATGTTGATGATGCGCCCGAATCGCGCACGCATCATCGGTCGCGCCGCAGATCGGCACGCCACGAAAACGGAACGCAGGTTGACGCGAATCACATCATCGAAGTCCTTGTCGCTCATGCGAAGCAAAAGACCATCCTTGGTGATGCCAGCGTTGTTCACCATGATGTCAAGGCGCCCGAGACGCTCCGCGACTCCATCGATCAGCGCGGCAAGTGCAGCCCCATCACCCACATCGCACACCGCTGTCTCGCAACTGCCGCCAGCGGCAACGATTTCCCCCTGCAGCACTGCCAAATGGTCCGCACTTCGCGCCACCCCGATGACATGCTTGCCATCTGCCGCAAGCCGAAGTGCAATGGCGCGACCAATCCCGCGGCTAGCTCCAGTAACGATGGCGACGCGCTTTTCGATGGGTGCCTCCTTGCAGGGCGGCGATCATAGCCATGACGATTGCCGAACCACCGCTGCTGCGTCGGTACAGAAATCGTTCGAGCGGTTATACTCCCCGCCGGCATGTTTTGCCGATGTTTGCAGTCATCCCACGGATCACCAGCAGTTTCCAAAACCTTTAGAGGAGCCCTCAAGTGACTGAAAAAGAGATCGAAGAGAAGGTCATCGCCATCGTTGCCGAGCAGATGGGGGTCGACAAGACTGAGATCAAGCGCGAGACGAGCTTCACCAACGATCTCAATGCGGACAGCCTCGACATTGTTGAACTTGTCATGGAGTTTGAGGACCAATTCGGGACATCGATCCCAGACGATCAAGGCGACAAGATCCAGACCGTCGGTTCGGCCATCGACTACATCAAGACCAACTTTGGCAGTGGCAAGGGCGGCGCGGCAAAGACAGGTTGATTCGCCCCCTTCACCGCACTCCTGCTGTGAGGACTATCACACTCCGACGCGTGGTTGTGACCGGGCTCGGTGCCATCACGCCCGTTGGTCATACTGCAGCAGATACTTGGGACAGCTTCGTCCACGGACGCTCGGGCATCGCAGGCATCACGCAGTTCGATGCCAATGAGGACTGGGGAGTTCGGTTCGCTGGCGAAGTGCGCAACTTCGATCCGTCGTCGTTTCTCGATGTCCGCGAGCAGCGGCGCATCGACCGCTTCGCCATTCTGGCGCTCGGAGCGGCGCATGAGGCGGTCAAAGACTGCGGCCTCGACTTCGAGACGGGTGACCCGTACCGCCGTGGCGTCGCAATCGGATCGGGGATCGGCGGGATTGGAACGATCGAGACGGGTGTTCGTGGAATGGTCGTCACGGGCAACCGAAAGATCAATCCATTCACTGTCCCGCGCCTGATGGTCAATGCAGGTGCAGGTCAGGTCTCCATCCGATTCAACTTGCGCGGCAGCAATATCGCCACGTCGACTGCGTGCGCCACCGGATCACACGCGATTGGTGCTGCATTCCAGCTCATTCAGCGCGGTGATGCTGATGTGATGCTTGCAGGCGGCGCGGAAGCTGCGGTCACGCCGCTGTGTATCGGGGCGTTCGCGTCGATGAAGGCGCTCTCGACGCGAAACGAGGCGCCCACTTTGGCGAGCCGCCCATTCGACAAGGATCGCGATGGATTCGTGCTGAGCGAGGGCGCTGCGGTCATCGTGCTCGAAGAGTTCGAGCACGCACGACAGCGAGGTGCCACGATCTATGCGGAACTTCTCGGGTACGGCTGCTCCGGCGATGCATTCCATATCGCCGCGCCAGAGGAGCAGGGCGCGGGCGCATTTCGTTCGATGCAGAACGCGCTCACCGATGCTCAGGTGAACGCCACCGATGTGGGGTACATCAACGCGCACGGCACGAGCACGCCGCTCGGCGATGCCGCCGAAGTGAGCGCCGTCAAGCGGCTCTTCGGCAGCCACGCGTATGCGCTCGCGATGAGTTCGACCAAGTCCGTCATGGGGCACGCACTTGGTGCAGCGGGTGGGGTGGAGAGCATCGCCACCATCAAGGCGTTGCAGACCGGCACGCTTCCCCCGACAATCAACCTCGATCAGCCCGACGAAAGTTTTGATCTGAACTTTGTTGCGAACACCGCACAGCAGCGCTCGGTTCGCGTTGCACTCAACAACTCGTTTGGGTTCGGCGGTCATAACACCACGCTCGTCTTTGGCACGCTGCGGGACTGATCCCCTATGCCTCGCAATATTCCTGTCGGCAACGGCGAGATGTTGGTTGCGTTCGATGATTTCTACCGCATCCGCGACCTGTATTGGCCGCGCGTTGGCATGCCCAACCACACATGCGGACACCTTCAGCGGTTCGGTGTTTGGACCGATGGACAGTTCGCGTGGGTTGATGCGCCGGGATGGACCCGCGAATTGTCCTACACGCGCGACTCGCTCGTGACTGAAGTCCACCTGCAGAATGACCGACTTGGTATTCGGCTCCACTGCCGCGATGCAGTCGACTTCTGGAGTCCTGTCTATTTCCGCGAAGTGCGCGTTCACAATCTGCAGGACTCCGCGCGGGATGTTCGCCTCTTCTTCCATCAGGATCTCTCCATCGGCGAGAACGCGGTTGGCGACACGGTGCACTACGACCCACAAACGGGTGGACTCGTGCACTTCAAGGACGACAACTACTTCCTCTTCAACGGCTACGGCGCGCGTGCAACTGGGGTCGATACATGGTCGACGGGACAGAAACGAATTCGCGATGCGGAGGGCACCTGGCGCGATGCGGAGGATGGCGTGCTCAGCCGCAACTCGATCGCGCAGGGATCGGTGGACTCCACCGTTGGCTTCACACTCAGGGTCGCCTCGCGTGGCAACGCTCTGGTGTCCTACTGGATCTGTGCGGGGCACAGTTATTCGGAAGTCAAGGCTCTTGACGACAAGGTGCGCGCCAAGACTCCGCAGCGCATGATGCTGCGGACCGAGGCGTACTGGCGTCTGTGGGCAACCAAGGAAGGGATCGACTTCTCTCCCCTGCCCACGACCGTGCGCGATCTCTTTACCCGCAGCGAACTCATCATCCGTACTCAGATCGATCGGGGTGGTGCGATCATCGCTGCGAATGATTACGACATTACGCGCTTCGCAGGCGATACCTACTCCTACCTCTGGCCGCGCGACGGCGCGCTCGTGTCTCACGCGCTAACTCTTGCAGGACAAAGCGAATTGTCGCAGGCGTTCTTTCGATTCGCGGCACGCGTGATCGAGCCCGCCGGCTACTTCCTGCACAAGTACAACCCCACTGGCACTGTTGCATCGAGTTGGCATCCATGGATGCTCGATGGGAAACGCATCCTGCCCATTCAAGAGGATGAAACTGCGCTCGTCGTGTGGGCTCTGCGCCGCCACTTCATCACCTTCCGCGATGTGGAGTTTGTGCGCGACCTCTACAACCCGCTCGTGATCGAACCCGCTGGTTGGATGCTTCGCTACCGCGACTCCAACGGTCTGCCGCAGCCATCATGGGACTTGTGGGAAGAGCGGCGCGGAGTTCATCTTTTCACTGTGGCTTCCGTGATCGGCGCACTGAAGGCTGCTGCTGCATTTGCCGCTGAGGTGGGTGCTTCGGACCGCAGCTCAGAGTTCGACCTAGGCGCTGAACGCATGCGTGAAGCAATGACTCGCCACATGTGGAGCGAGGAACGCGGTTGCTTCGCGCGAATGGCGACTCCAAATGGCAGCGGCGGCTATCACCTCGACTTCACGCCGGATGCGAGCGCATGCGGGCTCTTTGCATTTGGAGCCCTTGAGGCAAATGACCCTCGAGTGGTCAGCCATATGCGCATGCTTCGCGAGCGGCTCTGGGTGCACACCAATGTGGGCGGCATGGCGCGGTATGCAGGCGACCACTACCACCAGATCGAGAGGCATGACTTGCAGCGCGTTCCTGGCAATCCGTGGATCATCACAACCCTGTGGTACGCGCAGTGGCTGATCGCACGCGCACACACGGAGGATGAACTGGCAGAAGCGATTCCCATGCTCGAGTGGGTCTGCCAGCGTGCTTCCACTTCCGGTGTGCTAGCCGAGCAGTTCGATCCCCATTCGGGCGCGCATCTGTCCGTCAGCCCGCTCACTTGGTCGCATGCTGCGTTCATCACAACGGCACTGCGCTACCTGCAGCGCCACACGCAGCTCACCGGCATCCAGCACGGCGTGCAGGCACGCGCATGAGTCCGCGCCCCGCGCCGCTGCGGCGATCGTGGCGCCTAGTGACTGTCGTCGTTGGCTGGCTACTGATCGTGTGGTGCGCTCAGGAGTCCGCACCACCCCAGCCAGAAAGCGCTGTCGATCCTGCGTGCTTCGCTGCGAACCGTGCACATGATGAACTGGTGCGATTCGTGGGTGATGGAACACCCCGCGCCGTGGGTTCGCCGGGGCACGACGCTGCCGAGCAACGCCTGCTCCAGCGCGTGCGCGAGATGGGCCTTGAACCGACGATTCAGAGATTCGTGGCACGCGGTTGGAACCGAAGCGCAATCGAGATGCACAACATCCTCGTAGAAGTGCCTGGTCGCGAGAGCACAGACGCGCCGCTCCCCATGCTGTGGGCTCACTGGGATGGCGTGCCGAGCGGTCCTGCTGCGGGCGACAACGGCGTCGGCGTTGCCTGCGCACTCGAATCGATTCGCGCGCTCGTTGCGGACCCCCCGCAGCGTGCGGTGCTCGTTGTCTTCACCGATGGCGAAGAGGTCGGTCTCTGGGGTGCGCGGCGACTTGCCGAGGAGCACCCATGTTGGATGCGTGCGGGCGCGATTGTGAATCTCGATGCGCGTGGGAGCAGTGGCGCTGCGATCCTCTTCGAAACCGGCGGCGACACCCCATCTCATGCGCGACTGATTGCCGCGATCGATGCGCCCGCATGCTCCACCAGCCTGGCGGCCGAGGCGTATCGGCTCATGCCGAATAACACCGACTTCACCGTCGCCGTGCGAACAGGTCGCCCGGGCTTCAACATCGCCTTCATCGGATCTCCACGCAATTACCACACGGCAAACGACCGCGTCGACCAAGTCGAACTCGCGACGATCGGGCAGATGGGAACGACTGCACTTTCGCTGCTGCGTTCACTTGCAGCCGGATCTCCGCCGATGCCGACGCGGAGCGAGCATGCTGAGTGGACGGTTGACTCTGGCACTCCCTCGCAGCGCGGTGCGGTGTGGTTCAACGCACTGGGCGGTCCGATTGTTCGCTGGGATTGGTGGGCTTCCATCGCGCTTCTGTTGTGTGCAATCCTCTCGACGATCGCGGTGGTTTGCGACGGCTGTGATTGCGGACTGCGAGCGATCCTGCGAGATGCGACTCTGCTTGCCGCAGGACTTCTGCTTGCCGCATCGAGCGGCTGGATCTTCTCCGCTGCGGCGCGTTGGATCGCTCCAGATTCCTTTCCTTGGCCAACTGCAACGAGCGTGTGGATCCTCGCAGCAGTGGTGATCGGTGCCATCGCGGCGTGGACCCCGCGACTGTTGGCCTGGCGCATCAGTTCCCGCAGCGGAGCCGCCCTCCATACGGATGGCAGCAGTGGGCAGACAGCGCTCTGGAGCACGATGATCGCTGCGAATGTGCTGACGATTCTGCTTGCTGCGGTGGTGCTCATCTTTGCGCCGGGTGCCGTGCATCCCCTGCTGCTGCCAGCTGTCGCTGGTTCCGCCGCGCTTCTCTTCATTCGTAGACGCGCACGCCTTCCTGATGCCGCGGCAGCCGCTGCAACGCTTCTCGCAATTGCTGCATGGGCACCGCTTGAAACGATGTTGCACGATGCATTCGGTACTGCGCTTGGAGTCTTCAGTTGCGTGCGCGGCGCGCTTGTTGCGCTGCCCGCGACGGTGCTCATCCTGCCGATGTCACCATGCTCACTCGGCGCGCGATGAGACAATCGTTCAGCCGCGGCGGATATTGCGCATAGGACGACGGGAGGTAAGTGCAGCGCCAACCGCGTGCCTCGAGATCAGCCGTCACCGGCGATGCATAGCAGTGCCTGCGCGGCGCTGAGTTCAAGGCGAGCGTTGGATACAGCCGCATCTCGTTCGCACACACTCGCACGAGTTCGCCGATCGCCTCGTGGTGCCACGCGAGATCGAATCGGTGGCCCTCCAGAGCGCCGTCCTCAGCAAGCGGCGAGTACGAAAACAGAAGGTGCCCCGAAAGCACGAGATCGAATTGCCGATCTGCGAATGGCAGGGTGGGCAACGACGCAGCGCGGTAGCGCTGAGGGTTGGCGCGAAAGTCCGCGATGAAACGATCGAGCGCATCGCGTTTCGCGGCCGCGTAGGTTTCGAGATCGCCCACAGGCGCAGCCCACGGCTTCGAACGCATCTGCTCGATGCAAGCATCAATGTCGGCGTGGGCGCGCTGCTCCAACTCATCGGCGCTGGCGGCGTACGCAGGATCCACCGCAATCACATCGCACCCAAGCCTCGCCGTCTCTGCTGCGAATGATCCAGGTCCACCGGGACAGTCCAAGACTCGCAGACCTCGCAGGCTCTGCACATCGAGACAGAAGCACTGCAGATACTCGGCAAGCGTCCGCCCGAAGAAGGCCACACTGGGCAGACTGAACGGCTCCTGCTCCGACATCAACTGCTGCCTTCTCGCATGCGATCAACTCCCGCAGGAAATGGATACCGAGCAAACACACCCGTCCGCGCACAATCCCACAGGGACACTGGCGGGTAGCAATCCCCGTGGAAGCCTGCATCGTGCATCGCCTTGAGGACGGCTTCCAAACTCGGCTCCTCACCCGCGTGGTTCAGGAGGCGATTGCTCTTGGCACCGAGGAATGAAATGCTGGCGACCGGCTGCCGATCTGCACGACCTTCGAGCATGCGCGCTGCGGTTCGAAAGCCGCGGTAGATGTCCTCAAGCGTGAAGTGATCGCGCCCGTGCGGTCGCAGCAGCGCGAGGATCAGCAGGCGATCGAGGTCGAACTTAAGGATGTACGGCTCCCGATCCTCCTTCGCATGCACCTGCACTGCGCTGCGAAACATTTGCGCATAGCTCGTGGCGGAACCTAGCGTCCACTGACTGGTTGGAATGAGTTTGAGAATCTCGCCGAGAATGCCTCGCGCGTTGTCGGTCTCGTTCACACCGCAGATCAGTGTGCGGTAACGACCGTCCACAAGATCATCGAGCAGGTGTTGCCCCCACTGAACGCGAATTCGGTGCGACGCATCTGCGGTGCGCGGATCACCCGCGGGCAGGAGTGTCACCTTCGGACCGGCGGCGGGAATCTCGACAAGGCGGTCGCCGTCGCCCTCGTACACTCTCATCCCACCGCTTGAGGACGCGCTCTTCTTGACGCTCGGTGTTGTGGATCGTGCCATGCCACCATTATGGCACAGCAGGAAGCATCGCGGGCGGGGCTGCATCAACAGGCGCGGCGGCTTCGAACATGGGCTTCAAATAGTCGCTGCGCCACGAGGGCAACTGAAAGACCCAACCACTCCACTTCGTGAGCGAAGCATCAATCCGCGCATCGTGCTGCTCACCACAAGCACCCTGCGCCAAGCGCACCCACACCTTGCCGTCCTGCATCCACATTCGGATAGCCACGGCATTCGCGTCATCAACCCATGCCTGCGCCTCGATCACATCGGCACGCGATGCATCCTCGGGAACCTCTCGGCGGACATCGTCTGGTGCGAAACCTGTCAGCAGATAAGGGAGCGTGCTCTTGATCGCATCGAGCCGCGAGTTCGATGCCACTGCCTGTCCATCCGATCCAACCATGCTCCACTCGCTGCCTGAACGGGTCAGCGTGACATCTTGCAGTGTGATCCGCTGCAGCTGATCGGATGCGAAGTCGGCGACAGGCGTTGCCATCCAACCCGAGACACCTGCGGGCATATTCACCACGCCAGCACAGCGCCACACCTGGGGGTCGTCGCTGCCGCGCGCGTACACCCCAGCTGGCGATGATGCGATGCGTCCGATCACCAGATCGGCGAGCGGCTTCTCCTTTCCAGCTGCGAACACTCGAACCCGTCGCGCCGTTCCGCTTGCATCGGGCCACGCAATGCCAAGATCCGCATGCCGCTCCGGCTTCGCGGTCATACGCTGCGACTTTCGCAATCCATCGAGCCCGCGCACCACTTCCTGCACCGACTCTGCTCGAGCTGGAAACCCATCGCGCGTTTGGAGAACCCACTGCCCGTCCTTGCGCTGTACATCGATTCGATCGCTGCCCTGCTCGATCTCCAAGCGGTCAATCGCCGCCGCATCCGACGCGAACGACACGAGCGGTTGATCCGCCTCAGGCGTCCCGCCGCCGCGGCTCATCCGAATGAATGCGGCGACGAGGATCGCCACAACTGCGATCACGCCAAGCACACGCACGGTCTCGCGATTCATGCCGCCATCCTCGCCGCTCTGCCGCGCCGACGCACACCGAGGAACACCGCCACCACAGCGACAACAACGGGCCACACCAACACATTCAGCAGCATCAGGCGATGGCCGAGCGCCTCCACATCCTCGCGCAGGCTGAACTGCACTTGCCGAAGTTCCTTCCGCGCATCGATGACCTCTTGCTGCAGGCGTTCGAGCTGCGCCTGCTGCTCAGGTGTCAGCAGCAGCATTTGATCGGGCGTCTTCTGCTGCTGCATGCTTGTGATGCGCTGCTGCGTTTCGCTGATTCGCTTCTGCAGTTCATCTTCGCGGGATCGAAAGCGCTGCTCTGCATCGCGCTGAAGTGCGCGCACCACATCGAACGGCCGCTGGCTGCTCCCGCGCGCACGCAGCCCCAGCAGCGCCTGGTTTCCGCTGAGTTGTTCCACTGTGTTCAGCAGGAGCGAACCGTTATCAGCAAAAGCGCGCCACCCAAGACTGAGATTGCCCAGTCGCTCTTCTTGAATCCATGTCTCGTCCCGCAGCATGTCTGCGTCAGCCACCACCACGATGCTCGCCGGGGCCGTCCCCTCCACAGATCCACCACCCGCTTCGGGCGGTGCGGCTGCGCCTCCTTCGACGGCAGTCTCCGATGCCGATGGGAAGGCGCTTCGGACGACACCTGTGAACCTCGCCGCGATCACGCGCTGCGTTCCATCGGCCTTGAAGTCGCGAAGAAGTGCCGAAGGATCGGCGAATGGCCCAAGCTTCGACCCATCGATCAGCATCGAGTCGATTGAACTCCGCACGAGCGGCACCATGTCGAGCTTTGATCCCTCCGCGCGGTCGATCGATCCCGCGGACATCATGATCAGCGTCTGCAGTACGCCGAACGCTGGATCGTCGCGGCTGATGGCTTCCTTGTTGAGGTTCAGCCAAGCAACGAAGTCGACCGTGGCAAGTCCGGTATCGCTGCGGGCGCGCACACGCTGCGCGAAGGTGCGGTCTGCAACCACTTCGTTCGCCTTCCACGCAATCCCCCACGAAGCAGGAAGCGTGCCGAAGTCGCTTGGCGTTCCACCCGAGCCGAAGCCGCCAGGCCCCATCGGTGCAGAATCGCTCTCACAGAACGGATCGAGAAAAAGCAGCATGCGCCCGCCCGAGAGCGCGTACGCATCGATGGCGCGGAGCAGCGGTTCGGAAAGACCCTTGGGGTGCGCAACGACCAACGCATCGAATCGGTCGGGCAACTTCTCCGCGCTCGGGGGCACCACTTCGAGTTCGAAGAGATTGCGAAGCTGCGCCATGATTTGCCAAGGCGGTGTCATCCGCTGCGAGCGAGGATCGAAACTGCTGTCCATGGGCAGGCCCGTCACGAGTGCGACCTTCGCACGCTGCGTCCGCGAGACGCTGATGATGGCGCGTGAAATGTCGTACTCCAGGAACGCCTCCTCCTGCGGATTCAGATAGGGCAGACACTCGCGCTGGTCCGTCGCACCCGACACCAGAAGACCAAGCATGAGTGTGCGACCTGCGCCATCGGCGGTAATCGGCGCGATACCCGCTGCCTTTGCGGTGTCCTCCGCCTCGGAAAATGGCTGCGGATCAACGACCTTCAGTTCCACCTTGCCATTCGATGATGCCACGAGACTTTCAAGAAACTCCTGCACACGAAGTGCGTGATTGCGAATCTGCGGCAGATCACGGGAGCCTTCAGCCGTGAAAAACAGTTCCAAACGCACAGGCTCATCGAGCGAAGCAAGCATCGTGCGAACCCCCGGCGAGAGCGTGTACACAGAACCTTCGGTCAGATCGATTCGGATGGGCAGCGGCACGATCGACAACGACGCGCTGAGCGCGATCCACACCACCAGCAGCAGTGCGCTCGCCTTCAGTGCCAAGGATGACTTACTCGATCGGGTCATGTCAGGCACTCTTCTTCCAATCGATCAGAAATGATGTCGCGAGAACGAGCGCGGTGATCCCCACAATGAAGTAGGCGATGTCTCGAAGATCGAGCACCCCTCGGGTGAGGCTCGAAAAGTGAGTGAGGATGCTGAGGCTCGCCACCGCATCGACCACGCTCGTCAGCGCCCACCCGCGCAGAAAATCGAGCACGACAGGAAAGCCGCTCACCATGAGAAGAAAGCACGCGACCACCGTCACCACGAATGCGATCACCTGATTCTTTGTGAGTGCGGAGACCAGTCCGCCAAGCGCCAGGAACAAGCCGGCCAGAAGTGCCGTTGCGACATAGCCCGCGACAATCATCCCTTGATCGGGATCGCCAAGCCATGACACCGTCATCCACAGTGGCACCGTCAGCACAATCGCCACCACGCTGAACGCCCACGCCGCAAGGAACTTTCCAAGGACTGCCTGCCACAGCGGCAGAGGGAGTGTGGTGAGCACTTCAATCGTGCCGAGGCGACGCTCCTCCGCCCACAGCCTCATCGAGATAGCAGGCGCGAGAAACAGCAGCAACCACGGGGCAAAGTCGAAGAACGGCCGAAGATCCGCCTGACCTCGCTCATAGAGACCGCCGAGCGAAAAGGTGAATATCCCGGCAAGAAAGAGGAACACGACAAGGAACACTGCCGCGAGCGGAGTGGCGAAGTAGGCGCGGAACTCGCGGCGAAAGATCGCACGCCACGGTTGCGCGCTCCCACTCATGAGCGGACCTCTGCACCGGAAGCGGTCATCTGGCGAAACACATAGTCCATTCGATTGCGCCCAACGGAGGCTGGCGCGCGTGCCTCGAATTCCTGCGGCTGCCCATCGAAAACGATCACGCCAGCGGCGATCACGATCACCCGCGTGCACACAGCCTCGACCTCCTCCAAAATGTGTGTCGAGAGCACAATAGCCTTTGTGGATCCCATGCTTCGGATCAACTGCCGCACCTCGTGCTTCTGATTCGGATCGAGCCCATCGGTCGGCTCGTCCATGATCAAGATGGGCGGATCGTGCAGAATTGCCTGCGCAATCCCCACCCGCCGCTTGAACCCCTTCGACAGCGTCTCGATTGTCTGCTGCTGAACTCGTTCGAGGTGTACTTGCGAGATCACGGCAGCGAGTCGTTCATCGAGGGTCTGTCCACCAAGTCCGCGTGCTTGTCCGATGAACTGCAGATACTCAAGCGCGCTCATGTCCGGGTACGCCGGCGCGCCCTCAGGCAGGTAACCGAAACTGCGCTTCGCCTGAATGGGCGCTGCGTCGAGGGAAAATCCCTGCAGCGTCACCTCGCCCTGAGTTGGCTCGAGAAATCCCGTGATCATCCTCATTGTCGTGGTCTTGCCGGCGCCATTTGGACCGAGAAAGCCAACTACCTCACCGGCGGAAACTTCCAGTGTCACGCCGCGAACCGCCTCGATCTGCCCGAAGCGTTTGGTCAGGTTTTCCGCGCGAATGAGAGGAGCCATGGACACCAGTTTCACACGATCGGCGCAGAAGAATATCACTGCTGCACCCACGCTTGGTGATGCGAGATGCACCCAACGCTCATAAGAATTTTCGAAGTACGACTCCCCCTCTGAAATTGATTCTTTATCAGAAAACGACATTATTGGGCATGATGCGTCAATACTGCACAGTTATCGGACAATTTGGAGCCGCCATTTCCGCGGCTCGTGTCCGCACTTTGCCGATAAGCATCTTGTAAGGCGGTTGCATGGTGCGACCGCCTCGTTCAGGAATCCTTAGGAGCTACAAGACATGCAGGCATTCACTTGGATCAAGGGTTGGGCTCGCGAACTTATGGACATCATGCTGCTCTTCATCGGGCTAGGCGTCCTCGTGCAGATCATCTTTGGTACGTCAGGAACTTTCTTCGGCGGAATCACCTCCAACTTGACGAGCTTTATCAATCAGCTCGGTAACGGCGGCTTCGTTGGGTTGATCGCCCTTCTGGTGATCATTGCCGTATTCACCAAGAAGCAGTCCACAACCTGATCCACTCCACAAGGCTTCTCAGGATCGAACAACTGGCTAGGGCACGATGCCCTAGCCAGTTTTCTCTTTGTGTGAAGAGTGCACCAACACCATCCGCAACCAAGTCTCCCAGCATCCGAGGTGCTCGTTACACTCGTTCGCCCCCAAAGGAGGTGTCGATGAGTGGATTTTCCAAGCGCGAAGAAGGTTTCGAGTCCAAGTTCGCATTCGACGCGGAGAAGCGCTTCAAGGCTGAAGCACGCCGCAACAAGCACCTCGCGGAGTGGTTCGGCGGCAAGACCAAGTTGGATGCGGCTGGCGTCGATGCGTACGCCAAGGAGCTCATCGCTCACGACCTCAAGAAGGCGGGCGACGACGATGTAGTCGCCAAGCTCTCCGCCGACTTGAAGGCAAAGGGTGTCGTCGTCAGCGACAAGGAAATCCGGGCTGAAATGGAACGCTGCCTTCGGACCGCGTATGAGGCGGTTGCCAACGGCACCTGAACGACCCTCAACCCCAGTTTGAGAGAAGGATCGTGAGGTCACCGCCTCCGATGATTCCATCACCGTTGAGGTCAGCACTGCCGGATGTGCCCCAAGCCCCAAGCAGCAGGCTCAGGTCGATCCCGCTGACGGCGCCATCGCCATTCAAGTCGCCTGGTCGCACGCTCGCGGAGAAACTGACGCGGTAGTTCAACCCAAAATAGCCGGGAACG
>Ga0233425_10005312_pt1 | contig 20465 bp, 14 predicted proteins | sample Watercolumn_Towu_2_FD_181712 | JGI IMG/M metagenome (GOLD analysis project Ga0233425, IMG submission 181712) | Freshwater microbial communities from Lake Towuti, South Sulawesi, Indonesia - Watercolumn_Towuti2014_140_MG | ecosystem: Environmental > Aquatic > Freshwater > Lake | place... | reverse complement strand
TACCACCTTGACCCCGGCCGCGGCCTTGCGCGCCGCGCCCTGCGTGCCGAAGCGCGCCAGGTTCGGGCCGGCGGCCAGGCGGCGGCGGGCGGCCGGGATCGCGGCCCGGTACTGCGGCAGCCAGCGCGCCTGCGCGACGAGCATCCGGTCCGTCATCTGCGCGATCTCCGGCGGCGTGCAGCACGCGCCGACCAGCGGGTCGAGCAGCATGGCCTGCTGGAGCAGGAAGGCGTCGCCCCGGACCGCGGCCTCGACGGCCAGGCGCTGGACGCCCACCGACTGCTGACAGACCGCCGCGCAGCCGGCCGGCAGTTCGCCCACCGGCGGGATGTTGATGCCGTTGCGGTCCACGTAGCCCGGCACCTCGACGATGCAGTCCGGCGGCAGGTTCGCGATGCAGCCGCCGTTGACCACGTTGAAGTGCCCGCGGTAGACGCGGCCGGTCTCCAGGCCCTCGATGATGTAGGAGCCGTGTTCCTGGCTGCGCCGCGCCTCGGCGAGGCTCCACGGCTGGTCGGCGAGAATCTTCGGGTATTCGCGCTTGAACCAGTCGCGTCCCTCGGTGCATACGCGCAGGTAGCCGCCGGTCTCGCCGAGAATCCAGGAGCGCATGTCAATCCACTGCGGGATCTCGGCCGGGCGCTTGCGGTACCAGGCGACGTACTCGGAAAGGTGGCCGTTGGACTCGGTGGAGTAATAGCCGAAGCGGCGCAGGACGTCGATGCGCACCTTCTCGGTCTCGCGGAACTCGGGGTGGCGCTCGAAGCCGGCCAGCAGGCGGCCGGTCCAGTCCTCGCCGCGGTACTGCACCTTCACGTACCAGGTCTGGTGGTTGATGCCGGCGCAGACGATGTCCACGTCTTTCATGTCCACGGGCACGAAGCCCTTCGATTCCGGCGGCCGCCACCGGTTGACGATCCCTTCGATGACCTTGCAGATCTGCCAATGGCCGCCCTGCACGCCGTGGCAGAGGCCGATGGTGCGGACGCCGCCGTGCCGGTTGGCAGCCCAGGTCAGCATGGCGTTGGGATTGCCATAGTTGAGGAACAGCGCGCCGGGCCGGGCGACCTCCCGGATGTCGCGGCACCAGTCGAGCACGCAGGCGATGCCGCGCTGGCCGTAGAGGATGCCGCCGGCGCAGAGCGTGTCGCCCACGCACTGGTCCACGCCGTAGGTCAGCGGGACGTCGATGTCCAGCTTGAAGGCCTCGAGGCCGCCGACGCGCGCGGTGTTGATGACGTAGTCGGCGCCGGCCAGGGCGCGGCGGCGGTCGGTGGTGGCGACGACGCGGGCGGGCAGCCGGTTGGCGGCCAGGTCGCGCTGGAGGATGCGCGCGATCATGCCGAGGTTGCGGCTGCTGATGTCCGTCAGCGCGAAGGTCGTGTCGCGCAACTCGGGAACGGTCAACACGTCCTGTACGAGGCGGCGGGTGAAGCCGAGGCTCCCGGCGCCGACGATCGCGATGCGGATGGCCATGCGGGTACTCCTTGGACGGCGAATGTACCAAAACCGCCCCGCCGCCTCAACGCCTCAACCCTTCCGGAATTTGTGGGCGGCTGGAAAGTGGAGATTCTGGTATCGTGTGGGCCTTGCGAAGGAGCCAACGGACATGAGTGCGGAGACGGCGGACGCGCAGAACCAGCAGGAGATGCAGTTCCTCGAAGCCCTCGAGGCGCGGCCGATCCCGGTGGACACGCTGGTCGGCGTGCTGCGCTTCCTGCTCTCCTCGGGGCAGGCCGCCACGGCCGAGAACTGGACCGACATGCTTCAGGAGGCTCTGGTCGAGGCCGCCGACCGCGACGGGCTGGTCCGCCTGCTGCGCTTCCGCGCCGCGAACCGCGAGTCCGACCGCGACTTTGGCGGCATCTGCCGCGACCTGCTGCGCAAGGCGTGGAAGGACCGCGACGGGGCCGCCTACCTCGAGACCGCCGGCCTCGGCAACGGCGTGCCCGCCGACGAGGCGCTGCGCCGCCTGGAATGGCTGCTCGCCTGCCGGCCCGGCGCGCTGTGCCTCGACCGCACCTGGGGCTGCGGCGTGATCCGGCGTGCGGACCCCTTTTACCGCAAGTTCACGATCGACTTCCCTGGCCGTCCCGGGCATCAGGTGACGTTCAGCCACGCCGCCGAAGCGCTCACGCCGGTTGACGCCAGTCACCTGCTGGCGCGGCAGCACGCCGACCCCGCCAGTCTCGCCCGCCTGGCTGCCGAGCGGCCGGATGAAGTCGTGCGCCTGGCGCTGCGCAGTTTCGGCGCACTCTCGGTCTCGCGCCTGGAAGAGGTCCTGGCCGAACACAAGATCGTGCCGGCGGCCGACTGGAAGCGCTTCTGGGAAGGCGCCCGCAAGGCGCTCAAGGCCGATCCGTGCGTCGAGATCCCGGCCAAGCGCAGCGAGCCGGTCCGCCTTCTCGCGCAGGCGCGCGATTACGGCCCGGCGTGGCTGGCCGCCTTTGCCCGCGAGCGCGACCTGCCGGCGATCGCGGCCGGCGTGGAGGCCTTCTTCGACGCCGCCGGCGGCCAGCCTGCGGACGACGCCCGCGGGATCCTGCGCGACCGGCTGGCCTTCGCGATCAAGGGCGCGCACAACACCGACGCCGCGCTCTATGCGCGCCTGGCGGCGCTGTCGTCGCGCACCGGCATCGAGACCGTGCCCGCCGCCGAGATGCGCGGCCACCTCTGGGAGCAGGACCGCTTCCTGCACGCGGCCGAGAAGCTCTCCGCCCGCGACGTCGAGCGGCTCGTGCACGTGCTGGCCGCCGACCCGGAGGCGCCGGCGCGGCTGCTGGCCGCGCTGCCGTTCGCGACCTACAGCCTCCTGAACGAAATCCTCGCCGCCCTGCGCGAAACGCCGTCCCTGGTCGCCGCGCAGGCGCGCTGCCGCGAGCTGCTGCTGGCACCCGAGGCGCCGCCGGCCCTGATCGTCTGGGTCTTCCGCAACCGCGCCACGCTCGCCGGCTGGCCGCTGCCCGGACTGCCCGAACTGCTGGCGCACGCGATCCTGCTCGTCGAGAAGTCCGTCTCCGGCGAGGCGCTGCGCATGCAGAACCAGATGCGGCAGATGTTCGAGAACGTCCGCTGGTTCGAGGACGTGCTGGAGGAGCTGGACACGGCGGGCCGCCAGGCGCTCTTCGACCGCCTGCACGCCTCGACCGCCTGGGACCCGGCCACGCAGCGGACGCTCCTCGCCCGGCTCATGAAGGCCGTACCCGGGCTCGCCGCCCGCGGCGCCGCCGCCGCGGGCCCCGCCGCACCGCCGCCGGCCGCGCCGCGCCGCACCTCCTGGCGCAGCCTGCGCGAGCGCCAGGCGGCCTACAAGCGGCTGGTCGAGGTGGAGATGCCGGCCAACAGCCGCGACATCGCCACGGCGCGCAGCTACGGCGACCTGCGCGAGAACTTCGAGTACCACGCGGCCAAGCAGCAGCAGGCGCTTCTGCTCCAGCGCCAGGCGGAGATGGACCTGGAATTGCGGCAGGTGCAGGGATTCGACTTCGCCGGCATCGTCCCCGTGGCAGCCGGCCCGGGCGCGAGGGTCACCATCGCCCATGCCGACGGCCGTATGCAGCGGTTCTGCATTCTGGGCGAATGGGACCGCGACGAGGCGCTCGGCATCATCTCCTGCCAAAGCCGCATGGCGCAATGCCTGGAGGGCCACCGGACCGGCGAAACGGTCGCCGTGCCCGGCGAAACGGGCGACGAACCGGTCACCATCGCCGCGGTGGAGCCGCTGGACGACGCCATCCACTCCTGGCTGGGATCGTCCCCGGAGCCGGTCGAATCGCAACCACCTGCCGCGCAGCATATTGAACATCCGAAGCCCCCTTCTTCTTCGCCCTGATCACCCCCTGCCCGTCTATTCCTCTCTAATCGTTTGACTGGCTGGCACCCAGCTTGCTAGGATTTCCCAGCGCATTTGCTGGCAACAACAGCGAGTGTCGCGCGCCAACCGCGGAGCCATTCATGAACTGCGCAGTCATCGTCGCCGCCGGGAAGAGCGAACGGATGGGGCCGGGCACGGACAAGGCCTTCCTGTCGCTGGGACCCAGACCGGTCGTGGCCTGGTCGCTGCTCGCCTTCGAGCAGTGCCCGGAGATCGACCAGATCGTGCTCGTCGTGCGCAAGGAACACGTGCAGGCGGCGCGCGGCGTGGCGCAGATGTTCGGCATCTCCAAGCTGCGCGAAATCGCCGTCGGCGGCGCCCGGCGCCAGGACTCGGTGCGCCACGGCCTGGCGGCGCTGGACCCCGACACGCGCTTCGTGGCCGTGCACGACGGCGCCCGGCCGTGCGTCACCTCCGATCTGATCGTCGAGACGCTGCGCTCCGCCCGCAAGGTGGGCTCCGGCGTCGCCGCCAGCCGCGTCGTCGACACGATCAAGCGCGTCACCCGCGGCAGCACCGTGGACGCCACGCTGGACCGCGACGAGCTCTGGGCCGTGCAGACGCCCCAGACGTTCAAGGTTGAAATCCTGCGCCAGGCCTACGCCAAGATCGAGGCCAAGGGCGTGACGGTCACCGACGAAGCCGCCGCCGTGGAACTGCTGGGCGAGCCGGTCCGCCTGGTGGAATGGCCCAAACCCAACCCCAAGATCACCACCGCCGAGGACCTGCCGGTGGCGGCCGCCGTCCTGCGCATCCAGGGCTGAGCGCCCCGCGCGCCCGCCGCGCAGTCCGACCATGAACCGACGGTACGCCATCCTGGGCGACATCCACGCGAACATCGAGGCCCTGCAGACGGTCCTGGACGACGCGCGCAAGCTGTCCGTCACCGACTTCGTCTGCGTCGGCGACGTGGTGGGCTACAACGCCGATCCGGTCGCCTGCCTGCGCCTCGTGCGCGACGAACTCCACTGCCCGACCGTCCGCGGCAACCACGACCATTACTGCTCGCACAGCGAGGAGGAGCTGAACGACTTTCAGCCCCTCGCCGCCAGCGCCATCGCCTGGACGCGCCGCCAGCTCGCCGAGGAGGACGCCCGCTGGCTCAGCGGCCTGCCGCTCTCCAAGGTCGTCGGAGGCTTCACGCTGGTGCACAGCACGCTCGATGTGCCGGAGCGCTGGGGATACGTTTTCGACCAGCTCGACGCCGAGTCGCACTTCACCTACCAGAAGACGCCGCTGTGCTTCCACGGCCACACGCACGTGCCGCTGGTGTACGAGAAGCGGCGCGAGGTCGTGCGCCTGCCGCCGGCCGACGTGCGCCTCACGCCCGGCACCAAGTACTTCATCAACACCGGCAGCGTGGGCCAGCCGCGCGACGGCGATCCGCGCAGCTCGTACGTGATCTACGACACGGACACGCGTACGATCTCCTTCCGCCGCCTGGCCTACGACGTTGCCGCGACCATGGAGAAGATCCGCCGCGCCGGCCTGCCCGAGCGCTCGGCCACGAGACTGGCCGCCGGGAGATAGTCCGGAACCCTATCTCCCCTGCCCCGCCCTCCAGTCCTCGATCATCCACCTGCTGATGCTCACCGGCGGCGGGATGGGCGGCAGGTGGCCGGGGTCGTACCAGCCGGCTTCGGCAATCTCGCGCGTGTCCGGCCGGATGTCGCCGCCCGCGTAGTCGGCCGTGAAGGCGATCATCAGGTTGTTCGGATGCGGCCACGGCTGGCTCCCGAAGTAGCGCAGGTTCGTCACCCGCACGCCGACCTCCTCCAGGATCTCGCGTTCCGCCGTTTGCTCCAGCGTCTCGCCGGCCTCGACGAATCCCGCCAGGACGCTGTAGAAAGGCGTGGCCCCGCCGGCGCGGCGCGCCAGCAGGATGTCGCGGCCGCGCGTGACGCGCACGATGACCACCGGGTTGATCCGCGGGTACACCAGATCTCCGCACGGTTCGCAGGCCATCGCCCGCTCGGTCGCGTGGCGCGCGAGCGGCCGCCCGCACCGGCCGCAGAAGCGGTGCGTGCGGCGCCAGTGCAGCAGCTCGAAGGCGCGGGCCGCGAGCGCATAGTCGCCGGGCGGCGCGAGGTCGAAGAAGGCGCGCAGGGGGATGGCCTCGATCCCTTCCGGCGGCGCGGCGGCCGCCGGCGCATCCACGGCCAGCGCCTCGCCGCCCGCTGGGCCCAACGCGACCTCCTGCCACGGCGCACCGTCCGGCGGCGTCTCCGCGGCCGCGGCGCTGCCGTCGGGCCGACGGCGCACCCAGAGCCTGTCGCCGCTGAAGATGAAGAAAGCTGGCATCAGGTCCGGGAAGTCGCGGCCGTAGGGGGCGGGGCCGGTATCGGCGGCGTCTCGGGAAGGCGAACCGGTGCCGCGACCTCCGCCGGCACCGTCGCCGCCGGCGACGCGGGGGCGGGCAGCCGGACGAAGCCGCGGATGGCGTCGGCCAGCTTCTGCGGGTCGGCCGTGTCCAGCCGCCGGAGCACGCGGAACCAGCGGTAGGCGATGCTGCCGTTGGGATCCCACGGCCGGTGCTTGAAGAGCGAGTCGAAGGCGCGCCGGCGCTCGCGGTAGACGGTCTGGATCTGCCGGAAGCGCGTGACGAAGGCGTCGAGGTAGACGTCGGCAAATTCCGCCGCGTCGGGCGTGCGCGCCGCGCGCCGGTTCACCGGCTCGGCGTAACCCTCGATGTTCAGCGACAGGTCGCCCTCGTAGTTCGTGAACGTGCCGGTGTGGTCGGAGACCGACAGCGACGCCGGCAGGCCGGCGCCGTCGAGCTCGATGACCTCGTCGCCGTCGTCGAACAGCACGCGCGAGCGGTCGGCCCGCATGCGGCCGACGATCAGGTTGACGGCGGCGGCCTCGCCGAGCAGGCGCGCGAGGCGGCGGCAGAACTCCGGGTTGCGGTAGGCGGCGTCGGGCAGCTTGTCGCTGGCGCGGCCGCCGACGTAATCGCGCTCGAAGTAGGTGAGCCAGTAGGCGCGTCCGCGGTAGGCGGCGTTGGCGCCCTGGTATTTCTCGCTGATGCGCCGCGTCTGCACGTGCGGCGGCAGGTGCATGCCAAGCTGGCGGCACCCCATGCGCCGGTCGAGGATGTAGTCGGTGTAGTCCTCCGCCTGCAGGATCGCGCCCAGCAGGTCGCACCCCTCGTCGAGGTGCTCGGCGATGCCCCACTTCTGCAGCCGGATGATGCGCACGACCGGCTCGGGCTCGCCGCTCAGCTTGATCTCGGCGATGTAGACCGTGGTGCGGCGCGCCTCCTCGGCCCGCAGCGACATGGTGCGCCCGATCCGGCCGATGTTGATGTACTCGATGCCGCCGAACTCGCGCACGAAGTTGAAGATGAACTCGCGCGCCCGCGGGTCGCAGAGCGCCTGCAGGCCCTGGTCGCCCGGGCTGGCGTCGGCCTCGGCGAACACGGGATCGAGCAGCAGCTCGCCCTCCTCGATGCGCGCGCCCGGCAGCCACTCGATCGCCAGGAAGAACTCGGGCGACAGGCCGCGCACGATCTCCTCGGCCGCCGTCTCGTGCGGCCGGCTCACCAGGGCGGCGAACATCCGGTTGCGCCATTCGATGCTGGCGCGCGGGTTGTCCTCGAACAGGTCGGGCGGCACGGCGGCGCGGAAGCGGGCGGCGAGCTCGGCGTGCAGGCGCCGCAGCGCCGCCGCGTCGGGCGCGACCAGATCCAGCCCCTCGCAGTCGCGCCGGCCGAAGGCGGGGTGCGCGAGGAAGAAGTCCACCTCCGGGCAGCCCTGGCGGTTGCGCCGGTTGCTGCACGTCTGGATCTCGATCAGCATCTGGCGCAGCACGTTGTCCGGCTGGCCGGCCAGCGCCGTGAACGCCTGCGCCGTCAGCAGCCGTGAACCGGTGGTGCGGTTGTAGTAGTAGAGCGGCAGGCCGTCGATCGCGACTCGCGCCCCCTCGATCAGCGCCAGGATGTCCTCGGGCGTGCGCGGCAGCGGGCTCATGCGCCAGTACTCGCCGCGGCCGCGCAACCCGGCGCGCACGCGGTCGTTGGTGACGTTGAGGAAGCGGATCTGGCGCTTGGAGACGCGGAGTTGCTGCTGGAGCAGTTCGTCGGCCTCGAAGGCTAGGTCCATGGCCGCCGGATCGGGACGGATCAGGACGACCCCGGCGTCGAAGAGCAGGTCCACCGAGTGCGCCCATTCCGCCTCGGCGTCGTCCTCCGACAGCGGCCCCTCGCCGCGGGCCAGGCGCGACTCGTTGACGGCGTCGATCCACGCCAGCCGCTGGGTGGCGTGCAGCGCCGTGCGCGTCACCAGCCCCGGCGTGCGCAGGAAGACCGTGCCCACGCGCGGCCGCGAGGCCGGCGGCAGGCGGGGGTCGAACGGCGCGTCGCCGACGATCAGGAAGTCCTGTGGAATCCCCGGCTGCGGCATACGAGTTGCTACGTATATCACCGAAACGCAACCGACACAAGCCGCGCCGCGGCGCGGCGCCTCAAGTGGGGAGAGGGTGGTCAGATAGGTCTGTCCGCGGTACGCGAAGGCGCGCGGATCGCCTGCCTTCAGGTCCGGATCGTTGCGGCGGAATCACATCAAACGAACCTGGCGGCAGAGATGGCGCCCCCGGCGTGACTCGAACACGCGACCGGCGGATTAGAAATCCGCTGCTCTGTCCTGCTGAGCTACGGGGGCGGACGGAGGGCGGCAGCCGGCGGGCAGCGCGCTACTTCTTCTTCGCGTCGCCCGCGAGCAGGCGTCTGGCGGCGCGCTTGCCGAGGCCGCGCACCTGGGCGAAGGCGGCGAGCGTGCGGCCGCGCAATTTGATGCGGCCGGACACGTGCTCCCACTTCCAGACGGTCAGGCTGGACACCCCCGCAAGCCTTGCCATCTCGGCCTGCGTCAGCCCGAGCTTCCTGCGAAGTTTGAGCACCATCGGGCCCGTCGGGCGGATGCGCGGCGGCTTGGCCTCCGCCGCGGCCGCTTCGGCCGGCGCGGTCAGCTTGGCCTGCCGCTCGAGCGCCTTCTGCGCGTCGCGCAGGCCGCGACGCAATTCGCGCACCTGCCGCTTCAGCGCCGCCACGTCGTGCCGCAGTCCGGCCACCGGACCGCGCAACGTGCGGCAGGCGCCCTTCTGAATCGCCTCTTTGAGCAACCGGTTAAAGTTCATAATGCCGGAAGGATACCGGCAATCGAACGCACCGGCAACCAAAAAAGTCGGAAAGTTAGGGAGGAAGGTAGACACGTCAAGATTGCGCTGTTCAAACCGGCGCGGGCGGGGCAGAATGGTGATGGTTCGTTGCGCGCTTCCGGCGCGCAGGAAGGACCGGCGATGTTGAGAATCGGCGTGGTGGGTGCGGGCATCGGCGGCGCGCACGGCGCGGTCGTGCAGGACAGCGGCATCGGCGAACTCGTGGCGGTCTGCGACCGCGACGCCGCCCGCCTCCAGTGGCGCGTGGAGACGTACGAGAAGGAGATGAAGTTCCGGCCGAAGGGGTACGTCGACTTCGATGCGATGCTGAAGACGGAAAGGCTCGATGGCGTGATCGTCAGCACGCCGAGCGGCGTCCACCACCAGCAGGCGGTGCTCGCGGCGAAATACGGCGTGGCCGCGCTGGTGGACAAGCCACTGGACATCTCGCGGCCGAACATGGACGCCATCGCCGCGGCCGTGAAGGCGTCAGGCGTCATTTGCGGTGTCAACTACGGCCTGCGCTTCCAGCCCGCGCTCTACGCCGTGAAGCGGGCCATCGACTCCGGCGCGTTCGGCAAGCTGCTGCTGGTGGACCTGCGCCTCAAGTGGTTCCGCGACCAGGCCTACTATGACAAGGGCGGCTGGCGCGGCACGTGGGCGATGGACGGCGGCGGCTCACTGATGAACCAGGGCGCGCACCCGATTGACCTGCTGACCTGGTATGCCGGCCGGCCGGTGCGCGTGCGCGGCGATTTTGCCGCGCTGAACCACAGGATCGAGACGGAGGACTGGGCCGCGGCGATCGTCGAGTTCGAGGGCGGCGTGCGTTCGTGCATCACCACCACGACCGACTGCTTCCCGAAAAACGACCGGATTTTCATCGAGGTGCACGGTACGCTCGGCTCGGCGTACCTGGTGGACGAGAAGCTCGTCGAGACCAACGTCGAGGCGCTCAAGCAGCCGCCCCCGCCGCCGGCGCCGAATGCGGTGATTGACTTTCTGATGGCGGTCCGCGACCGGCGGCCGCCGATGACCGACCTGACGCAGGGCCGGCGCTCCGTGGAACTGATCCTGGCCGTGTACGAGTCGGCGCGGCAGAATCGCACGATCGAAATCTGATCCCACCACCCGCCACCCGACACCCGCCACCCGCCATGACCAACTTCACCGCCCCCACGACCACCAAGTGCCTGATCGCCACGGCGGTCAACACCGTCGAGATCAAGGAACGCAAGCTGGAGGCGCTGGCCGCCGGCCAGGTGCGCGTCAAGACCGAGTACTCGATGGTCAGCACCGGCACGGAACTGCACCGCATCCAGGCGACCCACACGGCCAACCGCCCCTTCCCCACCGCCACCGGTTATATCGCGATCGGCACCGTCGTCGGACTGGGCGAAGGCGTGACGGCATGGAGGCTGGGCGACCGCGTCCTGGCCGGCACGGGCCACCACGGGATGATGGACACCCCGGCCGAGCGCTGCACGGCGGTTCCGGACGGCGTGGCCAGCCGCGACGCGGTCTGCACGCCCCTGCTGTCCATCAGCATCCGCGGCGTGCGCGCCGCGAAGCTGGCGCTGGGCGACAGCGCGGCGATCTTCGGCCAGGGGGTGATCGGCGTCTTCGCCACCCACCTGGCCCGGCTCGCGGGCGCGTGCCCGGTGATCGCAGTCGATCCGGTGGCGGCGCGGCGGGACACGGCGCGCACAATGGGCGCGGACGCGACGATCGATCCGCTGCAGGAGGACGTCGCGGCGCGCATCCGCAGCCTGACGGACGGCCGCGGCGTGAGCGCGGCGATCGAGGCCACGGCCACGCCGCGCGTGGCGGCCTCGCTGCCGTCACACGTGCGCGACGAGGGCCGCATCGTGATCCTGGGCGGCGTGCACGGCAAGGTGGAGATGGACCTCTACACGCACTTCCAGAAGAGCAACCAGACGATGGTCGGCACCGGCTCGGCCTTCCATGCCGACTATCCCTTCGACACCGACGCCGCCAACTACGCCGCCATCCTGCACCTGATGCGGGCCGGCCGCATCCGGCCGGCGCCGGCCATCACGCACTGCGTGCCGTACACGGAGGGGCCCGCCGTCTACCGCCTGCTGATCGCGGAGAAGGACAAGGCCAACGGCGTGCAGTTCGAGTGGGCCTCTTGCTCCGCCAACCCCTGAGAAGGCCGCGCCGTGCAGTTCCGCGCGACCTACGCGCGGCAGTGAGCCGCCGGCCCCGTCACTTCGCCGGCGGCGGCCGGTGCATGTGGCGGTGGACCATGAAGTAGTACATGGCGCCCAGCACGATCATGGCGCCGCCGAGCCAGAGCGTCACGCGGTGCATGTCGCCGGCCAGCAGCTTTTCGTCCTGGCCGGCCTGGACGCCGATCCAGCAGAGCGCGGCCGACCAGATCGCCGACCCGAGCAGCGTGTAGAGCGAGTACTTCCAGTAGTTGAGCCGCACGATCCCCGCGGGGATCCCGATCAGGTGGCGCACCACCGGCAGGAGCCGCGCCATGAAGATGCCCATGGAGCCGTAGTGCGCGGCCCAGCGCTCCGCCCCCTCGACCTTGGCCGGCGGGATGAAGACGTAGCGGCCGAAGCGCATCACCAGCGGGCGCCCCAGCAGCCGGGAGGCCCAGTACATGGCCGTGGCGCCGAGCCAGGAGCCGACGGCGCCGGCGATCACGAGCGCGACCATGCCGGCCGTCACGCCCTCGATGCTGCACCCCTTCCAGAGGGTGATCGCGCCGCGCGTGTAGACGAGGTGCGCCGCCGGCGGGATCACGACCTCGCTCGGCAGCGGCACGATCGAGCTCTCCACCGCCATGAGCAGCGCCACCAGGGCGCAGCCATGCTCTCCGAGCTGTCCCTGATACCACGACGCCAGTTTCGCAAACCAGTCGGCAAACATGCGGCACGTTGTATCACATTGCCGCGCGCAGCGCCAAGACCGCAACATTCCCACACCTCACGAGGTGTGAGAACGGAGGATCACCACGCGTCCTTGCGCCGGCGCAATTCGGCGAAGACCGCCGCAGCCGGCGCGCCGACGAGGCCGACGGCGGCGGCCACGGCCGGCGCGCCGGCGCGCAGGAAGATGCTGGTCGCGCGTTCGGCCGCCACGGTCGTGCCGGCCTCCGTCCCTCCCGCGGCCCGCAGTGCGGCAAGGCGACCGCTTATCGCCGGATCGCCCGGCAGCAGGCTCAGGGCGAACTCCAGGTTGTCCTCCAGGTAGTCGTGGCCGTCGCAGACGCGCGTGTCCGGCGGGAGATTGGCCAGTCGCAGCAGCGAGCGCCACAGCACCTCGGCGCCGCACTCGAGCGCCCGGCCGCAGCCGCCGACAAAGAGCGTGTCGCCGGTCCAGACGGCCCCGGGCGCCAGGTAGGCCACGTGGCCGGCGGTGTGGCCGGGCACGGACAGCACGCGCACCTGCCCGCCGGGCAGATCGATCACGTCCCCCTCCCCCACGATCCGGTCCAGGCCGCTGGCCGCGCACTCCGCCGGACCGAACACGCGGCACCCGGTCGCCCGCCGCAGCGGCGCCACGCCGCCCGTGTGGTCGGCATGGCGGTGCGTCAGCAGGATCGCCTCCAGCCTGGCGCCGGCGGCCGCCAGCGCGGCCATCACCGGCGCGTCGTCGCCGGGGTCGACGACCCAGGCGCGGCCGTCCGCGACGGCCAGGTGGATCCAGTTGTCAGCCAGGGCCCGCAGCCGGACCAGGCGCATGCATCACCTCAGCATCAGGAACGTCCGGGGCGCGGGCTGGAACTGGGCGCCCAGGCTGCGGCCGCGATCCATCGGCACCGTGAGCACCGCCCCGGCCGCGCTGGCGCCGCCCGTGGCGCCGAACCACGACGCGAAACGCCAGTCGGGAGCCGGCACGGCGGTCAGCACGGCGTTGCTGCCGAGGACGTACCAGGGCGCGGCGCCGCTCACGCTGCCGCGGCCGTTGGTGGCGACGGTCAGCCGGACCTGCGTCTGCCAGTTCCACGTCAGCGTGGCGTGGTTGGTCAGCACCAGCGTGACGTTCGTGGGCGCCAGGAGCGTGAAGACGTTGCCGCTCGCCGAGGCGCCGGCACCGACGTACTGCGTGCCGGCGCCGCCGGCCACGGGAGAGTTCACGAGCCACTGCGAGACGGCTGCGCCCCAGTTGGTCGCCGTCGTCCCCGGCCAGGTTCCGCCGTGCGCCGAGACCACGGTGCAGGTCAGCACCAGCGGCGCCACGGCGATGGAGACCGTCGCCGGCGCGCTGCTCGTGAGGCCGTCGTGCACGACGTACGTGAAACTGTCGGTTCCGCCGTAATCCGCCGCCGCCGTGTAGACGATGGCGCCGGTGTTGGTGTTCAGCCCGGAGAGCGTGCCGTGCGCGGGTTGGGAGTTGGTGAGGAAGGCGATGCCGTCGCCGTCCGGATCGCTGCCGCGCAGCACGAGGTTGGTGGCCAGGCCGGCCCGCGCGTTCAGCGACAGGTTGCTGGCGGACGGGGCGCGGTTGTAGACCTGCACGACGTACTGCGTGGAGTGCCAGACGAGCGTCAGTCCGAATGCGATCGCGGTACCCGTGTCCGTGCGGGCCGCGTCCGTGATCCGCAGGCGCCAGGCGCCGTTGGCCGTCTTCCCGTTGAGCGCGCTCAGCAGGCCTTCCGGGCGGTAGCTGCCGGCAAAGGGCGGCGAGCCGCTGGTGATCGGCGTGTCGGCCTGGTCGTCGAAGACGGTTCGTACGCTGCCCGAACCGTAGTTGTCGCCGCTGCCGCCGCGCCGGTTGGCCAGGATCACCTCGGTGCTGTCCGGGTGCAGGAGCGCCAGGACGAGGTCGCCGTCGTAGGTGTGGTCGAGCCGTACGCTGGCATTCACGTCGTCCAGCCAGTTCGGGGACGGCAGGGAGACGGTGTTGGTGATGTAGATCGTCGTCAGGTCGGGAATGGCCGCGGGCACGCCGGCGGCGTCCAGACTGTTCGTGCTCAGGACGGACCGGCCGACGGTGCGGGCAAAAGTGCCGGTGAAGGCGCTCGCGCCGGCGGTGATGACGTTGGTGAACGACAGTGCCGTGCCGCCCGGAACGCTCTTGGCAAGGCGGAAGGCGAAGGGCGTGGCGTTGGAAGCCGACGCGCCGGAGGCGATGTTCGGGTAGGCGGTGGCGGCCTGCAGGAGCGTCACGCCCGGCCCGCCGCCGGAGAGGACGGCGGTGACCCCCGTGGCCGCGCTGCCGCCAGTGTTGGTCCAGACGGTGAACGCCTGGATGGTCTCGCCGGGGTCTATCCAGCCGTTGGTGTTGCCGCCGGCGGCGTCGCCGCAAAGGTTCGCCGCCAGCGTCAGCACGGGGTCGGGCGAGGTGCCGCTGAGCGTGAAGGTCATGCTGGCGCCGCTCGCCGAAACGGCGACGATGTCCAGGCCGAGGGCCGTTCCCTCGTAGCTCAGGTTGTTGGGCGAGGTGGCCGCGGTGTACTGGGTGTTGTTGCCCGCGCGGTAGTAGTCGGCGTCGTCACCGTCGTTCTGGTTCAGTTCGAGGTGTTGGGTGCCGCTGGCCTCCTCCAGGTCCACCATGAAACGCGCCTCGTTGTCGTTGTCGGTCTGGCTGGTGTCGATGTGCCAGATCAGCAGGCCGCGGTTGGCGCCCGGCAGGCCGGCGTCAAAGCCGTACCCCTGACGGTTCTCGATCAGGACGTGCTGGCCGGAGGGCCAGTTGCCGTTCAGGCGAAAGGCGTTCGTGCCGTCCTCGATGCGCGGCACGGTGTAGGTGCCAGAGGCGGAGACGACCTGCGCGGTCACCCACCCCATGACTCCCTTGCAGTAGATGCTGGGATGGCTGGGCCGAGTGCCGCTGTCGCCGTTCCAGCTCCCGCCGGCCATCAGGCAGAAGTCGCCGACGCCCGCGCTGCTGTAGTCGGTGTCGTAGAGGTCCGGCAGGCCCAGGAAATGCCCGGTCTCGTGGCAGATGACGCCGATGCGCGTGATGCCCCAGGTGGACGGCGTGCTGTCCCAGCCGCGGCGCTCCGGCTCGGTGTGGTAGCTCCGCATCTGCTTGCCGTCGTACGTCACGGTCGAGGAGAGCTGCCACTGGTGCGACCAGATGTAGTCCGGGTCGTTGCCGCTGTACTCCTCGCCGCCGCCGGCGTGGATCACGCAGAGGCCGTCCACCCAGCCGTCGTTGTCGGCGTCGAGTTGCGAGAAGTCGAACCCGCGCGCCTCCAGCAGCGACAGCGCCTCCGAGACCATTTCGCGCGGCTGCTTGTCGTTGCCGAACGGGTCGTTGCCGCCGTAGTAGGAGTAGTTGCGCGAAAGCGTGACCCAGTCGGCGATGACCGACTCGACGTTCAGCCGGTTGCGCGAGACCTCGTTGTAGAAGTCCTTGACCGAGCCCACGGCGCCGTCGGCGGTGTAGCCGATCTGGTTGAAGAGGTTGGTATACTCCGCCGCGGTGTGAGTTGCCGCCAGGTCCGCGAACTGGACGAGCACCACGAGGTTCCGCATGGTGCCGGTCTTGGCGGCCAGGGCAGACGGCGCGTTGGTGTCCGACGCCGCGGCAGCCGCGTCGCCCGAGACACGGCGCGGGGCACTTGGCGACGGCCGCAAACGCCTGGGGATGCCGAGCGCCTCGGGTCGGTCGCGTCCCGCAGTCCCGGGGCCGGGAATCAGCGCGCCCGCCGCATTCGTCGCGGCATACCTCCACCACCCGCGGCTGTCCTTCACGACCGTGTAGCCGGCGGGGTCGGCGTGCCAGTGGCGCCGCTCGTCACCCTCCAGCCGGATGGTCACGACCGTGCCGTCCGGTTGCGTGGCCGTCGCCGGCCCGTGGCAAGCCGGCACGCCGCGGACAGACAGGGCCGCCCCTCCCATCGCCGCCATCGCGGCGACGACGAGGAAGACACGTTTCTCCCGGAACGTGTGCATGGGTCCGCCCACCAGGGAGCACGCCGTATGCCATCCTGTCGAGCGGCGCGCAACAAACCGCCCGCAGCCCGATTTCGCTGCTGGCAGCCCGAAAGCGGCGGCGGCGGGGCGCCGCCCTCCAATAGGTACGGACGATTTCGCGAACGGCCGCAGCGAGCCGGCGCTCAACGGACGGCTAGCCTTTCAGCCCGGCGGCGCTGCGCAGCGCCTCCACGCGGTCCGTGCGTTCCCACGGGAACTGCCTGCGCCCGAAATGGCCGTAGGCCGCGGTCTGGCGGTAGCTCCAACCCTTCGGACGGGTGAGGCCCAGCTCACGGATGAGAAACGCGGGCCGGAAGTCGAAGATCTCGCCGGCCATCAGGATGTGCGCGATCCGGCTTTCGTCCACGCGCGCCGTGCCGTAGGTGGAAACGTTGATGCTCAGCGGCTTGGCCACACCGATGGCGTAGGCCACCTGGATCTCGCACTTGTCAGCCAGGCCGGCGGCGACGATGTTCTTGGCGGCGTAGCGCGCGTAATAGGCGGCCGAGCGGTCAACCTTGGACGGATCCTTGCCGGAGAACGCGCCGCCGCCGTGGGAGCCCACGCCGCCGTAGGAGTCCACGATGATCTTGCGGCCGGTCACGCCCGAGTCGGCTTGCGGCCCGCCGTGCACGAAGCGGCCCGTCGGGTTGATGAAGAAGCGCGTCGCATTGGTCAGGAGCTTCGTCGGGGCGAGCACGTCGCGCGCCACGGCGATCATGTCCTTGCGGATGCGCGCCAGCGGCACTTCGTCGGTCTGGTGCGAAATCACCACGGCCGTGATGGCGGTTGGACGGCCGTCCTCGTGCAGGACGCTGACCTGCGCCTTGGAGTCGGGCCGCAGGTAGGGGATGATGCCGTCCCTGCGCAGTCTGGACAGCCGCTCCAGCAGGTGGTGGGAGAGGACGATCGGCGCGGGCATCAGCTCGCGCGTGGCGTTGGTGGCGTAGCCGAACATCATGCCCTGGTCGCCGGCGCCCTGCTCCTCCGGCTTCGCGCGCGCCACGCCCTGGTTGATGTCCTGCGATTGCCCGTGCAGCGCGCAGACGTACGTGAAGGTCTCGTCGCAGAAGCCCAATCCCGGCACGGTGTCGGCGATCTTCTTCGTGTAGCCGATGTCGCGCACGACCTGCCGCGCGATGACCTGCGGGTCGATCTTCTGCCAGTTGTGGCAGGTGATTTCGCCGGCGTTGACCACGAGGTTGGCGGTCACCAGCGTCTCGCAGGCCACGTGCGCGCCCGGATCCTGCGCGAGGCACGCGTCCAGGATCGCGTCCGAAATCTGGTCGCAGACCTTGTCCGGATGGCCCTCCGAGACCGACTCGGAGGTGAAGATGTGGCGGTTCAGCAGCTTGCTCATGGTTTAGCTTCCAACAAAAAAAACGCCGTCCCCACAACGGGACGGCGCCTCAGGCGTCTCCGGGATTTTCTCCCCGCAACGCGCGGGGCGCATCCTTCGGCGCGCCCGCGCCGAAGCGGCCACCGTGGGTTCCCGTCCCCGGTTGGCAGACCCGGCTTACCGCCGGGTCGTTCCCGATGTGTCGGGTTCTATTAAACCATATCGGCCGCTGAGCCGCAACGCGGATTGTGGGCGACATACGAAATGACCGGTGACCTGCCTTATCGAGTCTTCGCAGAAACAGTGACACCGGACCTGGTTGTTTGCCACTGGTGGCGGACCCGGTTCGGGATCGAAATCGCTATCGAAATCGGTATCGACCGTGTTCTCGATCCCGATATCGATTTCGATCCCGGCGACCCTGTCACTCTTATTGTGAACGCTCGATAAATGGATCACACATTATAATGTATGACCCCATGTAATCTATTGCACATCAGCGCAATGCTCGTTCCGACGAAATTGACACTGTTTCTCCGTCCCCATCGATACCCGTCCCCATCGATACCCGGAAGAACGCCGGCGGATCAGACGATCTCCGGCCGGAAGACGACCACGCCCAGGATCCACTGTTTCTCCGTCCCCATCGATCCCGGCGCGCCTCACACGATCTCCGGCCGGAAGACGACCACGCCCAGCGGTTCGAGCGCCTGGCGCAGGCGCGCGAACGTGGCGTCGTCCTCGCAGATCCCGATGATGGCGCCGCCCGATCCGGTGAACTTGGCGCTGGCGCCCGTGCTGCGCGCCGCGGCCACCAGCCGCAGGTTGCCCTCGCTCAGCCGGTAAAGGCGGGCACGGCGGTCGAAATTGGCGTTCATCAGCTCGCCCAGGCGGCGACCGTCGCCGCGTTCCAGGCACGCGCGCGCCTCCACGGTCAGGCCGGCCCAGAAGCGCATCGCCTCCCGCACCTCCGGGTCGCCGCGGTCGAAGCGGGCGCGGATGTCGTTGTGGAACACCTCCGAGCCCTCCGACAGGTCCGTGCGGTAGGCGATGTAGAGCGGCGGCAACTGCCGCGGGTCGAGCGGCTCGTAGTGGCCGTAGCCCTGGCGGTCGAAGATCTCCTTGTCGAAGTCCATGTAGATCAGGCCCTGCATGACCTGCGCCACGCGGTCCTGCAGGCCGGCCGAGATGCTCAGCTCGTGGTTCTCCACGGCGCGGACCAGGTTCGCCAGCTCCGGCGCCGGAATCGCCACCCCGTAGAACTTCAGCAGCGCCCGCATGGCCGCCGTGATGATCGCGCTCGAGCCGGCCAGGCCCACGAGGTTCGGGATGCTCGAGCGGTAGCGCATCGAGAAGTTGCCGCCGTGCAGCGCCAGGCCGCGCTCGCGGCAGTGCTGGTGGAAGCACTTGATCGCGGCCTTCAGCAGCCGGATGCCGCCGTAGTAGCCGTACTGGCGGATGTCCTCCACCAGCTTCTCGACGCTGGCGAACACCGTCGCGTCCCGCTCGTTCGGCTCGATCACCAGCTCGGGCGACTCGAACAGCGTCACGTCCGCCGAGAAGTTGCGGAACGTGAAGGCGATCGTCTTGCCGTAATAGCCGTCCGACGGATTGCCGATCAGCGCCGCGCGCGGGTACGCATGGGTTTCGATGATCATGGCAGGACGACCGTAGCATCGCACAAAACCGCGCTCCCGGGAAGCGGTCAGTCATCGCGAATCACTGGGCGTGGGGCGACAGTTAGGCCGCTTGCCGTAGCAGATGACCGAACCGTCGGCGCCGGCCACGAGAATCCTGCCCGCGCGATCGATGCTGATTCCGTCGAACACCGGCTCGACGGGCAGGACGACGCGCCACGCTTCCCGGCCGGTCTCGCGGTCGATCGCCAGCAGGCGCCACTCCGTGAAGCGTTCCCTCTTCCCCGCGAGCGGCTCCGCGACTCCGTGCGCGACCAGTACAACATCCCGGCAGAGCGCCAGCGCGTTGGGGTTGGGGAGCTGTGTAGCGGCCCTCTGTGTCCCTTCGGCCCTGTCCACCGACGCCATGGCGGTCGATGCGCTCGAGGAGTTGCGGGATCATCAGGCGGTCGAGGTAGGAACTGCGCGGGCACATCCTCTCCGCCGCCTTGGGATCCGGCGGCTGGCCCGCCGCCGGCGCGACGGCTCACTCGGGATAGCGCATCCAGCCTCATTCGGATTCCCACCTCATTCGGATTCCTCCTTGGCCCGGGAACGGCCGATGGCCTATCCTATTGGCCGCCGATCGCGGCCGTTGCCGCGCCGGCGAGGAGAAGCATCGCGTCATGTCCGCTCCCGCGAAGAACGCCGCGCGCGCCGAGTTCGAGGCGCTGCTGAATGCCCAGACCGACACCTACCGCAAGGGATTCGATCCCGGCAGCCGCGTGCGCGGCGTCGTTCTCGCCGTCGGCCCGGCCCACGTCACGCTCGACGTCAACGCCAAGCGCGAGGGCCTGATCGCTGCCGCCGAGCTGCGCGACGAGACCGGCAAGCCCACCGTCCGGCCCGGCGACGCGATCGAGGCCACCTTTGTCGGCCAGCAGGAGGGCGCCTTCATCTTCACCACCCGCCTCGGCGCCGCCGCCGCGTCCGACCGCTCCCTCGCCGCGGCCCACGCCGCCGGCCTGCCGGTCGAGGGCGTGGTGCAGTCCGAGATCAACGGCGGCTACGAGGTCACCGTCGCCGGCCAGCGCGCCTTCTGCCCCTACTCGCAGATCAGCCTCTTCAAGCAGGAGGGCGCGGTCTACGTCGGCCAGAAGTTCGCCTTCCTGATCCAGGAATACGACCCCGAGAACCGCAACCTCGTCGTCAGCCGCCGCGCCGTGCTGGAGAAGGAGCGCGAGGCGCTGCGCGAGGCGCTCCAGGCCGAGCTCGCGCCCGGCCAGGTCCGCACCGGCACGGTCAGCCGCCTCGCCGAGTTCGGCGTGTTCGTCGACCTCGGCGGCATCGACGGCCTGATCCCGCTCAAGGAGATCGCGTGGGAGCGCGGCGTGAAGCCCGAGGACGTGGTCAAGCCCGGCGACACGGTGCAGGTGCTCGTGCGCGAGATTGACAGCGAACGCGGCCGGATCTCGCTCAGCCTGCGCGCCGCCAAGGGCGACCCGTGGGACGACGTTGTCGCCCGGTACCCGGTCGGCAGCACGCTGCGCGGCAGGATCACGCGCATCGAGAAGTTCGGC
>Ga0233425_10005311_pt1 | contig 20466 bp, 21 predicted proteins | sample Watercolumn_Towu_2_FD_181712 | JGI IMG/M metagenome (GOLD analysis project Ga0233425, IMG submission 181712) | Freshwater microbial communities from Lake Towuti, South Sulawesi, Indonesia - Watercolumn_Towuti2014_140_MG | ecosystem: Environmental > Aquatic > Freshwater > Lake | place... | reverse complement strand
TAAGCATACGTTCTATTTGCACCTGAAAGAGACTGAGTTTCGCTTTAATCATAGGGCTGTTAATATGTACCTTGAAATACTCAAATTATTAAGAAAAAATCCGCTTTAGCTTCCTAAGACCCTTTTTCCTTTATAGGTAACCGAGTAGATGAAAAGCCAGTGCCATTTGACAGAAAAAACCGATAGTGAACGCAGTTGTGCGTAGCACAGGGATCGCTAATACGTAGCTAATGACATGAGCGGCGCGTGCGAAAAAATAGGTCACGCATGCTGTTGAAGTAGCCGGGTTGTTTGCTTCCATCAATTGCACAGCCAATGTGAGTGTGGCGAATATGACCAAATTTTCTACAGCGTTGGCGTGCGCACGCATCAGCCGGTCCGCCCAGGGTGCTTTGGCTTTGAGAATGGGAACGTCTAACGTGCCCCATACGCCTAGCTCAACAATCCGATTAAGAATGTAAGGCACCCAGAACAACGCCGTCATCAAGGTTGTCAGGGTGAGCCAATATATTTCCGGGGTGAGTGAATGCATATTTTTCCTATGGGATAGTCGTGAAAGTTATTTTTGTACGGCAGTTTGATAAATGGACAGAAGGCGCGGATCATCGATGGAGCCATGATGATGCACCTGCCTCCAACATGATTCGCTTTTTATCCACTGCACAACACGTGAAGTCCTGATGGAGAGCGGGATAGAAACACCGTCTTGTGTAAATTCGCCAGTTTCGCGGCCGGCGAACACTACCATTTCACTGGTTTGGTATTCCACGATATTGCTTAACTCCACCCAAACGGATACATTGCTACGCAATAGCTTTTCATACAGATGCGTGATGGACTCTGCGCCGCGTAGCATGACGCCCAAGGGGTTGTTGAGCTGAATGAAATCACTGTGAGCCCATATCCGCTTGAATGCTCCTAAATCACGCTGATTAAAGGCGTAATAGAAAGATTCCATGAGCGCTCTAGCGCCTTCAATGCCTTGATTGCCGGATTGTTCTATCAGGTTAGCTGCGCTACGGCCATAGTGATATGGTGAATGAATCATCATGCCAGCACCTGTTGAGCGCTTTTATTTGCTTGTGATAATTTCCACATGGATACAAGGTGGAACCAGAGCCACAGTGGTCCAGGCAGGAATAATGCGTACATGATAGGATGGTGAGGTTTGATGGTTGGTAAAAGCACAAGTGCAATTGTGCTGGCAACGATCAAGATGTCGATGACCCCAAAAATATTAGCGAACCATGCACGGCGCTCTCCATCGGCATTGATGGCTAATGTAAATGCGGCAATAAGGCCCAGAAAACCGGCGGCTATATGTGTCCAGCCATCCAGAATGCCGAATGTTTGTGGCAATCCACCCAAGCTTGCCTGCATGAGGAAGTTGGCCCCAAAAAATACGCGGATCCCTTGCAATAAGAGTAGTTGCTTCTGGTCTAGTGCCAGCAATCTATTCCTGACCGGTGTGACCATTAACAACAAAGCGCCTACGGCACCCACGGCAATAAAAACAATGATTAGAAAAGCAATTCCGGAAATATTTTCAGGAAAAATACTTTTTGTAGAAAGTCCAAGATGCAGCAAGCCAAGCCAAGACAGCATGCCGATACCAATGCCGATGGGTAATCTACCGCTTTTGTCGCCGAGAGAAATGACCCATGAGGTGTAAAGAATCATCATCAGGTCTAAGAGGATTGCAAAGGGTGCAGATGTAAAGAATGACATAATTGAAACCTCATTGGTTAAGTGATATTGTGATGGACATGTTAACTACAATAAGAAATATTAAAAATGTATAAAACTACTTTTAATTATGCTAAAACTACTATTATTGAAAATAATAAGTGTGTTTTAAGCGACTCTCTCAATGCGATGCGTATTAGCGGGAGTTTGCTGATAAGCGAGGAGTACGTGGCGCCTTGGGGTGTGTTAATTCCAGAAGCTGATAAGCTTGGCGCAATGCTGGAACTGGGAAACGATGTGCGCGTTGTCGCATTTCATTATGTCAAGCGTGGCTTTGTTGAGCTCCTTCCTGAAAATGAAAAGCCGCTGATGGTTGAGGCGGGTGAAATAGCGATCTGCTTTGGTGGTGCGGCGCACCAGATATCACAGCAGGCTAATCAGCTGGCTATCCCGGTCGAGTCAATTTTAATGAACGGGCATAACCCTTTTAAGCCCAATGAGAGCAACAAGGCGCGTAGCACATCAGTGATGTGCGGTGTTTTTATGATGCGTAATGTGGCGCTAAACCCGATGTTTGCTTCTTTGCCAACGATTCTGCATGTGTCAGCTTCGCGAACGAACACATTGCACTACTCACCTGAAGTGTTAAATTGGATCGATAGAGAAATTCAGCAAAAAGTGCAATGTACTTTTGTGATCGAGCGATTGTTAGAGCTGTTGTGTGCGGAAGTGCTGAGGACGCATTTAGATTCTGCTTCTCCTGATTCAAAATGGTTCTATGCGATGAGAGATCCGGTAGTCGGTCGCGCGTTGAGTATGATTCACGCGCAGCCAGGTGAAGATTGGTCTGTAAGTAGATTGGCAGAGGGTGTGGCTATGTCACCATCCCGGTTTGCCGCGCGATTCTCAACAGCGCTGGGTGATAGTCCGATGGCTTATCTGACCAAATGGCGCATGAATATTGCGGCACGTAGATTAAGTGAGTCGCAGCAGACAGTAAGTGAAGTCGCGGCCGACCTGGGTTACGAAAACACAGCTGCTTTTGGCAGAACATTTAAGCGTTATTTAGGCTTGCCGCCGGCAACATGGAGAACCGGCGCAAACTAGGGTGCTATTTTAAGTGCTGTTGTAATGCCCAGGCGACATGCTCTCTCACAAGTTCGTTAGTATCGTCTTTGCGACTTTTTAGAGCGCTAATCACACTGGGGCTTGTTGGCGCATTGCCCAGGCCCACAGCAATGTTGCGCAGCCATTGCGCATAGCCAATGCGGTAAATCGCACTGCCGGCCATTTTTTGCTTGAACTCTTCCTCACTCCAGCTAAAGCATTCAATCAGGCGAATGTTATCCAAACCATGTCGGACGTGAAAGTCCGGGGTCTGTGTGATTTGAGCGAACTTGTTCCACGGGCATACCAGCTGGCAGTCGTCGCAACCATAGATGCGGTTGCCGATGAGTGGCCGGAACTCCAATGGAATCGCACCTTTAAGCTCAATTGTCAGGTAAGAAATACAGCGGCGCGCATCCACTTCGTAGGGTGCGACAATGGCTTTGGTGGGGCAAATGTCCATGCACGCCGAGCAAGTGCCGCAATGATTGCTCGCAGGTATGTCGGCCGGTAGTGGCAGGTTGGTATAGATTTCCCCCAGGAAGAACCACGAGCCATGCGCTTTGTTTAAAAGCAAAGTGTGCTTGCCACGCCAGCCCAGGCCGGATTTCTCGGCCAGCGCGACTTCCAGCACCGGCGCGCTGTCAGTAAATACGCGGTATTCAAAGTTGGGAACGGAAGCGGCAATCTTATTGCACAGCGCTTGCAGCTTGGTGCGCAGCACCTTGTGGTAATCGCGGCCCAGGGAGTAACGCGAAATAAATGCTTTGCCGCCATCTTGCATCACCTGCCAGCTATCGTGCGCTTGGGGCGGGAGGTAATCCAGCCGGGCGGTAATCACCCGCAGTGTATCGGGCACTAATTCTGCTGGGCGGGTGCGCTTGGTGCCATGTTTTGCCATATAATCCATGTCACCATGAAAACCACTTTTCAGCCAGTTCTGATGTTCGATTTCCGCCTGCTGCAAATCCGTACCGGTAATGCCGATTTCCGCAAAGCCCAGCGCTTTTCCCCATTGTTTAATGTCGGCAGCAAGCTGGGTCGGATCGTTGTTGGATACAGTCATGGCGCCTAATGTAACACAGGAATTGGCTGATGAAGCCGCAACACTGGAGGCCGGGCGCAAAATCGCATTTTGCTTGCAGCCAGGAAATGTGGTGTTCATGCATGGCGATTTGGGAGTAGGCAAAACCACCATGGTGCGCGGTATGTTGCAAGGTTTGGGGTTTCAGGGGAAGGTAAAAAGCCCGACCTACACTTTGGTAGAACCTTATGTATTTTCTAGATTTATTATTTATCATTTTGATTTATATAGATTTACTGATGAGGATGAGTGGGAGGCTGCAGGCTTCCGCGATTATTTCAATAAGGCCAGCATATGCGTGGTAGAGTGGCCAGAAAGGGCGCCGCACATGTTACCTGAGCCGGATTTTGAGATTAAAATAACACTGACGGCAACGGGAGCAAGGCGTCAGTTGCAGCTATCGGCAAGGACTGCTGCGGCAGAATCATGTATAAACCTGGTAATGGGCCCCTAGTGCCCGCTGAACGAACACAAACGGATGCGCAATAGAAGTACATTTTTCTTTAGGCTTTTTTGGGCTGCGGTTTTGTTTTTGTTGTCCTGTTGGGCATTGGCAGCCAATACTATTTCGGCAGCCCGCGTCTGGCCAGCACAGGATTACACCCGTATTGCGCTGGAGGCCTCTGCGCCGATTCGCTATCAGATGCTTGTGCTCAAGAACCCGGACAGGTTGGTGCTTGATCTGGAAGGCGTAGAACTCAATAATGTTGTCAAGTCACTTTCCGACAAGATTTTGTCTAGTGATCCGTACATACAGCAAGTTCGGATAGCCAGGTACAAGGCCGACGTTGTGCGGATGGTAGTGGATTTGAAGGCAGAGGTGAAGTCCAATATCTTTGCCTTGCCACCGGCGGGGGATTATAAATATCGCCTGGTGCTGGACATTTATCCGCTGCAGGATCCGTTGATGGCAATGCTGGATAAACGTTTAGGAGCAACGGATGACAATAAAACAGATACCGATCAACCCAAGCCTGTCGTAGAGCCTTTGCCGCCGGATTCCGGGGAAGTCGGAACGGTCGCAGAGCCTGTGAATAAGCCGGAGCCCAAGCCGGCACAGGAAATGCCGGTAAAGCCTACTTCACCTGCGGTCGCGGAGCAGCAACCAGTCATCGATGAAGGCGTGACGAACAAGGAAGGGCGGTTTATTACGATAGCTGTGGATGCTGGACATGGCGGGGAAGATCCGGGAGCCAGAGGCGCCAATGGCAGTCATGAAAAGGATATTACGCTGATGGTAGCAAAAAAACTTAAAGTGAAACTGGATGCTGAATCGCAATATCGTGCGATATTAACCCGCGATGGGGATTACTTTATCCCTTTACACGGACGTGTTGTGAAAGCGCGCAAACTAAAGGCCGATTTGTTTATTTCGATCCATGCGGACGCATTTACCAACACCTCTGCACGCGGGTCTTCGGTATTTGCGCTCTCGGAGCGCGGCGCTACCAGTGCCGGTGCGCGTTACCTGGCAAAAAAGGAAAATGAGTCTGACCTGATAGGCGGGGTGAGTTTGGATGACAAGGATCCTTTGCTGGCTAAAACCTTGCTAGATTTGTCTCAGACGGCTACTATCAACGACAGCCTGAAGTTGGGCAAGGCAGTGCTAAAGCATATCGGACAAGTGAATAAACTGCATAAAACGCGTGTGGAGCAAGCGGGATTTGCCGTGCTCAAATCTCCCGATATTCCATCTATTCTGGTGGAAACGGCTTTTATCAGCAATCCGGAAGAAGAGCGCAACCTGAATGACGATACGTATCAGGATAAGCTGGTGGATGCGATTGTTGCAGGCATCAAACAATACTTTGCCGGCAATCCGGCTTTAGCGGTAAAGCCCTGATAGGATGACAATGCAACATCATACAGTACAAGAGCGAGTACGCGCCGAACTGGTCGGGACGTATCTAAGCCAGTCCCGAGTTGGCGTGTTCTGTGCTGCAGCTTTGGTGCCTTACCTGGCGCTGAGTTTTTACGGGAACGTCAGCCTATACCGCATTGTGATCTGGATGCTGATGGTATTGCTGATATATGCGTATATCGTCTATACCTCGTACCAGTTCAAGCCTGATATGGAACCCAAAGAAGTGGATTTCTACAAGAACCGCCAGCAACTGCTGCATATGCTGGTTGGTGTGGCCTGGGGCTTGTCGTTTACTTTATTACTGGATGCACGAATGCCGACAGCGGATGACTATCGCGTGGCGGTATGCATTGCCATTGTAATGGCGTTCTCATCCTCTACCATGTCAGCATCATTAAATGGGCTGCTTTGCTTCATTATTCCCGCCAGTATCCTGACCTTGGCATATTTCATTGCCAATTTTGATAAGTACGCGTGGTGGGCCTTTGGTCTGATCGGTCTGGTGAGCTCATGCATCTACTTTGCCTGGATGACACATCGCTACATTTTGGGTCAGATTGAAAATCGTTATTTGAACATTGACTACACTAAAGAACTCGAGGCGCTGAATAAACGGATTGAGGAAACGAATTTCAATTTGGTGATGAGAAATCAGGAACTGCTGGATCTGCAGAGCAAGTTCAAAGAGCTTGCGATGCACGATGAGCTGACGGGGCTATATACCCGCCGCTACATCATCCAGCGTATCAAGAGTATGTTGCCGGGCGCCAAAAGACACCATCTCAGCTGTTGTATCGTCGTTATGGATGTAGATTATTTCAAGAAGGTGAACGACACTTATGGGCACGCAGCAGGCGATGACGTGCTGCGTACGGTTGCTTTTGTGGTCAAGAACGAGCTGCGTCAAGACGACATCGTGGCGCGCTACGGGGGTGAGGAGTTCCTGATCCTGCTGCCTATGACCGATATCCACGCGGCCCAATATCTGGTGGAACGTTTGCGTCAATTGATTGAGAGCCAGAAGTTCATGTTTGAAAGTGAGTTGATTTCCATTACGGCCTCTTTCGGGTTGACCGCAATGGCGCCACATGACAATGCCGAGCAGATGATAGATCGCGCGGACAAAGCCTTGTTCATGGCCAAGAATGCGGGGCGCAACCGCATTGAAACCTTGTTGCAAGACTGATGCGCATCCATCTTCTTTCTGATCAGCTGATCAACCAGATCGCTGCGGGTGAGGTGGTCGAGCGGCCTGCATCTGCGCTCAAGGAGCTGCTGGAAAACAGTCTGGATGCGGGCTCCAGCGATATTCAAGTGCAATTGTTCAATGGTGGCATCAAGCAGATTCGCATTTCAGATAACGGTAGCGGTATCGCTCAGGATGATTTGCTGCTTGCGCTGTCACGTCACGCTACCAGCAAGATTTCTACACTCGAAGATTTGGAAAATGTCGCTAGCCTTGGTTTTCGTGGCGAGGCGTTGGCAAGCATTGCATCTGTTTCACGCACCGTGCTCACCAGCAAGGTATCAAGTGGTTCTCACGCATGGCGCATTGCCTCGGAAGGCAATCAGGTCGCGCCTCTGGAGCCTGCCGCGCTGGATGCTGGCACTATCGTCGAAGTCCACGATTTGTACTTCAACACACCTGCGCGCCGCAAGTTTTTGAAGTCCGAGGCAACCGAGTTCGGCCATTGTGAGGAAGCTTTCACCCGTATCGCGCTGTCGAGGCCGGAAGTCACGTTTACGCTGCTGCATAATGGCAAGGCACAGCACAGGCTAGGCGCTGGTGCCGCAGACAAGCGGTTTGGCGACTTGCTAGGTGCAGAATTTCAGGCGGAAAGTATCGCGCTGGATGAAGCGGCCGCTGGTATGCGCTTATGGGGCAGGGCGGCAAAGCCTACTTATCATCGCAGCGCGCGGGACACCCAGTACGTATATGTCAACGGCCGTTTCGTACGCGACAAGCTGATTGCCCACGCAATCCGCCAAGCCTATCAGGATGTGCTGCACCATGAGCGTCATCCGGCCTATGTGCTGTTCTTTGAATGCGATCCCGGCTTGGTGGATGTGAACGTGCATCCCAGCAAGACCGAGGTGCGATTCCGTGATGGCCAAGCGGTGCATCGTTTTATCTTCCACGCCCTGCACAAGGCATTAAGTACGCCGGCCGGCCAGCTTGCTGAACCTATGCAAATTCCGGCTCAGCCAGTGCCGCAGCCAAGTTACCCACGCGATCAGGTGCCGATGTCATTTCAGGTGCGTCAAAACACTTCTTTTTATGAAACGATGTTCGCAGACATCAGGCCTTATGACATTAAATCGCCTGCTCTGGAAGCCAATCAGGACGCGGCTTCCAGAGGTGCTATTTTGGCTTCGGAGGAAAATGCAGGCGAGATGCATCACCCGCTAGGCTATGCGGTGGCGCAGGTTCACGGCGTTTATGTACTGGCGCAAAACGCACAGGGGCTGGTGGTCGTGGATATGCATGCCGCGCACGAGCGCATCATGTACGAGCGGCTGAAGAACGCGCTGGATGCGGAAAGCATCCCCATGCAGCCTTTATTGCTGCCTGTCAGTTTTCAGGCGGATAAGCTGGAAGTCGCCACCGTCAATGAATCTAAAGACACCGTGCTTGCACAATTAGGCTTCGAGTTCGCCGTGCTTTCACCCACCACGCTGGCGGTGCGCGCCGTGCCGGTGATGCTGCAGCATGCCGATGTGGTGGAACTGGCCAGGGCCGTGCTGCGCGATGTGCGCGAATTTGGCGGCAGCCGCGTGCTGACAGAACGCCGTAACGAAATGCTCGGTACCATGGCCTGCCATGCCGCAGTGCGTGCCAACCGCCAGCTCACCATCCCCGAGATGAATGCGCTGCTGCGAGACATGGAAGCCACCGAGCGCAGTGGCCAGTGCAACCACGGCCGCCCGACGTGGTTTCAGGTAAGTATGAGTGATTTGGATAAGATGTTCATGCGCGGGAAATAATGCCGAAGGCCATTTTTTTAATGGGTCCCACCGCATCCGGCAAGACCGGTGCGGCGGTTTATTTGTATTCCAAACTTCCGATAGAGCTCATCAGCGTGGATTCGGCGCTGGTGTTTAAGGATATGGACATTGGCACGGCCAAGCCAGATGCCGCTACCTTACAGGTTGCGCCGCATCATCTGATTGACGTGACTTCGCCGCTGGCGCCTTATTCTGCCGCACAGTTTCGTGCCGATGCATTGCGGCTGATGGCGGAGATTACGGCGCGCGGCAAGATTCCGCTGTTGGTGGGCGGTACGATGCTGTATTTCAAAGCGCTGGAGCAAGGCTTGAGCGACCTGCCGCAGGCGGATGCGGAAGTGCGTGCGCAATTGGACGTTGAGGCGGCGCAGATCGGCTGGCCGGGCATGCATGCCAAATTGGCAAAACTGGATCCGGAGACCGCCGCAAGATTGAAGGTTAATGACTCGCAGCGCATCCAGCGCGCGCTAGAGATTTACGAACTGACGGGGCAGCCGATGTCGGCGATGCTGGCGAAGCATGAGAGCGAGGCATTACCTTACGATGTGCTGAAGATCGCCCTTGTTCCCGGTGATAGAAAGGTGCTGCATGCGCGCATTGCAGCGCGTTTCGCGGCGATGCTGAAACAAGGTTTGATAGGAGAGGTGAAAAGCCTGCTGGAAAAATACCCGGCGTTGACGCCGGAAAGTACCGCGATGCGCTGTGTGGGCTATCGGCAGGTGTGGGAACATTTGCGGGGCGAGTATGATGCGGATGAGCTGCTCAATCGGGGTGTTTATGCCACGCGCCAATTGGCGAAGCGCCAGCTCACCTGGCTGCGAGGCATGGACGATGTGGTGCAGGTGGATTGCCTGAACCCAAACATGTATGAGATAGTGCTGCACTGTATTGCGGATTTTATTAAGGAGCCAACATGAAGAATTGGATCAAAGAGAATCTGGTGTTAGTGGTCGGCTTGACCTTGCCTTTGCTGCTGATCGTGCTGTTTTTCGTTGCTACGGTGATTCCTAAAGCCTTCGGTACGCCGCCGCAGTATGAGATGCTGTTCACCAGCATGCGTTATGACTACCAAAAGCAGCCGGAATATGCGCTGGATTTCTCCGTCAAGAACCGGCAATTGATGGTGACGGCCAAAAAGGGCGATGAGAAGAACCCGGTTTACAACAAAATCCTTGTTTATTTACGACGGCAAAACGGAATCCGTGCGTGAAGTTGCCGTGGATATTGCCAAGACCGCCGATGGAATGTCCGGCCAGCCCGTGCTGCTGGAGGAGACCAAGACCTGGGTGGTGGATAACGCCACGATCTCGCCGGATGGCTATGCGCTGGAAGGCCCGAACTACCATAGTGGCGGCTTGGTGGGTGGTTTGTTCGGTTTTAATGATTACAATACCTTCCGCCTGAAAAAGGGTAGCGTGGGCTACAAGGTGCCGAACGGACAGCCAAATTACTATTACAGCCAGCCGCAATTCATCGGCTGGGTCATCAAAAAGTAGGAGGGCGCCATGTCGCAGAAAGAAGAGGCTTTGCAGGACATTGTCTCGCTGGCAAGGCTGCATCACATTTCGCTTGCGGAGATTGCCCAGGCGCTGGGAACACCACAGGCGGAGCAGGTCAAGCAGCATTCATCGAGTGTCTTGTCCAGGCTATTCGGCTACATGGGCGGCATTTTCGTGTTTGCCGGTATCTGCGTGTTTATTTCCATGTACTGGGATGATTTTGGCTCCGCGGCGCGGGTGGTGGTCACGCTCGGCAGCGGCATCGCGGCTTTTATCATGGCGCTGGTTTGCCTGCATGACAAGCGCTACGAGCGCGCTGCAACGCCTTTGTTTCTGACGGCAGCGTTATTGCAACCCACAGGCATCATGGTGATGCTGCAGGAATACGCTTCCGGTGGCGATCCGCGTTATGGCGTGCTGTTCATGGCGGCATACATGCTCATCCAGCAGGGCGCGGTCTTTTGGGCCAAACAGCGCACCGTGCTTGGCTTCGGCGCTATTCTGTTTGGCATGATCTTTGTCGCCTACTTGTTCGATATGATGGGGTTTGACGAGGATTTGATAGGCGTGGTGATCGGCGTTTCACTTGTCTGCATTTCGTATGCCCTGCAGCGCTCGCGCCATCTGGCAATCGCACCGTTCTGGTATTTCGTCGGTTCGGTGATTCTGCTTTGGGCAGTTTTTGATGCGGTAAAGAATACAGCCCTTGAATTGGTTTATCTTGGCGTGTCCGCCGGCATTATCTTTCTGAGCACTTACGTGCGGAGCAGGACATTGCTGTTGGTCGGTACGCTGGCGATGCTGCTTTATATCGGCTACTTTACCGCCAAACATTTCGCCAATACGCTCGGCTGGCCAATTGCATTGGTGATGATAGGGGTTGCGCTGATTGGCATGAGCGCACTGGCTGTTAGGTTGAACAATAAATACATTAAATCAAATAATTAATATCAAAATTTAATTTAAATTATAAGAAAATCAGCATGCGATTAGCCGTTTCCAGACATACAGATTGACTGGCCACCAGCGCCATGCGAATGAAATTTTTACCGGGGTTGATGCCATGCGTCTCGCATGCGAGGAAGCTATCAGGCACACCGTCGCAATACGAAATGTTGTTTGCCGGTATGCGTTATGACGACCAGTTGATTGGAGAAGTATCCCAGAACATGTTCATAGGATGATGGCATAGTATTTCGGCGTAGTCCATTCAGACTATTTATGCTGGATTGGCATGTCATACTATCATCATTTGCTGCGGCTACCCTAGTAATCTAACTTACATAATCTAGGGAGCTTAAAATGAAAATACGTGTAAAGGCACCATTGTTGCTAATGACATTGCTGCTGCCTGTAATGGCAAACGCGCAGAGTGTCATCTCAAGCATCAATAAGGAATGGACATACCAACATGCCCTATCAGGGTTTGCCGGACAGACTTCAGAAATTTCTGCATTCGATGAAGCAACCAACACCATCTGGGTAGCCGGGGCGGTGGGTGTTGACGTGCTTAACCTGAACGATGGTTCATTGCTCCAACACATCAACACTTCCAGTTTTGGTTCAATTAACAGTATTGCGATTAAAAACGGCGTGGCTGCATTTGCGATTGAATCTACAACGCGTACCAACCCCGGCATTGTTCAATTTTATAATACCAATACCCGTGCATTAACTTCAGGCGTTAATACACTTACAGTGGGTGCATTGCCTGACATGTTGACGTTTACCCCCGATGGTACAAAATTGCTGGTGGCAAATGAAGGTACGCCATCAACCTATGGTGCAAGAATCGGTACTTCAGTTCCACGGGTTTATGGCGCACCGGCCTTGGATCCGGTAGGCAGCGTTAGTGTAATTGATATGAGCAGCCGTACCGTGGTTGCAACACCGACTTTTGCAGGGGTGCCGATGACCGGCAGCAATATCCGCACTAACACTGGCATGGATTTTGAACCGGAATATATTGCGGTGAATGCAGCAGGTACTAAAGCCTATGTGACTTTGCAGGAAGCCAATGCTATCGGTGTTTTGAATTTACAGACGAATAGTTTTGAGCAGGTTGTTGGCTTGGGCGTGAAAGATTTTAGTTTGCCGGGTAATCAGATTGATCCGCTCAATAATGGCACCATCAGTTTTATTTCGGCAAATGTTAAAGGGCTATACATGCCAGATGGCATAGCAGCCTACCAGGCAGGCGGGAATACCTATCTGGTTATGGCGAACGAGGGTGATTTTAGGGAAGATGATGGAGATCGCTCAGCAGCCAGTACATTAGGTGGAGTGGCACCTCTGAACAACTTGCGTATTTCCAATACGGATTCATCGCCGGGGGATCTTTATGCTGCAGGAGCACGCTCGTTCTCGATACGTGACGAAAACGGCAATATTGTATTTGATAGTGGTGACTTTCTGGACAAGAAAGCGGCAGAACTGGGGATTTATGATGATGCGAGAAGCCGTGATAAAGGTGTGGAGCCGGAGGGGGGTCAGTTTGATCGCTATTAACGGCAGAACCATTGCGGCAATTGGTTTGGAAAGAACGTTGAAGTCAGCTGTTGCTTTATATGACGTGACAGATCCGTTAAATGCTTCCTTTCTAGACATGCTGGTATCGGATGGTGATCTTTCGCCGGAAGGTTTGCAAGCATTCTCAGCGAATGGAAAATATTATTTGTCAGTGGCCAATGAGGTGTCGAATACAACCTCGCTGTTTACGATTACCCCAGTACCTGAACCTGAAACCTATGCCATGTTGACTGCCGGTTTGGCATTGGTGGGTTTTGCTACAAGAAGAAAGAAAGTTAACTCATAAACAGTTTTTTGAGCTACAAGCCAAGGGGGGTATGCCCCCCTATTTTTTGGATTGGACAAATGGCGACAAGCCGTCTCTCTTCAAGACAATAATCCGTTCATGTGTTCCGAGTTTCCTTGAATTTAAAGTGAGTTTATAAGTAATTCAACATGCGATTGGTCGCTTCCAGACATTCAGCAGGCGTGGCGACCAGCGCCATGCGAATGAAATTTTTACCTGGATTGATGCCATGTGCTTCGCGCGCCAAAAAACTGCCTGGCAATACGGTGATATTCAAGTCGCGGTACAGTCTCACTGCCAGTTCAGTATCGTCGGCTTCGCTTCTTGCCCACAGATAAAACGCCGCTTCGGGTAATTTTACATCCAGTTTTTGTTGCAGAATGGGCGTGACTGCAGCAAATTTTTCGGCATATAGCCGTCTGTTCTCGACCACATGCGCGTCGTCGTTCCACGCGGCAACGCTGGCGGCTTGCACGGCAGGGTTCATCGCGCAGCCATGATAGGTGCGGTACAGCGCGAATTTTTCGATGATGCTTTCATCCCCCGCCACAAAGCCGGAGCGCATGCCCGGCACGTTGGAGCGCTTGGAAAGTGAGCTGAATACGACCAGGTTGGCATGGCTGCGACCCAATAGGGACGCGGCTTGCAGAGCCCCCAATGGCGGGTTGTTTTCATCGAAATAGATTTCGGAGTAGCATTCGTCGGACGCGATGACGAAGCCGTATTTCTCTGCTAGTTCGAACAGGCTCTTCCATTGCTCCAGCGACATCACCTTGCCAGAAGGGTTGCCCGGGCTGCACACATAAACCAGTTGTGTACGATTAAGCACATCTTCGGGTACGCTACTGAAGTCCATCGCATAGTCATTTCCCGGCAATGTGTTCAGGAAATAAGGGGTGGCACCCGCCAGAAATGCCGCGCCTTCGTAAATCTGGTAGAACGGGTTGGGCGAAATCACGATAGGATTGAGTTTCCCGTGATCAATGACTACCTGGGCGAATGCAAACAGAGCCTCGCGGCTGCCATTGACGGGTAGAATCGCTTTTTCGGCACTGGGAGCCGCAATCTGGTAACGGCGTGCGATCCAATTGGCGATCGATTGCCGCAGCTCCAGGCTGCCCACGGTTGTGGGATAATTCGACAAACCGGATAAGTTGGCGCTTAGTGCATCTTTGATTAGTTGCGGTGTTTCATGCTTGGGTTCGCCAATCGAAAGGTTGATTGGGCTGAAATCCGGATTGGGCGTAATGCCTGCGAACAAATCGCGCAGGCGCTGAAATGGGTAAGGTTGAAGTTTATGCAGATTAGGATTCATAAGGGCATATTATAGTGGTCGGGGCGCAGAATAAAAACCTTTTTGCTGTATTTGGTCTGCTATATGGCGCTTTGTGCTGGGGCCTAATCTGGTACCCTTATCGGCTGATGGATGAGGCCGGAGTCTCTGGTATCGCCTCCAGTTTCTACACTTACACCATCGCATTGCTGATAGGCGCATTGTTGTTTTGCCGGCGCTGGCATCGCGTGCATCTGCTGCCCAAAAGCGTCATCTGGTTGAGCCTGGTTGCAGGCTGGACCAACCTGAGTTATGTGCTGGCAGTGATTAACGGCGAAGTAATGCGCGTGATGTTGCTGTTTTACCTTTCTCCGCTGTGGACCTTGTTGCTGGCGCGGTTCTGGCTGAAGGAGCCTATTCACAAGGGCGGCTTGTTGACGATAGCCATTTCGCTGCTGGGCGCCTTTATCATGTTGCATGATTTTAACCAGCCGGGTTGGCAATGGCCGCTACCGCAAACCTCTGCCGAATGGCTGGGCCTAAGCTCCGGCATGGGCTTTTCGTTGACGAATGTCATTACGCGCAAATCAGCGCACCTGAGCATCGCCGCCAAGTCTATGCTGGTATGGGTGGGGGTTGTCGGTGTCGCTTTGCTGATGCTCCCGTTGATCGGGAAGCCGTTCCCTGCACCAGATCATTTCATGCTCAAGGATTGGGGCTTGATGACGCTGATTGCATTGCTGTTGTTGACCGCAACCTTGCTTGTGCAATATGGCGTTACGCAAATTGCAGCGGTGCGCGCTTCTGTGCTGTTCCTGTTCGAGCTGGTGGTGGCTGCCATCGCTGCATATTTTCTGGCGCACGAGGTGATGGCCTGGAACGAATGGCTGGGCGGCGCGCTGATTGTTGCGGCGGCTTTGATGGCCGCCTTATTGCCGCATTAGCGTTGCTTTAGAAGGTCGGAACCTCGCCGGTGCCGCCCTGTGCGGTAAAGCGGATCTTCAGTGACAAGTCATTGCGTGAGTCGGCATAGGATAGCGCGTTATCCTCATCGATCTTGCCATTGGCAAACAGACGGAACAGCGACTGGTCGAAGGTATTCATGCCGATATCGTTGTTGTCTGCCATGATTTCCTTGATCTCCCCGAGTTTTTGCTTCTGGATCAATTCGGCCACATAAGGGGTATTGATCATTACCTCGCTGGCGACAACGCGCTTTTGCACTTTGCCGGGAATCAGGCGCTGCGAGATGATGCACACCAGGTTCATGGATAAGCCGAGCAGCAAGCCATGCTTGGCTTCCGGCGGGAAGAACGATACGATGCGCTCCAGCGCCTGGTTGGCATTGTTGGCGTGCAGGGTGGCTAGGCACAAATGGCCGGTTTCGGCGTAGGCCAACGCTTGTTTCATGCCTTCCATATCGCGTACCTCACCAATCAGGATCACATCCGGCGCCTGGCGCATGGCGTTTTTGAGTGCGTTCTCGAAACTCAGCGTGTCAATGCCGACCTCACGTTGATCCACGACAGACTTTTTGTGCTGGTAGACAAATTCGATCGGGTCTTCAATCGTCACGATGTGTCCGTGTTCGTTGGCATTACGGTAATCGATCATGGAAGCCAGCGTGGTGGATTTGCCAGAACCGGTTGCGCCCACCACCAGAATCAGGCCGCGCTTGCGCATAATCATATCGCGCAAAATGGGTGGTAAGCCCAGCGCTTCAATCTCTGGAATGTCGGTCTTGATGTGGCGAATTACCATGCCTACCTCGCCACGCTGGCGAAACACATTGACGCGGAAACGCCCAAGACCGGATTGGCTAATTGCGAAATTACACTCAAGCGTACTTTCAAACTCTTTGACCTGTGCCGGACTCATGATGGAATAGGCGATTTCCTTGATCATGCCTGGCGCCATTGTCTGGTTGTTGATCGGGATAGTTTCGCCTTCGATCTCCATGTGGATGGGTGCGGCAGTACTGAAAAAGAGGTCTGAGCCACCTTTTTCGACCATGAATTTTAGTACGGGTGAAATATCAATTGCAGCCATTACGCGTCCTTGTTTTAATTTCGCAAAACTGTATCACAAGCAAGCCATAAAGTGGCTATTCTTGCACGATATGCCGATATTCTGCTTCAAGCTGGCGCACAAACGCTTCCGGCTTGTAAAGATCGGATGACTGCAATTGTAAAGCCAGTTTTTCCTTCACCTTACGCAATTGCAAAGGCTGCTTCGCTAATTCCATGGCGCATTGCGCGTAACTTTCCAGCGTGTCGCTGATGAGTTCGTCCAGTTTCAGGCAATTTAGCAGGCTGGCAGCCACGCGCGCTGACAAGGTATCGCCTTTGCAAGTGATGATGGGCAAGCCCATGTAGAGCGCATCGCTGGCGGTGGTGTGAGCGTTGTAGGGCAGCGTGTCCAGAAACAGATCTGCATGCGCATGGCGGCCAAGGTGCGCGTCTATATTGGCTCTAGGGGCGAAAATCAGCCGCGCGGTATCAACGCCGGCGGCTTGGGCGGCGGCTTGCAGGTTGACGCGTGCCCAGCGGTTGCAATCCATCAGCCATAATACGCTATTAGGCACGCTTTTCAGCAATCGCATCCATATGGCAAATACGTCGGGGGTAATTTTGAAAGTCTGGTTAAAGCTGCAGAACACGAAGGCGTCTTTCGGCAAGCCATGTGCGGCGCGGCTTCCGGCCTCGGCCACAGGGCGGGTGCGGTTGTTGGGCTGGTAGCAGGGCAGGCGGATGATTTTCTCCGCGTAATATTTTTCTTCTTCAGGTGCAATCAATACATCATCTGCAATGAGGTAATCGAATAGCGGCGCGCCTTTAAGTATGCCTCCGCCAATAATGCCCATCGTCCCGGGATAGCCCAGCCAGTTGATGTGCGCTTTGGCCGGGCGATAGGCAGCCACCATGCTGCGGCTGTTTTGCGTGAATCCTGTCAAATCTACCAGAATATCTACGCCATCATCTGCGATTTTTTGCGCAGCTTTCGCGTCGTTTAGTTGCGAAATATCCACCCAATGATCCACCGCCTGTTTCAAAGCCATTTCGGCCGCGCTGCCATCGGGCCGGTTGGCGACATAAGCGCTGATGGCGAAGTGCGCGCGGTCGTGCGCCGCCAGCAGGTCGGTTATCAAGTAAGCTAGCGGATGTTGGCGGAAATCGGCGGACAGGTAAGCTACATGGATGCGTTTTTTGGCATGCCCTGGGAGCCGCATGGATATTGGCTCGCAGGGCGATAAAAAATGCGCGTTCCACTGGCTGGCGCATTGCAATTGCTCGGCCGCAGTGGTGCCCGGCATGGCCAGAAAGGCAAAAGGCGAGATGTGCGCGGACGCGTTTCTTACTGCGTTACGCAGCGTGGCGATTTGCGCATCCAGCGCGCGCCAATCGCAAATGTGTTGCTTCTGGTGTATCAAATGTGCCAGCGCGTGATACAAATCCGGCTTTAATTTGAGCGCCATTTCGTAGGCGGCAATCGCCTCATCCAGCCGCCCCAGCGCGCGCAGCGTATTGCCCAGGTTGTTGTGCGTGTCCGCGTCGCTTGGGTCTTGCTTGAGCGCGGTTTGGTAGCTGCGCAGGGCGGTTTCATTATCGCCTAACTCGCGTTGCGCGTTGCCCAGGTTGTACCAGTAGGCGGCGTTTTGCGGGTTTAGCCGCGTCGCCTCGGCGTGGCAAGTAGCGGCAGTTTTAAAATCGCCCAGCGCGTGTGCGGCATTGCCTTGGGCGGAAAGCGCATAGCATAAGGCTTCCCGCGCATGGTTGGCGCGCGCATCGCGCTGCTGTTGCAGGCGCGTAAATACGTTGCGGAAATGACTGGCCGCCTGCGCGAACTGGCCGGTTTCCACGCACAGATTGCCGCACGCGATTTGCAGCTCGATATGCTCCGGCGCTGCCGCCAGCACTTGCTGGTACAGCGCCAGTGCCTCGGCAGGCTTGCCCGCGCTTTGGGTGGCCTGGGCAAGTTGCAGGGTTTGGTTTAAATCGTTTGCCATGCTGCGATTTTACCCGTAAATGTGTGCGGCCATATGCTTCAACCCCAATTCCCGCATCACGAAGCGGTTAGGCTGCAAGCGGCTAAACAAGGGGCTTGCGGGCGTATTGCCGCTTATAGAGTCTGCCAGCCAATCGGCGCACAAGGGCGCGATAATCATGCCTTTGGAGCCATGGCCGATATTCACGTGCAGGCCGTGCAACCAAGGCAAGATTTTTGAATCAGCGTAAGGGCGTGGCGGCTTGGCTTGCAGTACGGGCAAGTCGAGCATTTGCCCAAGCAATGGCAAATAATCCTCTGTGGCGCAACGCCAGCCCACGCGTCCCGGATGCAATACCAGGTCTAATGTCTTTGGCAAATCCGGGTTGATCTGCGCCAGGCCGTTCAGGTTGGCTGTGGTATCGCGCTGGGTGCAATCCGGTGTCATGTCATGGTTGGCGTAGGTGGTGCCTAGCGTGTGTCGGCCATCTACAGCGGGGCTGATGAAATGCTGCGTGCAGACGACCGCGCGGAGGCGCTGGCTGGCTGGCGTGGGCGGTGCAAAGTTGATTTGGCCTCTTACTGGTGTCAAATGTGGCGCGAGCGCTGGCAGCAAGGTTGCGGCATCAAACGCATTGCACAAAATCACGTGCTGCGCGGCGAAAGTCTGTGTCGCGCCATGCACGTGCCAGCCACTTTCTACCTGTTCAATGCGCAGGGCGGTGGTGTCCAGAAAAGCTTGTATGTTCGGCTGCGCGAGCAGCGCTTTGCACCAGGCGTGCGGTTTTACCCAGCCGCCATCCGGTAGATACAAACCGCCGTGCGCGATGTGCATACCCGCAATCTGGCTGGCTTCTTCGGCATCCACAAAGCGCGCATCGAACGGTAATTCCTGAAAATAGGGCTGCTGCGCCATGGTATTGTGCTGGGTCTGGCTTTTGGTATCGAAAGCCAGTTGCAATTGCCCGCAGCGGGCGTGAAACTGGCCGCCCGCATCGAGCGTTCGCAGCAAATCCAGCGTATGGCGGAATGCCTCTATCCCCAGCAAGCACGCGGCATCGGGCTTGGCGGAGAGCTTGGGGTAGAGCATCGCCACCGGGTTGCCGGAGCCGGCTTGCGCGACATTCGGCTGCCGCTCGATAAGTGTGACGGAAACACCGCGTTTCGCCAGCGCGTAAGCTGTGTTGCAACCGGCAATGCCGCCGCCGATGACGATGGCGGTTGTCATGGCTTTAGAGTTCATTACGCCCTCTGAAAACGCCGCAAATCATCTCGCGCTTTCTGCCAAATCCCGGCACCTTGCGCACTTCAAAACCGGCGGCTTGCAGCCCGCGCCGCACCTGACCCGCACTGGTGAAAGTGGCCAGGGTTGTGCTGTCTGGCTTGGAGAGGCGCGCCATGTGGGTAAACAACCACTCGCTCCACATGTCTGGGTTTTTGGCGGGCGCAAAGCCGTCCAGCAGCCAGGCATCAGCTTTGTCGGTGAGTTGTGGCAGGCTATCCAGCACATCGCCTATCCACAATTGCAACGTGATGTGTGGCGTGATTTGCCAGACGTTTTCTCCGGCCTGAAGTCGCGCATAATGCGGTAAAAATCGCTGCTGCATTTCAGAAAATGCAGGCCAGCAAGCGCATGCCTGCTGCATATCGGCAGTGGTTAAAGGAAATTTTTCCATGCTGATGTAGGTGAGTCGCGCATTGGTGGGCGCGAGTTGCTTCCATTTTCCCACCACGGCAAAAAAGTTAAGACCGGTGCCAAAGCCGGTCTCAATGATGCTAAAGCCCTGTAAGGCTTGCGGGAAGCGGCTTTCCAGTGCGTTGCCCTGCACGAACACGTGTTCGGTCTCCTGCAGTCCGTTGTCGCTGGAGAAATAAATGTCACCGAAATCGGGGGCGTAAGGCTGGCCGTCTTTCCATTCCAGCGTGGCGAATTGCATACAAATAAGGTTAAAAGCGTAAAAATACTTAGATTAACATACGCAGGATGCGCATTGGCAAGCATGATGGAATCGCATACTATGAAAATGGGTCTTAGGAAGCAAAGCACTTGTTAAAGTGTGATAACTTCCTGAAATGGTTAATAAAAATAGATACTACAGTCGCTCTAAAATCACAGAGGCTAAATTCAGGCAACTTGTGCGCTGTTTT
>Ga0233425_10005310_pt1 | contig 20471 bp, 19 predicted proteins | sample Watercolumn_Towu_2_FD_181712 | JGI IMG/M metagenome (GOLD analysis project Ga0233425, IMG submission 181712) | Freshwater microbial communities from Lake Towuti, South Sulawesi, Indonesia - Watercolumn_Towuti2014_140_MG | ecosystem: Environmental > Aquatic > Freshwater > Lake | place... | reverse complement strand
TTTATGCCCAAGGACAGCAGCAATCTCGACCAGGCTGGCACCCTGCATCGCGAGGTAGGAGGCACAGGAGTGACGCAGGTCGTGAAAGCGACAGTCGGCAATCCCGGCCGCCCGCAGCGCCTGCGCCCAGGCGTAGCGGATGTCGAGCGGCTGGCGCCCATCGGCGCGCGGAAACACCAGCAGCGTATCGAGGCGGCGCACCTTGGCGAGCCGCTCCACTTCTTGTAGAGCCAGGCCGGTGAGCGGCAGCGCCCGCCGCTCACGATTCTTCGTCTGCTCCAGGGCAATCTGCGCCCGACGTAGATCGACCTCCCGCCAGGTCAGCCGCAGCAGTTCCATTTTCCGGGCTCCAGTGGCCAGGGCCAGGACCACGAGTGGGTAGAGGGCCGGGGTGCTGCTGGCCTGGCACGCCTGCAGCAGGCGCGTGCGTTCGTCCTCGCTCAGGTAGCGCACCCGCCCGCGGGGCTCGCGCAGGCGCCGCACCCGCCGCAGGGGCGATTCCTCTAGCCATTGCCACTCGGTGACCGCCACGTGCAGGGTATGGCTGAGCGTGCTGAGATAGCGGTTCACCGTGGCGGGCGCCCGGTCCTGGGCTAAGCGGTCGCGGCAGGCGGTGAGCCGCGCCGGCGTCAGGTCCAGCAGGAGGGTGCTCCCCAGCTGCGCCTGCCACCAGGCGAGATGAATGGCTTGATTGACGGCCGTCTGCGGGCTTTTGGTGGGGAGCACGTCGCGCTCGTACCGCACCAGCACTGCGCTCAGGGTGTGGTGCGCCGCTGCCAGCGTGGGGAACTGGCGCTGCGTGCGCAGCGCGCCTTCCGTCACCGTGGCCCAGCGCCGGGCCGCCGCCAGGGTGGCGAAGGTGGCCGAGGCCCGCGCCGGGCCCAGGCGGATTTGTACCCGGTAGCGGGTGCGGCCGTGGCGGTCGGGCCGGGCTTGAATGGTGGCCATACGCGCTCCAGAGCGGGGCCGCGTCGGCGGCCTGTCCGCCTCAGTATCTCAACTGAGGCGGCACACGAGTTGACAAGGGTACGCGCGGCCTGTGGCACATACCCGGCACAGTGCTGCAGGGCACGCGGCTGGGTGGTTCCACGGGGCCTGGGTCCTCACGCATACTGCAGCGGATTGTCGACGAGAAAGCCTTCCGCCCGGGCGGCCGTCAGCAGGGCCGCATCCGCCGCCACAAAGCGGGGTGGCGGCACGCCCTCGGCCTGGGTCAGCTGGCGAATGCGCAGTGCCGCCGCCAAGTAGACCGCATCGGCCGCACGTAACGGATGGGTCTGCAGCACCCGACAGGCGTGCTCCACGAGCGCCTGGGTGATGGTGGTGACCTGATAGCGTTGCGCAAAGTGGTGCGCGACCCGCGCCCCCAGCCGCTGCGCCTGTGTCCCGTCGAGGCGGCCTTCGCGGACCCGGCGCTGCAAGGCACTGATCACTTCCGCCTGGGCCAAGGCGACCGTATAGATCACGTACTGCGCGGGATGGGCTAACAGGCGTCGAACCCACGCGGAGCCTGGTTCGGCGATATAGCGTTTCACCAGGGCACTCGTGTCCAGATAGGCCGGCATTAGCGCCGGTCCTCCAGCAGCGTCTCGGACAGCGGAGGCCCAGGAATCGCCTCAGGCGCGAAGTCCTCCAGCTCCGGCGGCAGCGGCCGCGTGGGCAGCGCCTCCAGGAGGCCCTCAGCGACCATCTGGCGGTGCACGCGTTCGTAGCGGGCCGCCTCATACGTCGCGAGGCACACGCGGAGCATGTCTTCCGGCGTGCGCTGCTGCTCGTGGGCCAGCTCGGCCAATTGCTGATACGTGTCGTCCGACAGTTCGAGGACGGTGCCCATCGTGGCGTCTCCTTACCCCCGTCCCGTGCGGGGGAGGCTGGGTGCGTGGCTCTCCTGGCCCCGCCGCTCAGCGCGCGCTGGAGCGGACGGCCGCATCGGTAGCTCATGCGCCGTTGTCCGCTGGCGCGCTCGCGGGGCGGCCTCACGCCTCGCGGCCCGCGTCGGGCCAGAAGGCGGCGTCCAAGACCTGCTCGGGCGTCCAGGGGCACGCCGCCGGCAGCGCGGCCTCCTCCAGCGCCAGCGCCCCCGCGGCCTCGACCCGGGCAATCTCGTAGCCGTCGACCAGTTCGTCCGGGACGGTCCGGCGCAGGCTCGGATTGCGGCGCAAGACTTTGGCGAGATGCAGGCGTTGCGTGCGGCAGGTGCGGTGCCACCCCACCCCCGCCCGCTGCAGATCCCGGGGCAGGTGCTGGGCGGCGCCGTGCAGTTTGAGCAGATGGGTGAGCAGCACAATGAGCCGGTTAGCGAGTTCGCCACGTTCGCTGCTGCCCATCAGCTGCAGCTCCTCCACGAGGTGGGGAATATCGAGGCGGGCCAAGTCGCCGGCCTCCAGCAACGCGGCTTGTTCTTGTGTCCAAGCGTAGACATCGTGGTCGTATAACGCAGCATGGCTTCCCATAGGTGTGTCCTCGTGTGTTGAACGGTGTGCGGGCCGGCAGCGGCTGGGGCCGTCCGCTCCACGCCCCGTGAGCGGCGGGCTGGGTGGCAGCGAGGCGGCGACACCCCCTCGGAGCCGACGGGGAGCGTAGCACCTCTGCTCGCTGGTGCGGTCAAGGCTGCCCTTCGGCGCTACGCGGCCTTGACCGCGCTCGCGGCGGTGCTGTGTGCAAGGTGTCGGCTCCGGAGGCATGTCGGATGCTTCCGTCCCACCAGAGGCATGCTTCCGGGCGGCGGATGGCCTGCGCGCACCGGAGGCACTCCCGCTGGTCGCGGTGCCAATCTCGTTCTGCCTGCCGCTGAGGGGCTAGACGTGCACCTTGCTTTCCGTAGCCAACGCCTCGGCTTCCTCGTCTTGCATCACATCGCCGTACGTGTTGGCCAACACATCCAGGGACACGCCTAATGCCCGTGCCAGCCGAGCCGCGACGCTCACGCGTGGTTCTTGATGCTGTCCGCGTTCACAGCGGTAAATAGTGATATACGGCACCTCGGCGTGGTCGGCTAACTCTTGCTGTGACCACCCGCGCGCTTCACGAAGCCGCTTCAGCCGTTGTCCAAAGGTAGTCATACCATCACCTCTGTAGTTTCTTTTTCGATATATATACTATAAAAAATATAAGAAAAATACACATATTTTTTTACGAAAAAGTAATTATATGGATTGATCATTTTTTACGAATTCGCTATAATCAAAACATAATAAAGGCGGCTGGTTCTCCTGGAAAAAGCGCCAGCCGCCCTTCTCACTTAACCCCTCATGCTTGAGGAGCTTTGCAATGGCAACTGTACCACACGCCGTTCCTTCCCGCATGGCTCACGATATCGCCGCCCTCTACGGCAAAGAAGACGACACCCTACTGGCCTGGCAACGTGCCTGCGCCGAGGCTGCCGAGGCGCTGCGTCCGCCGCCCGAGGAAGAGCGCTTACGTAAGGCGCTGACGCTGGCGCAAGACGGCCACGTCACCTTAGAGGACGCTGGCAGCGCCACGGTCGAAAGCCGTGGCAAACACTATGAGGTAGCCGTGGACGGTGCGTGCACATGCCCCGACGCCCAGCACCGGGGCACCACGTGCAAGCATGCCCTGGCGGTGCAGATCCACTCTTTAGCATCCGCCAGCCTGCGCCCAGGTGGCGACCACCGGCATACCCCCACCGCAGCGCCTACCCCAGCAGCATACGCACCCCGTGGGCAGGGCTGGCAGCCCACCCCGCAAACCTCGGCGCGCTGGGACGTGCATGAAGCGCCCGCGTCGGCCTGCTTTAAGTTCCGCGTGGGCGGGGTGGAGCTGCTGTACACGCTGCGCGGGGTGGACGATGCCGAGCTGGTGCGGCGCATGGCGGCGACACTGCCCACCCTGCATGACGTCATGGACGCTTACGAAGCCCGTACGGCCCAGCGCGAGGCGGCGCTGGCCGCTGGCCCAGCTGATCGCGGCCCTCGATCGCGCCTTGCGAGAGACCACCGCCGCAGACTGGCCGGGGCACGTGCGCTGGCTCACCAGTGGCGGCCCTAAGGACGGATCATACCAACCTGGCTCCTCCCTGTCGCGCCCGCGGTGGCCATATGGCCGGACCCGACGATCCTGACGGGCCACGTGGCGCCAGCCTCGCTCCGGAAATACGCACAGGCGCTGCAGGCGTACCGCGCCTTCTGCGAGACGCCCGCGCAGGCGCTCCAGGCCACCAGCTTGGCCCGTTGGCGCACCCACTTGGCTCAGCACAGCCCCCTCAGCCCCCACACGATTAATCGCCTCCTGGCCGCCGTCAAACGCTTGGTCTACGAAGCCGCCGCCCAGGGGTATCTGGATGGAGGGACGGCCGCCGCCTTTGCCACTGTGCGCGGCGTCAAGCCCCAGGCCCTGAAACATCGGCTCAAGGCCACCACGCGCACGCGGTTGACGCCCGGGCAGATGCGCCGGCTCTGCGACGCCCCCGATCCGCAGACGCTGCGCGGCCGGCGCGATCGCGCCCTGCTGGCGACGCTGGCCAGTTCCGGCTGTCGCGTCTCGGAAGTGGTGGCCCTCACGGCCGCGCCGATCGCCTCCCGCGTCGGGTGCTTTGTTGTGTAGGTCCTCGGCAAGAACCAGACCGCGCCCCGCGCGGCGCCGCTCAGCCAGGAAGCCTATAAGCTGATTGCCGCCTGGCTGGCGTGCCGGCCGCTGGAGAGTCCCGCGCTGTTTGCCAGCTTCGCCGGGCGTGGCGTGCGCCCTACCGCCAGGCCCATGAGCACGGCTGCCGTCTGGCAGGCGGTGCAACAGTATGCCGCGGTGGTCGGGCTGCAGTATGTCAAGCCGCACGACTTCCGGCGCTTCGTCGGCACCGAGCTCGCTAAAAAAGACCTGCGCCAGGCGCAGAAGGCCCTCGGGCATACGAGCATTGAAACCACCGCCAGGCATTATATCCTCGATGACCTCGCCGTCGGCCTGACCGATGGCCTGTATTGAGCGGGGCCCGCGGCCCGGATCTCTCCAGGCCGCTAGGGCGCCCTGCCCGAGAAGGGGGGCTCGCTCTGCTGGCCAAGAATCTCTGCCGGTGTCTGGCCGTCTCGCACTCCACAGCGACGACAACAGCGATACGTCACGCGCTGTTCCCATTGATGCGCGCCCCCTGCCGGACAGTCCTCGGCGGCGGGAAGGACGTGCCCGACGTGTGGCAAGGTGGGGGCCTGGGGGCCCATCGCCACACCCACCACTGCGCTGTGCACAGGTGTGAGACATGACACCTCAGGCGTGGTGTTAGTAGACGAAGTAGATGAAGTAGACGAAAGATCCCTAGAGTCATCTCGTGAAAGAATATCTGCAGAAACTTCCTGGATCTTTGGGCTACTATCGTCTACTTCGTCTACTAACTCTGGCATGCCGGCGGTCTCCTCCAGCAGGGTGAGTCCTCGCCACCAACTTTTCCCCATGACTTTGTAACGTTCATATCCACGCTCACTCAACCCCATGCCAAAGGCGCGCTGCCCGCTGGCCGCGTCACCGCTCGCGTCACACCAATGCCGGTAGGCCTCATAAAGCGGTGTCGCTGGCACGCGATAGCTGGGACCAACGAGACAGTGTTCCGTGAGACATTGGCCCACCACGTCCATCTCGTAGCGATACCCGGCCGTGGCCTGGTACACCGCTGGGGGTGGCGCTAAGCCGTCGCGCTGCCACGCCAAACACCCCTGCACGGCCCACGTCAGGATGCCCGGCAATTCGGCCCGGAGCGTGGCGGCGAGGTGGCGATCCTGCTCGGCGTCCGGAATGGTGACCGTAAACGGCACCAGGCGGATGCGGCGCCAGATGGCGTGATCCGTACCCCGGATGACCGGCTTATGGTTGCACGCCAGAAACACCTTACACTGCGGCTTAAACTGAAAGAACTCCTGGAACAGGAAGCGCGCCGTCAGCGTGTCCTGGCCCGTCAGTTGCTTCACCAGCGCTTCGGCGAAGCGTTTGCCTTCACTGACTTCGACGGCCGCGACCACGCGCGCCCCGCGTAAGGCGGCCAGGTCATTGCGCACACTCGTGTCCTGGGAGCGCACGACAAACGTCGAGAACTCCGCGTGCGTACCATAGTCCCCGACCAGGGCGAGCAGGGTGTCCAGAAACGTACTTTTGCCGTTGGCGCCGGTGCCATAGAGCAAGAACAAACATTGCTCGGACGTGTCCCCGGTCAGGGCGTACCCTGCAGCGCGTTGCAAGAACGCCACCAGGGCGGGCTGCCCCGCCATCACGCGGTCGAGAAAGGCACCCCAGGTGGGACATGTCGCCTGCGGGTCATAGGGAAGGGGGAGACACTTCGTCAGGAGATCCGTGCGCTGATGCGGGTGCAGCTGCCCGGTGCGCAGGTCGAGCGTACCATTCGTGCAGTTGAGCAGCCAGGGGTCCGCATCCAGGGCCTCAGGCTGGATGGGCATCGTGGGTTCCGACGCGGCCAGTTCCACCATGCCTTTCAGGCGGCCGGTTGCCAGAGACGTTTTGACATGGGAGAGGAGCGCCTTGACCTCGGCATCGGTGTCATACTGCTCGGCCCGCGCCGCCAAGCGCTTGACGGTCTGCTTGGCCCGCCGCATGACCTCACCGGTGCGATCGCGCTGCCAGTGCGTGCCGGTCCAGGTGAGCCAGGTGTTCCAGGCATAGCAGTAGTGCAAGTCGGGGCCGTGCGTGTGCACCAGCGCCTCGGCATTGCTCACGTCGCTCAGCGGCGTGGGCGTCTCGGCGCGTGGCCCCACCGCCTGGGCCGGGGCCAGCCCGGGCCGGGGACGTAGCGTGGGGGTAGCGCAGGCCAGCAAATCGTCCAGGCTATGGCCGGCGACCAGGTAATCATCAACGCCAACCTTCGCGGCATGCGGCCCCGCCGGGAGATAGAGCAGTGCCACGCGCGCCTGCCGGGCCTCGAGAAAGGTGGTGAGCCGCGCCAGGGCGGCATGGACGGGCGGCTTGGTCATGACATCCGAGTCGAACACGATGTAGACCTGCCGGTTGTTGAGGGCAATGGCGTCCCAGTCCGCCAGCACGGTTTTCCCCCCCTGGGCGTTGGTGCCGCGCCAGTTCCAGACGCCGAGCAGGGCCACGGCACAAACGCCGTGTGAGGCCAAGGCATCGCCTTTTTTTACCCCCTCGGTGACGAACAACGGCACGCTGGGGGCGCCGAGCCACGGCCGCACCGGCGGGGGTACATCGAGCCCCATACGGCTTTTCCGTGGGGTTTCATACTTAATGGACCGGCCATCGGGGCCATGGCGGGGGGTATCGGGGCGGCTCTGGTGGTTCACCACCTGCCCGTCGACGCCGTGAATGGGCAGCACCAGGGCGGGCACCCGGCGCTGGGACAGGGCAAAGCCTACGTCCGCCAGCGCTTGCTTGGTGGTGGCGGTCCAGTACCCGCGCGCGGCGATCACCGTGGGGGCGATCCCACTGTCGTCCTGGAGCATCCGCTGATGGTGCGCGGCCAAGGGGGCCGGAGGGGCTGCAGGGCGCTGTCCTTCTGTGATAGCATCGCGCATGGTCATGCCTTTCTCGGGCGCCGGGCGCCGGCGCCCGGCGGCGACACCCCAACCTCAGGGGACCAGCCTGGGAGGGTTGGGGTGTGCACGCCCGGTCTCGGAAGCCTCCAGCCTTGCCTGTCCGTGCTGCCGCATGCTCTTGACTTTGTGCAGGGGGAGGGTACACTCTTTTGGCTTGCAAGCAAACTTTTTTTTAAGATTTGAGGATTGCTTTCTTTGATGAGACAGCACACGCGCCGGCGGGTGATCGCGATCTGTAATCAAAAAGGGGGAACGGGCAAAAGCACCACAGCCGTGCATCTCGCCGTCTGTTTCGCCACGACCGGCCAGCGGACCCTGCTCATCGACACCGACCCCCAGCACAGTGCACTGGCCTGGAAGGCCGATCGGCCCGACCATTTGCCGCGCGTGCAGGTGATTGGGCTGCCAGCGCCGAATCTGCACAAGGAGCTGGCGGCCTTCAAGGACGACTATGAGGTCATTGTGATCGATGGGGGCGGGCGGATCACCACCGCGGCCCGGGCCGCGTGCGTTGTGGCCGATTTCTGCATCATCCCGACCCGGCCCAGTAAACCGGACCTGCTGAGCACGCAGGACTTTCTGCACACCGTCGTCGAGGAGGTCCGGGCGGTGCGCCCGGTGGCCGGCGGCATTCTCATCACCCAGATGCAGGGGGGTACCGTGGTGGGCAAGCTGGCCGTGGCCGAGCTGCAGACCCTGGGGTACCCCGTCTTCGAGACGATCATCCATGCGCGCGTGGCGTACCAAGAAGCCATGGCGGCCGGGATGTCCGTGCTGGAATATGCGGCGGCCTCCAAAGCCGCCCAGGAGACCCAGGCGCTGTTTACCGAAGTGAGGGAGGCACTCGCATGACCACACGCACCAAGAAATTCGACATGGGCACGACCCGGCCCGTGGCCACGGCCGCGCCGGCGTCCGCCGAGGTGGAGCCCTTTGTGGCCGGGCCGGCCGTCCCGACGCCGGAGGAACCCTTCGACCGCATGAATTTCGTCCTGCCGCGCCGGCTGCGGCTCCAGTTCAACCAGGAAGCCGCGACCCGCGATGTCAAAAAGCAGGATCTGATGCGGGAGATTCTCGAATTTTACTTTGCCCAGAAAGCCCGCTAGTGCGCCGACCGCGCCGAGACCGGTGCGCTAGTGGCCTTCGCCTACCAGGGTCAAGGCCCGGGCCCGCGCTGAGGCGCTGAGCCGAAAGCCCAACGCGTCCAGACGGTCCAGCAGCGGCGCCAGGCGAGGCACGAGGCCTTCCCGCGTGGCCCGCGCCAGCACGCCCACCGTCCCCGTCAGCCGCAGCCCCAACCGCCGGCCGAAGCGCCGAGCGTGTCCATCATCTAGGAGCAGCAGAGCGTTGGGGGTGGCGAGCGCCAACGCCAGGGCTTCCCGCTCGCCGGCGCCCAGGGTGCTGGCCACCTGCCACACCGGTGTGGCGAGGGGTACCTGCACCTGCACCCACAGCATGTGCTCGGGCACGGGCAGCGCCACCCCCAGCGCCCGGCCGGCCGCTAGTTCCTGCACCACCGCGGGCGGAATCGTCACCTGCTGGTACAAGCGTGGCAGGAGTGCGAGCTCCCCGAGCTGGTAGAGATACTGCAGCGGAGATGTATTACTGATCACCGCCTCAGGCATGGGCGATGTCCTCGGCGATGTCCTCGGCACTGAGCGTGCTGGCCGAAACGCCCCACTCGACCAGCGTCATCAAAAACAGCGGCTTGGGCATCCCAGCCAGTTCCGCTGCCTTGCCCGCCGAAATTTTCCCCCGCTCAAACAGCTTCACGGCGGCGGCCACGACGACGGCGTGGGCCAGCTCGTCCGCTGGTACGTTGAGAGCCAGATCCAGGTCATCGGGCAACTGCAGTGTCACAACACTCATAATGTCTCCGTATGTCTGAGCTGTTCCTGAGCGGCTTGTCCTCGTCTCTCCCCTGCTTCCCGCGCGGACAGGCACTGCTTCCTCATGGGGGCTGAGCGCCCCCAAGCCCCTGCCTGGTTGCTCCGCTCCCGCGCTGCGCGTTAGGAGGGTCCCCCGCCTCGCGCTTCAGTCGGGGCGGCTGCCGCTCGCTGCGGCGGGCGCCCGTCTGGGGCGTTCCGCCCCCCGCCCACCCCGCGCCGGCGCCGTGCTCGCGTTCCAGCCGGGGACGGCTTCCACAAGCTGCGCGCGGCGCCAGCAGCTCCCGCTGCCCCCAGGGGCGCCCGGGGAGCAAAACCCCCGGAGCCGACCGGGAGCGTAGCCCCTCCGCTCGCTCCTCCTGGCAAGGCGGCCCTCACTGCGTTCGGCGCTCCGCGGCCTGGACCGCGCTTGCTCCGAGGCTGCTCCAGAGGTGTCGGCTCCGGAGGCCTGTCGGACTGCTTCCGTCTCACCAGAGGCCTGCTGGGGCCAAGAACAAGCCGCCTCCGGGGCGCTCCCGCTGGTCGCGGCGCCGCGTGCGGCAGGCGGCGTTCCAGGTGGCGGCTTGGCGCGGCCCCCCCCGCCCTTAGCCAGCGGCGCCAACCGGCACCGCGGCGGCCTGGGGCGGGCGGCCTGGCGGCACGCCGGCCGCAGCGGCCTCGCCAGCTTCCTCGCCAGAAAGACCCAATAAATAGTCAGAGGTACACTCTAAGGCCAAAGCGAGGCGCCGCACCGTGTCGGCCGAGATCTGCGGCCGCTGCCCCGTCAAAATTTTCTGGAGTTGCGCCCAACTCAAGCCCGCCTTCTTGGCTAATTGCGCCTTCGTCATGCCGGACCGTTGCCAGGCGGCCACCGCCTGCGGAGCGATGTTATAGGGTTCTGCCATCACTTCTCTCCTTTCGGAGAGAGGATAGCAGATACGAATATCTCCGAAAAGAGTTATTTTCTGCTTGTATATAACTCCTAAAGGAGTTATATTTATAGGCCAGAAAGATAAGGGTGATGTCCACCCGAAAAAAAAGGCTTGCAGCACCAACCCTGGAAAAGTCGTGCCGCAAGCCCTGAAGCCAAGCCCTCACGGCTGAGGAGCCTGACCATGGCTACTGTACCACACCCCGTCCCTTCCCGCATAGCCCACGCCATGGTCGCCCTCTGCGGCGTCGAAGATGACACCCTCCTCGCCTGGCAGCGCGCCTGCGCCGAGGCCGCCGAAGCGCTACGCCCGCAGCCCGACGAAGACCGCCTGCGCAAAGCGCTGACGCTGGCGCAAGACGGCCACGTCACGTTAGAAGACGATGGCTTTGCCACCGTGGAAAGCCACGGCAAGCACTACGAGGTGCAGGCGGACGGCCGCTGCGCGTGCCCCGACGCCCAGCACCGGGGCGCCACGTGCAAGCACGCTCTAGCGGTACAGATCCACGACCTGGCCTCCGCCGGGCTGCGGCCCGGAGGCGACCACCGCCAGGCGCCCACAGCGGCGCCCAGCGTGCCCCCGCCGCGCGCCTCCCAGGCTCCGGCGCACCGGTCGGCGGCGTGGCAGGTCCATGAAGCCCCGCTAAGTACCTGCTTGAAGCTACGCCTGGGGCCGTGCGAGTGGACGCACACCGTGCGCGCCAGCGACGAGACCGAGCTGCGGGCACGGTTCAGCGCCTTCCAGACACTGGTGCACGAGATGGCGGCCGAGTTGAACACGCTAGCGCTGCAGCTCGAAGCCTCCCACCTCACGCTGCGGGAAGCTCTGGAGCGCCAACGGGCTGAGGCCCACGCGGCCCCGCCCGCCCCAGCGCCACCGCCAGCAGCGCCAGCAGCGCCAGCAGCGCTCTCCCAGCCAGACTTGCAGGTGCTGCTCCAGCAGGCGCTGCAGCAGGCCCTGGCGGCGGCCAACGGGCACGGCACGCCACCGCCCGCGCCGCCCAGCTCCAGCCCGGCGGCCGCGCCCGAGAGGCCACCACTGTGCCCGTTGCACCACGTGGCCATGGAGCTCCGGCAGAACCAACGCGGCTCCTGGTGGTCCCACCGCTTGGCGGATGGCACCTACTGCAAAGGCAAATAGCGGCGCGGGGAGTGCTGGGCTGCGGCCTGGTGCTCCCGCCGAGGGAGGGCACACCATGCTCCGGATGGAACGCTATGGGAAAACCAGACACTGGGCGGTGTATGACGGCGCGGCACTGGTGGTCGTGACCGTGTACCGCAAAGGGGCCGAAGAAGTCCTGCGCCGCCTGCAAGCTGGGGCGCCGCCAGCGGTCGCGCCGACCGCTACCCCAGCGCCGCCGCGCCGGGGGCGCGCCCGGCCGTGAGGCAGGGCCAGGGCGGGGCCCGCCGGTGCCGGGGGGCTGGGGGGCACCCCCAGGGCCAACCCCACTACGGCGGCGGCGGGCGCAGAGCACCGCGTGCGGAGGGCGCTGCGGCGGGGCGAAGCAGCTAGGCGCACCCCGTCGTCACCCGGTCCCAGGGACGCCAGGCACGCGGACCGATTGTGTGACGCAGACAACTGTGGTAGAAACAGGTAGGTCTTGAAAGGCAAATGGCCCAGAGCGTCAGCCGGGAAAGCTCTGCTCTGGGCCATCATCCCGCATCAGGTCTCCGGAACGCTGACACGTGCTGGTGGTATACCAGCGGTGACTGTAGCATATCTGGCGCCCTGATGCCAAAGGAGAACCGTCCATGGCTCAGGTCATCCCGCTGCGTCCCCACACCTTCCGCCTCGACAACACGCTTATCGACGACTACGCCACCGAGATCGGCGCCCTGGGCGTCGCCATTTACGCCGTCTTACAACGCCACGCGAACCGGACCACGGGGCAATGCTGGCCGAGTGTGGCCACCATCGCGAAGCGGCTGCGCCTGAGCAAAAACTGCGTCAAAAAATATCTCCATCTCTTGGCGCGGCGGGGCTTGATCACCATCGCGCTGCGCACGAGCGCCGACGGCGATCCGACCTCCAATCTCTACACCGTGCATGATCCGACCCAGCGGGAGGCGGTGCTACAACGCCAGCGCGCGCGGGGTGGGGTGCCTGGTGCGGGAGGTGGGGACCAGATGCCCTACCCCCCCAGACTAACGCGCACCTCGTGCCCCAGGGTGGGGCACCAACATGGCCCCAAACAAGATCCCTCCGAACAAGAGCCTGGAACAAGCCTTGCGAACGCCCCAACGGAGGACCCCGCCTGCACCTATCCCGGGCATGAGCATTGCTCCCCCGTCGCCGATTTGATGCTCTGCCTCGACTGCTTCCGCTGCTGGGCGGTCCTGCCCCCGGCTGGCCCGCGGCGTCGCCGCGGCTCCCCCGGCCCGGTGACGCCGCCTGGCGGTGACGCCGCCCGCCCAGCCAGCTGGGCCGAGCCACCGCGCCAGGCCGGCCCACGGCTTTCCCCCACCCTCGGCGCCCTCCCCGCGCCCAACGGGACGGCATGCTGGTGAGTCACCCGACCTGAACAACCCATTCCCGCTACCCACGCCTGGCGCGGGGATTTCCAGGGAGGTGGTGAGTCTGCCGCCTGCCGCACACGCCCCGCCGGGAGGGCTGGCAGCCTGGCGGGCCGCCGCCGGGGCGGCGTGGACAAGCTGTGGGCATTTCCTCTCCGCACGCCAGCGCGACGCCTGGCCAGCGCTGCCGTCACATGGAGCCGACGGGCGTACTGCTGCGACCGTTTGCGTGCGAGGCACTGCCCAGCAGCCGTTGCGCCCTACTGGAGGGCAGGCGCGCAACATCTTCTGAGGTGGAGAGGAGAGGGGCAACCTTGTGTTCGAGAGTTAATCGAGACAGGAGGTGTAGACTACCGTACGTAGGATAGAGAGGAGAGTCAACGGGGGAATCAAGACACCTCTTTAGTACATAAAATGCGGAGCGACCATGGCCGTCACCAGTTATCGAGACGACGACCTGTGTTGGGCAAGGAGAGAGAACTGTGACGCACAGAGATGTACATACGGTGCTATGTCAAGTGCACTCTCCACAGGCATCGGCACCCCCCTTTCCACTGTATCGATGCGATGCCTGCGACGCGTTATTTTGTGAGGAATGTCTTACCGCAAGTAGTAAGTATGGAGTATGTCCCGAATGCGCACCGCGAGCCTATCCCTTGCGTCCGGTCAACAGCGGACATCGCTTACCGCCGCTGCACATGTATGCTGTCCCATGCAATAGGGCCAGGGAAGCGTAGTGACATTCCTTGCTTTAGGTAAGGAACAACAGAATCCGCTTGAGGGGAAGGCATTATGCCGACACTCCGCATCCACCTTCTAGGGCCTCCGGAAATCTATATTGGGGAACGCCCTTGCAAAGTACGGAGCAAGAAAGCCGAGGCGCTGCTTGCCTATTGTCTTCTCTACTCGCCAGCTCCGCAGCGTGTGCTTACACGTCGGCATCTGTGTGATATGTTTTGGCCCAAGGAGACAAAGGAGGTACGAGCGCGAAAGCATCTCAGCGATACCCTCTGGCTTCTGAAGCGTGATCTGCAACAAGCCGGTGCCGACGAGAACCAGTGTGCCTGTCTACGGGGGACACGAGATAACGTGGCATTTAATGCTACCTGTGATTATGTCTGTGATGTTGAAGCATTTACACGTCTGGTATTGGCCATGACCGACGAGACCGCGTTGGAGACACTTGAATGGGCGTATGGACTCTATCGTGGTCCATTTTTAGAGGTATGTGATATTCAGGATGTACATCCTGAGCTTGAGACTTGGGTCAGTGAAAGACAAGGTATCCTGGCGGCTCATTATCAACAATTACTCCATCACCTCAGTATCCGTTACATGGCAAGAGGGGCCTGGCCACTGGCCCTGCACTCGCTCAAGCGTCTACAGCGCGCAACACCGGAAGATCATGCCGTCTATAGCTTACTGATGATTAACTACGCCGTCACAGGCCAGATCACGCAAGCCGAGCAGATATATCGCCAGTATGTCGAGGTCATGAACGCGGCTCAGCATCTTCCGCCGGACCCAGCGGTAGCGAAGCTCCACCAACTCATCGGTACTCATCACTTTGTTCCCCAGCAGGCGCAGCCATTGGTCGAGGAGACCTTACGTACCCAGAGAGCGCACATGGACGCACCTCTCAAGGAAACACTGAGCGCCTTATGGAAGGCGCTTGCGCTGGCTGAGGCACCGTCTCCCAGCGCGGCCTATACCAAGGTCTGGCGAGGTGCGCAGACCATAGCAAAACGCCACGGATGCTCCATTGTAGGCACCCCCCATGTCTTCCTTGCGCTCTGTACGACAGAGTATGACACGACAGAAGATGCCCAGACACTCGAGGACCTCCGTGAGGCCTTGCACCCTAGGGCATTGGACGAAATCGTGCAGGCGTGTCAATGGGTACTTGGTGAAGCTACGCTAGACGACATGACACGGACCCCAAGCACCTTAGAACTCCAACGAGTTCTCCAGAGGGCGTGTGATCTGGCAACACAGGGCAAATATAAAACTATAGAACCTATACATATATGGCAGGCTCTTTTGCAAGAAGAGCAGGGATTCCTCAGCCAGCTCTTCCATCGCTACGGCATCAATCGGAGTACTGTGTTACACACATTGGAATAACAGGAGACCTCCATGGAACACACTGGCCTTCCTTCTGCCATCACCGATATTTTCGATTCGGAGATTGTCTCTTCTGAGCATCTTCCTCAATGTCTTACAGACCTTCTGCGAGAGACGATTCATCATCTACACGCCGAGTATGCTTCCCTCCACTGGCTGGACCGCCACACCAACACCCTAGTCTTGAAGGCAAAGTATGGGCATGGGGTAGAGGCTTCTCCTGAGCCGACAGAGCAATGTTTGCCTTGTCAAGGTCAAAGCACTATTGCCAAAGTGGCCGAGACAAAAGCGCTCTTCGCTGCTGCTGATCTCAGTAGGCTGCCGGAGCCCTGGCAGTATCATCGTCAAGAGGCTTGCCGCAGTGGGCATGCGGCCTTAGCCGTACCGCTTCTTGATAACGATGGAGGGAAAAAAGTCTTAGTGGGTGTCTTAAATATAGATGGCCCTCCAGCGCAAGTGACTACCCCACAGGGGCGGAAATTTCTCCAGAATCTTGCGCAGTATACGAGAAGAATGGTCAGCCATGCCGAATTTTTTCAGGCTATGCACAGTATCGGCACACAGATCTTAACGATGGATCGGCAGGCTGTACTGGATCGTGCAGTGCAAGAGTGTGTAAAGCTTTTATATGTTCCGGTGTGTAGCATTTGGTTAATTGATAACGATACAGGGAGATTGGTGCTCGAAAAAGCTATAGGGCGCCCTCCCACAAACGAGCAAGGGGAAAAGCTTTCTTATGCCAGAGAGAGCTTCATTGGCAAAGCACTGCGGGAGAATAAGATCCTACGTTGTCATGATGTACGCAAGGACAAGCAGTATATCAATCGTGCGATGGCTATCAGTGAAGGATGGGTATCAGGGTTTGCTGTGCCTATACGCTCTGCTCAGGGTGAAGCAATAGGTGTGATACACGCCGTCGCGAAGGAGAAGAGAGAATTCAAAGGGAAGTATTGTCGTATTGCAAGCTTTGTGGCAAAGCAGGTGGCGATTACCCTCCAGCAATCGGCAGTGTGTCACCGGTTATCCAGTTTACAGGATATCAGCACTGCACTGGGGACGACCTTACGTCTCGACGATCTCCTGCCACTCATTGTGGAGCAGGCAACACAACTGCTCGCAGGTGCTGGCGGTATCATTTATCTGCGTGATAGGGATCAAGATAATCTTATTGCAGACGCGTCATGTGGGATTGCGAAAGCTGCTCAAGGGACGTCTGCAGCGCTCGATACTACCTTGGTTGGTTGGGTCAGCCAACATAATACCCCGGTGCGATGCCTCGCCCATGATTCACGTGTGGATCCCCAGCTTGTAGCCCTGGTTGGCAATGGCACCATTGTTGCCGTCCCTCTAGGAACAGAAAAGCGTAGTCTTGGTACGCTTTGCGTACTCAACAAACAAGGAGGCACCGGTTCTTTTGATGACGCGGATCTGGCCTTGCTCCAAACGTTTGCCTCACATGCGGCTATTGCCATTACTAAGACGCGCCAAGCACAACGACTCCATATGCTTAATCGTATCTTTCAAGAAAGTGCCGAATCCCGGGATATCGATGCGTTGCTACGCACGGCGACCGCGAGGATTCACGGAGTGTTCGGATACTGGACTAGCATTGGCATGCGCGCCCCCAAGCATCTTATTTCTTCTATAGTTAACTATGAGGGAACCGCCGAAACATCCATCCTGTCACTTGATTGGGGTATCACCAGTCGCGTCGCCACTACTGGAAAAGCGCTCCTAGAAAACGACGTCAAGAAGACGCCCTTCTATAGTGAGCGCTCGTCAGAAACCCGCGCAGAACTCGCTGTCCCACTCTTTGGGAGTGAGGGACACCCCATAGGGGTACTGAATATCGAAAGCAAACAGCCTAATGCCTTTGGACCTGAAGATCGTGAGATGTTCGAGACCGTAGCCACTGGGGTCAGCCATGCCATCGCAAACGCTTACCAGCGTACCAGGCTGAGCGCCCTCCATACCCTCGCCGAGGCCGTAGGGAGAGCCCAGCATCTTCCTGAGGTACTTGGGGCGTTTTATAGGACTCTGAGCGCCCACTTTCATATCAACGCAGCAGCGCTCTATCTCTGTGAGACTCAAACGCAACGCTTGTCCCCCGTGAATACTCACGGCTTCTCCGACCGGGAATTGATCCAGATACCGTGGGTTGCTACCCTACAACGCCTGGTTGAGCAAGTCTTCCAGACCGCTCAGGCGGAAGTGCGCGATGACATTCTCCCTGAGCCTCGCACCAACGTGGCGCCTACTGTAACCCAAGACTTGCATGCCCTAGTTGCTGTCCCCATCCGCACAGATACGGATGTCCTGGGGGTGTTGGTGGTAGCGACAAAGACCCAACGACCCTTCCCCGATTATGAAATTGCTCTCCTGATGGACCTCGGGAAGAGTGTTAGCGTCGAGATTGAGAAAGCTTACCTCTACCAAGAGTTGACAGAGACTAAAGACAAATATCGGCGCTTATTCGAAGGGGCTCGGGATCCATTCCTTATACTCGATGAGCAAGGGACGATCCTCGACGTCAATGAAGGGACAACACTATTATGCGGGTATGAGAAAGAGGAGTTAATAGGACAGCGAGTTCCTAAATTATTAATAATAAATTCAGAGCAACAAGAAGAGATAGCCAATAGGCTGTCACGTGCCATGAATGGAGATACGGTGGAACCTCGGGAATTTGAGATGCGCCATAAGAATGGTTCTACGTTTATTATAGAGTCAAACTTGAGTCCGATATTGCACAATAGACACCAAGTAATAGCTATCCATGCTATGTGGCGCGATGTTACCCTCAGAGTGGCCTTGCTCGATATCTGCCGCGCAGCATTTCAGGCCTCAGAACGTGATGTACTACTCGCACAAGCAGCAGCGCGTGTGCGGACACTCATCGAAAGCCATGCGTGTGCGATTTACCTGTATAACGGTGTCCCTACACGTCTAGAAAGCGCCTTCCCCTCCTCCCCAGGAGAGCTTCCAGAGACTACGATCGTCACTAATGTGCTACAGCAGGTCGTGGAGACGCGCACAGGACACATCCAGAATCAGATCAATGCATCTGGTAGTTGCTTGCAGCATCTCTTGGCCGTGCCTCTCCTATCCGATGATACCTTATTAGGTGTCCTCAGTGTCATGCGGCATGGAAACCAGGGCAATCATCTCTATACCCCCGACGATTGCGCTCGTCTGCAAAGTCTGGCGGATGTGCTCACACTAGCCTTGGAATACCAGCGCCTCGCGGAAGCCCACCACAAGCAACAGATGGCGATCAAAGCGCTGGAACAGGTCAGTCTCGTCGGGGCCTTTCTGGGGCATAAGCTCGGAGGATTTTTAGGCTCCTTATCACTCAAGATGGAGCTGCTCGCGCGTCAAATATCGCCTGGCGACCATCCAACAGTCCTTTTGCTCGACGGTCTAGTGGCTCAAGGACGAGCAGCCTCGCGCTTTGCGGAAGGCTTCCGGAACATGGCGAAGCCCTTAAACGCCTCGCAAGAAATTTGCGCCGTAGGGGCCTTAGTCAAGCAAGCGCTAGAGCACCTCCAGCGTGCTGGCATGCTGGCGCAAACTCGTCTCGATGTTGCAAGGCTTTGTCTTCCCTCCGTACGGGCTAACCAGGCCTTGCTTCTTGAAGTCATCGAATGTCTGCTCCGGAACGCCCTAGATGCCATGTCGGCTGACGGCCGCTTGTCGGTTGAAGGCGGTACAACGCTGGTACACGATCATCGAGAACTCTGGATCCACTTCAAGGATACAGGCGTAGGCATGGCACCAGAGGTCTTGAAGGCTCTCTTTACACCCTTTTTTACCACCAAGAAAAATGCGCCGAATCTTGGGATTGGTTTGTGGTTAGCAAGATTATATCTACAAACGTTGGGGGGAGATCTGGAAGCCGCTAGTGTCGTAGGCCAAGGGTCCACCTTCACGTTACGCCTTCCTACCATCGGGGGAATGCGTCCACGGTCTAAGAACGCTGCGGCGGTAGTCGCCCCCAAGACAGGACGGGATCGAGAAGGCCAAAAGAGCGCGCCAAAGCAGTTTCATGTCTTAGTCGTAGAAGATGAGCCCGATTGGCAAGCCTTACTCCCTGCCATGTTGCTCCACTACAACATACAGACTCAGGTTGCGCAAGATCGTGCAGAAGCTCTACGCTACCTGGCACAGCACAGCTTCGATGCCTTTATCCTGGACGTCCGCCTCATTTCGTACGAGGACCACAATGCGGATGGTCTCGACATCGCCCAACAGATCCGTGCGCAGGATGCGGATGCCCCCGTGCTGCTCTTAAGTGGTTGGTTAGCGCAATTAACCCAAGCACGTCATTTTGCGGAGAACACGACCAATGTGCACGTAGCGGATAAGACGCACCCGCCAGAGGTCGAAGAAGCGATTAAAGTCTTATGTACAGTTCTGAGTACAACAAGGACATCGTTATACAGCGCATGATGCGCTGTAGCTTGGCGGAGAGCATACGCCACGCCATCCTTCAGAAGGAGGAGCGTTATGGCCCACGCAGATGGTCTGCACGGGAGTTCGACACGCCAAGATGCTGTCCTACCCACTCGCGCAGCGATGGAAGACAGCCAACAGACCACCACGATTCTCATCGTCGAGGATGAGCCAGCCTGGCACGAGGACTTACAGCGGGTGTTCCGTTCCCGAGGTTGGCATCTGCTGCACGCTTTTGACTATAGCGATGCTCTCAACCAACTACAGCAGTGCGTTCCAGCACCCGACCTCGCCATTGTGGATCTGAAACTGCCCAGTTCGTTCCCTCAACCGCTCTATGACGGTCTCGCCGTCTTAACCGCCCTACGGGCAAAGAGCGTCTATGCGGTCGTCTTATCCGCAGTGCTCCGCGAAGTGGCCGAAGCAGTCGCCGAGCGTCCGGAAGTCTGCGACGTGGTCGACAAATTGCGCTTTTCTGAGGCAGGTTTCCTAGATTACTTCCTGGCAAAAATAGATAAAGCCCTCGCCTATGCGAGGGCTTGTCGCCGCGCAGAAGGGCAGTTGAGGGAGCAACACGAACGGCTCAATAGTCTACCGCAACAATACGCTTGCGATTTGTTTTTATCCCATGCTTCTGAAGACAAAGACGACATCGCTAGGCCGCTTTATGAAGCCCTCACGGCCCATCATGTCACAGTGTGGTTTGATGAGGCGGCTCTCGAATTAGGTGACAGCCTGAGACGTAAGATCGACGAGGGGCTTCGTCGCTGTCGTTTCGGGTTGGTAGTACTCAGCCCGCACTTTTTTCAGAAGCAGTGGCCTCAATGGGAACTCGACGGGCTTGTGACGCGAGAGACCTCCTCTGGCGCGAAAGCTATTCTCCCAGTCTGGCACCATGTTGAGAAACATGACGTCGCAGCATATTCAGAACCACTTGCAGACCGCGTAGCTGCCAAGTCCAGTGAAGGCATCGACACTATTGTTAAAAAAATCTTACGCGCTCTGGGCGCGTGAGTAGCAGGCAAGCACACAGTTACGACAGGTAAAAGATGCTCCAAAAGGGTATGGTGGCTGCACTTA
>Ga0233425_10005309_pt1 | contig 20471 bp, 9 predicted proteins | sample Watercolumn_Towu_2_FD_181712 | JGI IMG/M metagenome (GOLD analysis project Ga0233425, IMG submission 181712) | Freshwater microbial communities from Lake Towuti, South Sulawesi, Indonesia - Watercolumn_Towuti2014_140_MG | ecosystem: Environmental > Aquatic > Freshwater > Lake | place: Indonesia... | reverse complement strand
CGGGATTGATGTCCACGTAGCCCTCGGCCACGAACGGCGCCCGCTTGTCGTGGCGATGCACGTCGCCGAACGGGCCAAAGAGCACGGCCACCATGTCGGTGTCGATGGGCGTGGTGTGCGCGCCGTGGCGATACTTGGGCGTGTGGAAGATGAAGCGGAAGCCGTCTTTCGCCAGCGGGTGCGGCGACTTCTTCGTCTCGGCCCAGGTCTTCACCACGTTCCGGCCGCACCGCACTTCGCACGACATGTCGTCGCGCCGCACGCCGTACTCCTCCGGTCCCACCGGCCGGATGGCCTCGTGCTTGGGGGCCACAATCACGTTCGGCTCGTAGAACGTCGAATCGACCGGCTCGCGGTGGACGGGCAGGTTCTCGCCGGCCTCGATGAACTCGGCCTCCTCGCGGTAGAACTCCAGTCGCCCGCTCTTCGTGTACCACGGCCGCGAGTCGGTCACCTGCTCGTAGCCCACGGCCTTGGGCGTGGTGCGGCCGTTCATCAGCGCGGGCACGCCCTGCTGGGCCTTGGCCTCCAGATCGCGGATGTCGTATCCCTTGGTGTTCGTCGAAAAGTCGAGAATCCGTTGCAAGTAGACGTCGGTCCGCCCCTCGCGGACGAACTTCCAGCAGTCGTTGAACCGCTGGTCGCCGGTCAACTCGGCCAGTTTGCTGCCGACCAGGGCCAGCACTTCGATGTCGCCCAACGTATCGAAGATCCGCTTCAGCGGCGTGCGGGGGAAGACCTGCAGGAAGGGATTGGTGACCGAGGCGGTCATGTCGGGCTGCTTCAACTCGGCCCAGCAATCGACACCGAAGACCACGTCGGCCCATTCACAGGAGGTCGACCACCACCACTCGTTTACGGCGATCATCTCGATCCGCGGCAGCACGTTGACCACCGTGTTGTAGTGCCACTTCACGTTCCCCAGGATCGAATTGGCGTTGGCGAACCACAGCGACTTGGTAGGCACGGGCATGTGCGTGGCCCCGGTCAGGAGCCGCTTGCCCACGCGGAGCGGATGGTCTTCGTGGTTGTAATAATGGGCCGACTCGGGCTTCCAATACTGCTTGGGGCGGGCCGGCTTGCCGGGATCGAGTTCCAGGTCGAAGGGGTTTTCGTTGATGTACTGCGGCGCGCCGTTGAAGAGCGCAGTGCGGTAATTACCCGCGTAAGAGCCGATGTTGCCGCCGATGCGTCCGATGTTGCCCGTCAGTGCGGCCAATAGGAAGGTGGTGCGGTCCTTGTTGTCGTTGTTGAAGAACTGGTTGGGGCCCATGCCCACGGCGAACAAGGTGGTGCCCGGTTCTTTGGCGAAGTGCTTCGCCAGCGACTCGACGGCGGCGGCCGGAGCCCAGGTCAACTCTTCGACGGTCTGCGGATCGAAGTGCGCCGCATATTCCTTGACCAGATCGAAGACCGGCCGGCAACGGACCGTTTTGCCGTCGGCCAGTTGCACCTCGACCGCGCCTTCGAGCAGGACGTTGCCGACGCCCGATCGCGAGCCCACGTCGTCGCGCGTGAGCGGCTTGGGGGCGTTGGCCGCCGCATCCCACCACACGTAGTCGCCCCACTCGTTGCGCAGGGCCTCGGGCACGAGCATGTCGTCCTGCTTGCCGGGCGGCGGTTCTTTGTCGGTCGCCGACAGCACCTTGGTCTGGTTCTTCAGCTCGGCCGGCTTGCCGCCGAAGACATCGGCCGCGCGGAGATACTGGAGCGTGTCCGTACGCACGAGGATCGGCAGGTCGGTCCAGCGGCGGACGTAATCGGCGTCGTAGAGTTTGTCGCGGAAAAGCACGTTGGCCAGCCCCAGGGCCAGGGCCGGCGTGGTGCCCGGACGCACCACGACCACTTCGTCCCCTTTGCTCGCGGTGGCCGAGTACTCGCAGGCGATCACGATCACGCGCGTCCCCTTGAGCCGGGCCTCGGTCAGCCAATGGGCGTCGGGCATCTTCGTGGTGATCCAGTTCATGCCCCAAACGACCAGCGTCTTGCAGTGCTCGACGGTCGACAGGTCGAACTCGACGGTCTGCTGCCCGGTGACCATCGGATGCCCGGGCGGCAGATCGGTGTGCCAACTGTAATTGTCGAAGCCGCGGCTGCCGAGCGCCTTGTCGGGGCCGACTTTGCGGATGGCAGCGTCGAGCAAGGCCATCGAGTTGGCCATGCGGTAGAAGCCGAAGACGCGGGTCATGCCCAACAGCGGCATGCCGCCGCGGAACTTGAGCACCTGCGTGCCGACGCCCTGCTGCGCGGCGATGGTAGCCTCGTCGTAGTGCTGCGCGCGGAGCCGCCGCATCCCCTCCTCACCCGAGTAGGTCTCGGCGATGTTCTTCAGGGCCGCAGCTACGATGGTCGCCGCTTCGGCGTGCGGGACGCGAACCCACTGGTCGTGGGCGCGCTGGAAGTACTTTTCCTGGTCGGGTGCGCCGTCTTCGCCGCGCGGGAAGCCGGCCTCGTACCACTGCTTGAAGCCCGCGCGGATCATGCACTGATTCACGCGGCGGTCGCCGTAGAACCGCCGCGTCAGCGCCAGTCCCTTCTGGCAGCAGCGGGGATCCCAGCGGTGCGTGACACGATTGCCCTCCAGGTCGGTCGCCTCGCCGTAGCGCATGGTCGGGCCGATCCGCGTGACCACGCCGGAGCGGACGAAGCCGTTGAGGATGCAGTTGTGTGTATCGTTGGGCGCGCAGAGGAAGGTGAACGTGGAGTCGTATTTCCAGAGGTCGCGGTAGACCTCTTCCCAGCCGCGGTCGGGATAGGCGGCCAAAGGATTGGCCACGGCGTCGAGCCCCCACGCCTTGGCGGCCGACGCGACGAAGGCCCCGAACCCGGCCGCGGCAGCGGCCTGCAGGAAATCGCGGCGGGAAATGTCCTTGCTCATCTTCACTTTCCTTCCCAGGTGCGCAGATAGGCCACGAGCGACTCGATTTCGGCCGCCGACAGCGCAGGGTTGACGGGCGAGCCCTCGCGGAAGCTCCGCATGGGCGTGCCGCGGCGGCCACGGCCGATGGTTTCCAACAGGTAAGTGTCGTCGGCGCTGGTCAAGAGCGCCTGGTTGTTCAGCGCCGGGGCGTCGAGTCCTTCGCCCTGCGAGCCGTGGCAGCCGGCGCAGTTGGTCGCAAACAATCGCTTGCCCGCAGCCGCATCGCCGGCGACCCAGCGGCGGCGCTGATCCGGTTTCCGGGGTTCCTTGACGCCGCCAAGTTGCCGCAAGTGGCCGACGATCTTCTGGATCTCTTCGGGCCGCAAACCGCCGCCACTTTCTCCCCACGCGGGCATGCGCCGCCCGGGTCGGCCGCCCGTGATCGTCGCTTGGAGGAATTGATCGGTGGCCACGGCCTGGAAGTCGGCGTTGCCCACGGCGGAGAAGGGAACGCTATCAGCGAAGCGGCGGCCCTCGCCACCCTGGCCGTGGCAGCCCGCACAAAACGTGCTGAACAGCGTCGCGCCGTCGGTAGCGAACTCGCGATGCTTGAACCGCTGGACTTGGATGCGGTCTTTGGGCCAGTAGGCGTCGGGCACCGGACTGCGCCGGTGCGCAAGCATGTAGAATGTCAGTTGCTCGACCTCCGAGTCGCTGAGGGTGAAGGCCGGCATCTTCGAGCCGGGAACGACCCGGGCCGGATCGCGGGTGTGCGCACTGAGCCAGTTGGCCAGCGTTTCCTCTCCCGGCACGTGTGCGAAATCGATCTGTCCCGGGTCTTTCTGTCCCACGCGCGTCAGGTCCGGGCCTTCCTCGCCGCCGACGCCTTCGATCTTGTGGCAACCGCGGCAGCCGAGCGAATGGAATGTGGCCTTCGCCGCGATGAGTTGCGGCACGCCGGTCCGCGTGGCAAGGAAGGCCGCGATCGTCTCGCGGTCCCGTTCGTCGATCCTGCCGAACGCGCTTTGCCACGGGCCGTCGGCGGCCGCGTCGCGGTGCTCGATGTGCTTCTCGTACCAGTCGCGGTCGTATCCGGCCGCACCGACGCGCGAGAGGTCGGGGCCTTCCATGCCGCCGGCGCCGCCGGGGCGAATCGTGCCGCCGCGGCCGTCGATCCGGTGGCAGGCCAGGCAGTCGTAGCGTTCCACGATGGTCTGGGCGCGCGCCATTTCAACGCGATCCGGGACGTTGACATAGACGTGGCACGTGCCGCAGCCGGCCGCCGCAAATTGCCGGGGAATCATGGGCTCGGGCCAGAACGGCACGTCGCCGTGGGCGTCGGCCTTCTCGGTGGCCAGGCCCTGGCCGCCGTGGCAGACCGTGCAGCCGAACGCCGCCGGATCGTGGCCCACGGGCGGATGCGGCTGCGCCATCGGTCCACCCGACAGACCCTGCTCGCCGGCGGCCATGCCCACGTGACACGAGACGCAACGGTCGGCCACCTTCAACTGTGGCACGACCGTCTGACGGAGATGGATCTCGATGGGTCCGCCATCGCCCGCGGTCGCGCGCTGAATCTGCTGCCACTCCTTGCAGTAGTTCTCCTGGACGGCAGCCGCGACCAGCAGGGCCAACACCCCGAGACTCGACCACAGCAGCAGGTGTTTGTTCTTATTCATGTCAGGGGTTCGGCAACGCGTTCCGTAGGTTATGCTTTAGCATAACAATTACGGTCAAGCTTTCTGGTTAGTCTGTGTTATGCTGAAGCATAACCTACTTGTTGTTAGTGCCTTGGCCATTCCGACGGCGACCAATAAAAGGCCCAATTCGGCCCGCGGAAGTACGTGCCGATCACGGTCAAGATCAGGAATCCGCAGAGGAAGCAGGTGAACAGCCCCAACGCGCCGGCGCGGGTCGAGTTGTGCCGCTTGACCAGCCAGAGCGAGTAGCCGGCGTACAGCGCCGTCAGGATCGTGCCGGGATTGATCGCAGTGATGACCAGTTGCGGGATGTTGGGGAACCACTCCCGCAGCCACCCGAAGCGGATCACGAGGGCCTCGACGGCCAGGGTGGTGGCGAAGGCGAAAAGCACGGCTTCCGTCGCCAGCCGCCGACCGCCGGGGCCGCCGAACCAGCGGCCGGTGCCCGCCTCTTCGCGGTCGAGAAACGGGATCAGCCCCAGGCCGACGAGTACGATCGCCGGAATCACCGTCCCGCCCATGAACGCCGAGAAGGAAACCAACTCTTGCAGCCCCAGGAAGTACCACGGGGCTTTGGCCGGATTTTCGGGCACGTCGGGATTGGCCAATTCCTTTAACGGCGCGTCGGCCACCATCGACAGCGCGACGCACACCAGCACCGTGAGCATGAAGACCGCCAGTTCGGCGCAAAACAAGTGCGGCATCGAGGGCACGGTGTTCTCCGGCGAACGGTCGACCCACGGCGTGCGCCCGCGGACGATGGCGGCCAGGTGATAGGTCTTCTGCGGCTCTTCGGTGAAGACGGGGTACGTCTTGCGCAGACGGCCGCTCAGCCGTTGGTCGGCATCGTCGGGCCGCGCCAGCCCGCCGTCCTTGCGGATCCGCCAGAAGTGGACGGCCAGCAGCGCCACCAACACGAGCGGCAGCACCATCACGTGCAGCAGGTCGAAGCGGATCAGTGCTTCGGCGCCCACCACGTCGGAGCCCAGCAGCAGTTGCCGCTGGAATCCGCCGGGGTCGAAGTGCTGCGTGATGCCCAGGGCATCGGTCACTTCCCGCGGCGACTGGGCGATATTGGCCCCGATCGTGGTCGCCCAGTAGGCCAGTTGGTCCCAAGGCAAGAGGTATCCGGTGAACGACAGCCCCAGCGTCGTGGCCAACAGCGCAATGCCGATCAACCAGTTGAACTGCCGCGGCTTGCGGTAGGCGGCCGTGTAGAACACGCGGGCCATGTGCAGGATCACGGTGATGACCATCACGTTCGCCGCCCAGCGATGGATATTGCGGATCAGCCGCCCCGTGGGCACGACGAAATGAATGTCCTTGATCGACTGGTAGGCCACGTCGGTGTACGGTTTGTAGTAGCACATCAGGAGCACGCCCGTGACCAACGTGATCAGGAACGCGGCCAGCGCGGCGATACCCAGTCCCATCGTCGTGCGCCAGCGGAGGCTCCAGAGGTGCGTGCGGACCGAGTGCAGGTGCAGGAAGACGTTACCGAAGACGAACGTCGAGCGGCTGCGGTCGGTCGTCGGCCGTCCGCCGCGGAAGAGCGACCGCCACATCTCCTTCGGCGCCGCTCGGAGGTTCTCGGCGAAGATTCGCAGGGCCGTTTTCGGCGGAGGTTGCGTGCTCATGCCTTTACCTTCGTGCCTGTAGGCACTGTAGCGCCCTCATCGACGATGAACGTTCCGCCGCCGCCGTCGGCCACTTGAAACCAGGGCAACGCCCGCGGCGCCGGACCTTTGAGCACCGTACCGTCGGCCGCGAACAACGAGCCGTGGCACGGGCAACTGAAGCCCTCGGGCGAACTCTTCACAACGCAGCCCAGGTGTGTGCAGATGGTCGAGATCGCGTAGACCCCTTCGTCATCCCTGAGCAGCACGACCGCATGGCCCGGCGGGGCAAACGGTTGTCCGGCGGCCAGCGACTCGGGAAGCGTCACGCGAAACTTCTTCGACGGCGACGAAAGCACGGCCGCCTTGGGCAACCGCACGATGCCGAACAGGGCGAACAACAGCGCCGCGCCGGCCGCCACCAACGAACCGAGCCCCAGGAAGTCGCGCCGCGGCACCGCCTCGGGATCGAGCCGCGAGGGGACTTGCGTCGAGGTCTGACTCATGCCGTCCTCCAATTCGTCTCTACGGTGACGCGCTCCATTGTAATGGCATCGGTCGGGCAACGCATCGCGCACAGGGCACAACGGATGCAGCGGTCTTCGTCCTTGAGGATCGCGGAGTTCTCGCCGCGGGAAAAAACGGGGACTGGCTCCGTGCCGGGCGACGTTTCCCGCGCGCGTTCGCTCGACGGCACAGTGCCTGTCCCCGTTTCTTCGTACGCTCCAAAGGCGCCGGCAATCGCGGCCTCCAAATCAGGCGATGGTTCGATATCCTCCAGCCCGACCAACTTCAGGCATTGCGTGGGACAGACATCGACGCACCCGCCGCAGAGCACGCAGCGCGTGCCGTCGAACACGGGCGTCACGCCGCAGTCGAGACACCGCGAGGCCTCGCGCAGGGCTTGCGGCTCATTATAGCCGGTCTCGACGATCACGTCCGGCCCGTGGAGCCGCTCCGCGGCCTCGACGACCGGCACCGCCACGCGGCGGATCGACTCGTAGCCGAGTTCGCGCTCGTAGCGATCTAGCACCAAGTGGGCGGTCGTGGCCTCCATCGCAATCGCGCGGCCCGTGATGCGGCAGTAGACCGACCGGGCGGCGGCCTTGCCGGAGGCCACGGCATCGATCAGCAACCGAGTGCCGTGCGCCACATCGCCGGCCACGAACACGCCCGGCGCGGTGGTGGCCAGCGTTTGCGGATCGACCTTCGGCCAACCGGGGCGGAACTGCTCGATGTCTTGGCCGCCGTCCTTGAGGAACTCCAGATCCGTCGCCTGGCCGACCGAAAGCAGCACGGTATCGCAAGGAATCGTCAACCGCTCGGCGTCGTCAAAGACCGGGGCGAACCGTTTGTTCTCATCGTAGACCCGCGCGCAACGGCGGAAGACAACGGCCGCGACTTTGCCTTCCGAATCGCGATCGATCGAGACCGGCCCCCAGCCGTTGCGGCGCACGATGCCTTCTTCGTCACCTTCGAGGATTTCCAACGTGTCGGCCGGCATTTCCTCCAGGGTTTCCAAGGAAACGAGCCACACGCGGCCCATGCCCGGCAGGCGTGCGGCCGTGCGCGCGGTGTCGTAGGCGATCTGCCGCAGCACGCTACGCGCCACGTCGTAGGCCACATTCCCGCCGCCGATCACGACCACTTCGCGGCCAACACCAAGCGGCTCGTTTAGCGCCACGGCCCGCAGTAAGTCGACGCCGCCGTAGACCCGCGGGCCGTTCTCGCCGGGCAGCCCCAGCTTGCGCGACGCCTTGGCCCCCACGGCAATGATGACGGCCGCATACTCCTTGCGAAGCTGGGCAAAGGAGATGTCCTTGCCCACCGTCACGCCCGTGCGGATTTCGACGCCGAGGGCCTCGATCGTGGCCACTTCGCGGGCGATGAGTTCTCGCGGCAAACGATACGCGGGTACGCCAAGGGCGAGCATTCCGGCCGGCACCGGCTCGCTCTCGAACACCACGGGCTTGAGTCCCAACAGGGCCAAGTCGTGGGCCGCCGACAATCCCGCCGGCCCCGAGCCGATGATGGCAACCGCCTGGCCGTCGGCCGGCACCACCGCACGGGCCACGCTCGCGCGCAACAGGGCCGCCATTTCCTCGGCGTCGGCCGAGGCGCCGGGAACGTAGTGCCGCATATCCCGCAACACGTCGTCCGCCGGACGGGCCTCGGGGCCGAATTGGTCGCACACGAACCGCTTCAGCGCCCGGATGGCGATGGGCCGATCCTGGGCGACGAAGTTGCCGTCATCGTCCACGCGGGGCACCTTCCCGCGACGGCAAGCCACTTCGCAGGGCGCTCCGCACACCCGGCCGCAGATCGAGGCCAGGGGATTCGGGCCGCGGGCCACCAGATACGCCTCCTCGAAGCGGCCCGCGGCAATCGCCCGCACGTAGCCCCGGGCGTCGGTATGGACCGGGCAGGCGACCTGACAGGAAATCAGGCGCCGATGATACCCCTCGCCCGGCACTTCGACCTGCAATCGCACCCGATCGGCCACGACGCACCTCATGCGGGCTGGCTGCTGTTTAGGCTATTGCCTTATGAGTCTGACGAGCGATGTGATTCCCGAGTATAGGGGATTTCCCTACGCGTGCATTGATCCAAATCAAGTCGTCGAAAAAAAGGTAGCCAAACCGTCGCGGCCGACCTGGAAAGGCCGGCCTACGCGTCGCACGGTATTACGGCGTCAGATCCTGAATTGGGCACCAGTATTCGTCGTGGATCGCCCGCACGCGGGGGTCGATGCTCCGCGGGGTGCGGGCTTCGACGTGGCCATCGCCGAAGAGCACGTTCGACGTTCCGCCGTGGCGCGGGGCAATCTGCTCGCTCCACACGTCGTAGGCCTCGGAACCCACGACGGAGGCCACGATCTTGTTGTATTCCACCAGCAGGATCTTGTGCGAATAGCCGCCGGCAAAATGGTGCAGGCGGCCGTTGGCGCCGTAGCTCGACATGCCGATGCCGCCCGGCTCGGTGATGATCCGCGCCTCTTCCATGCAGCCGGTGACGACCAGTCGGTCGGTCGTCAGCGTGCGCATGTCCTGCGAGATAGTCAGGATTTCGGCCCCGGGCTCCATGCCGCGGGCGCCCTGTTGCTGGTCGTAGTTCGTGTTGGGAGAGCCCAGCAGCGGATCGGTCTGGCGGAGCCCGGCCGTAAACACGACGACGCCCAGGATCCGGCCGGCGAAGGTGATGCGGGCGTTCGACTGCGTGCCGTTCCTGCCGGGCGGATCGTAATGCAGGAGCCAAACGTCGACGGGCGTGCCCGCCGGAATCGAGCCGCCGCTCATCGTGCCGCCGCTCATCATCGTGCCCGCCGCCGACAGGTCGACCGACACCGCGCTCGGCAAGACGAAGTCCTGCCGTTCCTGGTAGACTACAACTTTCGCGTTTTCGGTCTGCCCCAGCACGAGCGACGGCGGCGGCTTGTCTTCCACGACAATGTTGCCGTCTTCGGCGATGGACGCGCTGGCGTTGTTTTTTCGCGTGCTCTTGTCGTTTGGGCACCAGAGGATCCCCTGGGCCTTCTCGGCCATCGGCAGGAGATTGCTGATCCACCGCGACGCGGCTCCGATGGTCGGTTCGCCGGCGGGCCGCTTGGCGGCCAGACTTTGATAGGCGACGCCCAGTTGGTGCAGGTTGTTCTTGCAGTGGGTGCTGCGGCCGCTCTCCCGCGCCGCCTGGACCGCCGGCAACAAGAGCGCGATCAGCAGGCCGATGATCGTAATCACCACCAGCAGTTCCACGAGCGTAAAGCCGCCAGTCCGCCATGTACGTCCCATCACTACGTCTCCTTCACCATCCGGGCCGGCAAGGGACCGGGGACTTGTCGCCGCAACGCCGTGCGGCCTCGGTCACAATCGCATCACCCTCGCGCGTCCGTAAATACACCCAACGCTCTTCGCCGGGTCGGCAGAGCACCATGCGCTGTTCTTCGTCCGGCGGAGTACCAACGATCTTCTCTCCGTGTTTCTGCGCGACCTCCTCGGGCGCGATCAGGTAGCCCACGTACCGCTGGGCCGAATCGCCGCAGTCGCCGCAAGAGAACACGCTGGCCAGCGCGCCGGCCGGGCGGCCGCGGAAGGGGCCGGATGGCGCATCGATCAGGGCTTCGGAATCCTCCGGGGCCTCGAACAACCGCTTCGTGTTGCGGTCGTAGTAGTAGGCCAGAGTCTTGCCCGCCTGAAGCTGTTCCATGAGCCCCGCGACACGGAGTTGCGCGCACGTTTCACGCACCGCCGCCTGGGCCTTCGCACGCGCAGGGGCCGAGCCGTCGGCCGGGAACCGCAGATCGCGCCGCAGCAGCCGGCCGAGGGCCTGCGCGGCGCGGGCACGTACCAGGGGACTCCCGTCGCCGAGGGAATCGACGAGCAAGTCGGCGCTGTCGTAGTCGCGGAGGTCGCCCAATCCTTGGACGCAGGCGGCTCGCACCTCGGCATCTTCGCTCGCGCCGAGCACGCGCCGCAGGTGCTCGACCGCCGGCTGCCCCGCGCTGGCCAGATCGACGGCCGCCTGCTGCCGCTCGGCCTCCGATTCGGCCGTCAGCGCCCGTTCGGCCAGGGTCGCCGGCGAGGGGCCGCCCCAACCCTGGAGCAGCCGCCAGCCGTAGAACACGGCAACCAGCACGCCCAGCACAACGGCAACCATATAGAGCGGACGCATCCCGGCCCTCCCCACCACCGACCACCGGGCATTATACCAGCATTTCCGGGTTGCAGCGAGTCGGGGTGGCCTATCCTGCCGTTGTCGAGCCGGTTTTCAACCGGTGCGGCCCAAAAACGACTTGAAAAGCCGTCCTACCGTTCGCGGCGCCGACGTCTTGCGAGTACGGCCCAACCAGCCAGCCCGGCGAGCAACAGCACGAGGGTCGAGGGCTCGGGCACCTGGCTAACGCTGCTTGCCCCGCCGCCGGCCGTCTCGCGGATAACGACCGAGCCGCCGGCGTTGACCGTCAGGGTGTCCTGCACGATCGAGTCGGCGATCAGGATGCCGCTGACGGTGGTCGAGGCCGCACTGTTGAGCGCGCCGACCTCCAACGTCCCGGTATTGACCACCGTGTCGCCGGTGTAAGTGTTCGGGCCGGTGAGTTTCCATGTGCCGGTGCCGGACTTTGTAACGGAGGTCTTGTTCGTGGCGTCGAAGTCCTGGATCGCGCCGGCGAACTCGCCGTTGCCGCTGCCGGAGAGTTGGAAGGTCTTCGAGTTGGCCGTGCCGTTGAGCATATTGCCGGTGAACTTCAGCACGCCCGTGGCGTTTTCGGCCTCGATGGTGGCGGTGCCGGCGCCGAGGTGCAGATTGACCGTCTTGTCGGTGGTTTCGCCCGTGCCGGTGTAGCGGAGGATAGAGTTGTTTTGTGCGGCGATATCGATGACGGCGCTCTTGCCAAGCGGGCCCGGCGACGCCGCACTGCCGATCCCGGCTGCGCTCACGATGCCCTTGTTGATGCGGAAGTTGGCGAAATCGTTGGCCGCGTTCGCCAGAACGAGGACTCCCGTTCCGGTGCCTGCACTCCAACGCTCGAAGCTCACACCGGTGATTTTGGCGTTGATCGTCAGCGTGGTGCCGTCGTCGGTGCCGATGTCGCCGTAATTGTCGGGGTTCGCGGAATCGCCGGCGTCGAGGGAGATCGCGCCGGCGCCGCCGATCGTGCCGCCGGTGGTGGATTGCAGCGTGCTGCCGCCGCCGTTGCCCAGCAAGACGGTGGTGCCGGCCCCGATCTTGATCTCGCCCGCGGCATTGTTGAGGTTGAACGTCCGGACTTCCACCGTGCCGGTGCCGTTGAGGGAAAGCTCGCCGGCGCCGGTCTTCGTGACCGTCAGGCGGCCGCGGGTCGCCTGGTTGTCGGTGATATTGCCGTTGAGGGCGACGGCGCCGGAACCGGCCGCGGTGAAGGTTCTGTCGGCAGTCAGCGTCGCGAAGTCGCTGGCGAAGGTGAGATTCCCCGTCCCGGTTGCGGTCAGGCCGCCACCGCTCATCGTCACCGTACCCGAGAGGGTCAGCCCCGCGCCGGCCGACTCGATGGAACTGGCGGAGGTAATGTTGAAGTCCTTGTCCGAGGTTTCGGCGGCGCCCGTGTGCCGGAGCGTGCCGCCGCCGAGATTGACCGTGGGGTTGACGCCCAGAAGACTGGTAAGGTCGGCCTTATTGCCGAGCTGTGCAACGATCAGCGTGCCGCCGTTGACCGACGTCGCGCCGGAATAGGAGTTGGCGGCGGTGAGGGTAACCGTGCCGCCGTCGTTGTAATCCGCGTTGAGAGTCACGCCGCCGGCGCCGGTGATCGGCCCGGAGATGAGAACGGTCCCAATCACGCCGGCATTGCCGCGGAAATTGGCGTTCTTGCCGCTGGGCACGGCCAACGGTCCCGAGAGGGTGAGTTTGTTCGTGGTATAGAGGCCGATGTCGCCGCCGTTGGTGATGGTCAGCGGACCGGACAACTCGAGGTCGTTGCTCCCGCCGAAACGCAGCGAGCCGGTGTCGAGCGTGAAGGCGTTGGAAATCACCAGGCTGGCCGCGGCGGCATGGATTTGCGCCCCCTTGACCGTGACGGCGCCGGAGCCCAAGGCGCCGGCGTTGTCCAACACGACATAGCCGCCGCTGGCGGCGGTAGCCGTGCCGGTAATCGAGATATTGCCGGTCTCGGTGCCGAGGACGGAGCCGGCGCTGAAACTCTTGCTTCCGTTGAGAAACAGCGTGCCCAGGCCGAGTTTGGTCAAGACGCCGGTGCCCACCAGGTCGCCGTTGAGCACGACGGTGCCGTTGTCGTAGTTGTCCTGCACCTTCACGGCGCCGCCGCCGGAGATGTTGCCGTTGATCACGATCGAGCCGTTGGGGCCGCCGCCGATGCCTTCGAGCGTAAGGGCGAAGCCGGCCGTGTCGATAGTACCGGACAAAGTCAAGGTCTTGTTGCCCGAGTAGTTTCCCACGCCGCGCGAGGCGCCTGCCAGCGCGATATTCCCGGAGAAGGTGAGGTCGTTTGCGCCGCCGAAGCGGAATGCACCGCCTTCGATGACGAGCGGATTGGGGACGTTCAGGCCGGCCGTTGCCGCGCGCACTTGGGCGCCCTTCATGGTCACGGTGCCGGCGCCCAGCGCATTGCTGTGACCGAGTACCACGAAGCCGCCGCTGCTGGCGTCGGCCGTGTCGGTGGTCGACTTGTTCGCGTTGCCGTTGCCCAGCACGGCGCCGCCGCTGAAGGTGTTTGCCTTGTTGAGCACCAGCGTGCCGAGGCCCTCCTTGGTGAGGATGGAGGTTGCGCTGCCGTCGGCGATGACGGCGTCAATCACCAGGTCGCTGGCCGTGGCCGTGGAATTCGGGACCGTAAACTTGCGGTTGCCGCCGAGGTTCAGCACACCGTCGCCGGAGATCGCGCCGCCGCCGTTGTTGTTCGCGTTGTCGTAGGTGACGTCGCCGCCGAGGTTCAACGCGCCGCCGCTGCCGATGGTCACGGCCGAGGTCGTGCCGGCGTGGCCGCCGCCGAGCTTGAGCGTGGTAATCGTCTGGGTGGTTGCGCCCACGTCGAGCGCGCCGATGCGGACGGTCGTGGCCGCGTTGGAAATCTTGCCGCTGCCGCTCAAGGCCAGTCTGTTGGTGTTGGTGCTGTAATACAAGTCGTCGCCGACGACCGTGGCGCCGGTGTACGTGTTCGCGGCGGTGAGGGTTAGGGTGTCGTTGCCGATCACGCGGAGCTCGAGTGCGCCGCCGGCCGTATTGGCGATGACGTTGCCGTAGGTGCGCGGCCCGGCGCCGCCGATGCCGGTGTCGAAGCCGAAGCGCGCGCCGGCAGCGAACTGGGCGTTGGCCATCAGCGTCGTGATCTCGGCGTCGGTGAAGGCGTTGCCGACGGTCAGCGACTGGTTGGCCCCCACGGAGACGCCGCCAGGCGTTGTCGTTGTACCGGACGTCGCGCCGCCGGACACGTTGTATCCCGGCAGGGCGGCCGCGGCGGCCACGGAGAGAATTCCGTAGTCGCCGCCGGTCAGACTGGTGCCGTTGTTGTAGTCGTTCGTGCCGGTGAGCACCAGGATCCCCGTGCCCTTTGTCGTCAGGCCGGAGCTCCCGCTCAACTTGCCGCCGATGATCGCCGGCAGGCCCTGACGCAAAGTGATGTCGCCGCCGCGCGCGGCATTCTGATTGAGCGTTACGGCACCGCCGAGCGTCAGCGTGCTGGCCGGCGTCAAGCCGCCGACCGTGTTGTTCTCCACGACCAGGCTGCCGGTGCGGACCTCGACGTTGTTGGCCAGGGTCATCGGCGCGCCGTTGCCGGAAGGCGTTAGGGCGATCGCGGCCGCGCCGACCGTCGCGCCGATCTGCAGCGGTCCCGAGCCGAAGGCATTGACGTTGCTAAAGGAAGTGTTTCCCGTGAGCACGACCGTGCCGGAGAGCGTGGCCGCGTTGTTGGACGCGATTTGCGTGGTGCCGCCGCCCCCGATCGTTGCGCCGCTTGTGCCGTTGAGCGTGCCGGTCACGTAAGTGGTCCCGGCCGCGCCGGGGGCGCCGCCGATCGTGCTGCCGGCGGCGCTGAACGTGAGGTTGCCGGAGAGCGTCAGGGCGTTGGCGCCGGCGCGGACGATGCCCGTGCCGCCGCTGAAGGTGAGATTGCCGGTCTCGGTGCGCGGGCCCGCCGTGGTGTCGAGGCCCAACATCGCGCCGGACGCGAAGTTGCCCGTGCCGAGCATGGTCAGCCCATCGGCAAGGGAGACCGCGTTGTCGACCGCCAGGACCGCGCCCGCGGCGACCGAGTAGCGCCCGGCCGTATTCCAACCCGGCAGCGCGGCGGTGGACTTCAGCGAAAGGACGCCGCCGTTGACCGCGGTGGAGACGCCGGCGGCCGTCGCGCCGTAGGTATTCGCGCCACCGAGGACGACCGTGCCGGTGCCGGTCTTGGTGAGCGCGTAGTTGTTGCCGCCGTCGCCGATGACGCCGTCGAGGTTCACGACGAAGCCGTTGCCGTCGACGGCGCCGCCGCCCGCGCCGAGGGTCAGGTTGCGGGCCGAGGTGAAGGCGGCCGCGGCCTGGAGGACGGCGTTGTTGGCGATGGTTACCTGGCCGCCCGCCACTCCCAGGGCGGCGTCGGCGTTGACGGCCAGCGTACCGCCGAGGATGAAGGTGCCGCCGGTATGGGCGTTCGCGCCGGTCAGCGTTTGTGTTCCGGCGCCCGACTTCGTGAGGCTTCCCGCGCCGCTCAGGGAGCCCGAATACGTGGCGCTATTCGCACCCACGGTCAACTTGACGGGATTCCATACGCTGGCCTCGTTGTCCTGCAAGACGAGGGCCGTGCTGCCGCCGAGTCCGCCGAAGGTGAACTCGTGCGTGGCGACGGACGAATCGAAGACGATCCCGGCGCCGCCGCTGGCCAGCGTGCTGTTCTGCAGGGCCAAGCCGTGTTTCAGGACGAGCGTACCGGTGCTGACCGTGGTGTTGCCGGTGTGGGTATTGGCGGCGGAGAGGGTCCAGGTGTTCGTGCCGGCCTTGGTCAGGCCGACGGTCGACGCGTTGTCGGTGATGCTGCCGGAGACGAGCCCGCTCGCGGTGCCCGCCAGTGTGACGGTTCTTGCGCCGGCGATGCCGTCGCCCTTCAGCGCGCCCGACAGGATGAGTCCCGACCCGCTGGATTCGATGGTGCCGTTCCCGGCAAACACGAAGTCCTTGTCCGACGTTTCGCTGGCGCCGGTGTGGCGGAGTGTCCCGCCGCCGGTGAGTTGAAGGTCGTCGTCCGTTCCCAGGTAACCGCCCGGGTCGGCCTTGTTGCCGAACTGCGCGACGCCGAGGATTCCCCGGCTGACGACGAGGGTCGAGAAATCGTTGGCCGCGTTGGTCAACACCACGATCCCGGTGTCGTTGGCGCTGAACCGCTCGAACGTGCCGCCGCTCAGCTTGGAGTTGATCGTGAGGGTCGTGCTGGCGGCCGTGCCGATGTCGTCGCTGTCGGTGGAAAGCTGAATCGTGCCGCCCGAGATCGTACCGCCGGTAGTGGATTGGATGCCGTTGCCACCGTTGTTGTCGATCTGGACGGTGGCGGCAGCGCCGATCACGACGGAGCCGGACGCACTGTTGACGTTGAGCGTGCGGAGCTTGTTGTTTGTCGCCCCGTTGAACGTCAGATCGCCCGTACTAGTCTTGGTGACGATCAGCCGCCACCTGCTCGAGATGGTGCCCGTCTGCGCAGATCCGTTTAGCACGACGTTGCCTGCGCCGGCGACGTTCAATGTCTTGTCGGCGCCGGTGGTGAAGTTCGACGAGATGGTGAGGGTCTTGCCGGACGCGACCGTCAACGTGTGGCCGCCGGCAAAGGTGAAGGTGCCGGCGCCGGTGCTCTGGATCGTGGCGTTGTCGTTGGCCGTGATCGCGGTGTTCACCGTCAGTACGTTGCCGAGGGTGTCGATCGTGTAGCTGCCGGCGAACGGTGCATTGAACGTGATCGAGGCGGCGGTGATGGCCCCGCCCAGCGAGACGGTGCCGGCCATGCCGCTGGCGCCGCCGCCGAAGATGGCGCTGTCGGGCGTGGCGTTGTTCCACGACACGTTGGCGCCGGCGTTATCCCAATTCGTGTTCGCCGTGTTCCAGGTTCCGCTGCCGTCCTGAATGCCCGCAGTGCCCGTGTCGGCGTCCCACGTGAGCGTGGCGGCGTACGCGCCTGCCGCCCAGACAAGAACAATCAGACCGCAGACGACCCGTTGTGCGATGCGCACGATAGAGCCTCCCAGGCAATCCGCAATAGAGAAGAATTGAACGGACTGGTTGATGGCCGACAATCAGCGAGGCTTACGCCTGTACGCACCCATCCTACCCGATCTCTACAAATCCCGCAATCGTCGCCCCCCCAGGGGGGCTGCGCCGCGATCGACGCGGAAACGACGTCTGCGCCGGTCGAATCTGGACCATGATCGGTCTGGCGGCTACTCTGGTAGTGTTTCGATCCCACGCAGGTTTTCCTGCGCGACGTTCGTTCCCGATTGGGGGCCGCGGCACGCAGCGCAAGAATGAGTAGTGCAATGAAACGGCTCGTACCGTGCGTGGCTTCTTCGGCCGCCAGAGGTGCGTTTTTCAAACTGGTTAGGGAACTTTCCGGTCAGTAGGCGCAACCCCAGGCGGCCGATTCGCTTGCCGCCGATTCTGGCGTCGCGCGCCGCACTCGTTTCGCCGTCGCGCGTCTCGCCGCAGTCGGTCCGCGCATATAATTCTATCGAGCCGCGATGCACGGAAGCCGGTCATGCTGCGACGGACCGCGAGCCGAGGCGTTCGCCGTGCGGGCGTTCGGCCCCTCCCTTTTTCGGCACGCCTTCGCGCAATGCGGCGAGACGAAGTGTATCCACGAGGGGCCGTTAAGGAGAACGTCATGAGATCGTCATTGCGATTGCTTGGTTACGGTATGCCGTTGGCGGTGTTGGTGTTGTGGGGCGGAATGGCGCGGGCCGACGACGTCGTAGTGCCGCACCAGGATCTGATGAAGACCTTGTCGGCGGTCGCTACGCCAGGCGCCGAACACGCTAAGCTCCAGCCGCTGGTCGGCAGTTGGACCTATACCTGCAAGTTCTGGCTGGAGCCCAACGCGAAGCCGATGGAGTCGAAGGGCACGATCGAGCGCCGCTTTGTGCTCGGCGGCCGGTTCCTCGAGGAGATCGTCCGCGGCACGAATTTCGACGGCACGCCGGGATTCGAGGGCCTCGGGCTGCTGGGCTACGACATTCCGCAGCGGAAGTACACGCTGACATGGCTCTCCAGCATGGGCACCGGCACAAGCACGGGCCTGGGCGTCGTCGATTCGTCGGGCACGCTGTTCACCTTCCAGACGGAGGGCTATTGCCCGATCCAGAAGCAGATCGTCAAGGGCCGCGATGAGGTCCGCATCGAGAACCCCGACCGCATCGTTATGGAGTCTTACCTGATCGAGAACGGCAAGGAAAGGAAGGTGCTGGAACTCGTCGCGTTGCGCAAGAAGTAGTCTCGATATTGCCGGTTGCGTCCTCGCAGCCCGGCCGTCTCTACTTGTGCCTCCCGCTTGAGCTTTGCGCGGTCGGCCATGCTTGACCGCGAAAAGGGGCGGAGGTATTCTAGGGGCGTTTCTGTCCCTTCCACGTGTGTCTACCCGAGCACCTGCATTTCCCGCCCCGTTGCTTGCCGAAGCGCGGCACGCCGCGCAACGTAAAGGAGTATTGCGATGGAAAAGTGCGCCCGCCGCGTCGTTTTCCGGTTGCCCCTCAGTATGGTCCTATCAGCCGTCGTCTGGCTGCTCGTGCCGCCGCAACGAGCGATGGCGGCGGACACTGACGAAGGCCCCTGGCCGGCCGACGTGAAGGGTTTTGTGCCGCCGCAGCCGGGCGAGCATCCGCGGCTGTTGTTCCGCAAGGGCGACCTGCCCGAGTTGAAACGCCGCGCGGCCACGCCGGAAGGCCAGGCGATCATCAAGCGGCTCCGCGTGCTGCTGAACGGCTCGGACGGCGAATCGATGCCCAAGGAGTACAACACGGGCGGCGCGAAAGACCTGCCGCTGGGCGGCTACACGATGAGCCACGCCGCGGGCTTCGGCCTGCTCTATCAACTAACCGGCGAGAAGAAGTACGCCGACCTGGGGCGGAAGTGCTTCGAGAAGGCGTTCGAGGGAGTCCGCGACCGCGACAACCGCTACAGCTTCCGCAAGCCCGACGGCGCGCTCCGCTGCGGGCCGTCGCTGGGCGCGTATGCCATCGGCTACGACCTGTGCTGCGACGGCTGGGACGCCGACTTCCGCCGCCGCGTGGTCGACGAGTTCATGAAGTACGACGAGGGCCTGCATTGCAGCCTCGCGGCCTGCGCGAAGGGGCTCCGCCAGCACCCCGGCTCGAACCACTGGGGCGCCGAAATCGGCGGGCCTGCCATGCTCCTGCTGGCAATCAAGGGCGATCCGGGCGCCGACGACAAGCTCATCGACACGCTGCTGGCAGAAAACGCCAAGTGCTTCATCCGCAATCTCACGCAAGGTTTTGGCGACCACGGTTGGTTCCCCGAAGGGGACGGCCCGGGCACGATCTCGTCCGACACGTCGTTCGTGCCGGCGATCCAAGCGTGGCGCGTGGCGGGCGGAAAAGACTTCGTCGCGCCGCGGCCCAATGCACAGTGGATGACGATGAAGTGGGTCATGCAGACCGTGCCCGTGCCGGTCGCGGTCGGCCAGAAGCCGCCGTTTCCGATTCGCGGTGGCTATCCGCACAACGTCTGGGCCCGCGACGGTTGGAGCGGCAGCGGGGCTTTCTGCCAAGGTTTCGGCGCGATCACTGACGCGCAGAAACCGGCCCTGCTCTGGCTCTACAACCACACATTCAAGGCGGGCGACGACAAGGCCGGTTGCCCGTGCGACACGGTCAGCCCCTATCCGCACCGCGCCGTGCTGGCGCTCGTGAATTGGCCATTCGGCATGGCCGAAGAGAACCCGGCAAAGGTGCTGCCCAAGGCGGTCGAGGACAAACGCTGGGCCTTCTACGCCTGGCGGAACAAGTGGGAAGGGCCCGACGACATCGTCATCACTGCACTGCTGAAGACCTCGAAGGGGAACGGCAGCGTGCCCGGCGGCGAGATCATGGTCATCGGGCTGGGCAAGAAGATGACCTTCCCCGTGAAGGTCACGGGCGATCCGAAGTTCTTTGCGGCCACGGCCACCGGCGGCGTGGTGAGCACGGCGGCCGGCTCGTTCGGCGTCGATTTCTCGGGCGCCAGCGGGGCCGACGCGCTGCTGGTGCTGGCCGGGCCGGTCAAAGGCGGCAAGGGGTTGCAAACCATCGAGGCCGGCAAGAACACGTTCACCATCGTGACCCTGCAGAAAGACGCCGCCCCGCAAGCCCGCGCCGATGGCGACAACCTCGTCGTCGGCGGACAGACGGTTTCTTACGACGGGCAGAAGATCACGTTCGCCAAGTAGGGAAGTGCGGCTATGGACTACCTCGTCGGCATCGATCTCGGTTCGACCAGTCTCAAGGCGGTGGTCTACGACCTGGCAGGCAACGCGGTCGCGCGCGCGAGCCGCCCCACCGAGGGTTTCCATCCTGATGCCGATCATCCCGACTGGGCCATCTGGAAGCCCGAGCGGATTTGGGGCGGCGTGGCCGAATCACTACAGGCGGCCATCAGTCAGATCGGTGACCCGCGGCAGATCCGCGGCGTGGCGGTGACCGGCATGGGCATGGACGGCCTGCCCATCGACGACGCGGGCAACTTCCTCTACCCGCTCATTAGTTGGCACTGCCCACGGACCGAGCCGCAGTATCGCTGGTGGCTCGAACACATCGGCCCCGAGCGGCAGTTTGCCATCGGCGGCAA
>Ga0233425_10005308_pt1 | contig 20472 bp, 19 predicted proteins | sample Watercolumn_Towu_2_FD_181712 | JGI IMG/M metagenome (GOLD analysis project Ga0233425, IMG submission 181712) | Freshwater microbial communities from Lake Towuti, South Sulawesi, Indonesia - Watercolumn_Towuti2014_140_MG | ecosystem: Environmental > Aquatic > Freshwater > Lake | place... | reverse complement strand
CCGGCCCGTCAAGAGCCGCCCGGCAGCCCCGCTCCGGAGCCCGACCGCAACGATGGGCTTGCAGAACACCTTGAGCGGGAGCAGTATAAGCCTAGGACGAAGCCTCATCCGGCGAATGTCGGTTAAGCTCCCGTCGCTAGAGGCGTATTTGCAGTTCGTGCACGGCTGGGTGCCTTTCCGCGTAGGACCAGACTGCGGGGCGGCCCAGGTGCCCGAATTGCCGACAGCTGACCAGCCTCCGACGGCTTGGGGTCAAACTGTAATAAATTATCAGGTGCTCCAGTATGACTTCATGAATTTCGCCGATAGGCCCTTTATCAAGCCGGTCGAAGGCCGACAATTCAACAAATATGTTGAATTCGTCCATGGCCCTCAGCCCAATTTTCTCGATGCGTCGGCCTATGCCTATTCCATCGACGATCTACAAAGTTTCCAGCACTTTCCGGGAGACGGCCTCGTCTTCACCATCGGCGGCGGCAATGGCCTGCCCAACCAAAACAGGATTCCGCCTAAGCCTCCGCTGCCTGCGCAATGGTATCTGTTCACCGTCACGTTCGGAGGCCTGAAAGACCCCCCTAAACCGCCGATCATCCGCTGGAAAAAATTCGGCATCTGCAAGCCCACGCCGGACTGGGAGTTCGTCAACAAGGCAAATCCGGACGGGATCGGCATTGACGCACGCTTGCTGCCCCAGCAGCCCCAGGAGTGCATCATCTCGGCCGAGGATGAGACGGGCAAAATCTACCGGTTCAAAATATTGAAATATAACATAAGCCTGCCTGTCTTCCCGATACATGTGTGGCCCAACTTTACCCCAAAGGCGCCCGTGGTGTTCGATCCCGACGTCATTGATTGTTCGGTCAGTCCTCCGGAAACCGCCGCCTGGTGCGCCCAGATTAATGAAGTGGCGAAAGCAAGCGTAGGGACGACGCCGCCGCAGTATACGATCAGCACGCCGGTCCCGATCGGCAACCCCCCGTGAGGCGGGCGTCGGCGGCAGGCCCTCCTGAATAGGGGCTTAGCCGAACGAAATGGCCGGCGGTCAAGGCCAAGCGCCCTTGCCGCCGGCCATTTTTTGTCCGCGCCTATTCGACGAAAGGCGCGTTTTTCAATCGCTCACGCCGCGCCTCCGGCGTTTCCTGCGACGCCGCGCGCCGCGTCTTCTCGATCGCGCCAAGCGCAAAGGGACGGAAAACCTGATTCACGTCCAGGGGCTTGCGCTTTGGAAACGGCTGAAAACGACCGGCAGGCAAAATCGCGGCGTAGCGATCGGCGTCCTCCCGCCCCTTATAAATTTCCGACACCGGGAATCTGGGAAAAAGCTTCGCCGGCGTGTCGACGGCGAGCGTCGGCGCCGCCTCCACGCCATTCGCCGTCGCCACCATCTCCACGCCGAGCGCGACGGGCATATAGTCGGTCGGCTCCTCCGACTCTGCATAGGCCAGCGCCTCTTCCTCCTGCGGTCCGCCGCCGCGAATTTCGCAGAGCTGGAAGCGCAGCCGGCACTCGCCGCCCGACGAAAAGCGCGGCGCGAGCTCCAAGAGCTGCTCGCGCGCATTGGCGAAGGCGGCGGCGCAGTCGCGCGCGCTGAAGGCTTGCGAAGCGATGCAAGCTTCGCGAGAGGCGAAAAAATAGTGCTTGCCGGCTGTCGAAGCGGGGGCGGCGCCGGCGTTGAAAAAAGACAGAAGACCGGCGAGGGAGACGACGGGCGACAGGCGAAAGCCCGCCCCTCGCTCAGACCAAGTTATTGATAATGCGCGCTTATTCGACATATGCAAGGCGCTCAAGATGAACTGAACCGGCGCAAACTTATCCTTAAATATGTCTTTCCAACGTCCGGGCCGCCGGCGCGCGTTCGGGCCCCATCGACATCATGGATATGCGCCGGTCGGGCGAAGGGCGTATGATGGGAGCGTCGTCAGTTCGGCGAGAGGCGCGCCCGTCCGAGCCCCGAAAACGAAAGGTCGATCATGGAAACGCGGTCCCTGCATTTCGAAGAAGGCGCGGAGAGCGGGTCCAAGCCGCGCCGCGTAGACGCGAACAGTCCGCAATTCGCCGAAGCCTTCAGCGAGTTTCTGCTGAGGGAAAAGGCGATCGACGAACTCGCCCTGCAGCGTTCGCAACGCGCGGCGCGCCAGAGCGGCGAGCGTTTCGACCGCGTTCTCACCAAGCTCGGTCTCCTGCCGGAAGCCGATCTTTGCGCGCATCTTGGCAAATTCCTGCGCATTCCGCCGCTCGAAGCGGGCGATGTGCCGCTTGAGCCGCCGCTGTGCGAGGCCATCCCGGAAAAATTTATCCGCGCCAATGGACTTCTTCCGCTCGCGACCGAAGGCGGCCGGCTGACTCTCGCCGTGACGGACCCGCTCGACCTCGAACCGGTCGACGCCATCGCCTATGCGACGGGTCTCGAAATCGACCTTCGGCTCGCGACGCCGGCGCAATTCGAGAAAGCATGGTCGACGCTCTACGGCGGACGCCAGGACGGCGTGTCCCTCGTCGACAGCGACCAGCGCGCGCATGAGGCGAGCGAATTCGACCTGCAGCGCCTTCGCGACATCGCCAATGAGGCGCCGGTGGTGCGCCGCGTCAATCAGATCGTCGCCGACGCGATCGAGGCGCGCGCCTCCGACATTCACATCGAGCCTTCATTGGAAGCCGTGCAGGTGCGCTATCGGATCGACGGCACCTTGCGCACCGCGGAGACGCTGCCGCCGGGCCTCAAGGCCGCCATCGCCTCGCGCATCAAGATCATGGCCCGTCTCGACATCGCCGAACGCCGGCTGCCGCAGGACGGACGGATCAAGCTGGCGATACGCGGCGTCGACATCGATTTTCGCGTTTCGACGCTGCCGACGGCGCATGGCGAGAGCATTGTGTTGCGCATTCTCGACCGCAGCCAGGTCGCGCTCGACTTCGACCGGCTCGGCTTTGAACCGCGAACGACCACGCAATTGCGCAAGGTCATGCGCAACCCCAATGGCATCGTGCTGGTGACGGGTCCGACCGGCAGCGGCAAGACGACGACGCTCTATACCGCGCTAAAAGAACTGACGACGCCGGACGTGAAGGTCTTCACCGTCGAGGACCCGATCGAATATCAGCTCGCCAGCGTCAATCAGGTGCAGGTGCAGCCTGCGATCGGGCTCGATTTTCCCAATACGCTGCGCGCGATTCTGCGCCAGGACCCCGACATCATCATGATCGGCGAAATTCGCGACGCCGAAACGGCGCGCATCGCCATACAGGCCTCGCTCACCGGCCACCTCGTCTTCTCGACGCTCCATACGAACAGCGCCGCGGCCTCGATCACGCGCCTCATCGACATGGGCGTCGAAAATTACCTCATCGCCTCCACCGTAAAGGCCGTATTGGCGCAGCGGCTCGTGCGCCGGCTCTGCCCGCATTGCGCGGCGCCGCTCGAAACCCGCGACCGCTGGCGCGCGCAGCTTGCGGCGGAGAGTTTCGCCGCCGAGCCCGAGCGCCTGTCGTCGCCCAAGGGCTGCGCGCATTGCCGCAATCTCGGCTATGCGGGGCGCTCGACGATCGCCGAGCTCCTCATCATGAATGACCGCATGCAGCGTCTCGTCTGCGAGAATTCGCCCGACGCGGCCCTTGAGGCGGCGGCCCGCGAAAACGGCATGACAACGATGTATCAATGCGGCATGGGCAAAGCCTGGCGCGGCGAGACCAGCATCGAGGAAGTCGCCCGCGTCACGCGCATGGATTGATGACGCCAATGCCGACGTTCAAATATCGCGCCTACAGCGCCGCGGGCGATCTGCTTGAAGGGGAGATCGAGGCCAAGACCAGCGACGAGGCCGAGGAGACGCTGTTTCGGCGCGGCCTTACCCCTTTCGAAACGCGCGAGGCCGGCGCGGCGGCGCAGGGACTGTTGGCCCGATTCTCGATGCGACGGCGCACGCCGAACGCGGCGCAGATCGCCTCCTTCACGCGGGAATTCGCCACGCTCGAAATCGCCGACGTGCCGCTCGATCAGAGCCTGCGCATTCTGTCGGCGCAAAGCCCAACCCCCGCCTTGCGCGACCTCGTGCAGGAGATGCTCGCGCGCATCGTCGACGGCGCGTCGCTCTCCGACGCCATGTCGCGCCGGCCCGATGTTTTCGCGCCCCAATATGTGAATGTCGTGCGAGAGGGCGAAACGGTCGGCAAGGTCGGACCGGCGCTGAATGATCTCGCCGATATGCTGGAGCGCGAACTCGAATTGCGCGCGCGCATCCAGAGCGCGCTGATTTATCCGGCGCTGCTCATCACGCTGGCGGTGATTTCGACTGGCGTCGTGCTCGGTTCGCTCGTTCCCAGCATTGCGCCGATCTTCGCCGACAATGGCAAGGAAATGCCGGCCGGCCTGCAATTCATCCTGGATATCGAAGACAGTTCCGGGACGATCGGCGTCTGCCTCGCCATCGTGATCGGCGCGCTGCTGCTCATTCGCAAGATGGCGCAGACGCGCCCGACCTGGCGGATCGCGATCGCGCGCTTCTATCTGCGCCTTCCCGTGATCGGCCCCTTGCTCGCGCAATTCGCGACGGCGCGTTTCGCGCGCACGCTCGGCTCAATGCTGAAAGCGGGCGTGCCGCTGCTGCAGGGATTGGAGAGCGCGCGCGCGGCCGTCGTCAACGCTTTCTTCAACCATGAACTCGCCGGCGTGATCGAGGCGGTGCGCGGCGGCGCCCATCTCAGCGGGGCGCTTGGCGGCGTTCCTTATATTCCGACCGTGGCCCCGCAGATGATCTCGATCGGCGAGGAGACCGGCCAGCTCGACGATATGCTGTTGCGCATCGCGACCATGTTCGAGCGGCAGGGGCAACGCGCCATCGAACGCGCCATGGGCTTGCTCACCCCGACACTCACCATATTGATCGCCGCCGTCGTCGGAGGGTTGATCATGACGGTGATGGACGCGGTGCTCGGCGTCAACGAGCTTGCGGTGAAATAATGGCGCGGCGTCGTCGCCTGTCGCGGCGCCGGGCGGGCTTCACCCTGCTCGAGTCGCTCGTCGTCGTCGCGCTGATGGCGCTCTTCGCCGGCATGGCGGCGCAATTGCTGCGACCGCCTTCTGGACGTCTGCGGCTCGAAAGCGCCACGCGCTCGCTCTGCGCGAGCCTGCGCGCGACGCGCGCTCGCGCCATCGCGACCAACGCCGAGACCGCGGTCGTGTTCAATCTCGACCGCAAAAGCTATACATCTCCGGTCGGCGGAGAGGGGAAATTGCCTGCGGACGCCCAGATTTTCCTCGAGATCGCCCATACGCAGCGACTGACCGATCGCCTCGGCGCCATCGCCTTTTTCGCCGACGGCACGTCGACTGGGGGCGACGTCACGCTGGTGACGCCGCAGGCGCGCGCGACCATCGGCGTCAACTGGCTGACTGGCGAAGCGACATGCGGGCTCGCCTGAAATCGAGAGAAGGGTTCACGCTGATCGAGGCGCTGGCCGCCTTCGCCATCCTCGCGCTCGCGCTCACGCAGCTTCTCCGTGGAGTCAGCGGCGGCGCCCGCAACGAGGCGCGCGCCGATTTTCTGCTGCGCGCGACGCGTCAAGGCGCGTCGCATCTCGACAGGCTCGGCGTGGAGGCGCCCGCGCCCTTCGGCGTGACGACAGGCCGCTACCCGGACGGGCTGCGCTGGAGGCTTTTCGTGGCGCCGGGCAAAACCATCGACGGACCGGCCGGCGAGCCCGTTGCGCGGAGCTTTCGCGCGCGGCTCGTCATCGAGCGTCCCACGGGCTATGGCGAAACGGCGATTATCTCGACGTTCAAGATCGCGCCGCCGCCGAGACCTGGGCCATGAAACGTCCCTCGCCCGATGGCTTCACCCTGCTCGAATTATTGCTCGCGATCAGTCTGATGGCGCTGATCGTCAGCACGATCATGGGCGGCGTCGGCATCGGCCGCCGCGCCTGGGAGACGAGCCACGCGAGCGAAGCGCTCGACGAGGTCGAAACCGCGACGCGCGGCGTCGCCAGCCTCCTTGCGCGCAGTTTCGCGCCTGCGTCCGAGGCGCGAACCTCATCGGCGCCGCAAGTGATTTTTGAAGGAACCCAGCAAGGATGCCGCTTTGTCGCGCTGAGCGACGGCGGCGCGCAATGGGGCGGCCTTCTCCTCGTCGAGATCGTCGGCGAGGGAACCGATCTCGCCGTCTGGACCGGCGTCTACAGGCGTCAGGAAGCGGCGGGCTCCGGTCGAGCGGGAATGCGCAGGACCGTCCTGTTGAAGGGCGTTGCGTCCTTCGAACTCGCCTTTTTCGGACCGTCGCGGGAAGCAAAGGGACTCGGCTGGAGCCGCGGCTGGAGCGCCGCGGACAGTCTTCCCCAGCTGGTTTCGATCAGGATCGGTGCCTATCGCCTCGGCCGGTTGATCGAGGCGGCGACGACCGTCGCCCTGCCCCGGCATTGACGCCGCCTCAGCCCATCTCGAGCGGGCCGACTGACCAAACGAGCCACAGTCCCAAGGCGAGATGGGGACCGAAAGCGATTGGTTGGCGCGGATTGCGCAGCAGCTCCCGCCAGCCGGCGAAGGCCGCGGCGACAAGGGCCGACAGCGCCGCGTAAATCAGACAGCTCGGCAGACCGGCGAAACCGACCCAGAGGCCGGCGACGCCCAAGAGCTTGGCGTCGCCCTCCCCGACGCCGGGCGTCCCGCGCAGCGCCTCATAGCCATGCCCGAAGAGGCGCAGCGCGATCAAGCCGGTCGCCGCCGCAGCGAGCCGGCTCGCGGCCTCCTGTGGCGCGCTCGCCAGGATCGTCGCCGCGCCGGCGACGAGCAGGAACAGAACAGGCCCGTCCGGGATGACGAAATAGCGCGCGTCGAAAAGCGAAATCAGACAGAGGGCGGCAAAGAGCGCAAGGCTTGGGACAATAAAAAAAAGTCGCGGCTCGGCCGGCTGCGCGAGAAGATAGAAAAATCCGAGAAAGGCCGCCCACGCCGCCGGCGTAAGCGCGCTTCCCTCGCCTTTTGCGCATAAGGCGTCCCACGCCAAGGGCGCGAGCGCACGCTGGCGACGCGCGCAAGTCTCAGAGGATTTCAAGGAAAACAACCGCATAGACAATTCGAAACGCTTCCGCTCCCAGGCTTGCGACCCTGCCCTGACCCAACGCTTGGATGAGGTCTTCGCATTGACAAACATCAGCGGCATGGAGCTGTACGGCGCCGCCGCGAGTCCGTGTTTAGATTTGCTTCAACTATCCGGCGGAAGCTGCGCCGCGGCCGCTGTTCAAGTCAATTCCGACTTCCTTGCTCCCTATTGTAAATCAAACTACTGGGAGAGGGACATCCGACGGCGGCCTCCCGCGTGACGGAGCCTTGGTGAAAGTGCTAAACGGAGACGGAGGTCTGCTCAGCCCCTCATCAAATTCAGGTCGTACCGATTTGCGTCGTTTCCATCGACTATGGGTTCTGGCAGTCGCCCTCAGCGTCGCGGGATGCGAGTCTTCGACATTGGGCGGGCCGCCGGTCGCCGAGTGGAATGTCGAGCCGATCCAGCGAGGGTCGCGAGGTTCGGGCGGCGGCGGGCCCAATGCGGTGTCGCTGTCGCGATCTCCATCCGCCCGCACGATCGTCTCCCCCGGCACCGGGAAATTCATCGGCTCGGTCAGCAATCGCCCGACTCCAGCTGAGCAGGCGGGAGAGGAAGGGGTCACCCTCAACCTCGTCAATCTTCCCATCGCGCAAGCGGCGAAAATCGTCATTGGCGACATTCTCGGCGCCGACTTCGTGGTCGATCCCAAACTCGACGGCAAGGTGACGGTCCATACCGCCAATCCGGTGCGCAGAAGCGTCGCCCTCGACTTGTTCCAGTCCGCCTTGCGCGTCTCCGGCGCGGCGGTGGTCAGCGCCGGCGGAATCTACAAGGTCGTTCCCGCCGATCAGGCGGCGACCTCCGGCGAAACGATTACCGCCGAACCCGTCTCCCCGACGTCGCAGCCGCTCGGCGACGTGGCGCGCGTCGTGCAGCTTCGATACGTCTCCGCCTCGGACATGAAACGCGTGCTCGAGCCGATCGCCGAGAGAGGCGCGATCGTGCGCGCCGACGACGCCCGCCAGACATTGACCTTGAGCGGTTCGGCGCAGGACATCGCGACGCTGCAAGACGCCATCAGCATGTTCGACATCGACATGATGCGCGGCATGTCGTTCGCGCTCGTGCCGGTGCGAAGCGGCGACGCGGATATGCTGGCGGAAGACTTGAAGAACGTCTTCGGCTCGGAAAAGGAAGGGCCGATGAGCGGCATGATCCGTTTCATCGGCAACAAGCGGCTTTCATCGATTCTCGTCATATCGTCGCAGCCGGAATATCTCGCCCGCGCCCGCTCCTGGATTCAAAAACTCGACGCGCGCGCGGAGCACAGTGAGAAACAGTTCTTCACCTATCGCGTCCAGAACCGCCCCGCCCAGGAATTGATGGTCGTGCTGACCTCCATCTTCGGCGCCAAGGGACAGCAGGCCGACTCCGGCGTATCGCCGCGCTTCGGATCGGCCGCGATGTCCTCCGGCGACAGCGCGTCGGGGGGCGGCCAGCCGTCGAGCAGCCCACTCGGGGCCTTGTCGGCGAGCGGCGGCGGCGGCGGCGCCGGCGGCGGATTGGGAAGCGGCGGATTGGGAAGCGGCGGTTTGGGAGGCGGCGGTTTGGGAGGCGGCGGCCTGGGAGGCGGCGGCTCGGGCGGTCCCTTGAGTTCGGGTACGGGGTCGGGCGGGCCCAGCGGCTTCAGCGTGCCGGGGGGACCGCAGTCCGCCCCGTCGGCGGCGCCCACGCCGGCGGTTTCGCTCGACAATGACCGCTATAAGGTCGGCGTCGACCCGGCCAAGAACGCCCTTGTCGTCATGGCGACGCCCGAGGACTATCGACGCATCCGGCAAGTGATCGAAACGCTCGACGTCCTTCCCAATCAAGTGTTCCTCGAAGCCACCATCGCCGAAGTGAAGCTCAACGACACGCTGCGCTTCGGCGTCCGCTGGTTCATGCAGAACCATGCGAATCTCTTCGGTTTCGGCGTGACCGGCAACCAGGCGGGGCCGGCGGCGAACACGGCGCTCGGCCAGAATCTTCTCGGCGTCAACGTCGCCGCCAATTTCCCTGGCTTCGCCTACGCCTTTCGGGCGCTGAACCAGCAAGTGACGCTGAGTGCGCTCAACGCGATCACCGAAGTGAACGTGATTTCGACGCCGTCGCTGACCGTGCTCGACAATCGTGAAGCGATGTTGCAGGTGGGCGACCAGATACCGGTGCAAACGCTCACCAGCGTGTCCGCCATCGGCAACACCTTCAACTCGGTGAACTACACGAATACCGGCGTCATCTTGAAGATCACGCCCCATATCAGCGAGAGCGGCCGCGTGATGCTCGAACTCGAACAAGAAGTCTCGAACGTCGATCCCAATACGCCGCCGGGCAGCACGACTCCCACCATTCAGCAGCGCAGGGTCAAGACTCAAGTGGTCGTCAACGATTCGGAATCGCTGATGCTCGGCGGTCTAGTCAAGGATCAGCGTGGCCGCGCCGCCACGCAATTGCCGGTCGTCGGGGACGTGCCGGTCGTCGGCAGCCTGTTCAAGGACAAGGGCGACGCCATCGACAAGACCGAACTCGTCATCATGATTACGCCGCATGTCGTGCGTTCGCTGAGCGAGGGACGCGAGATCACCGAGGAGTTCAAGCGCAAGCTGCTCGACATTTCCACGCGGGCGATCGGACGGCCGCACGATATCGAGCAATCGACCCGGCGCACCCTGCTCGATCCCTGGTCGCACAGCCCCTGGCGCGCCGATCGCGAATCCCGATAACGGTCAGCAGTCGGGAACGCCCGCGCCGTTGGTTGCGATCATCTCGCGAAGCCGACCGACATATTTCGATTGTCCGCGACGCATTTCCGTGAGCGCGAACGGCCTGCCGCTTGCAGGCGACAGATCCAGGACCGCATCCTTGGCGACGGTCTGGCCCGTCGCGAGCAGCGCCTCGACATGGATAAGGAAGGCGCTCTGGCCGCTTTGCTGATTGAATTGCGCTGGAAAACGACGATCGCTGCGATCGAGCGCGTTGGGATAAGGGGCGACGCTCAGCGCCTGCACGTCGGCGAGCCGAAAGCCGGCGAGCGCGGCGAACAGCGCGGGCGGACTCGCGCGCGCGTCGACGCCCGCGTTACGCGAGTAAGTCGTCGCCAATTGCACGAGTTCGTGAAACAGCGGGGGCGTGACGCCGTCCACCTGATCGAGTTCGAGGACTGTCTCGAAGGGCGCCTGCTTGGGTCCGAAAGGCTTATCCGATGGCGGCGCCGTCGCTTGCCGCCCGAGGAGGCCGGGCGGCGCGCGATACGCGAGAATCGACTGAACGACGGACTTCGCGGCGCGGGCTTCGACGCCTAGGCCGACCAGCGTCAGCTCCAGCAATTCCGGGGAAGCGGCGTTAAGATCAACCTTGCCCGCCTCGTCCTCGACGGCGACCGCGATCGCCGCCCCTTCGAACACGCAGTAGCGCGGCTCGCCGGCGTGGATCGGCACGTTCTGCGGCAAGCCGGCGTTCGCGTTCTTCTGGGCGAGGAGCGTCAAAGTCGCGAGATTGATCACCCCGTCGGCGATGTAATTCGCTTGCGTCGCGCTCGCGATATTATGCGCCGTCTGCAAGCGAAGACGCCCCGTCGTCATGAAGGAAACGACGAGAAGCGAAATGATCCCGACGCCCCAAATGACGGCAAGAAGCGCGAACCCCGCGCGTGTCCTTTTTCCCTGCGCTTGCGAAATTGGCGCCTTGGTCATTTCGCCTGAGAGGGACCACGCGAGATCGCCCCCGGTCCGCCTTCGCGGCCCTCCGGACCGAGCGAACCGATGTCATAGGGGCCGCTTTGGCCAGGCGCGCGATAAAGATAAGCATGTCCCCAGGGATCCTTAGGCACGCTCGTCGTCTTGAGATAAGGCCCGCTCCAGGAAGCGACGCCCGCTGGCCTTTGCGCCAGCGCGTTCAAGCCTTCCTCGGTCGAGGGATAACGGCCGGCGTCGAGATAGAAGAGATCGAGCGCGCTTGCCAGATTCTCCATTTGGATCTGCGCGGTCTTTACCTTCGACTCGGACAGGTAATTCAGCACGCGCGGTCCCACGAGCCCGACGATGGAGCTGATGATCGCCAGCACGACGAGCATTTCGACAAGCGTGAAGCCCGCGCGTCTGCGGTGCGCGCGAAAAACGCGCCGACGTCGCGCGACATGGGCAGACCTAAAAAAATCATGACGAATGCTTTTTGCGACGCCGTGCATTCCAACATCCTATCTCACGCGGAAGTTCGCGCGCGACGCGCGCGAACGAAAGTTATTTCATGCACGGCAAATTTCAAGCCGCAATAAAGGGGATCTAGAGTTCGACATAAACGTCGCAACCATAGACCGACGTCGGGGCTCCGGCCGGATCTTCGATCATGTTCCAACATTTGCCGACGCCGGCGATCATCCGGTAAATGAACACGCCTTCAAGCTCGACGACTCGCTTTTCGGGCGCCCTTTGACGGCCGAGATAATTGAAATAGGAAACCGCGATGTCGTCGCGGCAGCGATAGAGCGTGCCGCGGTCCAAAAGGAAGACGCTGGCGCGATCCTTCGCCTGGCTGACGCAATAGGAATAATGCGTGAGCGCCTCAGGCCTTACGCTGATTTGCGCCTCGGCGGGCGCGGCGGCGATCAAAAGGACGCCGCTCAGCAAGACTCGCAAAGTGATTTCTCTCGCGCTTGCGACGCGAGACTCCGACATGCCGGGGAGCGAAGGCTTTCTTGCAGGCGCCATGGGCGATTTTTAGGATGAAAAACAAGACAAGGCAATGAAGCCCGGCGCGCCTCCGGCGGCGGCTTTCCGCAGGCGCCGGCGGCCGGCGCGTCAGGGCGAGACCGGCGGTAGCGTGTTGGCGATGATTTGCGCGGCGGCGTTGGTGACGCCAAGACAGGACGGATGGCCCCAGCCGCTGGGGCTGACGCCCATGCCGCCGTTCGGATTCGGGATGATGTCGAACAGGATGTTGTCTGGCCGGTCGGGCGCGCCGCCGACGCCGACGATCGACCTGAGATGGTCGAGGTTAAGATATTTGCGAACGCGCCAGGCGACAAGGTGATCGGCGCAGGACGTATCGCCGTCGACGCCGAGGCCGCCGACCTTAACATTGCCCGCCGCATAGAGAGCGAGCCCGCCGCCGAAAACATTCAGACCGCCGATGACCTGTCCGATCATGGGGTCGGCGCCTGTGCCATAGGTCGCCGTATTGGTCGGACCGGTATAGATGAGATTGCCGGTATTGCTCGAGCCGCCGCTAAAGCCGCCAAAGCCGCTCTGGTAAGCGCCAAAGCCGATCCGGTCGCCATAGGCCCCCGCCGCCGCGACCGGATCGCCGTGCTGGAGTCCATAGAGGCTGCCGCCGGGATTGACCGCAGCGTAAAGGTTAGCCGACGACAAGGCGAGCTTGCCATAGGCCAGCGCCGTGCCCGAGCCGGAGTTCGGCGTCAGGCCGAGGCTCAGCGTCGCGGCGGTAAAGGCCTTTTGCGCCGACATCACGCGGCCCGAGAGCCATTGACCCTGGATCGGATCGCCGCTCGAATTGGCGACGACGCATACGACGCCGTCCGGCGCCACGATCGTCGCCCACACATTGAGGCCGAGCGCGAGACCCCCGCCAAGGCCCGTTTCGCTGATCGCCACCCTGAGCGCGTTTTGCAGTTGCGAGACGGAAATGCTCGGACAAGCGGCGTTGGCGGCGAGCGCCTCCGTCGAGAGAAGGCAGGCTGCGGCGCCTGCTAACAATATTTTGCGGCTCATGGCCCCTCCCGCAAATCTTCCTACGCCTCGACACTTGGGCTAAGCGATTGTACTAAACGCGCTGGTCCCCCCGCCGGTTCCTCAGCTCTGGCCGGTTCGCGACGCGCGCCGGCGAGGGTCGCCGCGACCGTCGCGATGAAGACCTCGGGTCGATCGCCGGCTTCGCCGCAGCTCGCACTTGATCAATTTCGCCCACGCAACTTAAATTCTCGTCTCCATCGGAGTCGGAGGTCGCCGTGTCTTCGCGTTTCTTAGGCGCCGCATGTCTTCTCATCTTCTGCGCCGCCCTGCTTTCGCCCGACGCGGCGTCGGCGTATAGGCGGCAGGTCTGGCGCGCGCCAGGTCCTCCGCGGCTTGGGCCGTGGATTGAGAAGGGATGGTGCTGCGAGGACTGGTCCCGCGCCCCAGCGATCCGCGATTGGGCCTTTTCGGCGCCTTGGAACTATGATCCCGAAACCGGCACGCCTTCCAGCACCGCGGAATACCCGTGGGGCTATACGACTCCCTTCGTCAAAGTGGGACGCCGATGCGTCGCAAGCGAGATCAACGGCAGCCCGGGAGGCGCCTGGGTGCGCTACCAGCGGGTCATGCCGTCCTATTACTGCCGCTGATTACTGTCGGTGAGCCGCGATGAGTTCCCGGTTCCAAAATTCGCTCCGCGCGAGATTGTCCGTCGTCGAATGAGTTGAGGCGGTCTGGCTACATTTTAGTCGGAGGATGCGAAAGAAGTGGCGACGCCCACGCCACCCGCCTGTTGAAACTCTCGAAGCGCCTCAACGCCGCCGCGCCGCGCTACAAATCGAGGTGAGAGAGCTTCTTATCCAGATCATCGCGCCATACCGTCGCGAGCGCCGGCCTGAAAACCTCGAAATCGACGAGTTCCTTTAGACGCTCAGAGGATCGCCAACTTCCGACAATTTGCGACAGCGCTCGTCCAGATCGCACGGCGCCGCGGCTGCCCATCACTTCATCTCCAGCAGAGTCTGCCAAGGTTACCGGACAGGGCCAACACGCCCTCCACCGCGCGCAGGTCATTCAAGAGCCGGGTCATCGTCGAACGCTACTTCGTTGTACTTGGCGTGATGCTATGTCGCAGATCGAAAGCGACGCCGCGTCTCGTCAACGCTCCGATGAATTCCGCGGGATCAACGGCGTCCGCCAGATAATTGGCTCCGAAGCGGACGCGCCCATCCGCGATAAATGCGGCGGTTAACCCGACGACACCAGCCGTAATCCATTCGCTCCGTCGCTCCCGGAACAGGCCGGAGCACACAATGTCGCCCTGTGCCCGACTCGCCATGACCTCGATCGTCGCTTGTCGGCCATACGATGCGCAATCACGCAGCAGCGCATCTTTGAGACGGCGCAAAGCCCAATCATGATTCAGCCGGATCAGAATGCGCGCGACAACGATTGCAAATATCGTTCGGGCGCCGAGCAGTCCCATCCACGTCGTAATGCGTAAAACGGGACGTCGCGCTGACCATGCGGCAAGTTGAGGATTAGGAATGGCGAACGACAGGCCGTCGCCCAATGGTGAGGAGACTGGAAGCTTTCGGATCGCGCGCAGAATCGACGTGCGCTTCCAAACGCCTTTGTCGTGCCAACCAGAGTCGCGATGATGATCGAGGTGCCAAAGAATGTCTTCAACCGATCCGTCGCTCCATGCCTCTTGCGCGCCGCAGGCGATATCGACGCGGCAAATTTCAGCGCCGCTTCTTTCCGCCCAGTCCGCCACAAACCGCGCAAACAGCTCGGAGAGTCCGGGCATTAGCCCCGCCGACCCAATGAAAGCACGATTTTTTGCAAATTCCCCCAAGTCCCAATTTTGCATTTCTGTCATCAACATCTCGAACCCGCCGAGGTCAATGTAGTGCGCCCCGGCACAACGAGCGGCTTGCGCGCTGGGCGCGCTGGTCCGCCATGACGGCGCGGCAGCATGGATCACGATCGCGCAATCGGCGATCTTTTCGGCCACGGCACGCGTGTCTTCCGCAAGGACGTCGAGTGGCCTTGCGAGGAAACATACTGACTGACATGCGTTTTCGCTGCGATGTCGATTGACCGCGTCACAGGCGCGTTGCAGTTCTCGCGAGAACAAGACAATGTCGCGGAACCCGAGTGCCGCAAGCTCGCCGACAAGCATCGATCCGATGGCGCCGCTCGCGCCGATGATGCCAATGCGGTCCTCGTGGCCCACCGACGACTCCGGCGCGACGAATGGTTCTTTTTCTTCAAAATGCGCCACGTTTCTGAACCGCTCGAGCCGGAAATCGCGGAACATTCAAACGCCGCTGCTGACGCTGGTCGATGTAAGACTATAGAGCGTCTTCATCGAATGGGACCCGACAGCGGTCTCGGACATGCAGGCGCTGTTCAATGTCTTCGACACCAATCACAACGGCAAACTCGATGCGGGCGACGAGAAATTCTCCCAATTTGAGCTCGTCGTCGCCAACCCCGATCGGACGCAACGGTCGAGACAATGGCGCAAGCGGGCGTCGCCACCGGATGTTGCAGGCGCTTCCAGCACCGCTCAAGGTTGTTTCTGACGGATGCCGCGCACAGTAGGCGCTCGTCTGTGCTTGCTGGCCATTGGACAGATCGACCTCCGCCTGTCGCGTGGTTGAAGCCCTGGGCGTTGTCGTCCCGGTCATTCGGAATCGCCACGTAGACGGCCCCTGAACCCCTGACCTTTCAGACGTTGCCACAGCTCCGAGCAGTTGCGCGTTCCTGCTGCACACTGCACATCGAGCCAAGGGGAGATCGCGTTCCAGCGAACTTTGACGCGTTCGAAACACGTTCGAACGCTGGCTGCGCAGAATTCTGCGCACGAGGCCGCGGCTATGTCCGGTCTCATGCCCGATCTGCTTAATCGAGGCGTTGTTCTCGCCGCCTGCAAGGATGGTCGTGTTTGTTTCCTCGCGCCGTAACTAGCCCTCGTATGGAATGCGTTCGGCCGCGGTAAGCAGATCGGGGGGATGGCCGCCGCGCGGGCTCGCGGCCCGGATTTGACGCCTCGATTTGCGCAAGGCGTGGAGGAAAGCGTGGCCCGCGTTTTCCATCAAACGAATACTTATAAGAAGAGTGACAACTATATACTTGACAACGGATAGCTGAGAAATATCTTGCCTTGCAAGGAGGCGGGCCATGTCCGAAATCAAGGTTAGAGTAAGGGATTTTGCATCGGATAATGACAACCTGTGCGTCATGGCCAGATTAAAGCGAAGCAGAAGGCGGTCCGAGACCGATGCCATTTTTGCTCCACTTGGCGGGAAAGCATCATCGAGTATGGACTGCGCCCTATTGATCGCTCCTTGGTCGTAGCTCCAGACGATCGCACTCGGCTCCCGTGAGGAAGGCTAGTGCTGGATAGAACTTTTTCACAACAGCGACGATCAATGGCGAGGAGGGAGTCGTCCCTTGCAAGCCCGTCGCCGCAGCGCGTTTTTGAAGTCGGCCGCCAGCGGAAAATATCTGGCGGCTTGAGACTGTGCGCAACCGCTTTTCGAAAAGATCTGGCCGTGAGCAACCGGACAAAAGCAGCGCGCCGTTTGGTGTATTTTACGCCTCTTCGGTACCCCGGCGGCAAAGGAAAGCTCGCCGCCTACGTCAAGGAAATTATTCGTGCAAACAGGCTGTTCGACGGCAAGTACGTCGAACCATATGCTGGAGGCGCGGCTATTGCGCTCGAGCTTCTTCTGCAAGAGTATGTCGCCACAGTTCACATCAATGACCTGAGCCAACCAGTCTATTCATTTTGGAAGGCGGTTCTGAACGAAACCGAAGAACTTTGTCGTCTCGTCAAGAACACTCGGCTCACGGTGGCCTCATGGGATCGTCAAAAGAGGATATTCGCGAATCCCGACGAGCACAGCTATATCGAACTTGGCTTCGCCACGTTCTTCCTGAATCGCACGAATCGCTCTGGAATCCTGAAGGGAGGTATGATCGGCGGTCGCGATCAAAGCGGCCGGTGGAAAATCGATGCTCGCTACAACGCCGACGAATTGATTTTCCGAATTCAATCCATCGCGGAGATGCGCCGACGCATTAAGCTCACACGAAGCGACGCCCTCGCGCTTTTGCGTTTCGGCTTGCCCCGTTGGGACAGTAAGACTCTAATTTATCTTGACCCTCCGTACGTTAAGCAAGGCCGAGAGTTATATTACGACTTCTACCAGCCGGAAGATCACGCAGACCTTGCGACGTTTGTTCGCGACAATATGGATGATAGGGCCTGGATTGTGTCTTATGACAATGTCGATCCCATCTTCGACCTCTATTCCGGCCTTAGGCACGTCGTTTACAACGTCCGCTACACCGCCCAGGAGAATCGCGTCGGCAAGGAAGTGATGTTCTTCTCTCCAAAGCTGGAGATCCCCGGCCTTGTTGGCCCCATCAAACAAATTCGTAGTGTGACGGAGACCGCTTAGCTATGCCCACAAAACGTCCGAAGTTAGATGCTGCAACAGAAGAGATCGCGAGGCGGCTACTCTCGATGCCGCCCAAACCTCATGGAAATATGAAGCCCGCGCGGCCGGCCCGAAACAAGGAACGCGCTCCCAATGACTGCGCCTCTTCCTCCAAACCGCGAACCGCCTAAGGAACTGGTCAGTCGTAATTTTCTCCTGCTCGTCGGCCGATAGGCGTGCTTCCTCGCGAGCCCTTGACGATGAGTGTCGCATCTTCTCCGTCGTCCATGCCGAAGTCGACGCGATCACTATAGCCAACCGAACTCCGCCAGGTTGCAATGTTGGCGCACTTGGCCGGCCGAACGAGATGCGTCGTTTCCGGTTCTGACGATCGGACAGAAATTCTGAAATCGGCCGGGCGCTGGATCACCTTGCCGCCGGAGTATGGGTCAAGGAACACTCTCTACGACCGTTATGTCCACCGTGCCGCGAAGGCGTACAGCTCGACGAGCGGCGGCAGAGGAGGAGCGTTGGGCTCGTCGACAATAAGGGCTGGCACGCTCCCCTTCGTGCTCATGGGCGGCAAGGTCGCAGATTGCGTTGCCGGCGCAGCGGTTCCGGCTGCCGCTTGAAAGACTTCAGGCGCATCGCAACTCGTTGCGATCAATACGCGCCGAACTTCCTCGCCGTTATCTGCATCGCAGAAACCGTCAACTATTGGCGATGAGTCCCGACTAGGTTTCATCGGCTTCCACGGACTTATCGCGGTCGCCCTCGTCCCGGAGGGGGAAGCGTGTCGGAAGGCGTCATGGCTTCGCGGATGCGATGGTAAAGAAACCATGCAGACTTATAAGTCACCCCAAGCGCCCGTTGCAGCTGAAGCGCGCTCATGCTTTTCTTGCTGGCGGTCATTAAATGCATGGCGAGCAGCCATTTCGACAAGGGGATTTTGCTGCGCTCCATCGCCGTTCCAACGGTAACAGTGAATTGACCATTGCATGCCGCGCAATAATACAAGCCAGGACGATGCGCGCTACCTTTCCCCTTGACTATGCGCTCGCCATCCAAATTGCCGCAATGGGGACAAATGGGACCGTCGGGCCAGCGAATGCGTTCGAGAGTTTCGCGAGCGGCCTCGTCATCGTGAAAAGCAGGGTTTCGAAGGGCGCTCCTTGACATCACAATCTTTAAGAGCCCGCCTCCGTTAAGGGCCCGCCTCCGTTGTAAAGTATATAGTTGCCGAAAAAATAGACGCCGGCCATTGTGTCATTAACGACATGGGTCCGGGGGTTGGAGAGTCAACCTGACCCGAAGCTTATCGCCATGGCTCTATTATCTTTTTGTCTGCGGTACGCCTCAATCTTCGAGGTCGCCGAGAACCACAATTTCGAACGCCATAACGAATTTGCATCTCGCATTGTGTCGTTCTCTAGCCATTTTTCTGGCTTGGCCGGAACGTTTCGGGGACGTAAGCTGGAGCTGTCTGCGGTCGGAGACGAGAAAAAGCTGGAACGGCGGATGCTTACCCGCCGCGCAATGAGAAGAATCCGAATGCGGTAGCGGCACAACGGGGAACCTTACACAGCAATGGCGGCAGGCGGCGAAGCGCTTTGCTGTATCGGTTTTTTGCGTGAAATTCTGCACTTTCACAAAACAGTCGGGAGAACGAAACAAGATCGTGTCAATTTGGTAGTGTAGCTGGAGAAAAAATATCACAGTGTCGGGTTTTCGCCGGAATAGTCAGGCCATTACAAGTGCATGGTTTGAGTTTTTGCCAGAAGCGAGCCGCCTATACGGGGGGGGGGGGGGGGGGTAACACCATGCTTGCGCAAGATAGAAGCTTAGTCTTGCTCATAGACGATGATCAGGACATGCTCTGGGCGATGCGAAATGTTTTGGTGGGAGAGGGATTTGACGTAGCAGAAGCGCAAGCTGGAGAACCGGGCCTTGAATTAGCCGCGCGCCAGACGCCAGATGCAGTCGTGTTGGATATGCGCATGTCCGACATTGGCGGCGGGGAGGTTCTTCACCGTCTCTTGAAGCGCGACAAAGATTTGCCGGTTGTCATCGCCACTGCCTATGGCGACATCGCGGGCGCGATTAGCGCCATTAAGGGCGGGGCCTTTGAATACCTCACCAAGCCTTTCTGCAATGAGCGTTTGGTGGATACGGTAAGGCGGGCGGTTTCGTGGCGGCAATCGCTCCGCGCCACTCCTGCTGCCAATTTGCGCGCCGCTGTCACCGCCGTCATGGGGAAAAGCGCTGCTATTCAGAAGCTTATCGACGAGATTGAAGCTGTCGTCTTCTCGGGATATTCGGTCGTCATCCAGGGTGAGACAGGCAGCGGCAAAGAGGTTGTGGCGCGTAGCATGCATCAGCATGGCCGACGTGCAGCGAAACCTTTTGTCGTTGTCGATTGCGGAGCCATCGCCGAATCCCTCATTAACAGCGAGTTCTTTGGACATGAAAAGGGAGCGTTCACTGGCGCTGTAGGACGACAGCGTGGTTGGTTCGAGGCGGCGGCCAACCAGGGAACAATTTTCTTCGATGAGATCGGCAATCTGGTTCCGAGCGGGCAAACGGCGCTTTTGCGAACGCTCGAGGAGCGCGTAATTCATCGGGTCGGCAGCAGGGAGCCAATCAAAATCGATGTGCGGATCCTCGCCGCCACCAACGATGATCTCAAATGGCGCGCCAAGTCAGGCGCCTTTCGCGAGGATCTATACTTCCGTTTAGCCGAATACGTGATCACGGTTCCCCCCTTGCGCTCGCGGCCAGAAGACATCGCTTTTCTGGCTGGGCGCTTTCTTGCTCAGGCGCGCGAGTGCTTGGGCCGGCCGCCAGTGGACATCGCTCCGGATGCGCTCGATCTGCTGCGCGAATATCGTTGGCCTGGCAACGTCAGGGAATTGCGCAACGTCATACGACGCTTGGCTCTTGTTTCATCCGACATAATCGCCGCCGCGCACGTCGTAGATGGTTTTGGCGGCGATATGACGCCAGCGAAGGGACCTGAACAATTTGATCGCGCCGTGACCCCCTTACGCCACCAAATTCGCCGCCAAGTTGATGCCGTCGAGCGGGACGCGGTTTTCGACGCGCTCGATCGGGCAAAAGGCAACAAGGCCGGAGCTATGGCGGAATCTAGGTGATGACGGTGTGAAGCAGGCGGCGTAACGGGGTTGGTGTCGAGCCGACCCGAACCTCCCGAAGGAGCGTTACGCCATGAACGAGAGTAAGGTTGTTTCCCTCCGT
>Ga0233425_10005307_pt1 | contig 20478 bp, 13 predicted proteins | sample Watercolumn_Towu_2_FD_181712 | JGI IMG/M metagenome (GOLD analysis project Ga0233425, IMG submission 181712) | Freshwater microbial communities from Lake Towuti, South Sulawesi, Indonesia - Watercolumn_Towuti2014_140_MG | ecosystem: Environmental > Aquatic > Freshwater > Lake | place... | reverse complement strand
GGCCGGGAACCTGAGAACGACGGCTTGGACGACCCCGACGGCCGGGAACCAGAGAACGACGGCCTGGACGACCCCGACGGCCGGGAACCTGAGAACGACGGCTTGGACGACCCCGACGGCCGCGACCCGCTGTACGACGGCTTGGCGCCCCTGCCCGAATCCACGCGGCCGGCCGGAGCACTGCCGGAGGAAGGCTTCCTCAGCCCCTTGCCCGTCTTGCGGGTTTCGTCCCACGCGGGCCTCATGCCCTCGGAAGAGGCCGGAGCCCTCGAGCCGGCCGCCGGGTCGCGACCCTTGCTTCCGGACCCTCGTTTGCTCTTGGCCCCACGCATGCCGGTCCCGGCCGCAGCCGTGGCCTGGTCGTCCCCCCGGGCCGCGTCGCCGTCACGACCGCGCCCGCCCCGCTTCTTCTCCGACGCGGATCGGGCGCTGGCCGCGGGCTTCTCCCTGGGAGCGGACACCGGGCTCCACTGGGCCTTGTTCGCCATCTTGGAAGCCCGCTTCATCTCCATGCCCCCCTTCTGAGCGCTCTTGAACTTCGGGAACCCGTGCTGACCCTTGTGCGGCGTGGGCTGCCCCTTGCCCTTGCCCTTGCCCCACTTCTTGTGAGGCGGCATCTTCTTCATGGGCGGGTGCGCCTTGTAGTGCTTCGCCATCACCTGGTGCCTGTGATGCCCTGCCCAGTGGTTCGGGTAGTGCGTGTTCAGGTAGACCACATGGTGCGGGACGTACGAGGACGGCCACGGGCCGTACCAAACATACGTATAGGAATCCCAGTAGTAGTAGTCCAACCATAAGATCGAAGGGGCGTACATGTGCACGTGCGGTCCATCGATGTAGCACACGTGGTCATACACGTAGAAGTCCGCGGGGTGCGAGCCGTAGTACCAGTACCATTCGCCCGCGTACCCGTCGTAGAAGGTCGGGTCGCCGATGAAGATGAAGTAGCCGTCCTGGACCGCATAGAACTCCATCTCATCCGGGCCAGGTGCAAAGGGCTCCGCGTGGAACCCTTCGTCCGTGCACCAACCTCCGCCCCATTCCTCCGGGACAGGGTGAGCACCGTAGTAGTAGTACATTGGTTCAACCACGGTGTACGCGCTGGCGGCCAGCGGGGACAGCAGGCCGGCGGCCACCACTGCCAGCCCTGCTGCAAGCTTGGAACCCTTCAATATGACTCTGTTAGTTGCCATGGCTGCCTCCCTTGGCAGACGAACAATGGCTCCATCAGACGTCTGCCCGCACACTCAATTCACTCCGGACTTGACAAGACCGCGGGGAATCGCGCGATCAAGAACTTGCCAACTCGCAACTCGTGCATTATGTTGGCAGGGTCACAAGCGTTGAAGCGCTTTGAAACGGGTTGGACGGCAATCAACAAACTGAGGGAGGAAGCACATGAAGAAGGTTCTGTTGGCAGTGGCATTGTTTGTGCTGGCGGTGGGGCTCTCGACGTCCGCGTTCGCGCAGAAGAAGAAGGGCGACACGAACTTCGGCAAGACCGGGACCATCCTGGTGGGCGGCAAGGTGGGGTTCGACTCCAAGACCCAGGAGTATGATGGGACCGAGACCGGTACCTCGAAGAGCATCGACTTCGAGCCCATGGTGGGCTACTTCGTGATCGACGGCCTGGCCATCAGCGTGGTCCCGATGTACACCAGCGAGTCGCAGAAGCCCGAGGGCGGCAAAGAGACCACGACCAGCGGCTTCGGGATCGGCGTGGATGCCCGCTACTTCTACAAAGCCATGGGCACCCTGTTCGTTGACGGCGGCGCGTCGTTCGGGTACATGTCCGGCTCCACCGAGACCGACGGCTCTTCCGTGGACGTGTCCGGCACCGACATCAAGTTGTCCGTGGGCGGGCTCCTCTCCTTCGGCAAGCGCTGGGGCGGCTTCGGCGCCCTCAACATCGGCTACGAGATGCAGACGATGAAGGCGGACGTGTCCGGAGCCAAGGACCAGACGGACAACGGGATCTTCGCAGAGACCATGTTCGGCGTGTTCTTCTAGGCCAACCCGGGAACGCCCCGCAGGTTCTCCCCTCCCCCCTCCAATGCCCTTCTGGAAATCACTGCTGCTGGTCGCAATCGTGACGGCAGCCTACTTCTTCGCGCGGCCCTACTTCCCCTACATTGCGCTGGCGGCCGGAGTCGCGTGGTTGGCACAGTACTTCAGGCCCAAGCCGATCAAGGAGTCGTCGGACCTGTTCGTTGCGGGCCGCCTGGCCGATCTGCTGGGCCTCCCGCGGCACCCGTTCCAGAAGGCCTGGAAGTTCCGTCGTGACAACGTCACGCTGCACCTCGCGGTGTCCGGCGAGCCGACCCCGGACGGCGAGGTCGTCCTCATCGACGTCGCCTCGCCGCTATTCGTGGACACGCCGTTCTGCTTCGTGATCCGCTCGCGGTCCGCCAGGATCAAGGAAGCAGGGCTGGTGGAGAACAGCCGGATCCCGGGCGTCCAGTTCGAGTACCAGCTCTCCCGCCTCCCGTCCCCGGACGGGCTCGAGGGCGCGTCGAACATGCCCGATCTGTTCCGCGAGGTGTCCGCAGGCGACGCGGCATTCAGCCCCCTGGCCCTGTTCGGCGCCCCGGGACTGGACGTGGAAAAGGTCTTCTTCAACGGCCGCGTCCTACACACCCTGTTCGTCCTCGGCCCGTCCGCAGACCGGTACCGCTGCCAGCAGCTCCTGCACGTCCACACCGGTTTTCATTTGACACTGAAGGACATTCTGGCCAATGTGAGCTTCAAGGTTCCTGTCTGACCTCGGAGCACGCCATGCCAGAGATGATCCATGTCACCGCGCAGGACATGCTGGTCCAGTCGTTCCGCCTCGGCCGCAAGATCTACGAGAGCGGGTTTCGGCCCAAGCACGCCATCTCCATCTGGCGCGGCGGAACACCCGTCGGGCTGGGGGTCGACGCGTTCTTCCGCCAGCGGGGCCACTTCATCAACCACACCACCATCGCCACGGAATCGTACGCGGGCATCGGCGTGCAGGAGCACGTGACGGTCAAAGGGCTGGAGCACGTGGTGCGGTCCGCTTGCAGGGAGGACGCGCTCCTCATCATCGACGACGTGTACGAGTCCGGCAACACGATCAACGCGATCCTCGACATCCTCCGAGAGCGGACGCGGGCCAATTTCCCCGAGCGCATCCTGGTCGGAACCCTGCATCGCAAACCGGAGAAGGTCCGCTATTCCGACGTCGAGGTCTGCAGCCTCTGCGAGATGCCCGCAGACTGCTGGATCGACTACCCGCATGAGCTCGCCGACCTCGTCACCGACGACCCCGACGACCCCCTCATCCGCCAGAAGGACGAGAGGGTCTGGCAGACCATCCGCCAGCACCGCTTCGAGCCCGTGACCGAGCACGTCTCGGGGCCCTACAAGTACATCCAGCCGGACGAGCTGCTGCTGGACGCACTCCGCCTGGGCATCAACGTGTTTGCCGACACCGAGTTCCAGCCGGACTTCATCGTGGCCCTCTGGCCCGGCGGCGTCTCCGTGGGCCTCCCCCTCCACGAGGCATACAAGTACAAGATGCTGAAGACCGGACAGCAGCGCCGGAGGCCGGACCACATCAGCCTGACCACCGCTGCCACGCACCTGAGCTACAGGACCACCGTCCTGGGGCTCGACTACCTCGCGCAGCGGGTCAACAGGGACCACAACATCCTGCTCATCGATTCCACGTTCAAGGGCGGCAGGCTGGTCAACGACATCGTGATCCGACTCAAGGAGGTGCTGCGACGCAACCTCAAGGAAGAGAGAGTGCGCGTCGCGGCCGTCTACTACAACCCGGACGACCAGTCCACCTGGACCACCAAGCCGGTCTTCCTTTCTCCCCATTACTATGTAAGGAAGGTCGACGCGTCCGTGGTCTACCCCCACGCCGTGCACCGGCTCAGGGACCCGGTCAACGAGCTGGCGACGCTCAATCCGGACCTTCATCGGGTGCTGTTTGGAGCGTGACCGCGTCTTTTTTCTGTTGCAAACCGAAAAACCCGCATTAGATTACGTCCGCTTTCTGAAATCTGACAACGAGTCGCGAAAACGATAGGAGGGAGACATGAAGGTAAGACCGTTGCATGACAGGGTGTTGGTCAAGAGGGTCGAGGGCGAGGAGAAGACCGCTGCCGGCATCATCATCCCGGACACGGCCAAGGAGAAGCAGAGCCAGGGCCTGGTGATCGCGGTGGGCGAGGGCAAGCGGGACGAGGGCGGCAAGCGCATCCCGCTGGACGTCAAGGTCAACGACCGCGTGCTGTTCGGCAAGTACTCCGGCACCGAGGTGAAGGTCGGTGTGGAAGAGCTGCTGATCCTCCGGGAAGACGACATCCAGGCCATCATTACCCAGGACTGAGAAAACGAAAGGAGGTTTTATCATGGGCGCGAAGATGTTGCTGTTTGACGAGGCCGCAAGGAAGCACCTTCTCGAGGGCGTCAACACGCTGGCAGCAGCGGTGCGGGCGACGCTGGGCCCCCGGGGCCGCAACGTGGTGCTGGAGAAGTCGTTCGGGGCTCCCACCGTGACCAAGGACGGCGTGACCGTCGCCAAGGAAGTGGAGCTGGAGAACAAGTTCGAGAACATGGGCGCTGCCATGGTGCGCGAAGTGGCAAGCAAGACGTCGGACGTGGCCGGTGACGGCACCACGACCGCTACCGTCCTTGCCAATGCCATCTTCGCCGAGGGCGTCAAGATGGTCTCCGCGGGCCACGACCCCATGGGGATCAAGCGCGGGGTCGACCTGGCCGTCAACGAGGTCGTCGAGGCGCTCAAGAAGGCCAGCAAGGAGATCAAGGACTTCAAGGAGATCGAGCAGGTCGGCACGATCTCTGCCAACAACGACAACACCATCGGCAAGATCATTGCCGAGGCGATGGACAAGGTGGGCAAGGAAGGCGTCATCACGGTCGAGGAAGCCAAGGCCATGGAGACCACGCTGGAAGTGGTCGAGGGCATGCAGTTCGACCGCGGCTACCTGTCCCCCTACTTCATCACCAACCCGGACCGCATGGAAGCCGCGCTGGAGAACGCCTACCTCCTCCTGTACGAGAAGAAGGTCTCCAGCATGAAGGACCTCCTGCCCGTGCTCGAGCAGGTGGCGCGGGCGGACAAGCCCCTGCTCATCATCGCAGAGGACGTGGAAGGGGAAGCGCTGGCGACCCTGGTCGTGAACAAGCTGCGCGGCACCCTCAAGGTGTGCGCGGTCAAGGCTCCGGGCTTCGGCGACCGCCGCAAGGCCATGCTGGAAGACATCGCGATCCTGACCGGCGGCAAGGTCATCACCGAGGACCTCGGGCTCAAGCTCGAGAACGTCTCCCTGAACGACCTCGGCAAGGCCAAGCGCGTGACCGTGGACAAGGAAAACACCACCGTGGTGGACGGGTCCGGCTCGGCCGAGGACATCAAGGGCCGCATCGCCCAGATCCGTGCGCAGATCGAAGAGACCACCAGCGACTACGACCGTGAGAAGCTCCAGGAGCGCCTGGCCAAGCTGCACGGCGGCGTGGCGGTCATCAACGTGGGCGCAGCCACCGAGACCGAGATGAAGGAGAAGAAGGCCCGCGTCGAGGACGCGCTCAACGCGACCCGCGCCGCGGTCGAGGAAGGCATCGTGGCTGGCGGCGGCGTGGCCCTCGTGCGCTGCATCGGCGCAGTGGAGAAGCTCGAGAAGAAGCTGGCCGCTGCAGAGCTCATCGGCGCGCAGATCGTCAAGCGCGCGGTCGAAGAGCCGCTCCGCTGGATCGCCAACAACGCCGGTTGGGAAGGCTCCATCGTGGTCCAGAAGGTCAAGGAAGGCAAGGACGGCTTCGGCTTCAACGCCTTCTCCGAGGAGTACGAGGACCTGGTCAAGGCCGGCATCATCGACCCGACCAAGGTCACCCGCTGCGCGCTCCAGAACGCGGCTTCCGTCGCTTCCCTCATGATCACCACCCAGTGCGTGATCGTGGAGAAGCCCAAGGAGGAGAAGCCGATGCCGGGCGGCATGGGCGGCGGCGGCATGGGCGGCATGGGCGGCATGGGCGGCATGGACTACTAGTCCTCGTCCCCGCATCGCACGAAGAGGGGGAGGGGCCCACATGCTCCTCCCCCTTTTCCTTTTAATGCGCTAAGCTGACGTGCGGACGACCGGGCAGCGGGGAGGTACCACATGGCCCACATCGATCATATCGGCATCGCGGTCAACGATCTGGACGCGGCCACCGCGTTCTTCCGGGACACCCTGAAGCTCCCGCACAAGGAGACCAAGGAGCTACCCGAGCGCGGGCTCAAGATCGCCTTCTTCCAGGTGGGCGAGACCCTGGTGGAGCTGTTGAGCCCCCTCAACGAGAGCTCCCAGGTCAGCAAGTTCCTGGCCACCCGCGGAGAGGGGATCCACCACATGGCGATCTCCACGCCGGACATCCAGGCCAGCATCCAGGGCATCACCGCGGCGGGTGTGCGCATGGCCACTCCGGAGGTCACCCTCGGGGCCGAGGGGCGCCCCATCGCGTTCCTCCACCCGAAGGGCACGTTCGGAGTGCTGCTGGAGCTGATCCAGAAGTAGGTTGCTCCGCAAAGCGGGGGATCCTGGGGCGGTGCCCCAGGGTCAGGACCTGGCGCCCCAGGAGGGGCGCAGAGGAAACGGGGACGGGAGCGCGGAGTCAGTCGCTTGTCCGCCACATTACCCCAAGCAGAGGAGACGGGGACGGGAGCGCGGAGTCAGTCGCTTGTCCGCCACATTACCCCAAGCGCAAGCGCGGGGCTGCGTGTAGCAGCTCCGATCATTCCTTCGTGCAGAAGCCCGCAGACTGCTTCGCGTAGTAGTTGGTGCACTTGGGGAACCCGCCCTCCGGGTCGCACAGCGGCTCCTTGCCCTTGGCCGTGTTGCAGAACTTGTGGCAGGTCCAGGTCTGCGAGTACGAGGTGCAGGTGAGGCCCTTTGCGCAGTCGTTTGCCTGGCCGCTGCAGCTTTCGCCCTCCTGCTTGGTCCCCGCGGCGATGCAGATGGGCTCGCCCGCGCCGGAATCGAAGTAGCACGCCTCGGTCTCGAGGGTGCATTTCTGCTCCAGCAGGTTGCACTTCTCCGCGGAGGCCCCGCCGGTGGAGCAGACCTGGTAGGGAGAGGACTGCAGCTCGATGCACTGCTTCCCCTCCCCGCAGTCTTCGTGCTCCTTGCAGATCTGGTAGCAGAGAGGCTCGCCCTCGCCCAGGGACACGCAGATCCCTTCCGAGCAGGAATCCACGCCGCCGCAGGGCTCACCGTACTTCTGGGTCCCGGCCACCTCGCACAGCGGCCCCGCTGTGTTGCCGCTCTCGTCCTGGCCGTACGTGCAGTACTGGCCCGGCGGGCACATGGTGTTCGTAATGGGGTCGCACGGCGCGCAGGTCCCCTGCGGAGAGCAGAACAGGTTCTCTCCCGCGCACCCGCCGCAGCTTCCGCCGCAGCCGTCGTCGCCGCAGTCCTTGCCGTCGCAGTTCGGCACGCAGGGGGGCTGGCAGGTCAGATCCGCGGGGCTGCAGAACAGCGTTCCCGCACACGAGCCACAGCTGCCACCGCACTCGTTGGGACCGCACTCGCGGTTCTCGCACACCGGGGTGCACGGGTCCGGAGCGGGCACGCACGCCAGGTCCGGGAACGAGCAGACCGTGTCGCCCGCGCACGCGCCGCACTCGCCGCCGCACCCGTCAGGGCCGCACTGTGCGTCGCCACACACCGGGTCGCACACCACCTCGAGGCACATGCCGGACAGGCACTCGAGGCCTTCCGGGCACCCGCCGCAGCTTCCGCCGCAGCCGTCTTCGCCGCACTCCCGCTCGTCGCAGAGGAACGCGGACGAGCAGTCGATGACGCACTTCATGCCCGCATCCTTGTCCTCCTCACAGGACTCGGACCGCTTGCACACCTTCTGCTCGGTCCACTTGAGGGCCGCGTCCTTCCCGGACTTCACGCAGACCAGCACCGCGTCCTTGTCCCCCGAAGTGCCACAGCTCGTCTGGTTCTCGGTGTCGCACGCCTTGCCGCTCACGGCCTCCTGCTGCGAGCTGCCGGAGTTGCCCCCGCAGGAAGAAACCACGGCTAGCGCCGCAACACACAACACGATCGCCCGGATCCGATTCATTGCGTCCCCCTGAGCCACAGACCGAATGGAGACTGATTCTAGCTCATACTCCGTCAGCAGGCAAACGCGAGCGGAGAGCGCTTGGGATTTGCTGCGGTCCGGTGGGGCCGCGGTCGCCCCGGACCCTGCGCAGGCTTCCACGCGATCCGGGGCTCACACGCCCACTGCCGCTCCGGGCTGCACGAAGAGCAGCGTGGCCCGGACCCGCTCCGGTGCGAGACCCGTGATGTGGCAGAGCACTCTTCGGTAGATCGCCATCTGCGGGCGATATCGGTCCGCGGCATCCCGGACCTCCTCGGGCGACGCAACCGAGTCGGTCTTGAAGTCCAGCAGGTGCGCGGAACGCACCGCTCCGGCAGCGTCCATCTCCAGCGTCACGCGGTCGAAGCAACCCGAGACCCACTCGTCCCCGAGGACCACCTCGAACCGGCGCTCACGCCAGAGGTCGAAGCGGCCCGACGGCCGAGCCAGGGCGTCCCGCACCACAGGAAGCCGGCAGGCATCGAGGAACACGGAGCGCGCCTGAGACGTGGCGGGCTCCTCCCCTTCCGCGATGGGACAGACACCGGCCACGATGGCATCCGGGTCCGCGGCATCCATCCATTCCACGGCCTCGAACAGCAAGTGGACGATGGTGCCACGCTCTGCAGCCGCGCGGGAGCGCTTGCGGAACAGCGCGGACGCTGCCACGAAGGTGGCCTCGCTGCCGGACGGAGTCGTCGGACGCAGCCGCTGGCGCGCGGGCAGGAGAGGACCGGCAGCACCTGAGCGGGACGGAGACTGGCCGGCAGCGCCCGAGACCGCGCTCGGCAAGTCGGCAGCGGCACCCGGAGGCGCGGACGGCTCCGCAGCAGGACCTGGGGCAGCGCCTGGCAGCTCGGCAGCGGCACCCGGAGGCGCGGACGGCTCCGCAGCAGGACCTGGGGCAGCGCTCGGCAAGTCGGCGGCGGCACCCGGAGGCGCGGACGGCTCCGCGGCAGCGCTCGTGGCCGCTGGGGGCCGGGCCGCGGCGCGACCGTCCAGCCAGCCCGGGTCGCCGACGGTTCCCAGCAGCCGCGCCCCTCCCCACGCCGGGTCTGCCTCGGGTGCGCTGCTGCCCCGGAGCACGGCACTGCCGTGGCGGCCAGACAGGGAGGAGCGGACGAGGCCGGCAAGCGAGACGGTGTCGGTTGTCTTCGGGGGTGGGCTCACCACGACGTACAACCCCTGGCGCGGCCGTGTCATGGCCACGTAGAGCAGGCACAGGTGCTCGTACGCTGCATCGTGGTCCACCCGTTTCACGAGCGCTGCCAGGGTCTCGTCGGCCGCTGCGAACGAGCGAACCGGCATGGAAAGCACCCACTGCGGCGTCCGATCGATGGTGTCGTCCCTGCGGCAGATCTCCAGGCCCAGGCCGCCGGAAGAGCCGAGAGTGGTGCCGTCCAGGTCGGGCAGGAAGACGACGTCGTACTCGAGCCCCTTGGCGCGGTGCATGGTCATCACCTCGACCCCCCGGGCGCTGGGAAGCTCGGGCACCTCCAGGCTGCGCACGAACTCCACGAAGTCCGCGGGAGCGGTCCCGCCGGCCGCGTCGAACTCCAGGGCCGCGGCCAGCAGGTCCTCGCTGCGGCGGGCAGCGAACGGGTCGAGGGCCGCGGCAGAGGCCAGGCGCCCGGTCCACTTGGCCACGACGTGGCGGAAGCCATGGTCCGCGATGTCCGCGAGCACCTCGCACACGAGCCCGCCGCACGCTGCCGGGTCGGCCGGCACCCACGCGGACAGCGGCGTCATCCTCAGCACGCCGTGGGCCAGCGTGTCGCCCGGGTGGGCCGCGAAGTGCACGAGCGCCAGCAGGGCTTCGGTGTAGAGGTTGTCAGCGACCCGGAAGCTGCCGTTCCAGCACGCGGGAACGCCCTCTTTGCGGAGCAGGTCGACCATGCTCTTGCCGTGCTCGTTGGCGCGGACCAGGACCGCGGAGGTCAGGCCCCTGCCCGCGGGGTCGAGCTGCTTGACGATCTGTGCGGTGCAGGCCAGCCGATCGGCCAGCGCGTCCTTCCTGCCTTCTCCGGCCGGCTGGGCTTCCAGCAGCACCGCGGCCCCGGGCAGGGCCTTCTGCTCCGTGTCGTGGGGAGCGAAGTGGCGCCCGAAGCGGGAAGCGACCTCCGGGGCAATCCCGCTTGCGCCGAGCGCGCCGAACACGAGGTTGACCGCGTCCATGATCGGCTGGGCCGAGCGCCACGACCTGGTGAGAGCCGTCTGCGCGATCCGCTCCTCGTGCCGGTTGTAGTGCTCGAGGATCCGGACGAAGAGGCCCGAGTCGCCGCCCCTCCAGCCGTGGATGGCCTGCTTGACGTCGCCCACGTAGAACAGGCTGCGGGCCCCGGAGCGGTCCTGCAGGACCTCGTCCACGAGGTTTGCGATGGCTTGCCACTGGAGCGTGCTGGTGTCCTGGAACTCGTCCAGCAGCCAGTGGTCGAGGCTCGTGTCCAGCCGGTAGTCCACGTACAGGCGGCCTGCCTGGGCCGCAGCCTCGGCCTCGACTCCGGGCTCGCGGGTCGGCCCGCGGGACAACAGCAGCTGCACGTCTGCAAAAGAGAGCCGGCCGGCCCGCCGGACATGGGCGTCGTACTGCTGCTCGTACCTCGAGAGCAGCGCGTAGAGCCCCCGGGTGCGCTCCCGGTGCGCCTCGATAGTGCTTCCCACCACGTGGTCCACCACGGCCAGCAGCGCCGCGCATGCGGCCGGTCCGAGCGCGACCTTCTTGCGCGAGAGCGTCACGACCGCGCCGGCCCGGGCCAGATCCGGCCGCACGTCGAGCAGCTTGTCCAGCACCTCCTTTGCCCTGCGGGGAATCGGAATGCCCGGCGTCAGTGCGGGGACCGCGGACAGAAGCCGCTCCAGCACCTCGAGCTGGTCCTCGGACAGGCCCACGGCACCCAGCGCGGAGCGGGCGGATTCCACGAGGGCCCGGGGATCGGGATGGATGCGGGAAGCCCAGGGAGATGGCTCCTGCCAGATGCTCTCCGCACCGCCCCACATCCGCTCGTCAGGGGCCAGCAGGAGCACGTGGTGGAACGCCTCCACGAACTCGGCCAGCTTCGGAGAGAGCGTCTTCTCCTCCGCACCGAACGTGGCAAGCCGGAACGCCCGGACCAGCGCAGCCTGCCCGTCGGGCTGCTGCGGGTCGTCCCGCAGCACCCTGCGCAGCATCCGCCGCGTGACGTCGGCTCCGGAGAAGCCGTCCAGGATGTCGAAGTCGCCCGCGAGGCCGAACTCGAAGGGAAACGCGCGCACGATGGCAACCAGGAAGCTGTCCAGGGTGCCGATGCGCAGCGCATGGAGCCGGTCCAGGATCCGGCGCAGCAGCGCGAGCGCTCCCGGGCAGGTCCCTGCGCCCGGCACCTGCGCTGCCTTCCCCACGTCGACGCTTGCTTCCGCGAGACGGCGCAACAGCTTGTCGAGAATCTCGCGGGCTGCGGCCCGTGAGAAGGTGAGGGCCACGATCCGGTCCGGCGGGACTCCCTGGGAGACCAGGCGCAGGTACCGGTTCACGAGCTGGAAGGTCTTGCCCGAGCCCGCGGACGCGGCGATCACCTGGTTGCCAAATCCGGGGGCCTGCGTCACCGCGTCTCCTCCGTCGCATGGATGCCCAGCGCGGCGGCCGACGCCGCGACGTCGACGCACTCCTCCACGGGTCCGAAGAAGAGGTGCTCGAACTCCGGGAACGGCTCGCGTGCACGCGGGGGCCAGAAGCGCCTGCGGCCGACATCCGCAAGGATGCCGCGCACGCACCGTGCCGCGGCTTCCAGGGTCGCGTCGTCGAGATCGGTCCACACGGCAAGCCCGGCTTCCGCCGCGGCCTTCGGCAGGTTGAAGTACGCGCACTCGACGCGCTCCGGGAACCTGTCCGCGACCAGCAGCCGGTACAACGGCAGCTGCAGGTCCCGGAATCGGACCTGTCGTCCGTTGCGCTCCCACAGGGCGTAGTCGGGCGTCCCGGGTCTCACGGGTGCGGCATGCCGTTCCTCCGGCAGGGCCGCGGTATCGGACGTCTTGTAGTCCACCAGGCGGATCCTGCCCGAGGGGTGCCGGTCGATGCGGTCGATCTTTCCGGACACTACGATCGGACTCCCGAACGTCTCCGGGACCGAGACCACCTTCTGCTCTGCAGCGACGGTGCGCCAGCCTTCCCGTCTCAGCTCGGCCTCGATGCGGGCCGCGGCCCTGAGTCGGGCGCACACCGAGTCCTGCTGCACGAGGAGCGCGGCCGGAAGATGCCTGCCGAAGCGCTCCCGGAACCACGCCCTGGCTCTCTGCTCGAGAGAGTCCCCCAGTGCGACCGCGTCGCGCTCGTCCCGGGTGCCGGGCAGGGAGAGCGCCTCCAATGCCTCGTGGCAAACGCTCCCGAAGTCCATGGCATCCAGCTCGACCTTGCGATCGTCCACGGATTCGAGTCGCAGCACGTGCTTCAGGTAGAACTGGAACGGGCACTCGACATAGTCGGCAAGCGCAGTGACGCCGAGCCGCTGCGGAATCCGGGCGGCAGGAACCACGAGGCGGAAGACGCGGGTCCGCTCCGCGGGCCTGGACACGGTCTCCGGCTCTCCGAAGAGCGCGCTCGTGCGCCCGGGCAGCAGCGCGTCCGGGCAGCGGAACAGCAGTCGGGAGGGCTTCAGCGGGTCGCCGCTTCCGGATGTCTTGCCCACGACGAGGTGGACGCTTCCGCGGCCCGTGCGCCAGGCGAGCATGCCGGTCAGGAGGAATGCGTCGCGTGCCAGCCGGGTGTCGTTGTCCCGCAGCCCCAGCAGGGTCCGTGCAGAGTCCGGGAGGAAGAGGTCCGAGACGAGGGTCTCCGGCACCTTGCCGTCGTTCATGCCGGTGACGATGAGGCAGGAAGCGTCCTCGTAGGGAAGCTCGAGCCAGCCGGCCAGGTCCACGCCCTCGGCCGGCTGCTCGGGATACACGCGCAGCGAATCGAGGGAGAGAAACAGGAGCTGGAGCCGCTCCCCGGGTTCGAGGCCACAGGCATCCAGCACCGGAGAGTCGAGGCGGTCCAGGGCGTCGGCCAGCGTCCTGCCTGCTTGCGCGAGAAGCGAATCGTCGGGGCTCCGGGAATCCAGCATGCGGCCGTCGAGCAGGTCGGCCATCAGGTCGCGCAGGGCATCCGACAGCCGTTCCCGCTTGAAGGCTTCGAGCAGACGGTCCAGGAGGCCGAGGGCGCAAGCGAGCCGTTCCCGCCCCGGGGCCGCCGCGAGCACGCGCAGGCGTGCTGCATCCTCCGGCAGGTGCTCGTTCTGGACGGAGTCGAGCTGCCGCAGGAAGGCCGGCACTTCGAAGTCCGCCTGCTTCTGCCGCAAGTAATTGTGGAAATATGAATTTCTGGATATCTGTGCGAAATTCTTGAAATCCGAGTCAACAAAGAAAGATGCCAACAGGTCGAGAGCGCGGCAGAGCGCGTGGCCTCTCAGCGCGACGCCGGCGGGGTTGTGCACCGCAACCGACGGGGAGTCTTCCAGGTGCGGGAGCACGTCGGGATCCGGCACGCCGATGGCGAGGTCGGGAAGCGGGAAGCGCTCGTCCGTGACGATGCGCAGTGCGATGCCGGCCTGGTCCGAGGGCCTTCCCGCGAGCCGGATGTTGCGGCTCTCGATGTCGACCCTGCGGTCCTTCCAGGCCGAGGTGAGGGGGCGGCCCCAGGCGTCGAACAGGTCGGCCAGGTCTGCCGGCGCGTGGACGCAGACGGTCACCGGCATGCGGCGGGATGCGGATTCGAGCGCGGCAAGGCTCAGGGGGATGGGGTCGGGCACGGCCATGACCACGATGAAGCGGGCCGTGTCGGGAAGCGTCGGGCTTCCGGCGGCCTCGACCCGAGCCTGCGTGCGGTCGGCAAGGCCGAGGGCGTCCAACCGCTCCAGGTAGAGCGCCTCGAGGCGGGTCAGGGCTTCCCAGCGCTCCGGCGAGTCGAGCGATGCCAGGCGGTCCGCAACGTCGCGGACCATGAGCCCGTTCTCGCCCAGTGCGTCGCGCAGGTCCGCCAGCCTCTGGGCCGCGGCCAGCAGGTGGCCGGCGGTCCGGGCGCCGGCAGCGGGTCCGAGCACCTCGGGGAAGTCGCGGGCAGCGCCGTCTGCCAGCAACCGGGCCCAGATCGCGACGGTCTCGACGCGGGACGGGACGGCCCGTGCTCCTTCGGCCCCTGCCAGCAGGCGGTCCGGGGTCCAGACCGCGGGCGGGAAGACTGCGGACCGCCTCGCGGCAGCGGCCAGGGCAAGGCTCTTCCTGAGGCGCCGGCCCGAGTGCAGCGTGGGGACGACGACCAGAACCGAAGACAGGTCCAGGGGTCCGCCACCCCACCCCTGCGACAGGTGCCTGGCGGCCAGTGCGGGGACGCTGTCGTCCCAACCGAGGAAGACCCGGGACAGCATGGCGGACCTAACCGGCCGGCAGGGGGGTGAGCTCCTGCGCGCCGAAGATCCGGAGGTAGTGGGCGCTCACGGAGCTGCATCCCGCCAGGTAGCGCGGGCAGCGGCCGCACGGCTCGGGCGCGGCCTCGGGTGCGTCGGGGTACTTCTGGGACGCATGCCCCGCGAGCCCGACGAGCCAGTCCGGAAGCACGCACAGGGGCATGTAGTGGACCGAGAGCAGCCGCGGCTCCACCGTAGACCGGAACCGGTCCAGGAGCTGGGCCACGTCGGTGAGCCGGGCGTAGCAGGCCCGGGCCTGCTCGTCGGGGACGAACGGCTCGGTGACGTAGAAGTACAGGCGCACCCGCGAGCCGAAGCGCTCCGCCTGCTCCAGGATGGCGGGCACGAGGTGCGCGTTCTGCCGGACGACGACGCAGTTGAACTCCAGGGCGATGCCGGCGCGCTCGAGGCTCCGGACGATGGCGGACAGGTTGGCAAACGCTCCCGTTCGGCCCGCCACGCTGTCGTGTGATGCGGGGTCCGGGCCCAGCAGGGTCAGTGTCACGCTGTCGAGGCCCGCTGCCTTGAGAGACGCTGCCAGCGCCGCGTCGGAGAGCCGGGTTCCCGGGCTGACCGCGGTGATGCGCGTGACGCGGGCAAACGAGCGCACCAGCGCCACCAGTGGCTCGATGTGCGGGAAGTTGAAGACATCCATGCCGACCAGGTTCACGTCGACCCGTCCGGCTTCCGCAAGGGCAGGCTCGAGCCGAGCCAGCAGGTCCTTGAGCTGGTCCAGGACCGCGGAGGGGGCGGGCAGGTCGATGCCGAGCGCGTCGGCAGGCGCGCAGAACACGCACCGGTTGTCGCAGCGGGATGGAATGTCGAGGGAGAGGACCACCGGGTCGCCGGGATTGAGCGGCGCGGCGTCCGGGACATTCACCGGGGGCTTCCCCAGCTCGAAGTAGAGGAACCGGGCGCTGACCGAGCCCTTGGACGCTTCCTCCCTCTTCTCCAGCGGCTTGGGCAGTCCGAGCATGTGGCACGCCACCACGCCAAGGAAGAAGCGCTGGATGCGGAGGGCGTCCCGGGGCGAGAGACGGTCCGGCTCCTCGATCTGCCCTGACCAGTCGAAGAGCTTCCACTCGAAGTGTTCGCGGCTTGCCACGCGCAGGACCGCAGGCAAGCCGGACTCCCGGAGGGACAACCGGTACGTCGCCACGTCGCCGCTGTCGGCAAGGGAGATGGGCTCCAGGCCCGGGATCCCCGCGGGCCCCGGCTGGCCTGCGGGGTCGGCCGGCGGAAGGCTGGCTGCGGTCTCGGCTTCCCGGGACAGGATGTCCGCGGAGAGGCGCTCGACCAGGGGGGCGACCTCCCGGTCCCGGGCCGTGCGCGGGAACAGGCGGTACTCCACGCTCAGGGTGCGGCCGGTGCGGAACGCCTTGCGTCCCTCGACCCTGGCAGATGCCAGGACCGCCACCTCCACCTCGCCCTGCCTGGCGAAGTAGACCGCGGTCCCGGGCACGAGCGCTACCCCGAGGAAGCCTGCGGTGCTCTTGCCCGCGACGACCGGCTGCTGGACCAGGTCTGCCACCTGCCACCTCCGTGCAACAGTGGAACTGAACCCACTGTTGAAGTCAATGGTTTTGTCTTGACTTCCCAAGGACGAGTTGGTGTACTGCCGCCGGCGCCTCCGCAGGAGGAGGCTGCCGTTGGCGCAGGGGAGGTTTCAATGCCCACGACCCACCTTGACCGGATGAGACAGGCGCACCGGGTTCTGGCCGAGAGGAGCTTCCGGATTGCCCCGTTGAGCCGGGGGTATGCGGACCGCTGGCTTCGCGTGGACCTGTCCGCGCTGAGCATCGAAGAGCGGCCCGTGACGCAGGAGATGAAGGACCTCTGGGTGGGCGGAAAGGGGTTTGATCTCGCGCTCACGTTTGCGGAGGTCACGGGCGCCACGAAGTGGGACAGCCCGGAGAATCCCATCTGTTTCTCGTCCGGGCCGCTGGGCGGGACCGCGTCGTTCCCCGGGTCGGGCAAGACGCTGGTGACGGCCATCTCCCCGACGACGCATTCGATGATGGACTGCAACGTTGGCGGCTACTTCGGTCCCTACCTCAAGTTCTGCGGGTACGATGCGCTGATGCTCACGGGCAAGGCCCCGGAGGAATCCATTGTGGTCATCGACGCGGTGGCGGGGCGCATCGCCATCGAGGCCGCTCCGCTGGAGAGCATCGACTCCCACGTCCTGGCGGAGGAGCTGACCGAGATGTACGCGGACGACTGGCTGGACCGCAGGTCCATCGCGGTGGTGTCCGCGGGCCGCGGCGCGGACCACGCACGGCTGGGAATGCTGAACTTCTCCTTCTACGACTGGCGGCGCAACGTGAGCCGGCTCAAGCAAGCCGGCCGAGGGGGCGTGGGAACGGTGTTCCGTGACAAGCGCCTCAAGGCCCTGGTGCTCAAGAACCGGGACATCACTCCTGCATGGAGGGTGGCCGAGAGCAAGGCTAACCGGCACTACACCGGCGGGCTCGCCAGCGATTGCGGCAGGGTGGACAGGGCCGCGCTGGAGAAGACCGTGGAGCGCTGGTCAGCGTCCGGCGCCAACGCGCTCCGGATGCTCGAAGAGGTGCAGGCGCGGGATGGATACGTGTCGCGGACCGCGGTGGACGAGATCAGCCGCAGGACCGCTGTCCCACGGGCACGGCTCTACCACATGGCCACGTTCTACCACGGCTTGAGGCTGGCTCCGGGGCAGGCGGGAGAGGCGGCCGGCGTGCCGCCGACTGTGGAGGCCTGCCGGTTCGTTGCTCTGCAGCTGTTCGGGCTGGATGCGGAAGCCACGCTCAGGCTCAGGCAGGTGGCGGCGTTCGCGGCACCGGGCACCCTGGCGAAGCTGGAGCCGCTCTGGCAGGGTGCGGCAGTAGCCACGCTCAAGCGTGAAGACGTGGTGGCTGCGCTGGCCCCGGAGGGCGGCCCTGCCGGGGTCGCGGGGCCCACCGCGCTGGAGGAGCTGGTCGCTTCCCTCCGGGGTGGGGTGCCCAAGGCTCGTGTGGCCGAGCTGGTTTCCATGGCAGCGGCCGACTCCTGCGGTACGTGCACGCCGTGTCGGGAGGGGCTGGCCGCGGCGGCACGGGCCGTGGCGCGGATGGTGGCCGGGTCCGGCCCGGAGGACGCCCGCCTGGTCGCGGACGTCGGGGAGACCATGGCAGCGGCCAGCCAGTGCCGATTCGGCAAGACCGCGGGACAGGCCCTCGTCGACGCGCTGGCCGCCATCGGGGAGGTGAACTGACCATGGGCGCCAAGATCTGCATCACGGTCAACGGGAAGTCGATAGAGGTGGACAAGGGCGCCAACCTGCTCAAGGTGCTCAAGGAAGCGGGCGCGTCGGTGCCGACTCTCTGCAGGCACAAGGACCTGACGCCCAACGGGAGCTGCCGTCTGTGCCTCTGCGAAGTGGAGTCCGGAGGGGTCACGAGCTTCGTGACCGCGTGCGACTACCCGGTGGAAGGCGAGATCTCCGTGCAGACGGACTCCGTGCAGGTGAAGAAGCACCGCAAGCTCATCGCGGAGATGTACCTCGGCCGCTGGCCGAACGTGCCCGCGGTCAAGGCCGTTGCCAAGCGCTGCGGTGCGGACACGACCCGGTTCCGGAGCGAGCTTTCGGACGACCATGCGAAGGCCTGCATCCTCTGCGGCCGCTGCGTCTCCGCTTGCGAGGAGTTCGTCATCGAGCGGATTCTCTCCTTTGCAGGCAGAGGCGAGAAGCGGCACCTGACCATGCCGTTCGGCCAGGTGGACCCCATGTGCATCGGGTGCACGTCCTGCGCCTACGTGTGCCCCACCGGCGCCATCGAGGTGGTGGACGACCTGAACCACCCGAAGGATCCGCGCATGATCCGGAACCACGGCATGAAGGTGAATGCCGAGATGGCGACGCTGGACGACAAGCAGTGCCGGATGCGGCAGGTGGGGACGGCCAACATCGTGGACGTCATGAACCGCTACGACCTGCTTCCCTGCCTGAACTACCGTTACGGCAGCCACGAGGACGCGAAGAAGATCGGCACGAACGTGCTGAAGGGGTACTTCACCCAGGGGGTCGCGGACGGTTGCTGGCGGGGATGCAGCATGGCCTGCGCCAAGACCGTGGACTGGTTCGCGCTCAAGACCGGACCGTACAAGGGGCAGAAGGTCGTGGTGGACGGGCCCGAGTACGAGACCAGCGCGTGCGCTTCCAACATGGGCTGCTTCGACCCGGAGTTCCTCATCGAGTTCAACTTCTACTGCGACACGTACGGGCTGGACACGATCTCCATCGGGACCTGCATCGCGTTCGTCATGGAGGCGTTCGAGGCCGGCGTCATCACGCCCGCTCACACCGGAGGGATCCACATCCGGTCCGGGGCCTGTAACGAGGTGCTGGAGCTGCTGCACCAGATGGCCCGGGGCGAGGGCTTCGGCGTGGATGTGGGGCAGGGGATCCGGTGGCTCAAGCAGAAGTGGGTGCGCGAGGTTGGGGCAGACCCCGCGTTCCTCCGGGACATCGGCATGGAGGTCAAGGGCCTGGAGTTCTCGGAGTACATGTCCAAGGAGTCGCTGGCGCAGCAGGGAGGCTACTCCATGGCCATCAAGGGGCCCCAGCACGACGAGGCCTGGCTCATCTTCATGGACATGGTGAACAACCAGATTCCGACGTTCCAGGACAAGGCCGAGGCGCTCTACTACTTTCCGCTCTGGCGCACGTGGTTCGGCCTCATGGGGCTTTGCAAGCTGTGCTGGAACGACGTCGTGCCCGCGGACAACTTCAAGGAGACCGAGCCCGCGAAGATCCCCGATCACGTCCGGAACTACTTCAAGTTCTTCGAAGGGATGACCGGCATCGAGCTGACCGAGCAGAAGATGCTGGCCCAGTCCGCCCGCGTCTACAACCTCCAGCGAGTGATGAGCCGGATGTTCGGCTTCGGCACCCGCGAGGACGACAGGCCTCCGTACCGAGCGGTGGGACCGGTGACCGTGGCCGAGTACGCGTCGCGCGCGGAACGGTACGACCGGCAGCTCAAGGAGCTGGTGGGGTTCGACCCCGAGGGCAGGCCGGTGGAGGAGAAGATGGCCGCGCTGCGCACGTACCGTGAGGCCCAGTACGAGAAGCTGCTGGACGCGGTGTACGCGCGCAGGGGATGGACCCGAAACGGCGTGCCCAGGATCGAGCGGCTCAAGGAGCTGGGAATCGACAAGCCCGAGATCGTGGCCATCGTCCGGAACGACCAGGAGTAGGCACATGGTCGTCGTCAACGGAAGGGACAAGGTCGATTGGAAACCGGGGCTCACGGTGCGCGGGGTGCTGGACGCTCTGGGATGGGACTACGCGCTCATCACCGTTTCCGTCAACGGAGACCTGGTGGCCCCGGAGCGGTTCGAAAGCCACGAAGTCCCGGACCAGGCGGACGTGCGCGCCATCCACATCGCTCACGGTGGCTGAGCCAGGCGCCCCGACACCCGCGTGCTGGTTGGTCTTGACACAAGTCATTGCACTTTTATAATGCTGCGCTTGTACGGGGGTATCTATGAGAAAGAAAGACCTGTTGGATCTGGGCAAGCTGGTGATCGAGAACAGCGTGGACCTCACCATCCAGGCGGTTCGCAACGGACACGAAGTGGCAGGCAAGATATGCAGCACCTACAACTTCGTGGCAGACCTGCTGCCCGTGAAGCTGCCCCGCATCCCGGAGAGCTGGTATCGCCCGGCCCCGTCCGTGGCCGTGCCGAGCGGCCCGGTGACGGAAGACCGTTTCGAGGTCCGCGACATCCCGGACACGCTGAAGGATGAGCCGCCTCCCAGCACCATCGAATTCGGCGAGGACGGCCCTACGGGCGAATTCTTCGAGAAGAAGGTGGAGCCGACCCACGAGAAGCCGAAGCCCGAGCCGAAGCCCGAGCCGAAGCCCGAGCCGAAGCCCGAGCCGAAGCCTGAGCCGAAGCCCGTGCCGAA
>Ga0233425_10005306_pt1 | contig 20494 bp, 26 predicted proteins | sample Watercolumn_Towu_2_FD_181712 | JGI IMG/M metagenome (GOLD analysis project Ga0233425, IMG submission 181712) | Freshwater microbial communities from Lake Towuti, South Sulawesi, Indonesia - Watercolumn_Towuti2014_140_MG | ecosystem: Environmental > Aquatic > Freshwater > Lake | place... | reverse complement strand
GCAAAACAGCGCACAAGTTGCCTGAATTTAGCCTCTGTGATTTTAGAGCGACTGTAGTATCTATTTTTATTAACCATTTCAGGAAGTTATCACACTTTAACAAGTGCTTTGCTTCCTAAGACCCTTGGAATATTACAGCAGCAAATTGAGACCCACCGCAAAAACCTAGAAGAACGGGCTGCCACCTTGATACAGGCAAAAACTGACGCCGAAGCTCTGAATGCCAAACTGAGCGAAATTGAACGGCAGTATGCCGTTGCCTCCAAAGAAGCGCAAGCATTGGACGAAATGCTGCTATTTATTGTCAAAACCGCCAAGCCCGCCGTCAAGGCCATGCAGGCCGAACTGACACAGCGTGCAGAATTCGAGAAAAGCCTAAAGCTACCAGATCTGCCGTTCTTGGCAGCTTCTTCCCCTATTGCAGCTGAGGGAACTGAGGTTACATCCAGATAATATCAAACTCTTCCTGCGGGTATTGACTATCCGCCTGGATCGAAACCCGCTTATTAATAAAATCCGACAGATTCGCCAGGCTCTGCGATTCCTCATCCAGCAGCAGATTCGCCACTGAGGGTGAGGCGATCACCTTAAACTCTTTAGCATTAAACTGACGCGACTCCCGCGTCAGTGCACGCATGATCTCGTAAGCCACGGTTTGTGCCGTTTTATACTCACCACGCCCCTGGCAGGCCTCGCAAGGCTCGCACAGCAGATGCGCCAGGCTTTCGCGTGTGCGCTTGCGCGTCATTTCTACCAATCCCAACGCGGTAAATCCGTTAATACTGGTACGCGCCCTATCCTTGGCAACCGCTTTTTGCAACTCTTCCAGCACGGTCTCGCGCTGACTGTCTTCATCCATATCAATAAAATCGATGATGATGATACCACCCAGGTTTCTTAACCTCAGCTGCCGCGCAATGCACTGCGCCGCTTCCAGATTGGTCTTGAAAATGGTATCGGAAAGGTTCTTGCCGCTGACAAAGCTGCCGGTGTTCACATCCACCGTTGTCAGCGCCTCGGTCTGGTCAAAGATCAGATAGCCACCGGATTTCAGCTCCACTTTACGTGAAAGCGCATATTCGATTTCTTTCTCAACATCATAAAAATCAAACAGCGCCCGCTCACCGGTGTAGTGATACAGCGGTTTCACCGCCTTGGCCACATAAAGTTGGGCAAACTCCTTCATGCGCTCGTAGGTTTCTTTGGAATCCACACGAATACTAACTGTGTTGTCATTCACAACGTCGCGCAGGATCCGCCTTGGCAGACTCAGGTCATAAAAAATCAGCGAGCGTTCGCCGGCATGGAGACTGTCTTCCTGAATCTTGGCCCATACCTTGTGCAGATACTCCACATCGGCCAGCAGCTCTGTATCCGTCGCGGTTTCGCTCATGGTGCGAATGATGTAACCGCCATCAGTCGGCTCGCCAACCAACCCAATCAGCCGCTGACGCAACTGCTCACGTTCACCTTCATCCTCGATGCGCTGTGAAACGCCGATATGCCGCTCATAAGGCAAATACACCAGAAAACGCCCCGCGATGCTGATTTCGGTGGTCAGCCGTGCCCCTTTGGTACCAATCGGCTCCTTGATGACTTGCACGATAATGGACTGACCTTCCTGTAGCACATCCTGAATCGGCCGCTCATTGCCATCCTCACCCTCCAGTGGGCGACAGGCGCGAATATCCGCCGCATGCAGGAAAGCCGCGCGCTGCAGGCCAATCTCGACAAAGGCGGATTGCATGCCCGGCAACACACGCACCACGGTGCCGCGATAAATATTACCGATAATGCCAAGTGAAGACGTACGCTCAATCAGCAACTCCTGTGCGATGCCCTGCTCCATGATCGCTACGCGCGTTTCCTGTGGCGTCACGTTGATTAGAATCTCTTGTCCCATAGTTACTTCTATTTCATTTAAAATCTGTCTGCGCATCCGCCAGCAATTGCGCGGTTTCATACAACGGCAAGCCCATCACACCGGTATAGCTGCCCGACATATGTTTCACCCACGCACCGGCATGGCCTTGAATCGCATAGCTGCCAGCCTTGTCGCGATGCTCGCCCGTTTTCAAATATGAAGCTATCATAGCATCGCTTAGGTTGCAAAAGGTCACTTGCGTCGTGTTGACCGCAGTTAGCATGCGTTTTGGCGTCACCAGCACAATCGCCGTATGCACTTCGTGTGTGCGCCCGGAGAATGCCTTGAGCATCTCGGCCGCCTCCAGGTCGTCCACCGGCTTGCCAAAAATGCAACCATTCAACGCCACCGTGGTATCCGCCGCCAATATCGGCATCGGCAAAACGTCGTGCTGATAATCGCGCACCTTGCGCGCCTTGGCAATGGCCACCCGCAGCACATACGCTTCGGGAGACTCGTTCGGCAATACGGATTCATCCGTATCGGCAGGCTGCACGAGGCATTCGATACCAATCTGGCCAAGCAGTTGCAAGCGGCGCGGGCTTTGCGAGGCGAGTATAATACGTGTCATCATTGCTAACATGATAAGGGATTTACCGCATGGAGTGGTCATCGCTGCTTAAAATTACCATCGCACTGTTTGCAATCGTCAATCCGATTGGCAGCTTACCGATATTCATCAGCGCCACCGAAGGCTGGAGCAAACACCACCGCACCAAAACAGCCCGCACTGTTGCGTTGACCGTGTTCATCGTACTCATGACCTCTGCGTTCATCGGTGATCGTATCCTGGATTTCTTCGGCATCACGATTCCTTCCTTCCAAGTGGGTGGTGGCATTTTGCTGATGCTGATCGCCATCAATATGATGCACGGCAAACAAAGCGGCGCGCGCCAGACGCCGGAAGAAGCACAAAGCATGAACGAGCGGCAAGTCATCGCTATCGTGCCGCTGAGTATACCGTTGCTGGCCGGTCCGGGCGCGATTTCAAGCATGATTCTGAGCGCACAGCAGCATCCGACTTTTGGGGGGCATATTTCATTGATTATCCCTGTACTGGCCATTTCCATCATCATCTGGCTGGTGCTGCAGCTTGCCGATGGTATCACCAAACAACTCGGCACTATCGGCATCAACATCGTCACCCGGCTGATGGGACTGATACTGGCCGCAATGGCAGTGGAATTTATCGCTCATGGACTCACCGGTTTGTTCCCGCAACTGGGAATGCGGTAAAATAACAGCTTCTGAAAGTCTGCGCATGAAACGAACACCCTGGAAACCCAACGTCACCGTCGCTGCCATCATTGAGCAGAACGGAAAATTCCTTTTGGTAGAAGAAGAAACTGACCGCGGTCTGCGCTTCAATCAGCCCGCAGGGCACTTAGAAGACGGCGAAACCATCATACAAGCTGTCATACGTGAGGTGCTGGAAGAATCGGCTTACGATTTTATTCCCGAAGCACTACTGGGCATCTACCACTGGAAGCATCAGCATAACGACACGACCTACCTTCGCTTCGCGTTCATTGGCAAGGCAGGCACACACTACCCACAGCAGGATCTGGATGACGGTATCGTGCGCACGGTCTGGATGACAGTGGATGAGATTCGCGAAAAAGAAACCTTGACCCGTAGCCCGCAAGTGCTGATGTGCGTGGAAGATTATTTAGCCGGTAAGCGTTATCCATTAGATACCCTTATACATTTATAGGCGAGGTTTAAACGTAATGAAAAAACGTGTGGTAGTGGGCATGTCCGGTGGCGTAGATTCTTCCGTCGCGGCCATGCTGCTCAAACAGCAAGGCTACGAAGTCGTCGGTCTATTCATGAAGAACTGGGAAGATGATGATGACGATGAGTACTGCTCCAGCAAACAGGATCTGATTGATGCCGTAAGCGTTGCTGACAAATTAGACATCGAGATCGAAGCCGTCAATTTCAGCAAGGAGTACAAAGACCGCGTGTTTGCCAATTTTCTGGAAGAATACCAGGCTGGCCGCACGCCCAACCCGGACATTCTGTGCAATGCCGAAATCAAATTCAAAGCCTTTCTCGACCACGCCATGGGTATGGGCGCAGATTTGATTGCCACCGGTCACTATGCTCAGGTACGCGAGAACCCAATCAACCCCGGCGAATTCCAGCTGCTGAAAGCCGACGATGGCAGCAAAGACCAAAGCTACTTTTTGTATCGCCTCAACCAGGCGCAACTTAGCAAGACATTGTTTCCATTAGGAAAATACTTAAAACGCGAAGTGCGTGAGATGGCGCGCGAGATTGGCCTGGCTAATGCAGAGAAAAAAGACTCTACTGGCATCTGCTTTATCGGCGAGCGGCCGTTTCAGGAGTTTTTGCAACGTTATCTGCCACGCCAGCCCGGCGACATTAAAACGCCGGAAGGCAAAACCGTCGGCCAGCACGACGGCCTGATGTACTACACGCTAGGCCAGCGCCAAGGCCTGAAAATCGGTGGTAGCCGCGATAGCAAGGGCGAGCCATGGTTTGTTGCGGCCAAAGACATGGCCAAAAACGAGCTGATTGTGGTGCAAGGGCACGACCACCCATTACTGCTCAATGACGGACTGAAAGCGGGACAACTGCACTGGATTAGCGGGCAAGACCCGAAAACCAACTGGGTGTACGCCGCCAAGACACGCTATCGCCAGCCGGACGCACCATGTGAGATTGATGCGATCAGCCAAGATGAAGTCACGATCCAGTTCGGCCAAAAACAATGGGCGATTACGCCCGGCCAAAGCGCTGTCGTCTATGAAAGCAATGTGTGCTTAGGCGGTGGTATTATCACCGCCGCGATATAAGCAAAAAAGTTCGGGGGCATCATCACTTCTGCCATTTAGATTCAAAACCGCCCTGGATTTTCATTAGAGAAAAACATGCTCTGGAAGCCAATCTGGATGCGGCTTCCAGGCCATCATGCAACCTAATGAAACGCGTATGCGTGAGATGGGTACCGTCTAGACCGGCGCCGTTTCCTTGAAGCTCGGGCGCTTGGTGAGGATGCTGTAATGCTTGGCAAGGTTAGGATACTTATCCTGCCAGCGCAAATCCTTGAAACGTAAATCGACATACCCCAGCGCGCAGCCCACCGCGATATCCGCCAAGCTAAAGGTCTCATCCACGCACCATTTCTTTTTAGTAATGTCGCGCTCCATCGCGGCCAAACCGGCAATAACTTTCTGCATTTGCCTTTCGATGACTGATTTGGATTGCTGATCTTCCGGCTTGCGCTGTTCCAGCATCACCGCAACGGCGGCATCGCACACGCCATCCGCCAGCGCCTGCCAGCGCAGCACGTCGACACGAAAATTGTTCTCGGCCGGAATCAGCCTCGCAACCGGCGCGCGGTGATCCAGATATTCGGCAATCACCGGCGAATCGTATAAGCTGTCGCCATCATCCAGCACCAATGTAGGCACTTTGCCCAGCGGGTTATATTGCTTGACCGGGCAATCCGGGTCGCTCAGCACGACCTCCTGTAATTCCAGGTCAATATGCTTCTCCATCGCCACAATACGCACTTTGCGCGCATAAGGGCTATTTGGGGTATAAAGCAACTTCATCCTTCACCAACCTTTTATAAGCGTTTTGATGCATTATAATCCAAATCATGGAAAAGCCTCTATTCACGCAACATTATCCTCGCGGCTCGCAAGCCTTTCATGACCTGGTCAACCGGCAAGTGGCCGCCGCGCTGGCCGAAGATATCGGCACCGGCGACCTGACGGCATCGCTGCTGCCGGCAGAACAGCAAAAACAGGGCACCATCATCACCCGCGAGGATGCAATTTTATGCGGAACAGACTGGGCAACCGCCTGCTTCAAACAGCTAGACGCTAGCATTCGTATCCACTGGCTGGCGCAGGAAGGCGAGGCAGTCAAGGCCAACCATACGCTGTGCGAAATTTACGGTGACGTGCGGGCTATCTTGTCTGCCGAGCGCTGCGCACTGAACTTCCTGCAGACCTTGTCGGCAGTCGCCACGCAAACGCGCCGTTATGTCGATGCCATTGCCGGCACACAAGCGCAGATTCTGGATACGCGCAAAACCATTCCCGGCCTGCGGCTGGCGGAGAAATATGCGGTGACGGTGGGTGGCGGTTATAACCAGCGCCTGGCTTTGTATGACGGTATCCTGATTAAAGAAAACCATATCAAGGCGGCCGGCGGTATCAGGCCAGCCCTGGAAGCTGCATCCAGACTGGCTTCCAGGGCATCCATCCAGATCGAAGTGGAAAGCCTGAACGAGCTGGAGCAGGCGCTGGCAGCCGGCGCGAAGAGCGTATTGCTGGATGACTTCAGCCTGGCAGACATGCGGGAAGCAGTACGCATCACCCGCAAACGCGCCTTGCTGGAAGCATCCGGCGGTGTAGATTTAAGCACGGTGCGCGCTATTGCCGAAACCGGCGTAGATCGTATCTCGATTGGCAGCTTGACCAAGCATATCCGGGCCATTGATTTATCACTGCGTATCACATAGCATAGCGCAACATCGAACAGGATTCATATGAGCAAAGTTTCCGGCGTGGCCACCAAACCGAACACCAGACTACAGTTGGGTGATGTGCTGCGCATGCTGGTGAACGAAGGCAGGCTGGATAAAACCGTTGCCGAGAAGCTCTACAAGGATCGCAAGCTAGACAGCTCCAATTTGCATCCCTTGGTCGTTATCGGCGAGCAAAAATGGAAAGACCTGCAACCACCGCATAAAGCCTTGAGCGTGGAGTACCTGACTGAATGGCTGGCATCGCATGCCAATATCGAATACTTCCAGATCGATCCGCTCAAGCTGGATTTCACCTCCGCCGCGCAAATCGTTTCCAAGGCTTACGCACAACGGCTCAAGATCATGCCGATTGCCATCAAAAACAATGAAGCCACGGTAGCCACGGCCGAACCATACCAGACCGACTGGATTCCGGAACTGGAACGCATTCTGGGCATGAAGATCAAGCTGGTGATGGTCAACCCGCTGGAGCTTACGCGCTATCTGCCGGAAGTCTATAACCTGGCGGCATCCATCAGTAGCGCCAATCAGTCCAAGGCCGGGCAAATTCTGGGCGTGCAGAACTTCGAGCAGTTGATCGAACTGGGCAAAGACAAGAACCTCGATGCTAACGAGCAACACGTAGTCAACATCGTGGACTGGATTCTCAAATACGCATTCGAACAGCGCGCCAGTGATATCCACCTGGAACCGCGCCGCAACATGGGGCTGATGCGCTTCCGCATCGACGGGGTGCTGCATCAGGTGTATCAGTTACCCAGTAACATCATGAATGCCATCACCAGCCGCATCAAGCTGCTGGGGCGCATGGACATGGTGGAGAAACGCCGCCCGCAGGATGGCCGCATCAAGACCGTGAATGCCGCAGACGGTACCGAAATCGAGCTGCGCCTTTCCACGATGCCGACCGCATTCGGTGAAAAGCTGGTGATGCGTATCTTCACGCCGGAGATCATTGTGCAGGATTTCCAGCAGCTTGGTTTCTCCAGTAAACAAGCCGCGCAATGGACAGAATGGACCAAACACCCCAACGGCATCATTCTCGTCACCGGCCCGACTGGCTCCGGCAAAACTACCACACTCTATTCCACGCTGAAGCGGCTGGCCACGCCAGAAGTCAACGTCAGTACAGTGGAAGACCCGATCGAGATGATCGAACCTGCGTTCAACCAGATGCAGGTCACGCCCAACATCGGCCTAGGGTTCGCGGAAGGCATCCGCACGCTGATGCGGCAAGACCCGGACATCATCATGGTGGGCGAGATACGCGACATTGAAACGGCGGAGATGGCCATTCAGGCCGCGCTAACCGGCCATCTGGTGCTGTCTACGCTGCATACCAATGATGCGCCTTCCGCTGTCACCCGCCTCCTGGATTTAGGTGTGCCTTCATATCTGATCCACTCCACCGTGCTGGGTATCATGGCGCAGCGTCTGCTACGCACACTCTGCCCGTCATGCAAGGCACCAACACAACTCACAGACGACGAGTGGTCTTCTGTCACACACCCTTTCAAGGCCGTAAAACCAACTACTGCGATGAAAGCCGTAGGCTGCCAGGATTGCCGCAACACGGGCTACCGTGGCCGTACCGGCATTTACGAGATGCTGACCATTTCACAAAAAATCCGCAAAGTGATTACACCGGACACAGACCTGGCCGCGCTACGCAAGCTGGCGTACCAGGAAGGCATGCAGCCTTTGATGCTGAACGGCGCGGAAAAAGTTGCCGCCGGGATAACAACTGTTGAAGAAGTACTGAAAGTCGCCCCTCATTTAGACGAGTACTAAATTCATTACCACAAACACATGCCTGTAAAGCGCGTTGACAGGAGTTTAAAAAGAAAAGTGCCAGAAAGCTGACTAGCTAGAAATCAGGAGCTTACATGCGCCCGATGATGATGTGCGTTCTTTTTGTCCGCATGCTGCAAGCATTGTTTTGCGCAACCCGCACAGCGGCCGCATTCATTCGCCACGCCCAAGTCGCGACGCAAATCGTGCAGTGACTGCGCGCCAGCACGAATGGCTTCATCCACCTGACGCTCGGTAACTGCAGAACAAACGCAAATATACATTCGGTAAAATCACCACTTAACCTGACTGAGAATTATTATCATTAAATTTTACACGAATGTCAAGCGCTTTCACCCTGGCCGCAAATGACAAAAAAGCCGCAAAAAGCGGCTTTGATCGACCAACAGCACCCAACCTGGAAGCCAGTCTGGATACGGCTCCAGAGCGTTCCCTAGAGCGAGGTTTACTCCATGTGCGATTGCAGGTAGTTGGGTAACGTCACTTCGGCTATCAAGCTTTGCTGTGTTTCCAGCCAATCGATTGCCTCTTCACAATGCTCCAGTAATTCCTGTAAAAGGTCGCGGCTGACGAAATCCTGCAATTCCTCACATAGCGCAACCGCCTCTATCAACGCAGGCCGCTGAGTTTCTGTTTCATACTTCAAATCGCACTGCAGACATTCAGCCACATGCTCTCCTATCATCAAGGAACCCAAGTTTTGCAAATTGGGCAAACCTTCCAGAAACAAGATTCGCTCAATCAACTCATCCGCTTCTTTCATAACACGGATGGATTGCTTGTAGTGATAATCGTTGAGCTTTTCCAGCCCCCAGTTACGGAACATACGCGCATGCAGGAAATACTGGTTGATGGCAGTCAGCTCGTTTTTCAGGATTTTATTCAGTGTCGCAATGATTTTTTTGTCGCCTTGCATATTGTTTCTCCTTATGCGGCATCCGTTTTCATCTGACTTTGCTGATAATTGGCCAGGCCAACCAGGTCAATCAGCCGGATTTGCTGCTCCAGCCAATAGGCATGATCCATTTCGGTATCTTCCAACTGCACCAATAACATATCGCGCGTCACATAATCCTGTACCTTCTCGCAGGCCGCAATGGCCTTCTTCAACTCACCCACCACATGATATTCAACAGCGAGGTCAGACTTGAGCATTTCCGGTACAGCGCTGCCGATACTGATCGGGTTGCGCTTGACCATGTTGGGCACGCCTTCTAGAAACAAAATGCGCTGAATCAAAGCGCGCGCATGTTGTTGCTCGTGATTGGATTCATGTAATGCTTTATCCGCCAGCTTGCCAAACCCAAAATTCTGATACATCTCACCATGGATAAGATATTGATCCACCGCGGCCAATTCGCCAGCAAGCAAATCGTTGAGAATATCAATGATATGTTTTTCACCCTTCATCGAACACTCCATATAAATCTCAGCATTGGTACATTATGATAGTCTAACAACGAAAAATTTAAAGCACTGTCCAGCAAAAAAACTAGAAAATTATTTGCTTTTTTATACCCGCCAATCTTGACCAAAATGACTTAAACAGTTATGGTTTAGGGTTTCGATTAAATTATAAAAAATCACGGGCAAATCAAGGTTTTATGGATTCAGACGCGCATCACACCACTCGCACAGATACGCAGCCCATCACTGGGGCTGACATCGTCATTCGCTGCCTAGAGGAAGAAAAAGTCAAGTTCGTATTTGGCTATCCCGGCGGCGCGGTGTTGCATATCTATGATGCAATTTATAAACAGAACCACTTCAAACACATCCTGGTGCGGCATGAGCAGGCCGCCGTCCATGCGGCCGATGCATTCTCCCGCGCTACAGGCGAGGTGGGCGTAGCGCTAGTGACCTCTGGCCCAGGCGCAACCAATGCCATCACCGGCATCGCCACAGCCTACATGGATTCCATCCCGCTGGTCGTCATCAGCGGTCAGGTGCCCGTCCCCGCTATTGGCCTGGACGCTTTCCAGGAAGTGGACATGGTAGGTGTCACACGTCCCTGCGTAAAACACAACTTTTTGGTGAAAGATGTCAAAGACATCGCCACGGTAATGAAAAAGGCATTCCATATCGCGCGCACCGGCCGCCCCGGCCCGGTGGTCGTGGACATTCCCAAGGACATTACCGCACACAAAGCCGTGTTCCACTACCCGAAAACCATCGAGATGCGGTCGTACAACCCCATCATCAAAGGACATAGCGGGCAAATCAAGAAGGCTGTGAAACTGCTGCTGGAAGCCAAACGCCCGATGATCTACACCGGCGGCGGCGTGGTGCTAGGCGATGCGGCCGAAGCGCTGACCAAGCTGGTCAGAGCCTTGCAGATGCCGGTAACCAACACCCTGATGGGCTTGGGCGGCTACCCAGCCACGGATGCACAGTTCGTCGGCATGCTGGGCATGCACGGCACTTACGAAGCTAACATGGCCATGCAGGAATGCGATGTGTTGCTGGCTGTCGGCGCGCGCTTTGATGACCGCGTGATTGGCAACCCCAAGCATTTTTTCAGCAATCCGCGCACGATCATCCATATTGACATTGACCCGTCCTCGATTTCCAAGCGCGTCAAGGTGGACGTACCGATTGTCGGTGACGTGAAATCCGTGCTGGCGGAAATGAACGAGCTGGTTGCCGCTGAAGCCACGCAGCCCAGCGCCGCGCTCAAAGCCTGGTGGACGCAAATCGAGACCTGGCGCAGCCGGAAGTGCCTGGCTTACAAAACCAACGAATTGATTAAACCACAATACGTCATCGAGAAACTGTGGGATGTCACCAAAGGTGACGCCTATGTGACCTCCGATGTCGGACAGCACCAAATGTGGGCGGCACAATACTACAAATTCGACAAGCCACGGCGCTGGATCAACTCTGGCGGCCTGGGTACGATGGGTGTCGGCCTGCCATATGCGATGGGCTGCCAGTTTGCCGACCCGACAGCGCAAGTCGCTTGCGTGACCGGCGAAGGTAGCATCCAGATGAACATCCAGGAGCTTTCCACCTGCAAGCAATACCATCTGCCGATTAAGGTGATTCTGCTCAACAACCGCTATCTGGGCATGGTGCGGCAGTGGCAGGAGTTCTTCTACGAGAACCGCTACTCGGAGTCTTACATGGACAGCCTGCCGGATTTCGTGAAACTGGCAGAATCCTATGGCCATGTCGGCATGCGCATTGAAAAACCGAGTGACGTAGAAGGTGCATTGAAAGAGGCCTTCGCCATGAAGGATCGTTTCGTATTTATGGACTTTATTACCGATCAGAAAGAGAACGTATTCCCAATGGTGGAGAACGGTAAAGGCTTGTCCGAGATGATTTTGGCGGAGGATCTATAATGCGTCATATCATTTCATTACTGATGGAAAACGAAGCCGGCGCATTATCCCGCGTTGCCGGCCTGTTCTCGGCGCGCGGCTACAACATCGAATCACTAACGGTAGCACCTACGGAAGATGCCACTCTGTCGCGCATGACCATCGTGACTTCCGGTTCGGATGAAGTCATCGAGCAAATCATCAAGCAGTTGAACAAACTGGTGGATGTGGTGAAAGTGCTGGACTTGAACGATGGCAAGCATATCGAACGTGAACTGATGCTGGTGAAAGTCAAAGCGACAGCGCAATTCAAGGACGAAATGAAACGCATGTGCGACATCTTCCGTGGCCGTATCATTGATGTGGCGGACAACAGCTACACCATTGAGTTAACCGGCTCTTGCAGCAAGCTGGACGCATTCCTGGAAGCCATAGACCGCGCCGCGATTCTGGAAACAGTCCGCACCGGCGCATCCGGCATCGGCCGCGGCGACCGCATTCTGAAAGTATGATTTTTTTAATATTTACACCCAACTAAAGAACCCCTTACTAGGAACCCAAACATGAAAGTGTATTACGACAAAGACGCTGATTTAAGCATCATCAAAGGCAAAAAAGTAACCATCGTCGGTTACGGCTCACAAGGTCACGCACACGCTGCCAACCTGAGAGACTCCGGTGCAAACGTGACCATCGGCTTGCGCAAAGGCGGCAGCTCCTGGGCCAAAGCAGAGGGCGCTGGCCATAAAACCATGGAAATTGCCGATGCTGTCAAGGAAGCTGATGTGGTCATGGTATTGCTGCCAGACGAAACCATGGCTGGCATTTTCAATGTAGACATTGCACCGAACCTGAAAAAAGGCGCGGCTTTAGCTTTCGCACACGGCTTCAATATCCATTACAACCAAATCGTGCCGCGCGATGACCTGGACGTCATCATGGTTGCGCCGAAGGGCCCAGGCCATACCGTACGCTCCGAATACCTGAAAGGCGGCGGCGTACCTTCACTGATTGCGATTTACCAGGACAAATCTGGCAAAGCGAAAGAAATCGCCCTCTCCTACGCTGCAGCCAACGGTGGCACCAAAGGTGGCGTGATCGAGACCACTTTCCGCGAGGAAACCGAAACCGACCTGTTCGGCGAACAAGCCGTATTGTGCGGCGGCGCGGTTGAACTGGTGAAAGCAGGCTTTGAAACCTTGACCGAAGCTGGTTACGCACCGGAAATGGCTTACTTTGAGTGCCTGCACGAGCTGAAACTGATTGTTGACCTGATGTACGAAGGCGGCATCGCCAACATGAACTATTCCATCTCCAATAATGCGGAATATGGTGAGTATGTCACCGGCCCACGCGTGATTGCAGACCAGGCACGCGCTGCAATGAAAGAATGCCTGAACAATATTCAAAATGGCGAATACGCAAAACGCTTCATTCTGGAAGGCCGCACCAACTACCCGGAAATGACAGCGCGCCGCCGCTTGACTGCTGCACACCCAATCGAGCAAGTAGGTGGCCAGCTGCGCGCCATGATGCCTTGGATCGCCAAAAACAAACTGGTTGACCAGTCCAAAAACTAATCAAACAATCTATACTAAAAGGGCAAGACACTCTTGCCCTTTTTTATTGCAAATAACTTAAAACCATGCACCTAAAAATATTTTTACAATATTGCTTACCTAAACAAGCGCTCACAGCGCTGGCGGGAAGACTTGCCAACCTGAAAGGTGGCAAACTTACCACCGCCGTCATCCGCTGGTTCGTGCAACGCTATCAGGTCGACATGGCGGAGGCCGAGAATCCCAATATTGCCAGCTACACCACATTCAATACTTTTTTCACTCGCCCCTTGAAACCAGGTGCCAGACCCCTGGCTAAGGCCGATTTTATCTGCCCGGTGGATGGCGCCATCAGCCAGTTTGGCAAAATGCAAAGTGGCCAGATTTTTCAGGCCAAAGGCCATGAATACTCTGCGCTCACCCTATTGGCAGACGATGCCGCCTTGGCTGACCGCTTTCAGCAAGGCCTGTTCGCGTGCCTATACCTCAGCCCCAAGGATTATCATCGCATCCACATGCCATGCGATGGCACGCTCAAAACCATGACTTATATGCCGGGCGACTTGTTCTCGGTCAATCCGCTCACGGCGCAAAACATTCCCAATCTATTCGCCCGCAACGAGCGGGTGGTGTGTGAGTTTGCATCAGAAAAACATGGCGCATTCGTGCTTGTGTTGGTGGGGGCCACCATCGTAGGCAGCATGGCGACTGTCTGGCATGGTGTGGTGAACCCGCCGCGTGCCGGGCGCATTCAGAGCTGGAATTACGATGGGCAAAACATCCATCTCAAACAAGGCGAAGAAATGGGCAAGTTCCTGCTCGGTTCCACCGTCGTCATGCTATTCGAGCATGCGCGCTTCGTTTTCGACGCCGGCTGGCATGCGGGCAAACCCATCCAGCTGGGCGAGGCCATGTCCAGCCACTAAAGGTCCAGCCACCAAAGCAACAAGCCCGCAAATGCGGGCTTGCTTATTTATGTACTCACACCTTGGACACGCGCCGGACGCGCGGCTTTTCACGTAAGTGAATGGCCAACTCATTCAAGGCGCTCTTGTACACCTCGCGCTTGAACTCGATCACGTCTTCCAGCGGCACCCAGTAATCACTCCAGCGCCAGGCATCGAACTCTGGCGTATCGGTTGCACGCAGCGACACATCACTATCGCGGCCAACCAGGCGCAGCAGATACCAGATCTGCTTTTGGCCGCGATAACTGCCGCGCCATTCGCGCTTGATCCAGGTAGAAGGCACTTCGTAGCGCAGCCAATCGCGCGTGCGGCCCAAAATCTGCACATGCTCCGGCCTGAGCCCTATCTCTTCCATCAACTCGCGGTACATGGCTCGCTCGGGGCTTTCGCCGTATTTAATGCCACCTTGCGGAAACTGCCAGGCATGTTCCCGAATACGCTTTCCCCAAAAAACCTTGTTTTGCGCGTTGCAGAGGATAATGCCGACATTCGGGCGGTATCCGTCTCGATCCAACATTTTGCAACACCATAATATTCTTAAACTAGTGCAATTTTTTCACATTTTGCCGCACTTTGATAGTAGGCTAGCGCTTTTAATCGCAGGCTTCTCTTATGAGACTGTTGCAGAACATTTTTATTGGCATCGCTGCAAGCCTTATTCTATGCGGTTGCCAGGCCAGTGTAAAAACTCCGCACTACGCCTATATCACCAATCAGGGAGATCATACCGTGTCGGTGCTTGACATCGCACAAGCCAAAACCATCACCACCATCCGTGTGGGCAAAGCCCCGGTAGGCATAGCCACATCTGCCGGGCTGCAACGCGCATACGTCACCAATGTGGATAGCCAGGATGTCAGCGTGATAGACACCTCTAGCCAGAAGGTGGTTGATCGCATACACATCGGCGGCTCGCCGGTTGGCATAGCGGTCGCGCCAGATGCGCAAACACTGTATGTTGCCGATTGGTACAGCCACCGCATCGTGGCCATCAGCACCCGAGATTTCAAACAACAGCGTGAGCTGATGGTAAAAGAGGCGCCTGCCGGGCTGATAGTCAGCCCGGATAGCAAAACGCTGTATGTCGCCGCACGCGATAGCAATGAGATTGCCGTGATAGACGCTACGCATTTCCACATTACCAGGCGCATCGCCGTAGGCAAGCATCCGTTTGGCCTTACATTGAATCAGGATAGCAGCAAGCTGTTCAGCGTCAATGTCTATGACAACACAGTCAGCATCGTTGACACACACGATTGGACACAGCAAATCATTAAAGTGGGCGACCATCCTTACTGCGCGGCTATCAGCGCAGATGGCAAAACACTCTATGTCACCAACACGCGCGATGACAATGTTTCTGCTATTGACCTGGCCACACACAAAACCATCGCCACCATAGATGTAGGCATGACTCCAGAAGGGCTGGCTTACGATGCCGCAAGCCAGCAGCTCATTGTGGCGAACTGGGGTGACAATAATGTCAGTATCATTGACACCCGCAGCAACAAAGTCATTCATACCATCAAAACCGGCGATAAAAGCCGTGCCTTCGGGCAGTTTTTACTGTCCGAACAATAAGACCGTTACAATTTATCCTCCAATAGTCAACCTCGGCATTCACAGCAACGTTATTGGGCGTAGGCTTTATGCCCTAAGTCATTTATAATATCGGGCTATCCTAGTGTTAATTTTATCCAACCAGATTATTCGGAGACCTTGCATGAAAAAGTTGTTCGCAGTTTTGGCATTGGCAGCCTTATCATTTAACGCGGCTGCTCACGGCCCTAGCCCACAGAAAGTGGAAAAAACCATCACCATCAAAGCCGCCCCAGCAAAAGTTTGGGCTATCGTAAAAGATTTCGGCAACATGCACGCATGGCACCCCGCCGTTGCAAAAACCAAGCTGGACAAAAAAGGCGATGAGACTTTCCGCACCCTGACGCTGAAAGATGGCGGCGAGATTAATGAAAAATTGCGTAGCGCGGATGATGCTGGCATGAAACTCAAATATGAAATCACCGGCGGCATAGCGCCAGTGGCTGATTACAACTCCTCCATGACCGTGACTGCTGGCCCCGGCGCTGGCGAGAGCACTGTAACCTGGGTTGGCCGCTTTTACCGCACTTACAAACTCAACCCGCCTATCCCAGCAGGCCAAGATGACGAGACCGCTGTGAAATTCGTCACCGGCGTATATGATGACGGCCTGGCAGGCTTGAAAAAGGTCGCCGAAGGGTCAAAGTAACCAGCGCCGGAGCCGGCGCATCCAGTAGCGGCTCTGGCAGCAACTCCACCAAAAAACCTTGGTGGAAGTTCTGGTAGACAGCTATAAGCAACAAAACAAAAGCGGGTTAAATACCCGCTTTTTTATTTCCTCAGCAATTCTATTACGCAGCTTATGGTAAGCTCATAGCGGTGTTAGCAAAATAATATACCAACGTCACCCTATTCAAAAATAGCTTGTATCCGAGCCAGCGCATCATCCACTACGACCTGAGGTGCATGCTCAATTTTTTTTGCCCCGCGTGCAAGCAAATCAACTGAGCGAAGCATATTTACCAGCACAACACCCTGAGTATCCATCCCGGTGCCAGTAAGTGATACAGCAAACCCCGCAAACCTTGAAAAATCTCCCCCTTGCGTAATCGGTGCAATAATTGCCGTTCCAAGATTGTTCATTTCAACTGTAGACAACACTAACGCAGGACGAAAATCGCCTTGAGTCTCTTTGCCTACCGTTGGGTTTAAACAAACACGCACCACATCGCCGCGCTCAAACCTTGCCATTAAATAACCTCGGCGCCAACTGGCTGCATGGCTTCCCACAGCTCCACATCGGCTGGAGGTGGAGCATTCTTGTTACATTGCGCCAAAAGATCAGCCAACTTATATTTAGGTTTTGCCAGACGGAACGCTTCCGGATTCACCTCAACAGCATCGCCAATGGTGGCGCCGATTTGCGCCAACATGGCAGAAGGCAGCCTAATCGCCGCACTGTTACCCCACTTTTGTATATTTAGCTTCATATTCACGCACCCTTAATGTATATCCATTGTATCTACATCACTATCGCTATGTCAAGTATCATCATACACAATTTACACTCCTCAGCCAGCGTAGCCTTGATGGAATGCAATGAAATCGAGGTTACCAAACGCAACAGCAACCCTGCATTTTTCGGGGGCTTTCGTTTTAGTGATAACGATTATTCCCTCGATTCCGCTACGCTACACCGTGGCTACTGGCTGGCAACAATCGTCAACATGTGACGAATATTGTCAAGAACAGAAGGCAAAACACCCCTTAATTCTTTAATTTGTCGCCACAACGCGTACCATCCGTACCAAATCATTACACATAAGTCATTGTTTTACATTAGCTACATTAAACAATATAACCAAAACGCATAAGTTGGCACACCGGTTGCTTATAGCTTACCAAGCACTGGTATTAGCAGTGCGGAAAATGTGGCAATGCTAATACCACGTTATTTATGTTAACCCTAACTAGTTAAAGGAAATGAAAATGATGAAACAAGTTCAAAAAGGTTTTACCTTGATCGAGCTGATGATTGTGGTTGCAATTATCGGTATCTTGGCAGCGATTGCGATTCCAGCTTACCAAAACTACACCAAAAAATCTGCGGAACGTGCTTGTATGATGGAAACCAAATCTTACGCTAACAAGGCTTTGGTTGAGTTTGCTAATGGCGCTTCCGCTGTTGCAGCTGCAACACTTGGCTCTTGTCAGTCCATTACCACACCAGCCGATGCAACAGTATCCATCACCGGCACTCCAAACACACCTGGCACAATCACTACAGTATGTAACTTGGCACAAGGTGGCACATGTACTGGTGGTTAATGATTGCATAGCCTCAATCGCCTGAGTATAGATTGAAGCTATCTAATTGAACCAAGAAAAGCCCTGTAACGATACGGGGCTTTTTTATAGACGACACCTGTCAAATCGGACGATAGATACACATGAAAAACCTGAAGTTCAACCTCATCAAGATTGTAACCGCGGCGGCGTTGTCGATATTCCTGGTGCGTGCGCTGAATGCGATTTATCAGGGTGCCGAGTTGAACATCAATCTCATCCTGCTTGTAATTGGTGAGATCATTACCGTAGGAATGACGCTGGCAGCGAGACCAGCCAGCGATTATAGAATCAATTTCTTCGCAATAATCAGCACAGCTATGGCCACCTTCTATTTCCTGTTCGTGGGTATATCAGGCGGTGAAAGATTAGTGCCCATGGTAGTAACTGGTACATTACAAACCATTTCGGTTGTATGGCAGATCGTGGCAAAGGTTTACCTGGGCCGCTCATTTGGCCTGATGCCGGCAAATCGGGGCATCGTCACTACAGGCCCTTACAAAATTGTTAGGCATCCGATCTATTTCGGGTATTTTTTGAACCATATCGGCTTCCTGCTATCGACCTTTAGTTTGTACAACCTCGCTATCTACATTGCGCTATATTTTTTCCAAGCGATAAGAATATGGCAAGAAGAAGATTTATTGAAGAAAGATGAGATTTACGCATCCTACATGCAGCGTACCCAATATCGTTTTATTCCGGGAGTATTCTAATTATGACCATCGCTAATCCATTGCAAAACAAAGGCTTCACCCTAATTGAGCTGATGATTGTAGTCGCAATCATCGGCATTCTGGCCGCTATCGCAATCCCGGCTTATCAGGATTACTCTGTAAAATCTGCCAACCGCGCTTGTCTGTTTGAAACCAAAGCTTATACCAACAAAGTGCTGGCCGACATCAACGACGGCGCATCTCCATCTGCGCCAACCAGCAACGCTTGCACGTCGATAACCGATGCGTCTGGCTGGACCATGGCCACACTGACCGCTCCAGCAACCATCACGGGAGCATTCAAAGCTCCTGGAGACACCAACGCCGTTTGCCATGCAGACCAGGGGGGCAATTGCGACCCGATGTAATAGCCGGTCGTTAATTCGTTTAAGTAAATCATAGCTGCGCCCCATCAGGTGCAGCTATGGTATAGCACTGCAAATATACTTTCACAACAATCTGTTTTTTCCCTTCAAATTAGCCTAGTATCACCATATAACCTCTCTCCCGACACTTTAGGTTAAGTCGGTTAATTTATATATTCTTAATTGAAACACTAGATGTTAAAACAGAACCTTGGTGAGCTTGACATTAGCCTATTTTTTATCGGGCTAATGTTCTTTCTACCGTTCATCATTATGCACCATGCGCTACCCATACCATCGTTTTATACGGAATGGTTTGCTGCTTTATCAGGCTTTATTGCCATTTCCCCTTTATTGCGCACAACCATCTGGAAAAACATCAAAATCCCGCAGATTTCGCTGGTTTTTCTTGCATTAGCAACAATCCTAGTCATACAATGGTTTGGGGGGATACTGCAATCGACACAGTTTTTCCTATTGCTACTGTCTTATTTAATTTGGGCTTTTTTCTTGACCATCTTGGGCAGTCACCTGCGCCGCGAATTAGGGTGGGAAAGATTAGTCACAACTTTAGCCTGGGGTTTGATTGCTGCCGGCATTGTGAATTTCATAATACTTGCGTTACAACTTTTGGTGAAATCAGGTGGGATCGTTCCATTCTTGCCAAATTTGGTTAGCTTTGGGGCAATCTCGCAACCCAACCACTTGGCCAACTTTGATGCATTAGCCATAGCATCTCTAGTCTACTTATATGCAAAACAGCGACTTTCCCAGAGTTTTTTTATCCTATTGCTTTTGCTCTTTATCATAATTCTGTCTTTCTCCGGTTCGCGTAGTGCATGGCTATATTTATCTGCATTTGCCATTTTGGCGATTGCATTGCACATAAACACCATAAAACAAGATGCTAGTTCCGAGGTATGCCGCCGCGTTCTAGGCGTAGGATTATTGATCTTGCCAACATTTGCCATCGTTCAGATGATCATTCACCATGTTATACCAAATCAATATGTTAACCTGCCTATAGAACGTTTAATGGATGGTGTTGCCGTGCAATCGCCATCAGCACGCTTGCATATTTGGTATGACAGTCTGCGTATATTTATACAATCACCTTGGCTAGGCATTGGCATGGGGCAAATTCGGGAAAGTGCATTTTCTTTACTGAATCACCCTTCTGCAATGGCGTCTAACATCGTGTTTGAGCATACTCATAACCTATTTCTGCATTTACTAACAGAAATGGGTATTTTCGCAGCACTATTCGTCTTAGTCGGCTTGGTCATTTTGTAATCCCCCCATATTTAGGCACAGCTAAAAGTAGGGGTTAAATGACGATCAATCAGTTTCCTTGGTGGTACACCGCCAATGGCTGAATGAGGTCTTTCGTTATTATAAGTCCAAAGCCATTTGG
>Ga0233425_10005305_pt1 | contig 20494 bp, 17 predicted proteins | sample Watercolumn_Towu_2_FD_181712 | JGI IMG/M metagenome (GOLD analysis project Ga0233425, IMG submission 181712) | Freshwater microbial communities from Lake Towuti, South Sulawesi, Indonesia - Watercolumn_Towuti2014_140_MG | ecosystem: Environmental > Aquatic > Freshwater > Lake | place... | reverse complement strand
GGCGGAAGGGGGCGATCCCTTTTATATCGCCTTTGGGTATGAAGCTCTTGCCCGCGCTGAAATGACAGCAGGAAATAAAGAAAAGATGCAGGAGTATTTGAATACAGCTTTCGCGCTGGCTGAAAAAGTTGAGGATGAAGAAGACAGGCAGGTGTTGATGGGGGACCTGGGGAGTATAAAGTGATGATGTTTTTGCGAAGCAGCCCGAATCAACCTCCTTCATAGTGTGTGAGATTGCTTCGGGCTAGCGCCTCGCAATGACAAGAATCAAAAACAGCCCGTCTAAATTGACGGGCTGTTTCCTTCTTCCTTCCTACTTGATCAACCCCAATTTCTTCCCTGCCTCGCCGATCACATCCATCGCGCGTTCGATCTCGCTCGGGTCGTGCGCGGCAGTGACAGTGGCGCGCAGGCGGGCCAGCCCCTCGGGCACGGCGGGCGAAACGACCGGCAGCACGAACACATCGTTGTGCTGGGCTTCGCGGGTCATGGCGAAGGCTGTGTTATCGTCCACGCACAAAACCGGGACAATGGCCGTCTCAGTCAGCATGGTGTCAAAGCCCATGGCTTTGAGGCCGCCGATGAATTGTTTGGTGTTCAGGTTCAGTTTCTCGATGCGTTCGGGTTCGTCCAAAATGACCTTGAAGGCTTCATTCGCGGCGGCGGCCTGGGCGGGCGGCAGCGCCGCCGAGAAAATATACGCGCGGCTGGCGTGACGCAGGTAATTTACGATCTCCTGCTTCGCGGCCACGTATCCGCCAACAGATGGGATGGTCTTGCTGAGCGTGCCCATCTTGATGTCAATCCCGTCTTCGATGCCGAAGTATTCCTCGATGCCGCGGCCGGTTTTGCCGAGCACGCCCACCGAATGCGCCTCGTCTATCATCAGCCAGGCATTGTATTTTTTGCAAAGCTCAATCGTCTTCGGCAAGTCAATGATGTCGCCGTCCATGCTGAAGACCGAGTCGGCGATTACCAGTTTCGCCACATCCGCGGGAGCGTTCTTGAGCAGGCCTTCGAGATGTTCCATGTCATTGTGGCGGAAGCGGCGGAACTCCGCGCCGGACATCAGGCAGCCGTCCACGATGGAGGCGTGGTTGATCTTGTCCGAAAAAACATAATCGCCGCGTCCCATCATGGTGGAGATGACGGTCAGGTTCGTGGCGTACCCGGATGTGTAAGTGATGGCCGCTTCAGTGTGTTTGAAATTCGCTATGGTCTCTTCGAGTTCATTGTGAATGGTGAGTGTTCCGGCCAGGGTTCGCACGCCGTTCGTGCCCGTGCCGAATTTGTCCACGGCTTTTTTGGCAGCCTCGTTAATGCGCGGATGGCCGACCAGCCCAAGGTAGCTGTAAGATGCGTACATTCCCATTTCACGCCCGCGCACGCGCACCTTCGCGCCGGGCAGCATTTCCTCCACAGGCTGATTGTAGAAATAAAGGTCATTTTCTTTGAGCATTGAAAGGCGGTCGTTCATCGCTCTGATGCGATTGGTGACGGAATCGTTCGTGTTCTTAAAATCCATGGATTGCCTCCGAAACAGAATGGCGTAAGTTTAGCCGAGGGGGTGCTTTCTGTCTACATGAAAACCTGATACGGGAAATCCCGGCCAGCGGCGCACAAGCAAAATAATAATCACCCGCCGGCGAGTTTTCTTAACTCAGCTTCATCGACAATTTTCACGCCCAGAGCCTGCGCCTTGTCTGCCTTTGAGCCGGGGTTTTCGCCGAGCACAAGGTAGCTTGTTTTTTTGCTCACGCTGTCGGTCACTTTGCCGCCGTTCTGTTCGATAAATTCCTTCACTTCATCGCGCGACAAAGTCGGAAGCGTGCCGGTCACTACAAAAGTAAATCCGCTTAGCGCGCCCTCTTTCTTCATTTCCTCTTTCTTCATTTTTGGATTCACCCCGGCCGCTCCCAATTTTTTTAACACCTTTTGGTTTGCTGTCTGCGAAAACCAGTCCACAATTGATTCAGCGATGTTGGGACCCAGCCCTTCGATCTGCTGAAGTTCCTCCGCGCTGGTTTTTGATAAAGCGGACAGGTCGCCATATGCGCGGGATAGATCGCCCGCCATGACTTCGCCCACCCCGTGAATTCCCAGCGCCGCAATCAGGCGGTTCAAGCTCTGACCTTTGGCCTGCTCCAGCGACTTGAGCAGATTCTCCGCCTTTTTCTCTGCGAAACCCTCCAACTTAAGCAGTTGTTCCTTCCTCAGCGTGAACAGGTCGGCCACATCCTTCACCAGCCCGGCCTCGATCAACTGTTCAACGATCTTGATTCCCAGCCCGGTGATATCCATTGCTCCGCGCGAGACAAAGTGCTCGATGTTGCGCACCAGTTGCGCGGGGCAGGCTGTATTGACACAGTACCACGCCACTTCGCCTTCGAAATGTTCGACAGCCTGTGAGCACGCAGGACATGTTGTGGGCGGCTTGTATGTTTTCTCTTTCCCGGAACGCGCATCCACCACAGGGCCAATGACATAAGGGATGACTTCGCCTGCGCGTTTGACCAGCACGCGGTCGCCAACGCGGATATCCTTTTCGGCGATGAAATCAAAATTATGCAGTGTGGCGCGTTCCACGATCACGCCGCCGATCTCGACAGGCTCCAGCACTGCGTACGGAGTTAGCACGCCCGTCCGCCCGACTGCCACGCCGATATCATTTAGCGTCGTGGTCACTTCGCGCGCAGGGAACTTGAATGCGATTGCTCCGCGCGGGTCCTTGCCGACAAATCCCAATTCAGATGCGAGGGTCAGGTCGTCAAGCTTGATGACCATGCCGTCTGCTTCATACGGCAATTTATCGCGGCCTTTATCCCATGTCTCAGTGTAGGCGATGGCGGCTTCAAGGTCATCGAAACGCCTGGCAATATCAGTGACCGGGAACCCCAGCGCTTTTAGATATTCCAAAATCTCCCACTGTGAGGTTGGGGCTTCTCCAACCTCTGAATGGACAATTTGATATACCAGCAAGGTCAGTGGGCGCGAGGCGGTAAGCTGCGGGTCAAGCTGGCGGAGTGACCCTGCCGCCGTGTTGCGCGGATTCAAATATGTCTTTTCCCCGGCTTCTTCCAACTTGCGATTGAGTTCTTCAAAATCTTTATTTGGAATAAAAGCTTCGCCTCTCACCACCAAATACTTCGGCAACTTGTAATTTGTAACTTGTAACTTATCACTGCTCACTGACAACTGATCGCTGTTCACTGGAATTTTCAACGGTATTGCACGGATCGTCCGCAGGTTGGATGTGATATCTTCGCCTACTTCGCCGTCGCCGCGGGTTGCGCCCTGCACGAAGAGTCCGTTGCGATAATGCAGCACAACCGACAGGCCGTCAATCTTTGGTTCGACCACAAATTTCGCCTTTTCAACGCGGTCGTCAATTTTTGCGATGCGTTCCAGCCATGCGCGTGCATCGTCCCTGCCAAAGGCGTTGGCCAGTGAGAGAATACCCGCAGGGTGGCGAATCTTCTCGAAACGGTCGGCAGGCCGGGCGCCGGCGCGCTGCGTGGGGCTGTCAGTTGTGATCCATTCCGGGTGGTCGGATTCAATCCGCTTAAGTTCATTTAACAGGCGGTCATATTCCAGGTCGCTGATGATGGGCGCGTCCAGCACGTGATAACGATAATTATGAAAGTTGACCTGCACCTTGAGTTCATCGTAACGTAATTTTGTGTTCATGCTGCAATTATAGCGTGTCCGGCCGCCAAACAAAAATGTAACGCCTGATTTCATAATTGTAAACGCCGGAAATGGAAGAAGCTTTTATAATGCCCATACCAAAAATTGACAAAGGCATACCCGGTGAAAACCGGGGACGCAAAGCCAACGGGTCTAACGTCACGACAGTGACCATGATTGCCAGGCCGCCAAAAAAATAATCAACAACGGCGAGCCTGAAAAGTCAAAAGGCTCGCCCTTCGTTTAAGGAATTCAAAACGTTCGTACGATAAAGGCAAACCCGGTGAAAACCGGCGACGCACAGCCAACGGGTCTAAAGTCACAACAGTGACCATGATCGCCAGGCCGCCGAAAAACGACATGAAAACACACACTTACTTCCAGCAATATCATGCCAACAGCCTCAGCGCTGACTCGGGTGCCTTTATCGGGGAGAGGTTTTTATGGCACTCAAACTTTCCTCCAAAATAATCATTACCGCTTCCATTCTGGCATTATGCATGGCGGGGATATCCTTTCCCGTTTCAGCCGCTGAAGCCCAGCCGCTGGCCGCTGTCAAAGAGATGCCCTTCAAGTTTTATCTTGACCCGGCCCTGGTCACGGACATGGATTTTGCAAAGACAGCCCTGAGTGGGTATGTTGAAGATATGAATGGAATTCTGGCAAAGAATACGAACCGCCGCCTGCTGTTCAACCCTGAAACGGATATTATTCTTGCCTCCTTCCAGCCACACTCCAATTCGGCCCAACCTCCTCTGCCGGTGGATGGTTTTGAAATTTGGGCGCACGCGGTCAAGACCAGTTACAACTATTCCTACGGCGGGTATGCCGGGGTGGACGATGGTGGGGCGGGCGTCCTCGCGGGTTTAAAGTGGACAAAAATTTATGACCCCACCCAGCTTTCGTCCGCCGATGTGACCGATTACTGGACGCAGGTCAACAACATGCTGCACGAACTGGCTCACATCTTCGGCGCGGGCATCGGGGAATACTATAAACTTTCAACCATTCAGGATACCACCGGGGAACAGCCCCTCCTCAACATCAATATTTACGACCAGAATGATTCGTTTTGGAGCAGCAAATCCGATTTCATGACCGACCCCCTGTTGAAGAATGCCGCGCTGGATAACTCCGCGCTTGGACGGGCAGGCCTGCTCGGCTCGGTCAAATTCTCGGCATTGACCGCAGCCATCATCAGCAATGATTATCGCAATGAATTGCCCACAGTGGACCTTTCGCAAATTAATCTCACGGTGCTGTCTGCGGACGGGTCGCCGCTGAATGGCGCAAAGGTCAAAGTGTGGAGTGTTGCCGGCGGCTCACCCTATCAGTCACAATTACTGGCTGAAGACTTTTCCAACGCCGCCGGTGGTTTTAGTTTTGCCTGGGGCGGCCCGGCCAACCCGCACAACAGCACAGACTTCCTGCGCCTGATTAAGGTTTACAAGGATGGCTACACTGCTTCAGCCAGATATGTTTCCATCTACGACGCAGACATCGAGAAACAGGTCAATGGCGGCAGTTTATTGAACATCACGATTAAGTTAACGGCAGCGGCTTCCTTTGAGGATGTGGCAGCGGGTGACTTTGCCTGGCAGCAGATCGAACGGCTGAGCGCAGTCGGAATCACCGCCGGCTGCTCACTGACTCCCAAACTTTACTGCCCGAACCAGACCGTCACTCGCGGACAGATGGCTGTCTTCCTTGAGCGCAGTATGAAAGGACGGGGCTTTGCCCCCGCCGTCAATCAGATCACATTCAACGACACAACCGAACATTGGGCCAGGTTATGGATCGAAGCGCTCGCGGTTGATGGGGTTACAAGCGGCTGTGGAAATGGAAATTACTGCCCCGATACCCCGGTCACACGCGCCCAGATGGCTGTGTTCCTGCTGCGCGCAAAATTCGGCGCTCAATATACACCGCCCTCTGTAACCCAATCCGCTTTTCTGGATGTGCCGGCAAATTACTGGGCTGGGGCCTGGATCGAAGAACTCAAGAATCAGGGAATTACCGGCGGCTGCGGCAACGGGAATTACTGTCCCGAAGAACCTGTGACCCGCGCGCAAATGGCCGCCTTTTTGACCCGCGCATTCAACAACTTTCCTTAGAGGCTATCCGAAAAATTACGATGTCGTTGCGAGGAGGGCGCTCTTCCCGACGAAGCAATCTCCTAAAAGCTAAATTTTGCCAGATTAACAAGGAGATTGCTTCACCGCCGAAGAGCAAAAGCGGGGGTTCGCAACGACATATTCAGAGCGATTATTGAATTTTAGGATAGATTCTTAATCCTATTTCAACTTTGCCTTCAAGTACGAACGCAGTTTCACCGGCTTGATTCCACCCAGATCGAATTTTTCAGAGCCGAGCATGGCGGCAAAACGCTTCAATCCATTTGCAAGCGCGCTGGCAAATGCTTCATCCTTCGGCGCATCATCTTCCAGCCAAAAACCCAAAATGTGGAGAGTGTTCGTTTTGCGATCCAGTTTCGGGTCCAGCCGCGCCACGAGGTCGTCGCCGTATAAAATCGGCAGGGTGTAATATCCCCAGCGGCGCTGGTGTGCGGGCTTGTACACTTCCCACAAATATTCAAAATCGAAAACCTTCTTCGCCCGCCCTCTTGCGCTGACGATTTCCAACGGCGCAAGCAGCGTGACTTCCTCTGTTGTGGATGGCCCGACCGGCTTCCATTTTTTGGGAATACGCCCCGCTTCAAGTTCAGACAGATGGGGCTGGTCGCTGCTCAAATAGAGATGGCTGTCCTTTGAGCCTTCCACGCGCACCCGCGCGACAAGCCCCTGTTCGATGAGTCTCTCAATGCGCTGCCTGCCTTCGGCGGCTGACACGTCGCGGTGGATGTTGTACGCCAGCCCTGTCCGCCAGGTGCTTTCACGCGCCAGCCCCATGAACGAGATTACCTTGAGGCCGAGATAATCTTCCGCTTCCGAGTCAGAGACGGTGTAATCAAATTCGCGCGGCAGGACGCGCTCGCGCAGATCGTAGATACGGTCAAAGCCTTTGCGATTTGAGATCATCACTTCGCCGGTCAGCCATAAATAAAACAGCGCAATGGACGCTTCCTTGCGTCCGCGGTAACTCCATTCGCGCACTTTCGCACCTTCAAAATCGCGGTTGCCAAGCGGACCGCGCCCGCGTAATTCGTCCAGCACAAATTTTATTAAGTCTGCGGGCGGGTGTTTGAAAGACTCGTAACTCAAGCCATACTGTTTGCGGCGCTTCATGTGCAGCCGCCAGTACGGGAACTCGCGCATCGGGTACATCATCAACCAGCCGCCGTAATCGAAGGCCTTGCGCTGCTGGTATGCCATTTTGTATAGATGCTGGGGTTTGTAGTTCAACACGCGGCCATACATGGCAATGTCCTGGCTGCGCGCCACGATGGTGAGCGGGTCGAGTTGAAGCGCTTCCATCTGCAGCAAAGCAGATTCGGCGCCGAGCGGCCCCTTGAAACGGCGGCCCGGCCAAAGTCCCTGCTGGCCGAGGAGGAAACGGCGAAAGGTTAATTTGGAAATCGTGTCCATAAAAAAATAACCGAGGATTTAACATCCTCGGCCATTTCTCCTGAGTGCGGCTGGTTAGTCGTCGCCGAGGGAGGCAATTGCGCGCAGCAAGCCAAAAACCAGCACGCCGAGTTTGAGTCCTTCGCCGGTGGTAATGGCGGTTTCGCGTTCGTTTTTCGCGGCGCGGCGGGTGAGGAGCACTGCGGCGATCACGCCGGTGACCGCGCCGATCAATGCGCCGAATAAAATGGTGTTCCTGTTATTCATGGGGTGGTGATCCTTTCAAAAAACGACTTGACATTTTTGATGAAGCCGTCAAGGACGATGATGGGTTTGGCGGCCATGTCTGCGCCGCGGACGATGTAAGCCTTGGCCTTGTAGACATAATCCTGCGCGATGGTGGTGTAATACGGCAGGCCGCTCAAGGCGCGCGCCATCAGGTAGATGAGGCCGATCAGGGTCGCAAGCAGTATCAGGCCGGCGATTAAGAGCGGAATGATGATCCAGATGGTGGAGATGGCCGCCCAGCGTCCCACATCTCCGCCGGAGTTGAAGGTGGCAATGCAGATCAGCACGATCAGGGCGAGCATCAAGGCCGCGCTCAATACAACCGGCAGGATGATCTGTGTTGCGCGCTGTTTACGGTGCTGTAAATAGGAGTAATGTTCCGGGTGCGGGAGTTGGGCTTTCATTGTTTATATTTTAGCATAGGCCAGGCTTGAACTACCCGTTTAAATGATAGGTGTGATAGGCATTCTCGCAGGGATTGCCCCAGGCGATGTGCATCTCGCGCAATGTCAGGTCAATGACCATGGCGTTGATGGTCTTTTCGCGGTCAAGCGGATCAAGCCCTGCGATATTATGATTGCAGATCGAGTTGGGGATGTTGACGTGATCCTTTTGAATGGCCTGCAAACTTTTAATGGTGTGCTGGCTGCTCTTGCGCAGCAGGCGCGAAGCGCGGAAGTAACGCACGCGCGATGAAAGCAATTCCTCGGGGTCTTTCTCCACTTCCTTCATCTTTGGGTCGAGGTAATGATTGGTATGTACCATATAGCCGTCGTGTGCGTTCAAAATCTCGAACTTGCGGGCGGAAACTTCGATGGAGTAGATCTCGCCGCTTTCATGGATGAGGAGGTGGTTGTAGCCGGCGGCGCGGTGCTGGACGAGAGTCCTGCCGATTGCGCCGGAGATGCGTCGGGAGGACAGCACGGCGCGCGCAACGACAAGGCGCGGAATGCCCACACGTGAGTCGGCCGGGTAAACCGAGTCGATTAGTTGGGCGATGCCATAGGCGTTGAATCCCACATTGGGCAGCAGCCCGCCATAGGTCATGGCAAGAAACGGGGGTTCTTTGTCCGGCCGGGCTGAAATGACGAAGGTGTCGTTCTCGTCTTCGGGAATCCAATCCTCATTATGCGCGGCGAGAATGTGCCCGTCTGCGGTGCGCTCTTCATTGACCGCCATGCTGGTGCAGCGTGTGAGATGCAGCGCGTCGGTGGTGACCGCTTCCATGACGTTGAGCACAACGATATCATCGAATGAGACGTTCGCGCCTTCAGCGATGCCGCGCATTTCGTCCACATATTGCGGGTAACGTTCCTCTGCGAAAGGCAGGTATTTGCGGGATTGTATCTGCGCGCCTTCCCAGGTGAGTTCGAGATCGCCGTAAGCCGCGTCAATCAGGATGCGCGCGTTGGCAATGCCATTTTGGACTTGAGGCCGCATGGCTTCCCCGATCTGCTGTCCCATTTGGCGGTGGGAGCCTGAGATTTCGATCAGGGGCGGGGGGGTGTTGTGAATGGGTGTGTTGGGTATTTCGTGCTTGAACATGCCTTCCTCCGAATGAAAACCGCCCCGAGGGTAACCCCGGGGCAGGAAAATTATATCACGCGGATTTTGGCTGAATTTACGAAGCAGGCGGAACGATTTCTACCTGTGGGTTGGTTGCCATTCTACCGGGCGCGGAGCGCGTCCCGAACACGGTCATCACCACGCCGCCGATTGCCATGAGCGTGATCAAGAAGGCCAACAGCCAGCCGAAGCATTCGATCAAGCCGAACAATCCGCTGACCAGCATGAGCAGGAAGGTGCCGAGGCCTGTGGTGAGCACGGGCGCCCAACTTTGGTTAATGGCTTTGGTAAAGCGCTCGCCGACCTCCTGTCCAAGCGCGACGATACCGAACAACCATGCCAGAGGGAGGATCAATATAGCGATCAAGGCGACCGGGATGAGGATAACCGTGACCACCATGATGACAATGGCCAGCGGGGAGATGGCAAGTGTAAGCAAGCCGAAACTGCCGGCCACTAACGGCTGCTGGGTGACTGCATCTGCGACCCGTTCCAATTGCGGCTGGAGGAAGAGCGCCAGCAGCATACTGATCAGCGCGATGGCCAGCGCGTTTCCAAAAACGCCTGCCACCTGCCAGAACGGATTTACTCTTACATTGACATCCGGTTGAACGGGCACATTGGGGATAGACGGTACAGCCGGCACATCCGGGATATTAATCGGCGGGGCGTTGTTGACGATATTTCCGCCCACTTCTGCGCCGGGCTCCTTTTTGACCTGGCCGCCCATGGTGGTGATATCTCCGGTTACGATTGCAGTTTCGGCCAATTCGACCTGCCCCCCGACCACCACCACATCGCCGTTGATTTTGCTGGTGATGGTCAAGTTCCCTCCGACCAGAACCACATCGCCGTTGACCTGCCCGTCTAGCGATAAATTACCTCCGATCAGGGCGGCGTCTCCATTTATGGTCGCGCCTTCCTCAATGGAAGCATTCCCGCCGATTATGGCGAGGCTGCCGTTGAGCGTTTTGCCACTTTCAAGCGTGTAATTCTGTCCCATGAGGAACACATCGCCGTTCGGGCTTTGTGCGTATGCGTTACTGGTTGGCACGAGTAATAGCGCCAGTAATAAAATAAGGGTGGTTAATTTTGTCTTCATGCTGAAACTCCTTGCGGTGCGCGATTACTGAACCGCCAGATTGATATGACCCACAACAGGCCAAACCCGGCCAGAGCGGATATGAGCACCATCCAAATATAAGGCGGGATGAAGCCCGGTAGAATGCGCATCAAAACAGTTGCCACTTCTGTCAGGGCTTGAAGGGAGGTAAATGCGAATAGAAAATAGCCGATGACCAGCGTGATCCATTCTGCCGGGGAAGCGATGAATGTGTAGATGAGCGGGGCGGTAAGCCACCCAAACAGCCCCACCCCGCTTAAGATCAACACGAACATACCCCAGAGCCTGCGGCGGCGTTCTGCAATTTTTTGCGCGGCCAGCCGCTGCTGGAAGCGCAGTGTGAACCCTGCCGCAGGGGCGATCACATTCGCAGACCGCAGGGCCAGCCCGGTCGCAGAGAGAGCCGTGCAGTGAGAACATGTCCGCAGGTGCAGATCGAGTTCGTGTCGCTCGGAGCTGGTCAGGTTTTTATCGTTCAAAAGCCATTCTTCAAAAGGCTGGTGATTCATAGGGCCTCCTTTCGGTCTCGATACGGGTTTCTTCCTCCTGCCACAAGCCGGCCAGTTCCTTGCGGGCGCGGTGCAGACGGCTTTTTACGGCGCTGACTGTCAATCGCAGCGACTCGGCGATTTCGGCTTCGGAGTAGTCATACCAGTACCTCATGATGATCGCGGCGCGGTCGGTGTTATCCAGGTCTTTGAGCATGGCGTGGACCCGGTCACGAGTCTGTCCCTGAACGGTTTCAGCCTCGGGGTCGGGTGAATCGGGGTCGGGTAATTCAAAGGTGTTGCCTTCATCATCCTCCGCATCCATCGAAAACATGGAAAACTTTCTGCGGCGCAGCCTGTCAATGCAATAGTGGGCCGCGATGGAGAGCAGCCACGTGGCGAAAGGCCTTTTCAGGTCGTAACGGTGCAGGTGCTGGTAGGCGCGCAAAAAAGTTTCCTGCGCGGCATCCTCTGCCAGTTCAGGCTCGCCCAACATGCGATAACACAGGTTGTAAACAGGGGTTTGATAGGTCTCGACGAGTTTGGTAAACGCTTCGTCGCTGCCTTGTTGAGCCTGAATAATCCAGGCTGTCTCTTCGCTCACGCATACTCCTTGTTTGACTTGCTACCTACTTTACGCAGGAAAAGGAGGAAAAGTTGCGACCCGCTCAATGGGAATGCCCGCCTCCGCTTCCTTCGGGGCCGAGAAACTGCGCCCACATCCCAAGCGACTCAGCCCTGGAGGCGAAGAAGATGGCGATCGTGGTGGTGAGCGGCACAGCCGCGATCAGCCCCAGCGAGCCAACCAGAGTCCGCACGATCTCTTCGGCGATAAAAGAGAAATTGACCAGATAGCCGTAGTCGCCGCGCGCGAGTGAGAACATCAACAGCATGGGCAGGGACGCGCCGGCATATGCCAGCACAAGGGTGTTCACGGTCGCGGCTACATGATCCTGCCCGATGCGCATGGCTGAGTTATACAGGTCGCGGAAACCGAAAGTTGGCCTGGCGTGATGCAGTTCAAACACAGCCGCCGCCTGCGTGGTGACAAGGTCGTCCAGCACGCCCAGCGCGCCGATGATCATGCCGCCGAGCAGGAGTCCGCGCAGGTTGATCGGCGTTTCCATCATCTGCATCAGGAACATCACATTCTCATCGCCCGAGCCGTTTAACTTTGTGAATACCACAAACAGCGCGGAAAGCGTGCCTGTCAGAAGCAGGACGAGAATCATGCTGATGACCGCCGCGTGGGTTTTCAAGGTCCAGCCGTAGGTGAGGTACAACGTCACGCCCAGCAAAATGATCGAGCCTGTAATACTCACGGTCAGCGGGTCTTCGCCGGCAAGAATATGCGGGATGATATAGCCGATAATCATGTACAAACTAAAGGCTGTGCTGAGCAGGGCGCGCACGCCCTTCCAGCGGCTGATGAAGATGATGGCCGCCGCGAAGAGTCCCGTCAGCCACAGGATCGGCGCGGTGCGGACGTAATCCACAAAATAAGCATTGACCACGTTTTGCGGCGTCTTGCTGATGGAAACGACAATCTTGTCGCCGGGCGCCAGCATGTAATCATCCGAACGGACCTGCCGTTTGCCGTAATCAATTTCCATGATAATGCCGGCGTAGGGACCTTCAAGAATGTTGACTCGCGCAACCTGATAGTTTTGCATCCGCCCGCCCATGTCCACCTGGCCTTCTTCGATGATCTGCGTCACTTCAGCGCGGACGGTATCAGCGCCGAAAGTCGAGAATCCATCGCCGGGCAATTCAACACGATTGAGGTACGGCCACGCAAAAAAGACGATCATCGCCGCTGTGATAAGAATGACCTGCCATTTAAATTGCTTCATGTAATTCCTTGTATCGCTATTCGCTAATTGCTAACCGCTATCAGCCAATCGCTACTTGCTCAATTCACTGGCCGTGGACTGCATCTGCGCCAGAAGCAGTGCCACCTGTCCGCTTGGCATGTTGACGCGGTACATGTGAGCAAAGCCGTCGCCGAGCATCACCTTCACCCGCCGCCATGAAGCCAGTTGCGGCTGTATTTGTCCCCGCGGCAGGAGAGTCACTGCTTCCGTCCATTGCGGATGAGTCTTCCTGTAATCTGCGAGCAGGTCAACGGTCGAAGAACGAAGCGGGAAGAGGTGAGTCGTCTCCACCCAGCGGGCATCCTGTTCCTTGTCCAGCAGCCAGCGGACGAACAGCCATGCCGCAAGTTGTTTCTCAGCAGTTGATTTTAGAATCACATACGAAGAACCATACACCACGAGCGTATTCTGGCCGGGAAATACTGTGGTTTCCCACACATCCCTGCTGTTTGCGGCCGCAAATGCGCGCGTAATGGTTGTGAAATCTTCGAGGCTCGCAGTGATGAACAGGGCATCGCGGTTGACAAAGGCGGTGATCGGGTCGGTCTCAACCGCCTGCCACGCGCACTGTTTTTCAGAAAGCTCGCGCAGAAATTTAAAGGCCTTGATGTTATTCGGCGCGAGGAAACGATAATTTCCTTCTTCCAGCACGCCGCCTTCAAATGCCAGAAGCCAGGCATAGGCTGTTGCAGGTTCCGTATCCACAACCCAGCCGCCCATGAAATCATTTTGCGCCGCATCATCCTTTAGTTTGGATTGCTGGGCGCGGCAGGCCTGTTGTTGAAAATCTTCAGGCGCGGCGGGCGGCGAATCAAAACCAAGTTCGCCGGCCCAGGTTTTATTCCACAGTAAAAGGCGCGCCGTGCGCTGCGCAGGCACGGCCACCCGCACCGCGCCTGCAAGGTCTTGATTCCAAAACACGGGCGGAATATCGCTCGAGTCGATTCCGTACAGCGGGTCGCTCACATACGGCGACAAATCGGTCACTGCCCCGTCATTGTTCCAGCCTTGCGCGTGCTCAGGCAGGGCGATCACCAGATCGGGTCTGTCTGCCGCCGGCAGGGCTGCCGTGACGGTTTCATACAAGTTTGAAAAATTTACCTGACTCTGCGCCGTGACCTTAATGCCCCACACGTTTTTTGAATTGAAATCTTTGACCAATGAATCGAACAGACTCGACTCGATGCCATACCACGGAGTCCAGACTGTGATCTCCAGCCCGCGCAGCGCCTCTTCATTGACCTCGAGCCTGCTGGCCGTTTCGACAGTTGATTCCGTCTGCGGCGTTTTCGCGGCGGCTGATGTCGCAGTGGATTCCGGTGCGACAGTTGCGCCGTCTGCCATACACGCGGAAAGGATGACTGTCAGAAATATCAGCGAAAGTATTTTCTTCATTTTGCAAGCGACATGAACGGCACGGGCACCAAAACCAAAAAGAAGACGATGATCATTGCAAACCCGAGCAGGCGCCGGGGCGGGTCGAGCGTGGTGATCTGGTCCAGCGGCTCGGCGTTGACCCGTCCCAGCCAGTACAGGATGATCGCCCACAGCCACCAGCCGCTCCAAAAATATCCGCCGATGATGAGCAGGCCGGTGATGAACGGAAATGCCTTCCTCGCGTTATTTCCAAACAGGGCGTAGATCACATGCCCGCCGTCCAGTGTGCCGGCCGGGATGAGATTCAGTGAGGTGACAAGCAGGCCGGCCCAAGCCGCAAACGCCACGGGATGAATGAACGCGTCCAGCCCGCCGAACGGGACAGGTTTGCCGGTAAAGAAGTATTTCAGCCAGTATAAAATTCCCTGCGGTTCGACAGGTGAGGGGAGAAGTTTGCCGAAACTCACGAACTTTGCAAATAGATAAATGAGCGAGTTGCCTTCGAGGAAACTGTTTGGGTTCGGCTCGATGGTGCCTGTGCTTGATAGGGACAGCCCCAAAAACAAGACAGGGATGGCAACGATCAGACCGGCAATCGGGCCTGCCACGCCGATGTCAAAAAGGATGCGTTTGTTCTTCGGGGTTCCGCGCATGATGATGGCCGCGCCCATTGTCCCGAACAGTCCGAGCGGCGGCGGGAACGGAATAAAGTAGGGCAGTGTTGCGGGAGTTTTGTGGCGGCGGCTCATGAAGTAATGTCCCAGTTCATGTGCGAGCAAAATGCCAAGCAAGCTCGCGGCGAACGGCCAGCCGGAGAGGATGCTCTTAAAGAGCATGAGCATTTGTCCGCCAAAATCGGCGGGGAAGTCTCCCTCGGGCTGCGCGCCGGCCAGCATGACGCTGATGACTGTCAGCACAAAAAGGATGATGTTTGTGAAGACCTTGTCCTGTTTTGGCTGGGGCGGCTTCGGCGCAAGAAAGATCACGTGGCGATTGTCTTCGATTCTGAATAAAGGGATGACATTGTATGGGATGAGCGAATCAGCCAGACGGTCGTAGAGGGACGCGGAATCTTCATCTGCCAGATGGCCGCGATAGCGCAGGAAATATCCCTTGCGCGGGTCTTCGCTGGTCACATCATCTATGCGGAAAACGCGCGCTACAAGGTTGGTTAATGCTTCGGTTTCAGGGATGGGCATGAGTACCTTTGATGATGGACAATGGACGGTGGACAACAAACTTTCAATGGTTGTCGTCCATCGTCCAGAGATAGGCGGGAGTGGATGGGAGTCGAACCCACCGCGGCCCGCAACGCGGCCCGCCACAGGTGTTGAAGACCAGGAGACCCACCGGGACCTAACCACTCCCGCCCGCAAGGATAACCGAGAGAAGTTAGATTCGCAAGCTGCCGGGCAGTTGGATTTGAATTACTGGCGATGAGTGATTTTCCATATTTGATTTCACTGGCGGAGAAAAAATACAACCGTCCGATTTGAAGGACGGTTGTATTCTGGCTGTCGGGGCGAGAGGATTCGAACCTCCGACCTCTTGCACCCCATGCAAGCGCGCTAGCCGGGCTGCGCCACGCCCCGATTGAGCGAAGCGGATTATAGCCGTGTTTTCCCAATCTGGCAAATGGAGTTTAAAAGCAATAAGAAATTATAATGGCTCACCAAAGTTGAGCAAATTGAAAAACAAGCGGTAAAATAGTCACATTGGAGTTGCCCCATGTCTGAAATGATTGAAGTCGCCATTGACAGTATCCGTGTGCATTTGATGACGCCCCACCGCATTGTGGTATTAAAACAAACCGACACCGAACGCTATCTTACCATTTGGGTCGGTCCCTACGAAGCCGAAGCCATCACCATCGCCTTGCAGGAAGTTGAAAAAGCGCGTCCGCTGACCCATGACCTGCTGATGAATGTTATCGCCTCTTTTAATGCGCGTGTTGCGCGGGTGGAAATCGTCGGCATACAAGATAACACCTTCTACGGAAACATAGTGGCCGAGGTGGACGGCGTTGAAGTCAACATAGACTCGCGCCCCTCCGATGCGATTGCGATCGCCGTCCGCGCGCATGTGCCCATCCTCGTTACCCCGGAAGTCATGGATACCGCCGGCCAGCTGCCCGATCAGGACCTGCCTGAAACAACCGCGCCTGTCAGCAAAAAAGGCCCGCCTGTGCCATTGACCGATGAAGGCAACGACAGGTTATCCGTTTTCAAGGATTTCATAGACAAACTTGAAATAGACAACCCGGATGACGACAAACCCGAATCGCCCTCACCCTAAGGTTGAATCATCTCGATGACAGATTATCCCCCCGAAACAGCCCCCTACGGGGACGATGCATCCGTCCCCACATCCGGCCAAACCTCCACGGCTGTCCCGCACAGCCGCGAGGCGGAAGAAGCCGTTGTAGGGGCGGTGCTGATTAACCCCGAAGTTTATTATGACGTTGCCCAATTCCTTGCGGCGGACGATTTTTACATCCATCGCAACAAATGGATTTGGGAGGCATTTACCCGCCTGCACGAACAACGCATCCCCATTGACCTGCTTACGCTTTCCGAGGAACTTGACCGCGCCAACCTGCTGGCGGATGTCGGCGGCTCGGCATACATCACTTCGCTGATTAACCAGGTGCCGTCTTCACTCAACGCGGAATCCTACGGACGCATCGTTGAGGGACATTCCGTTCGCCGCAAGATGATCACTGCCGCGAATAAGATCGCGTCCATTGCCTACAACGAATCATCCAGCGTTGACGAAGTAATGAACGAGGCGGAAAAAGCCGTCTTCAACGTCAGCGAACGCCGCCTCAAACATGACCTGCAGCCGATCTCTGCGGTGTTGAGCGATTATTACGACCGCATTGATGAACTCGCCAAACACCCGGATGAAATCCACGGCGTGCCGACAGGTTTTATTGACCTCGATCGAATGTTGACCGGCCTGCAAAAGTCTGACCTGCTGATCATCGCCGGCCGCCCCGGCCAGGGTAAAACGGGTTTCCTGCTATCCATCGCCAAGAACGCGGCCCTCACGCACAAGAAACACGTGGCCATCTTTTCACTGGAAATGTCTAATGAACAGGTGGTTCAGCGCCTGATCGCGCAGGAAACCGGCATTGACTCACAGCGCCTGCGGAACGGCAAATTGCAGGAACACGAATGGCCGCTGTTCACCCACGCCATCGAAGTCTTTTCAGACACGCACATTTACCTGGACGATACACCGGCCATCACGCCGCTGCAATTACGGACGAAGTGCCGCCGCCTGCACATGGAATTTGGCATTGACCTGGTCATCATTGATTATCTTCAACTCATGGGCGGGGATTCGCGCAATGATAACCGCGTGCAGGAAGTCTCGCACATCTCGCGTAGTTTGAAGGTGCTGGCGCGTGAACTCAACGTGCCGGTGCTGACAGCCGCGCAATTGTCCCGCGCGGTGGAACAGCGCACCGACAAGAAACCCGTCCTTTCGGACTTGCGTGAATCGGGATCTTTGGAACAGGACGCCGACATTGTCATGTTCATTTACCGCCCCGATCAATACGAGAAGGATACAGACAAGCAGAATATCGCCGAGATTATCATCGCCAAGCACCGCAACGGACCGGTCGGCAGCGTGGAGTTGATCTTCCGCGGGGCGCTGGCGAAGTTTGAGAACGCAGCCACGAAAGTTTTCAAGCCAAACGAATAATGCAGCGGCAGGAGAACGGCAAAACACTGCGCTCCTGCATGAACAATATGATTCAATTTCCAGGCTTTACCTCCTCTGAGACGTTTACTCAAATTCCTGATTCGTTCATTCATCTCTTAAAAGAGATTGACGACCTTGCGGAGTTGAAGGTGACGCTCCATGCCATCTGGCGCATTGAGCATATCGAAGGGCATTTTCGCGCGTTGTGCGAAACTGATTTCGAGGCTGAGGCGCTGGGGTTGAGTCTTGCGGAGATTCGTACCGGGCTGGGGAAAGCCGTCGCGCACGGGACCCTGCTCCGGTCACAGCATGAAGCGGATGTCTTTTATTTTCTCAACTCTCCGCGCGGACGCCTTGCTGCCGAGGCGTTTGCAAAAGGCAGTTGGCGTGAATCCGCAAGGATCATGTCTGTGCCTGGAAGCAGGTCAAATGTATTCAAGTTGTATGAGGAAAACATCGGCGCGCTCACGCCTTTACTCTCAGACATGCTGCGTGAGGCTGAAAAAAATTATCCGGGCGCATGGTTTGAAGAGGCGTTTGAAATTGCCGTCAGCAGGAATATTCGCAATTGGAAATATGTCGAAGCGATTTTGACGCGCTGGAAGGAAAACGGGAAAGATGAAAGAAAAGATCAACAAGACCCTGCTAAAGATGAAAAGCGATACACGGACAGCGAGTTCTCCGAGTTCATCAACCGCGATTGAGAGTTTGACGAAAACGCTCGGCGACCCGAATTGCCCGCATTGCGGGGGAGCGGGTTATGTGCGGATGGATGTGCCGCTCGGGCACGAAAAATTCGGCAGGCTGGAATCGTGTGTATGCCGTGCAAAGGACGTGGCGCAGAGCGCGCGCAATCGCTTGTTTGCTTTAAGCAACCTTGACCGGTTGAGTCATTTGCGTTTTGAAAACTTCAAGGCTGGCGGGAACGAAAAGGCGAAGTTCATGACGCCGCAGGAAAAGGAAAATTTGCGCGCGGCCCTCGATACCTGTGAAGAGTTTTCACGGCTGCATAAAGGCTGGATATTGCTCGAAGGCGGCTATGGCTGCGGCAAGACCCACCTCGCGGCGGCCATGGCAAATGATGCCGTGGAAAAAGGAATCCCCACCCTGTTCATCACTGTGCCTGATTTGCTGGATTCGCTGCGTTTTGCCTATGCCGATCCGGAGACGACCTTTGAACAACGCTTTGAAGAAATCCGCGGCGCCGACTTGTTGATCCTCGATGACTTTGGGACGCAGAACGCCACAGCCTGGGCGCAGGAAAAATTATTCCAGATCATCAATTTCCGCTACATCAATAAACTGGCGACCGTTATCACGACCAATTTGATGCTGGACGAGGTCGAGGGGCGTATCCGCTCGCGCTTGCAGGATGACGAATTCGTAAAGTATGTGAAGATCAGCGCGCCGGATTACCGCCGACCTGAAGAGACGAGCAACCCCGGCATTTCCATGCTGTCGCTACCTGAGATGAAGAACATGACCTTCAAGACATTTCAGATGCGCGATGATGAGATCGGCAAGGAAGCGGTCACGACCACCATCACCGAAAAGCAGGATAAGTTTGGCAACAAATACAAGGATAAGGAAATCACCAGAATTAAGGTGACCAGGGAAGATGTCAAGACCCTGCATGATGCCTTTGGCGCGGCGGCGCGTTTTGCCGAGGAGCCGCAGGGCTGGCTGGTTCTTTTGGGACAATCCTTCTGCGGCAAGACGCATCTCGCGGCTGCGATCGGAAATTACCGCATCGGACTCGGCGGACAGGCGCTTCTGGTCGAAGTCTCTGCCTTGTTGGATTATCTGCGTCAGACTTTTCGCCCCAGTTCCGAGGTCCCGTTTGACCGCCGCTTTCATGAGATCCGCACCACACCTTTACTGATCCTCGATGATTTGAAGGAAAGCGGAGCGAGTTCTGTCTGGGCGGAGGATAAACTCTATAGCGTGTTGAATTATCGTTACAATGCTCACCTGCCGACTGTCATTACTTCCACCATGCGAGCAGAGTCGTTTGCGTTAAGTTACCCCAACTTGTGGAATAAACTGCTCGACCCGTCCATGTCACAGGTTCTAGCCGTCAACATGCCGCCGTACCGGCGGGTGATGAAGACGAGTAGGGCGGGGCTGCACAAAAAGAAGTAATTTGGACATGTTATACCTTATTTGTGACGACGAATGTTTATCAAAAATGTGATAAATATCTTGTCAATATTTAGACCTGCATGATACAATTTTTTCAACAAAACAGCCTATAACAGGCTGTTTTTCATTTCCAATCTACGAGGTTAGAATACATGGTCTCCTCTTATTTACTGTCACTGCGTGAAGGCTTGGAAGCTGCGCTTATTATCGGGATTGTGCTCGGCGCACTGCGCAAGATTCGCCGCACCGACCTCGCTCCCGCGCTTTGGCTTGGTACGCTGACTGCGGCTGTCGTCAGCGTTTTGGCGGCTGTCCTGTTGACTCTTTTTGGGCTAAGCCTTGAAGGCAGCGCTGAAAAAATTTATGAGGGCATTACGATGTTCCTCGCGGCGGGCATCCTGACCTGGATGATCTTCTGGATGAGCGGGCAGGCGCACAACCTGAAGGGCGAACTTGAAGACGGCGTGAACAAAGCCGCCGCCCATTACACGACCGGAAAAAGCTCTGTTTTTTGGCTGGCATTTTTCGCGGTAGTGCGCGAAGGCGTGGAATTGGCTTTATTCATCACCGCTGCTTTCTTTGCCGGCAACAACGAACAGGCCGGCGCGAACACCATTCAGACGCTTGCGGGTGTTGTGCTCGGGCTTGGGACGGCCGTCCTGCTTGGCTGGTCACTGCTTGTGAGCACGGTGCGGCTTGACCTGCGGCGCTTCT
>Ga0233425_10005304_pt1 | contig 20497 bp, 21 predicted proteins | sample Watercolumn_Towu_2_FD_181712 | JGI IMG/M metagenome (GOLD analysis project Ga0233425, IMG submission 181712) | Freshwater microbial communities from Lake Towuti, South Sulawesi, Indonesia - Watercolumn_Towuti2014_140_MG | ecosystem: Environmental > Aquatic > Freshwater > Lake | place... | reverse complement strand
AGCCCTTCGGTTACGACAAGGCCGTCGCCATTATCGAAAAGGCGCTGGGCAGAAGCATAGACGAACTCTTCGTGTCCTTCGGCGAGCCTGTCGCCGCCGCCTCCGTCGCGCAGGTGCATGTCGCGCAGGCGCGCTACAAGGATGGCGTGCGCAAGGTCGCAGTGAAGGTGCTGCGGCCTGGCATCGAAAGCCAATTCGCAGTGGATCTGCGCGACATGTATCGGATCGCACGACTCGCCGAGCGCTATTCCTCCGAGGCGCGGCGGCTGCGCATGATCGAGGTCGTCGATACGCTGGCGCGCACGGTGAGGCTTGAAACTGACTTCCGTCTCGAGGCCGCGGCGGCCTCCGAATTTGCCGACAATGTCGCCGGCGATCCGGAGATTCACGTGCCGCACGTCGACTGGAGCCGCACCGACCGCGAAGTGCTGACGCTCGAATGGATCGACGGCATTCCGCTGTCGGACATCGAGCGGGTTGCGGCCGAGGGCCACGACCTCAAGGCGATTGGCCGCAACGTGCTGCAATCGTTCCTTCGTCATGCGATGCGCGACGGTTTTTTTCACGCCGACATGCATCAGGGCAATCTCTTCGTCGACAAGAAGGGCCGGCTCGTCGCCATCGATTTCGGCATCATGGGCCGGCTGGGCCTGAAGGAGCGCCGGTTCCTCGCCGAGATCCTCTACGGCTTCATCGTTCGAGATTATAAGGGCGTGGCGGAGGTTCATTTCGAGGCGGGCTATGTTCCCGCCAAGCATTCCGTTGAAGAATTTTCGCAGGCGCTGCGCGCGATCGGCGAGCCGATGCATACGATCAGCGCCGCCGATATTTCGATGGCGCGTCTTTTGACCCTGCTCTTTGAAGTGACGGCGCTCTTCGACATGCGTACGCGCACCGAACTGGTGCTCTTGCAAAAGACCATGGTCGTCGCCGAGGGCGTCGCCCGCGCCTATGATCCTAACCTCGACATCTGGAAGACCTGCGATCCCGTCGTGCGGTCGTGGATCGAGGAAAATCTCGGCGTCAAGGCGAAGATCGAAGACGCGAGCAGAAGCGTCACGGAGCTCGCGAAGCTCGCCACCCATCTGCCGAGGACGCTGGCGGAGGCGGAGCTCGCTGTCCAACGCATTTCAAAGATGGCGGAGGAGGGGGTCGAATTGTCCGATCGCTCGATCGGCGCGCTGGACGAAATGAGACGCCGGTCCGACCGCTGGTTCGTGTTGGCCGTGATCGCTCTGGCGCTGCTGGCGGTATGGATTCTTTAGAGCGCTTCCCGATCGCATGGAATCACGTGATCGATAAGGAATCGCTCAAAATTAAAACGCTGGAGCAGGTTCTCATCGAAAAAGTCCGTCAGCTTTTTCGGAATCTGCTTTAGCGAGGGCCAAGCGCCGTCGCGCTCTCCACCCTTCAGGGCTTCGCCGTAATCCGCAGATTGGCGTCGGGCTTGGGAATGTCGCCATGTTCGCGAACCGGCGCGCGGCGCCAATTTGCGGCGAGTTCGGCGAGCAATTTGGCGCGCTCCCTCATGACCTCTAAAACTTCCGGTTTTTGTGGATATTGCGCGGGCTCGGCGTATTTCGCGAGGAAATACGCAAAACTGTCGGCGTGTGCATCCGTCTCGTCATAAGCCTTCTTGACCTCGTCGAGCGTCTCCTCCAGGCGCGCCATCGCCACGAGGAAGCGGCGCCAACGGTGCGCGTTGAAATCGAAATCGTCGCGCAACCGCGCGCCGGCCTCGGCTCCATAGCCGACGAGCGCGTCGATCGTCGGCTTTTCCATGACGAGGTTGAGGCCCCCCTCCTCCGACTCCAATCCAATATGTACGATGCGCTCACGGTAGCCCGGAAGGACGCTTTGTAAGTTGTCCTGCCAATCCTTGGCGGAATCGACAAGTCGCAGCAGAAAGCCGAGCAGTCCCTTGAAGTCCTGCAGCTGGGTGTTCACGCCCCCTTCCGGCGTCGAAGGCAGCCACGTCCGTTTACCATTCTCGCTGCGCCTAGCATCGAATGCGTCAAGAGAAATTGCGAAGGTCGGACTCGTCGGCAACAGACGATCGAAAAAGTGAATGGGGAAGTTGCTGGAGAGGCCGCCGTCGCTGAAGAGGCAGCGCCGGAATTTCTCCCGCTCCTGCTTGTTCTCGTCATTGTAGGACGGATCCTTGCGCCAGAGCGGAACGGCGCAGATCAATCCTGGAAAACTCAGGCTCATACGCGCAGCGACGACGATTGGTAGGTCTTCCATTTTTGGAAAGCGGTAGAATTCGCCTACCTGACCCTCGGGCGTCGGCTCCTGGGCTTCGGCGCGGGTCATGAAGTTAACGATTCGGTCCGAAAACAGCTTGCTCCATTCGCCTTTCTCGAAAACGAAAGGGCATTCCTTGCGGTAAAGGCCGTCGAGGCGTTCGGCCTTCTCGACGCCCTCCGTCGACAATGTGTAAGGCCTGCGCTCAGTGAGGCAGGTCGTCATCATGGCGAGTCGGATTGAAGGACGGCCACCCGGTGGCTTGAGGAGGTCCCCAAAGGTCAAAGGCGCCCCGGACTCTCCCCGCCCCGACGTCTCCGAGACGAGCCTCTCCAGCCATTCCGTGAAGCCCTCTGGCTCGCCGCCCTCCTGATGAAGTCCGGGGCAGAGGCCGTAATCGTTCTCCGGCAATTCCTGCGTCAGGGCTTTAAGGACTCGCAGCGCCAAGGCGGCGGCGGAGCCGAGCAGCCCCAAGATCAGTCCGAAAACTAAAATGTTCAAAACGCCGCCGCCCGTGAGCAGACCGATCAGAACCGCTATCCCAAATCCCGCCAAGGCGCCGTTCCGCGCATTCTCGAAATAGCCGCGTACGGCCGCGCTCACCGCGCCCCAGCCCTTCTCGCAAGCGTCGTGACCCTTCAGGAGGGCGATGAAAATCTCGAAAAGCGGCCGCAGACTTCGGGTCGGCTGAAACAGCGAAAGGAGCTTCTTGCCTATCTCTCTCGGAACCGTTTCAAGGCAGTCAAAGCCTGCGCCCGGCGTGCCGCGGCCATATTCTGCTGCCGCCGCCGCAGCTGCGGCAATCGCGCCTGCGGAGGTCCCGCCGATGTTGGCGAATCGGTATTTTTTTGAAAGCTCGACTAGCGCCAATGGATAGACAACGCCGCTCGTGATCCCGCCCTTCATAACAATGTCGCAGACCTTCTCGGGATGTATGGAAGCGCTCTTGGGCGAATTCATCAATCTTATCCTCCTCAAATAACCTTCAAATGAGATCGAAAAACTTTAGGATTTGGAATAATTGAGGACGCGCGCGAAGAAGCATGCGCGCGCGTCACGAAGTTAGCCTTGCGCCATCTTCAACGGCGCAATCACGTTACTTCACGCCCACCAGCTCGACGTCGAAGATCAGCCAGGCGTTGGGCGGAATGACGCCGCCGGCGCCGCGCGCGCCATAGCCGAGCTCCGGCGGAATGACCAGCGTGCGCTTGCCGCCGACCTTCATGCCTTCGACGCCCTCATCCCAGCCCTTGATCACCTGGCCTTGGCCGAGCGGGAATTCGAACGGCTGGCCGCGGTCTCGCGACGAGTCGAATTTCTTGCCCTTCTCGCCATTGTTGTAGAGCCAGCCGGTGTAATGGACGGCCGCGGTTTGACCGACTTTGGCGGTCGCGCCGGTTCCGACCTTCGCGTCCTTGTACTGAAGGCCGGTAAGGCTTTTCGTCATCTGCTCTTCGGCGCGCGCAGCCGTCGCTGCGCCAGTGAAAGTCGCGATGACCAGCGCGGCTGCAAGAATGTGAGTGAGATTGCGCATTTGTCGCTCCATGGTTGGGCGCGCGGGACGCCCGACGCACTCGCCCTCATGCTGAGGAGACGGCGAAGCCGCCGTCTCGAAGCGCGAGGGCGAGGAAAAACCCGCCTCCAAGGCTTCCACCTCCTTCGAGACGCCCGCTTCGCGGGCTCCTCAGGATGAGGAAGCTGTCCGCATTCACCCCAACACGCCATTGTCGCGAGCGAGCTGCAGCAAATCCTTCTGCGGCCGCGCGCCGACATGCGAGATGATTTCCGCCGCAGCGAGCGCGCCGAGCATCGCGCTGCGTTCATGCGGCAAGTCCTGCGTGTAGCCGGCGAGAAAGCCGGCGGCGAAGAGATCGCCGGCGCCGGTCGTATCGACGACCTCGTCGACAGGGAACGCAGGCGCGGCTATGGCGCTCGCGCCATTCGCGACGACGCAGCCCTTTTCTGAACGCGTGACGACGCCAAGAAGTCCATCTTCAGCGCGAAGCGCGGCGAGCGCCGTATCGAAATCGCCCGTCTCATAGAGCGCGTGCAATTCGCTCTCATTGGCGAAAACGATGTCGACGACCCGATCGCGAATAAGGGAGAGAAATTCGCCGCGATAGCGATCGACGCAGAAACTGTCGGAAAGTGTGAGCGCCACTTTGCGCCCGTTGGCGCGCGAGATTTTCGCCGCCTTGAGAAACGCCTCCTTGGCGCCGGGCGGATCCCAAAGATAGCCCTCCATATAGAGAACTTTCGCGCGCGCGACCGTCTCCTCGTCGATGTCGGCCGGCGCAAGCGCCTGACAGGCGCCGAGATAAGTGTTCATCGTGCGCTGGCCGTCCGGCGTCACGAAAATCAGGCAGCGTGCGGTCGCTGCGCCGTCGGCGGCGGCGGGCGTATCAAAGGCGACGCCGGCCTTGCGGATGTCATGCGCGAATTCGCGGCCCGCGTCATCTTCCTTCACCTTGCCGACGAATCCGGCGGCGCGCCTGAGGCTCGCAAGGCCCGCCATGGTGTTGGCGGCCGAGCCGCCGGAAATGACCATCGTTGGGCCCATCGCGGCGTAAAGCTCAGCGGCGCGCGCTTCGTCGACGAGCGTCATCGAACCTTTGCGCAGTCCGGCCTGCAGCAGATCGTCGTCCTCGGCGCGCGCGATCGTGTCGACGATGGCGTTGCCGATGCCGAGCACGTCAAATGATGAGGCCATGAGAGTCGATAATCCGTATAGGAAAGGCGATCGGGCGCCTGTGCGCCACAGGCGTGGTGTTTAGCACTGCGGCGCGGCCCAGTCGATTATATGCGAAGCATTCGCAGATACGCGAGCGAGTCGGTTCTCTCGAACGCTTGCAGCGGCTATCTGCAAATCGGCGACAGGATGACTTCGATGACGAGCACGTAGAGCGACGCCGTCACGAAGGCCGGCACCGGGCGCAGCGACACATGCCGGAAAAGGAAGGCGTACATGAACACCATCCAAATTAGAATCGGAAAGAGCAGAAAGCGCAGCAACTTCTCGGTCGGCAGGGGCGGCGGCAGGGCGATCGAGAAGACGAGGTGCAGGACAATATAGGCGAGCGCCGCAAGCGCGCCCATGATGGCGAGCGCCATCGCCGTGCGCTGAAACTTTGCGTCCTCTTTCACAGCGCGCAGCAGGCCGTATGTCGCGCCGTAGACAAGCCCTGCGCTCAGCACTCCATAGAGCAGGCTCCCGAGCAGCGAATGGTTGAACGCCTGCGCGATCGCTTGGAGCACGCCATAGGCGCCGAAAGCGCCCCACATCAATTCGCGCGAATCCGGCAGGGACAGTTGCGATGCTTCGAGACTGACCATCTTGAGCACGGTCTGCGGCGTCTGCTCATTGAGAAGCGGAATATTGATCGGCATGAAGAGCGTTTCCGTTGTCGCGTGGGGATAAGGCGGAAGCCTCGCCCGCATTAGAAGCGAAAGGCCGTGCGGCCCAGCGCGCCGCAAAGGCGCTGGCCGGGCCGCACAACCAATTGGCGCCTCTCTAGCACGCTTTGGCGGAGCGCGGAAATGCGGCGATCGTCATGTTGCAACGCAAACCAGGAGGCTACGGCAGGCGCCGGCTCCAGTCCTCGCGCGCGATGACCTCGACAATGCGCCGCGCGGCGTCGCGCCAGGCGACGCGCAAGACCTGGTCCGGGTCGGCGAAGCGGCGGCCGTCGAGAAAATCGGCGATCGTCTCGGCCAGCGCCTTCGCGTCATTGACGCGAAAATAAAGCGCGCCCAACCCTCCGACCTCGCGAAAGACCGGAATATCGCTGCAGATTATCGGGCGGCCACGGCGCGCCGCCTCGACGATCGGCAGACCGAAGCCCTCCGCATAGGACGGGAAGATCAGCGCCGCCGCGCGATCGTAGAGAAAGGAAAGCTCGTCGTCGTCCGCGTCGTCGAACCAGAGCAGCCGACGGCCGAATTCTTTGTGGCTGAGAATCTCGCCGACGACCGCTTCTTCAAACCAGCCCCGTCGGCCCACGACCACGAGCCGAACGTCGCGCCCATTCGCCCAGAGGTCTTCAAAAGCGCGAAGGGCGACGCGCTGGCCCTTGCGCGGCTCGATCGTGCCGACGGCGAGAAACGTCGGCGCATCGCCCGCGACCGCCGCTCTGACCTTGTCGCGCGGCGCGGCGTCGGCGCATAGCGCCAGATCGGAGCCGCAGTGGAACCAGCCGATCTTGAGGCCCGGACGATGCGGGAGCCATTGGGCGACGACATAATCCGCGAGCTCGTCGGCGACGGTTCGCGAAATCGCCAGGAAGCTGTCGCTCTCGGTGAGCGCCTTGCGCAGCCAAGCGCGATAGCGCGGCACCGTCGCTTCGTGGCACGCGTGCGGATAAAGCTCGGGAATGAGATCGAAGATGCAGGTGACGATCTCGCCGCCATCGTCGCGGATCTTCGCAAAAATCGGCGCGAGCTCCTCGAAGGCGTTCCAGCTGTCGGAAAGCATCAGAAAGCGGTCGCCGCCTTCGATGGCGATCTCGGTGTCGGGCGCTGCGTCCCCCCCGACAAGCTCGGCGATGAAGCCGTTGGCAGTCAGAAGTCGCCCGCCTTCGCAGCGAACGGCCACAGTCGGCAAGTCGAAGCTTTCGCCGCTATAGAGGCCGCGCGTCACTTCCTTGACGACGCGTTGAATGCCAGTGCCGGCGTTGCGCTTGATCGTTCCCGTCACGTCGACGAGCAGCCGACGCGCAGGCAGAGGCGCGCTTCGAACGGCCGGAGCGCCCTCATCGGACATCGATAGCGTCGTCGCCTCGGGCGGCAGGGGGCGAAAGCGCGCGAAGAAAGCATTGGCGGTCTCGGCGACGAGCGCTTCGATCGGGCGAAGAAAGCGATAGATGTGGCCGGAGACCGAGTAGATCAGGCGATAGCGCTCCTGGGTCAGATGCAGGAGTTCGGCGCGCAAATGATCGAGCTGGAATTCAAGCAAGCGAATGCGTTCGCGGTCCTGCTCGCGCTCTCGATTTTGCCGTTCGCTCACAACCGTTCGCTCATGGCGAGGCCTCTACGGCCTGCGCTTCGGCGCGGCGGGCGTCGTCGAGAAGCGCCTGCAGCATGTCGTCGATTTCGTGACGCGGACGCCAGCCGGTCGCTTCGGTCAGCTTCGTCGCGTCGCAGGCGACGCTGGCGACATCGCTTCCCGGGCGCAGCAGCGCCGGATCGACCTCGATCCCGAATTGCGCCTTGGAGCGCGCGCGCAGCCGCTCGAGCAGCGACGCCATGCGGTGCGCTTTTCCGGAAGCGATGTTGAAGATCGAGACAGGCTGCGGCAAATCCCACGCCTTTTCGATCAGCCGCATGTAGGCGTCGATCACGTTGCGCACGTCGAGAAAGTCGCGCGCCTTCGAGAGATCGCCGACCTTGATCAGGGGCTCGAAGCGCCCGCTCTCGATCGCGGCGATCTGGGCGGCGAAGGAGGCGAGCGCAAAATTGCGGTTGCGCTGGCCGGGCCCGGAATGATTGACCGGGCGGGCGATGACAAGCCGCCCTTGGGGCGCGAGAAGGTCGGCGAGCGCATATTCCGCGGCGACCTTGGAACGGCTGTAGGCGTCGACCGGCCGCAGCGGCGCTTCTTCGTTCAAGACGCCGTCGCGAAAGCTCGCGCCATAAACCGACGCCGACGAGGCGAAAAGAAAAACCGCCGTAGGGCAGTAATGAGCGGTCGCCGCGCCAAGCGCGAAAGTGCCGTGAAAATTCACCCGCCAGGTCGTCTCGCCCGCATGCAGAGCCTGGCCGATGGAAGATTGGCCGGCGAGATGGACAATAAGGTCGGGGCGGAGCCTCGCGATCAATGCGTCGATCGCGGCTTCGTCGACAAGGTCGGAGGCGGCGGCCTCGAAGCCCTCATGGCCGCCGCGCTCGCCGGGACGCAGCAGCAGCGTCCGCGTAGCGTTCGGAAAGGCTTCGGCCAGGGCGGCGCAGAGGTGGCCGCCGACAAATCCGGCGCCGCCCGTCACCAAGATGCGCTCGAAGTCGGCCATCGCGGGGCCCCTCTTTGTGATTAGGCCGACTCGCGCCGCAGCCGCTCAAGATCGGCGTCGACCATCTCGCAGATCATCTGGCGAAGATCGATTTCCGGCTTCCAGCCGAGAACCCGTCGCGCCTTGCTGGAATCCCCGAGCAGGATGTCCACCTCCGCCGGACGATAGAACGCCGGGTCGATGACGACAAATTTCTCCATGTCGAGGCCGGCGTGTTCGAAGGCGATGCGGCACATATCGCGGACCGTGGTGGTGACGCCCGTCGCGACGACATAGTCATCAGGCTTTTCCTGCTGGAGCATCAGCCACATGGCGCGCACGTAATCCTTGGCGTGGCCCCAGTCGCGCTTGGCGTCGATGTTGCCGAGGCGCAACTCCTTGGCAAGTCCGAGTTTAATCGCGGCGACGCCATTCGTCACCTTGCGCGTCACGAACTCCACGCCGCGCAGCGGGCTCTCATGGTTGAAGAGAATGCCCGAGGAGGCATGCAGGCCGAAACTCTCGCGATAATTCACCGTGATCCAATGGCCATAAAGCTTCGCCACGGCGTAGGGACTGCGCGGATAGAAGCGCGTCTTCTCGCTTTGCATCGGCTCCTGGATGAGCCCGTACATTTCCGACGACGACGCCTGGTAGAAACGCGCCTTCGGCGCGCCGAGCCGCATCGCCTCAAGCATATTGGTCACGCCGACGGCGGTGACGTTCGCCGTGAGGATCGGTTGGCGCCAGGAAGAGGCGACGTAGGATTGCGCCGCGAGATTGTAGATTTCGTCGGGTTGCACGGACTGCACTGTCCGCATCAGGCTGGAGAGATCGGCGAGGTCGGCGTCGTGCAGATGCAGCTTGCCGCTGATGCCGAGCCATCGCAGGCGGTGATCTTCGACGCCCCGGTGTGATGAGCGCCGCACGACGCCATGCACCTCGTAGCCTTTGTCGAGAAGAAACTGAGAAAGATAAGCGCCGTCCTGTCCCGTAACGCCCGTCACTATCGCGCGCTTGCTCATCAATGGTCCTATTCAAAAATTGCTGGCCTGTTGCGAAGGCGAAAACCTCCGCCGGGCATCCTTTGCCCAAGCCGTTTGAGCGGCTGCACATGGGCGCGCGCGAGGGAATTACAAAATCGGGGCGCCCTAAGCAAGAGCGTGGGCAAAATGGACGCCCCGCAGCATCATAGAAGCGACGATCGGGTCCTCAGGATTTTTGATCTGGGGGCGGCAGCTTGCCCTCGGGCGTCGCCTTGTCGATGGCCTCAGGCAGATATTGGGCGAGGAGCGCTTTCGCTCTTTCGAGATCGACGCCGGCGTTCTTGGCGATTTCCTTCAGCTTGTCGGCGTTGATCACCTTGCTGATGTCCATTTCGCTGATTTTTTCGTTGGGGCCGAGCCCAATCCAGGAGTGGACCTGCTTGCCCAGTCCGGAATTCTCAAAATTCTTGACGACGCCGTCGAGGCCGCCCTGCTTCTCCACATAATCCTTAACCAGGCTCAGGGCTTCAGCGCCGATTACGCCGCCAGCGATCGCTTTAAGCCAGCTCATAGGCATTCTCCTCTTTTTTAAAAAACGCGCGCCTTGCGCCGCGACAGGTCAGATAGAGGCGGGCATGGGCTTTACAATGGCTGGCGGTCGCCGTCATAAGCTAAGGTCTTCATTCAAATAGCATATCCTCTTTCCGCTCGCCCCAGCGCCGAATTTCCTCCCAAATGTCCTGAGCGGTTTCGGCGTAACGGAAGAGGAGGCGATCCTGCGGCTCGATGACGCCCTCGTCGAGAAGGAAGTCGACGTCGAAGGCGCGCCGCCAATAGTCTTCGCCGACAAGAATGATCGGCATCGGCTTGACCTTGCCGGTCTGTACGAGGGTGAGCGTCTCGAACAATTCGTCGAGTGTGCCGAAGCCCCCCGGGAAGGCGACCAGCGCTCGCGCGCGCAGCATGAAATGCATCTTGCGCAGCGCAAAATAGCGAAAACGCAGGCAAAGCGACGGCGTCACATAGCTGTTGGGCAGCTGCTCGTGCGGCAGGGTGATGTTGAGCCCCACCGTCTCGGCGCCGACTTCGAAGGCGCCGCGGTTCGCCGCCTCCATGATGCCCGGCCCGCCGCCGGTGACAATGGCGAGACGCGGGAAGCCGCTTTCGCGGGCGGCGCCGACGAGCGCGCCGAATTCGCGCGCTATTCGGTAGTAGCGGGAATTGGCGCTAATGCGTTTCGCGACCGCGAGTCGCCTGGCGAGCGTCGCGTCGCCGGGATTTGACTCTGCGAGCGCCAGCGCTTCGGCGAGCTGCTTTTCCGCCAGGGCGGGCTCGACGATGCGCGTCGAGCCGAAGACGACGATCGTGTCGGCGACGCCATGGCGGCGCAGCAGCAGTTCGGCTCTGAGGTATTCGAGGTCCAGGCGAGGTCCGCGCGCTTCGGCCGAGGTCAGAAAATCAATGTCCTCGTCGGCCTTCCGATAGGATGGGCTGGAGAGGATCGCCTGCAGCCGCTTAGCGGCCTCGAGATCCGGGATGTGCGGCGCCGGCAGTCGGGATGGCGTCCCTCCGTCAGGCTCAGGCCGAGGATTTCCGTCTTCGTCGCTTGCGCTCAACCATGCACTCCTTAGCGCTTTTCTTTATTTCCGTTTCCGCCCGGCGTATATGACCCGCCGGACGCCGGACGGCGAAGATTATCAAGGAGCAGGGCGAGAACGCATGGCCGGGCATAGTCAATTCAAGAATATCATGCACAAGAAGGGCAAGCAGGACGCGATCCGCTCCAAGCTTTTTTCAAAGCTTGCCCGCGAAATTACAGTGGCCGCCAAGATGGGCCTGCCCGACCCCAATATGAACGCGCGCCTGCGCGCCGCCGTTCTCGCCGCCAGGGCGGAGAACATGCCAAAGGACAATATCGAGCGCGCGATCAAGAAGGCCTCCGGCGCCGACGCTGAAAACTATGACGAGGTGCGCTACGAAGGCTATGCGCCCGGCGGCGTCGCCGTAATCGTCGAGGCCTTGACCGACAATCGCAACCGCACCGCCGGCGAGGTGCGCTCCTATTTCACCAAGGCCGGCGGCGCGCTCGCCGAGACCGGCGCCGTGTCCTTCATGTTCGACCGCGTCGGACTCGTCGAATTCGATAAGAAGGCGGCGACGGAGGACGCAATGATGGAGGCGGCGCTCGACGCCGGCGCCGACGACGTCTCGACGACAGACGAGACGCATGAGGTGATCACCTCCGTCGAATCGCTGCGCGACGTCGCTAAGGCTCTCGAAGAGAAATTCGGCGAGCCGCGCAAGGCGGCGCTCGTCTGGCGCCCGCAGAACACGATCAAGGTCGACGACGATTCGGGCGAAAAAATCTTGAAGCTCGTCGGCTTGCTCGAGGAGAATGACGACGTTCAGAACGTCTACGCCAATTTCGAGGTCTCGGACGCGCTCGTCGCCAAGCTCGCGGGCTAGCTTCGCGCGATAACGCCCATCGCGCGCCGGGTGAGAGATGCACAATAAGCGGGGCTATCACCATGGGTCGCTCAAACAGGCGCTGATCGACGCCGCTCTCGAGATTCTCGCCGAAGGCGGACCCGCGGCGCTGACGCTCACCGAGGCGGCGCGCCGCGCCGGCGTTTCGCCCGCCGCGCCTTATCGTCATTTCAGCGGACGCGACGCGCTGATGAGCGAACTCGCGCGCCGCGGCTTCGAGACGTTTGGCGCGCGAATCGAGGCGGCGTGGGACGAAGGCCGGCCTGACGCCAAAAGCGCGATGCGGGCGATGTGCGCCGCCTATCTCAAATTCGCGCGGGACGAGCCCGGACTTTACGCGGCGATGTTCGGGCAGGCGCAGACGCTTGCCGATCCGGGAGCGGGCGGCGCCGCCGACCATGCGCTCGAGATTCTTTGGCGCGCGGTGGTCGCCTGGCTGCAGCAGGCGGGCGCGCCGGCGCAAGGCGCGCGTTACGCGGCGCTGCAGATATGGTCGCTCGCGCATGGCGTCGCGATGCTGACGATCTCTGGTCATTTCGATCCGGTCAAGAGCGCGGATCCGGCGCTTGTGCTCGAAAGCGCCGCGGAAGGCATAATGGAAGGCGCGGCGGCGCGCGCCAAAGCTGCGACGACTTAATCTTTTATAAAGCGTAATCGCCGAAATCGCCGCCGTCTTTAATCCTTCATTAACGTTAACGCCCTCAAATAAAGCAAATCTTAAATTGCGTGAGGGCTCTCGTGCCGCAAGCGTCTTCAAGACATATCCGCTTCAGGGGCCGGTCCTTTCCCGTTCTGACTCTCGAACCTGAGCAGCCGCTCGAAGGCTGGCTCGAGCAATTGGACGGACTGCTCGCACAGTCCCCGGCGTTCTTCGCCAAAAAGTCGATCGTTATCGAACTCGCCAAACTGACGCCCGAACGGCCGCAACTTATCGAACTTCTCGAAAATCTCCGCAAACGCGGCATACGCGTCATGGGGCTCTCCGGCATAGACCCGTCCTGGGCGTCGGACGAATTGCCGCCAATTCTCGCCGGGGGCCGCGCCACGCCTGAACCTCCCGCCGCGAGCGATAAAGCGACCAAAGACGCAAGTCCCGGAACGCTGACCTCAAGCGAAGAAGCGGCCTTTAAGGACATTGCCAAGTCGCTCGGCGTCAACGGATCGCCCGGCGGCGTCACGTTGACTACGCCACCGGCGCTGAGCGCCGCGCCGCTCATTCTGGTCGAACCGGTGCGCTCCGGCCAGTCGATCTACCACCCGGAGGGCGACGTGACGGTCATCGGCTCCGTCGCGTCGGGCGCGGAGATCATGGCGGGCGGCTCGGTGCATATCTACGGAACGCTCCGCGGCCGCGCGATGGCCGGCGCCTATGGCGAAAAGCGCGCGCGCATCTTCTGTCGCAGGCTTGAAGCCGAGCTGCTGTCGGTTTGCGGCGTCTATCTCACCGCCGAGGAGATCTCGGCGAATATGCAGAGCCAATCCATTCAGGCGTGGCTCGATAACGAGACGGTCAAGATCGCACGGCTCGATTGAAAGAGGACGAGACAATGTCCAAGACTTTGGTGGTCACCTCCGGCAAAGGAGGCGTCGGAAAGACAACGTCGACCGCGGCGCTGGGCGCCGCGCTGGCGCAACAGGGCCATAAGGTCGCGGTCGTCGATTTCGACGTCGGCCTGCGCAACCTCGACCTCGTCATGGGCGCGGAGCGGCGCGTGGTCTACGACCTCATCAATGTCGCGCAGGGCGACGCCAAGCTCCATCAGGCGCTCATTCGCGACAAGCGGCTCGACAACCTCTATCTGCTGCCGGCTTCGCAAACGCGCGACAAGGATGCGCTGACCGAAGAGGGCGTGCAAAAGGTCATCGGCGAATTGCGCGAGAAATTCGATTGGATCGTCTGCGACAGTCCGGCGGGAATCGAGCGCGGCGCGACTCTCGCCATGCGCTTCGCCGATCTCGCCGTCGTCATCGCCAACCCTGAAGTCTCGTCGGTGCGCGACTCGGACCGCATCATCGGCCTGCTCGACGCCAAGACGGAACGCGCCGAAAAAGGCGAGAAAGTCGAGAAATATCTGCTGCTCACCCGTTACGACGCAGGGCGCGCCGCTCGCGGCGAAATGCTGAACGTCGATGACGTGCTGGAGATTCTCTCCATTCCGCTCATCGGTATCGTGCCCGAGAGCGAAGAGGTTCTACGCGCCTCGAACGTCGGCGCGCCGATCATCCTTCACAACGCTATGAGCGCCGCGGCGCGCGCTTATTCGGAAGCGGCGCAGAGGCTATGCGGCGAAAGAACGCCGGTGACCATTCCCTCCGAGAAGAAGGGTTTGTTCGTTCGGCTCTTTGGTCGGAGGGCGGCATGAATATTTTCGGACTGTTCGGGCGCCGCGGCGCCACCGCGCCGGTCGCGCGCGAGCGCCTGCAGATTCTTCTCGCGCATGAACGGAAATCCGCGCGCCACTCTGATCTGATCGCCGTTCTGCACAAGGAAGTCCTCGCAGCGATCTCCAAGCACATCGCCGTCGATCCGGAAAAGGTGATGGTGAAGATGGATCGCAAAGAGGACATCTCGCTGCTCGAAATCGACATCGAGATCGAGAGGGACGCTGCGCACGAAGACGATGCGGCGTTCGAAGACGACGTGAGCGGCAAGGCCGCCTGATTTTCGCAACGCAAGACGTTTCCCGCTCGCGAACAAGGAGAAGGGGCGGAGCGGCTCGACGGCCGCCGTCGCCAGTCCCTTGCTCGCGATGCGCGCCTTAATGGCGCCCCGCCGATTTTCTCGCCGCGCCCCTTCCCCTTGCGCCAATGTTAATGCATATTACATTGGTGTCGGCCCCGCTTTGCGGCGGGCGGCTGTTGACAACCCTGGAGCCCATCATGAGCTGCCATCGTTATTCGCGCATGTCGTCGTCCGGCGAGGGCGGATCGCCCTGGGGCCGTTGCGGGCGAATGTCCTGGAGGCCCTATGAGATCGCGGCGGTAATCCTCGGCTTCTTGATCTTCTGGCCGATCGGCCTCGCCATCCTGTTCTGGAAGTTTTGGCAGAAGAGCCATGGTTACGAGGGCGATTTCTTCGCCTTCGCCCATGAGCAGGGCGCGCGGGTGAAGGAAGCGGTGAGCGGCGTCGCACGAGAGGGATCGGGCTGGGGCGGTCCGTCCTTCATGCGCTCGACCGGCAATGTCGCTTTCGACGAATGGCGCGAGGGCGAACTCGCCCGCCTCGAGGAAGAGCGCCGCAAGCTCGCCGAAGCGGAGCGCGATTTCGCCGAGCACATCGAGCAGCTGCGCCGCGCCCGCGACCGCGAGGAGTTCGAATCCTTCATGCGCGGCCGCAAGAACGGCGAGGGCAAAGGCGCGTAAGGCCGGTTAGGTGCGCCAAGCGCGACCCGATGAAGAATAGGCGCAAATCGGCGACGTCCGATTTGCGCCATTTTCGGACCTTCCGTCGAGATCCCCCACTCGCGGGATTAGGGGAAGGAAGAGTTCGGATTCCAGCCTCGCTGTGACACGCTATCTCTTCATGCGCCGCGCGCCACTGCAACTGATCGGAGCGCGGCTCGCCGTTACGGCCAAGACTGCTGTCTAATGCGGCCGAGCCTACTGTCCGGGTGGAGCGCCTCGGGCTGAATCTCGCTTCGCGCCAATTTCAAACCTTCGCACGAGGTTCCATTTTAGAGTCCGACTCGCGCGGCCCCGGAAAGCGCAATTTTTTCGAGATGCCCCCAGGATCGAACGTCACGTGAGCGTTACGCCGCGCAAAAAATCCAATCACGGGGAGCTCAGCAATTGTTCAAAGCTCTCTTATGCTGCTGACAGTTCCAGTTAAAAAGTAGCAGCCGGCAATGAATGAGAACATCGAAAAAAACCCGCAAATCACGGCCGTCCAAAAAGAGAGTTTTAGGAACCTATTGTAATAATTCATGTATCGCCCCGAACGACCGAATACTATATCGACGAGACTTTGGTTCGATTCATATGAAGGAAGCGTATTATTTATTCTGGCTAATTCAGACTCATAGGATGCTCGCACAAAACCGGCAATATAGAGATGGTTAAGGTATGCGATAAAGGCACAAAGCAACACTAGGACTTCCCCTAAAACAAAAGATATTCCGGGACGCCAAAAAAGTTCAACCATGTCATGTCCAAAGAAATATTTCTCGCCAAAGAAACCGCTAATGGCTGGAATTGCAGCAATTCCCCCAGAATTCAAAAGAAACAGATTAGAGATAATGGTATGAATTATCGCCGAAGCGGAGCGCTCTTCATCCAGCGCTCTCTCATCCAGCCCCCGCATATAAGAAAGCTCTATAAACTTCGCCTGATAAGAATACCAAGGAAGTTCAGTCTTTTTGTGCGGCAGGTTGTTGTCTGTCATCGATTTTCGATACCATCAATAGCAGCAACCCAGATTCGCGTTCGTGCAACGCCTTCACTGCATTCGGTCGTTTCGCAGTGATTTGGCCTACATAAATTCAATATATACAAGAAATATACTGTTTGCCTCTCTGCATTTTAGTATAGTAAATAGTATTTTCGATACGAATGCAGCCAACATTTGCCCCTGTTATATGGTGTCTAGACAAAGCTTGTATCGTAAGAGCGACCTAATCGAATTAGTGCGCTTTTGCGACCGGTAAAGCGGTCCGCCTGATGCACTGGAACAGCGGCGGCCGAAGCGCTCTCGCCTCTCGAAATTCATGAGTTTCAAAAATTCGAGTTATGCTGCCCCGCCCTTCTTGGCGCGACCGTTGCCCATTCGATTGACCGCTTTGGGTCATAAGTTGTCATTCAATCCGACTCACTGGCGCGCGCCCGCCACAGCCGGCAAATATCTGACCGTTAACTATGCTTCTCGACCCTGAATTAACGGGCCGGCGCCAATCCTCGCGGCATGGTCCGCCGCGCCCATCAATCGCTGCTATTGCTGGCGCTCGTCATGGCGGGGCTGTCCGCTTGCTCCATCGGCCAAAAGCCGCAGCGGCCCGCCTGGCGCACGCAGGCCGAAAACGCCTGCCTCGCCGAAAAGCGCGTCAACCCTTCCGAATTCATCGCGCTCGCGGCCGAAGTCGACGGTCCCGGCATCTGCGGCCTCACCAGGCCGTTCAAGGTGACGGCGCTGCAGGGCGGCGCCGTCTCGTTCAACGCCACCGCCACGCTCGATTGTTCGATGGTCGCCGAGCTCGACGCCTGGCTCGCCGACACCGTGCAGCCCGCCGCGCAGGCGCGCTTCGGACAGCAAATCGTCCAGATCAATTCAATGGGCTCTTACGCCTGCCGCGGCATGAACAATCAGCGATGGGCGCAGCTTTCCGAACATTCCTTCGGCAATGCGCTCGACATCGGCGGCTTCGTGCTCGCCGACGGGCGCGAAATCTCGCTGATGCGCGACTGGTGGCGTGGCGACGAACAGACCCGCGCATTCCTGATGGACGTGCATCGCGGCTCATGCGGCCATTTCTCGACCGTGCTGTCGCCAGGCTCGAACGCCTTCCACTACAACCATATTCACGTCGATCTGGCGTTACACGGGCGCTCTGGGCGCAGCATCTGCAAGCCGGAGCCGCGGGAGACGCTGCCGCCGCCCGACCTGTCGCCGCTCATCGCGCAGAGGCGCGCGCCGCCGCCGGCGCCCGAGGACGAGACCGACAATGACACGACCGGCAAGCCGCCGCTCGCCGCCTTCGAAGGGCCGGGCGAGGGCTTCGGACCCGTCGCCGGACCTGAGGCTTACGCGCCGCCTCCGCCTCCACCGCTACCGCCGCGGCGCGACGGCATCGGCCAGCTCATCGAGGAGACGGATCAGACTTCGAGCGTCGGCTGGCGCAGAAGATTATAGATCTTCCGGCTTCAGTCCTGTTCGCCCCCATGTTCAATGCGGTCGGCGATCACGCGTAGGGCCAGCGCCTCCGCCTGAGCGATGGCGTCCTCTCGGGTAGATCCGTATTTCAACGCGCCAGGAATCTCCACGATTTCGGCGATCCAGCGGCCGTCCTCTTCCTGCTCGGTCTCCACAGTCAGCTTCATCGCCATTCCTCACCGCTTCGAGCCGGTCATATTCACGAGCCGAAGGACGAGCCACGCCGGAACGACAAAAACGGCGCCGGCCAGCACATAGCTGATAAGTTCCCGCACCGCGCCGAAGCCGAGCTGATAGATGCGATCGAAGAAGGCCTGGACGCCGCGGAAAATATCGATTGGCCGCAGTTCGAGCCACATCAGCAGGGCGCCGACGACGAGCGAAATGAAGAACAACCGCACGAAAGTGTTGAGCGGAGACCCGCCGAGGAAATTTTCAAGCGTGTTGTTCGAAGCCATCTGGGCGGTTTCCTGTGAAATTTTGTCGGAGCCCGGCAGGATCAGCAGATCGCGCTGGACCTCTGGCCGCTCTTGCCGATGCGGCTTATCGAGATGCGGCCAATTGGCGAAAGGTCCCTGATCAGCCATTGGGGCGCTCCTGCGGATGCGTCTTGCCCATGCCTCACAGAGCGCCTCCGGGCGACGTCTCTTCGCGGAAGAGACGCATTATGCGGCGCAGAAAGCGCTCGGTAAAGGAGAGCGCGCGCTCGAATTCCTCTTCGGTCGGCGCGGCGTTCGGCCTTGTCGTTGGCGGGGCGGGCGCAGCCTCGGCGCGCGCTTTGAGCGCGGCGTTCTCTTTGCGCAGCCGCTCGATCTCCGCCTCAAACGCGGCGCGCTCTTCGGCGCCAAGCCGACACACGGTGACGCCGTCCTTCACCGAACAATAAGAGAGCGCGCCGGTTTCCTTGTTCAGCCGCACATAGCCGCCCTCTGCCGGGGTGAGCGCGAAGCGTTCGCCTTCCGGCGCGACGATCGGCGGCGGCGTCTCGGCGGATGCCAGCGCTGCAAAAGCCGTGGCGAGGACGGCCGCCATGACAAGGTGCGGTGCTTGGCCCATGGTCGCCGATCTTAAGAGGAAACTTGCTCGCAGATGGGCGTTTCGCGTCTTCCCGTCAATGGCGTCGGCCAGATCAGCCGCGCTTGAACGCCGCTAACGGCTCGGCCATATAGCTATAGCCGGAGCGCTTTTTTGGGGCTCTGGCCGAAGAGGCGCCAACAGGGCTTCAGTCAAATGTCGCGTCCGCCGCTCAATTCGCCGTTCCTGCTCGGATTCGATGAAATCGAACGGGCGCTCGACCGCGTCGCCCGGACCGCCTCCGACGGCTACCCGCCCTACAATATAGAACGCATTCCGCGCAGCGACGACGCGCCCGAGCGGCTTCGGATCACGCTCGCCGTCGCCGGCTTCACCCGCGATCAACTCGACGTCTCGCTCGAAGAGAGCCAGCTCGTCATTCGCGGGCGCCAAACCGAAGAGCGTGAGCGGCATTTTCTCCACCGCGGCATCGCCGCGCGGCAGTTCCAGCGCGCCTTTCTTTTGGCCGAAGGGATGCAGGTGCTCGGCGCCGATCTGGTCAACGGGCTGCTCTCCATCGATCTGGCGCGGCCCGAGCCCGAGCGGGTGATCAAGAAGATCGAAATCGGCGCCCGCGACTGAGCGCGCTCCTCTGGCCTTCCGTTGGCTTTGCCGCAGTTAAGCCAATTGCTTGAGAACTTCTGCAGAAAACCCTATCAGGACTCATGTTCGAGCTTGCCGTCGCGCTTGTGTTGGTCCTGATCAACGGGATTTTCTCGTTGTCCGAACTCGCCATCGTTTCGGCGCGAAAAGTGCGGCTGAAGACTTTGGCCGCCGAAGGACGCCGAGGCGCCGCCGCTGCTCTGGCGCTGGCCGAAAATCCGGGGCGTTTCCTCTCCACCGTTCAGATCGGGATCACGCTCGTCGGCGTCCTTGCGGGCGCTTTTTCCGGCGCGGCGCTCGGACAGCGGCTCTCCGAAGAATTGCGGGCGCTGGGATTATCGGAGACAGAGGCGGAATGGGTCGGCTACGGCGGCGTCATCGGCTTCATCACTTATCTTTCCGTCGTCGTCGGCGAATTGCTGCCCAAGAACCTCGCCCTGCGCCATGCGGAAGCTATCGCCTGCCGAATGGCGGCGCCGATGGCGTTCCTCTCGACGCTCGGCGCTCCGGTCGTTTGGCTGCTCGACGCGTCGACGAAGCTGGTTCTACTGCTCGTCGGTCAGGCGAATGAGCCTCAAGCGGCGGTGACCGACGAGGAAATCAAGACCCTTGTCGCCGAGGCGCATTCGGCGGGCGCGATCGAAGCCGACGAACAGCAGATGATCGCCGGCGTGCTGCGTTTGGGCGACCGCGCGGCGCGCGCGCTGATGACGCCGCGCACCGAGGTGGACTGGCTCAATCTCAGCGAGCCTGAGAACGTTCTACGCCAGAAACTCATTGAGACGACGCATGGCCGCTTGCCCGTCAGCCGCGGCGACATGGACGATATGATCGGCGTCCTGCTCATCCGTGAACTGCTTGGGCCCGCTCTGCGGGGCGAGCCCCTTGACCTCGCAGCTCATGTTCGCTCGGCGCCGGTCGTGCCCGATTCGATCGACGCGCTCGACGCGCTGAATGTTCTGCGCGAGGCCGAGACGCCAATGGCGCTTGTGCATGACGAATACGGCCATTTCAAAGGCGTGGTGACGCCCGCCGATATCCTCGACGCAATCGCCGGCGCTTTCAGGTCCGACGAGGGACATGAGGAGCCAGAGGCGGTTCAGCGCGAAGACGGCAGTTGGCTGCTCGCCGGCTGGATGCCCGTCGACGAAATGGCAGAGCTCTTGGGCGTGAAGCTCCCAGAGAACAGGAGCTTTGAGACCGTCGCCGGCCTGGTGCTCGACGGCTTCATGCGCTTTCCGGCTCTCGGTGAGAAGGTG
>Ga0233425_10005303_pt1 | contig 20499 bp, 18 predicted proteins | sample Watercolumn_Towu_2_FD_181712 | JGI IMG/M metagenome (GOLD analysis project Ga0233425, IMG submission 181712) | Freshwater microbial communities from Lake Towuti, South Sulawesi, Indonesia - Watercolumn_Towuti2014_140_MG | ecosystem: Environmental > Aquatic > Freshwater > Lake | place... | reverse complement strand
AACTATTGATTATCCTGGAATTGCAGTTGTTCTTGTTCCTATTTTGAACATCTGGACAGCAATTATTCTTCTGATTTTAATATCAATTTATGATATCTATGCAGTCTGGCATTCTGGATTCATGCAGAAAATGGCAAAATTCCAGATTAATGAACTAAAGTTCTTCGCAGGCTTCTTTGTTCCTTATATCCCTAAAAATGTAAGATTAAAGATGCAGAACATGAAAAAATCTGATTTAAAAAATAAGAAAGTAAAAGTTTCTTTAGCTATTCTTGGAGGGGGAGATGTTGTATTTCCAATAATTGTTTCAGGAGTTGTTCTTCGAACTTTAGGTTTCCTCCCAGCATTAGCAGTAACTCTATGTGCCTCATTAGCTCTTTTAGGATTGTTTATATTTGCAAGAAAAGGCAGGTTTTATCCTGCAATGCCTTTCATCACAGCAGGATGTTTTATAGGTTTGTTAATTGCATGGCTTATAACTCTTATATAGCTATATGAGATTTAACAGGCGCTTTTACAAAATCATCAGCATCTGACCTCAATCTTCTGAATCTATATTTACCCCCTTGTGTATTGAGTTCTCTGCCAGTTCCAACATGATGGTCATTTGTTCCCAAGTATCTCTGCCAATACTTATTCATCCCTTCATTTCCTATTAATTTCCATGCACTATCAGAATCGTATGCTCTTTGGAAATCTCTTTCACCCCTATTCCACTTAGGAGTCAATGGAGCATTATTTCTCATTACTTCTAGAGCAGATTCTATCTGCATAATCCATTTTATTCTCTTTTGCTCTTTAGTTTCTTTTGCCATCAGTAAATCAAAGCAACTGTTACGTATTTAATATCAGAAAATCTTATCTTGCTGTCAGAAAAATCATTATTGTCACCTTTAGGAACAAAATAAACCCCTTCATTATCCTGCCCCTTTTCAATAATTCTATGGACTATTAAGTCTCCTGCTTTTTCGTAAGTTACAATATCCCCGACATTAATCTGTGCTTCATTTTCAGGGATAATTCTTATGCCGTTAGCATCTTTGTCTAAAGTAGGAACCATTGAGCCGGAATCTGCATATTTGCTTAAAGAAGCATTTTTTATATTGATTATTACAGAATCATCAGTTATTATGATGTCTTTTTCATCAATCCAGTTTGCAGGTGCAATTCCCTTTGCAAATGAAAACCCAAAAGGCTTTTCCAACCCGCCGGCAAGCAGAGAATAGTTCAAAAAGTAAGCACTAAGAAAACCCAATGCAAATATTAAAATAAATAGTGTCTTGTTCATCTTTAGCAATAAAACAAATAAGTTACTACTTTATAAAAGTTTCTATTTTGTAATATCTAGCCAGTAACAACAAAAACGAAAGGTTTATAAACCAGTTTACTTTAACTCAAAGTAGTAAAAATGGAAACAAAATCAAATTATGCAGGAGAACAGGTTTTAAATTCTGGAGAGTACGAATTAAGGCCAGAATTTAGGCTGGCTAATACAATAGGAAGCACACAAGTTCTTGACACATTAGTTTTTTACCAGACTGCACCTTCAGGAGAAGAGCAAGTAAACTATCATTTTGCATGGAATCCTAAAAAGAATTTTATTGACTTTGTAAAAGAGCATGGCGGAAAAATCAGGGCAGTAGTTGCTAATGTAGATATGGATGCAATAGATAAATTAATATTGGATATTCAATCTAAGAAATCAGCAGAAGTTTTTAATTTAGAGCATCTTTCAATAGAATCATTAAGAGACATCTTATGCCAAAGGAGAGAAGAATGACAGAAATAGTTATGGAAAAACAATCAGGAGAAGATACACAATCAGAAATAATTGCTCCAGAAAAAAAAAGAAAGAGCGCAGTAATTATATCTTTTTTTCCAAATGCAGGATTTGGATTTACTTTAAGAGACATGACTCCAGCTGGATATAAAGGATTTCTTGGTGATATTTATAGTGGCAATACTGATGGTTATGTTGGTTTTGATTTGCCAAATAGAACCGTCAATGGTGGAGCTATGCCAAGAGGTAAAGGAGAAATTTTATACTCTAGATTTGGCGTAAGCATTAAGGAATGTAATGAATTACGTAATTTAGTAACCGCTGCTGGTATTAATGAAAGTACTAATCCTAGTAGATATTTCAATAAGCCTCGTGGCTTAGATTTATTTATATTAACCCATAAATCTCCATATCAACAGCATAAGCTAGGTGAACCAGCCACTCAAGGCAATCCAGGAATACACAACACATTTGCAGAAGTTTTCAGAAGGCATAGGCTTGATTTTGCATCTTTAGCAGAGCCGGTAGTAGACAATCAAGGCAGGCAAATTTTTGACAAGAATAGAAGGCTAATAATGAAACAGGGAATAGGATATTATGTTTCAGTAATAGATAACTGCCAGCCAGGTTCAGAAAGATATAATGAAGCATTTGCAAAAGTTGAAGAATATCTTAAAACACAGATTTTAGTTAAAGATAAAAAAAGAAAATCAATTTTATCAGACTTTAGTAAAATAAGAAGAATAAGAGAAACAGAGCAGGGAGTGCAAAAATGATAATCAAGCCTGAATTAGTTAAGAAAATCAAGGATTACTTTGGATTGAATATTTATGAGACTAAAGTATGGCTTGCATTGCTTGGAAAAGGCATAGCTTCAGCAGGAGAAGTAGCTGAATTATCTGGAGTTCCAAGATCAAGAACATATGATGTCTTAGAAAGCTTGGAAAAGCAGGGATTTGCAATGGCTAAATTAGGAAAGCCAGTTAATTATATTGCAATTAAGCCTACATCAGTTATTGAAAAATTAAAAAATTCTACTTTAAAGCAGGCTGAAGACAGAGTAACAAGTTTAGCAGGCTTAAAAGACACTCAAGAATATAATGAACTAGAATCTTTGCATAAAGAAGGAATTTCAATTGTAAAGCAGGAAGATATGAGCACAGCACTTCATGGAAGAAGCAATATTTATTCTCATTTGCGGGAAATCTTGGAGAATTCATCTAAAGAAGCTATTTTATGCATGCCAGCAGATGAATTAGAGGCAAGGCCAAGGGTTTTTGCGCCTTTATTTGACAGATTAAATAAATCAGGAGTCAAGTTAAAAGTAGCATTAAAAGGCGATGAAAAAGACATTAAGAGAATCAATGAAAAATTCAAAATAAAAGCATTAAAATCAGATATAGATTCAAGATTCTTCATTTCAGATGGCAAAGAAATAATTTTCATGTTGGCGCCTAACAGCCCCAATGACAACAACGACATAGCTATTTGGCTTAATTCAGATTTCTTTGCTTCAGCTCTTGTCTCAATGTTTAATTTAGCTTTCAAGAAATAAATCTAACAAGATGAAAACACAAATTCAAATTCAAGCACAACTAAATGCAGCAGCTTCTATTGATTTAGATATACTTGAAATGTATAAGGGAAAAGAAATTATAGCAGATACAAGGACATCAACTTATGGGGGTATATTAACTGATTTTGGGCATGATTTTGTAAGGCTTGAAAAATGCAAGTTATATAATAACATTATTAGTGATATTGAATTAGATCCTTCTAGAAGATTGGAAAGATTCAGACCCTGTGCAAATAGAATACTTGCAAGATCATCTATAGAGCATATTATATCTGTAGGAGATATTCTCTCTAACTAATTAATCTAATTTTAAACTAACAACACTCATTTCTTTACAATGTTTCTTCAAAGAATTATAGATTTTTATCTTGCTAATGTCTGGCTTTTCTTTAGAATAGAGCTTTCCAGACTTTTCGAATGATTTTTTATGCTCTTTTCTGAATTTATCAGAATTAATAACATCATTGACATAAGGGCCATTCATTATTATTTCTTTCTTCTTTCTAGCTATAAAATAATAATTAGCTTCATGCTTTCCTGAATAAACAAATTCCTCTCTTAAAATATCATAATATTTTGCTAGTTGATTTCCAACAAATTTAAAGAACTTTCTTAATTTGCTTCCAGCTATATCTCCTTCCTGCCTGTCTGTACTAGCTTGAAATTCAATTAATTCTGCTTTTCTCTTTTTAGCTTCCTTCTCAAGTTGATTTTTGTCAATTTTTTTATTTTCAAAAAATCTCAAATCAGGTTTTTTCAAGAACTCTTTAGCTTTCTCTTTGAATCTGTCAAATGTCTCTTGGGAAAGTGCAGCAGTTGCATTTCTTTCTTTATAAGTTGGGTCTATAACTATTATTGGAGAGCTTAATTTAGCCTCATTCAAGCTTATTAAAATTTCCTGCCTATTCTTGTAAAATCTGCTGGAATCTATAATAATTTTTTCCTTGCTTCTAGTTATTGCCTTCAAAAAATTCAAGAAGCTCTTAAAATGAATCATAAGCAGTTCTAAAGCATATCCTGAAAATCCCTGTATATAGCTCTCTGCACCATAGCATCCAATAGCATGGCAGAAAGCTTTAGCCAGCATAATTTCATCAGCTATTTTCTTGTCTTTTAATTTTCCAGAAACATAAGAAACATGAAAAAAAGATAAATCAGTTATATTTTCAGCTTCCTTTGGATTCTTAATTTTCTTTACAGGAATAACCTCAAATACCATATTCTTATTCTTAACCTGAAAATAATCTCTTGAGCCGTGAACTCTCAAGAATTTTACTTTCATTTTTTTCAATGCTTTCTCTAGATTGTCTTCAACTTTAGCTGAACCTGCTTTCTTATTAGAATCTGGTTTTAAGAAGCGGATAAAAATATCAATATCATAAAAGTTTTTCTTGATTAAAGTGTTTTTAGCCAAACTCCCGCCAATGAAAACATCTTCTCCAATAGCTTTTTCCAGCTTTTTTCTAAAATCTTCAGAAATCTTTATTATTTCCTTTTTAGCTTCATCATTCAGCTTGATTTTCTCCAGCTCTTTTTTCAATATCTCTTTAAAATCATCAGATTTTAAACAAGCTTTCTTTTTAACATTCATATAAGGAATAAGTATTTCTATTTTATAAGCTTAATCCCCCTATTCATTTAGGTCTAATTTTAAAGTAGAAGCCAAGTCAATAATATATTTTCCTTCTTCAAGCTTGTAGACTAATGGCCTTTTCTTGCTGAATAAATTTACAATATCTATTTCAAATTTTCCAGGTTCAAGCACTCTGACTGATTCCAAATCTAAGATAACAGGTATATTTTCTTCCTTCAATCCTGCCATGTCCCTAACCTGCTCCTCCATCTTCTCTTTATCAATGCATAGAAGCTCGATTGGTTCTTCAATTTTCATCTTGTCAATTTGCTCTTGTTTGATAAAAAAGAAAAACTTGCCCCCGCAGCTGACACATCCTTCTAAAATCTCTTTGGAGCCTTCAGGAATCATCCTAGAGCAATGAACACACCTATGCGGAATTTTTAACTCCCGCCTTTAAAGATAAAGGCATGTTGTTCTTTAATTCGCTTTTATTTATTATTTTTCCACTTTTTCTTCTATTTTCTTCTCTCGTAAGCCATTGTAAATTTGAAGGAGAAAAAGCATCTTTAACTTCTCCAGGATTAGTAAGGTCAAAAGTATGTAATGGCATTATATGATCAATCTCAAAATTCCCTGTATTCTGTGGGAATGGTCTTAGACTATTTATTATTTCTTTCCAATTTATTCCATATTCTCTTGAATTCATTATTTTTCCGGTTCTAGAATATTTTTCTAAAGCATGATTTAGGGATCGTCTAAGCCTATAAGCAATTGTATAGTTTAAGTCCATAAGTCTTCTTAGTCTCTCTTTTTCTCTTATTCTGGCTCTAACTTCAGGTCTTGCCCCATATATCTTTTTATATTGTCTGCGACTTTCTCTATACCGAGTAGATGCTAATGTTCTATTTTTCTCCCTAAATTCATCTGTATTCCTTATTATTCTCATTCTCTTTCGATATTTTTCTCTTATTTCAGGCATTCTATAATAGTGCTTCCTCTGGCATAAATCATTACAAAATCTTTTTGCAATAATCTTTGTATTTATATCTTTCCCACAAAACTCACACTTTTTTATAATCATAACAAAATAAAGAAATAAAAACTATTTATATCTTTCTTAGTTATTTGTTACTTCTTAAAATAAAGAAAAACTAAACCCAAATCATATTTTCAGCTTCATAAGGGCATCTTTTGCAGTCTCTTTTGCAGTTATACCATTTTGGAGGATTGCACTTTTTTTCATCTTCAATAACTTCTGCATCTTTTTCAGTTTCAATAGCTCTTTCTGCAGCTTGCTCCAGACTTTCTGACATTTTACTTATTCAAGAACAATTCAATCTTTTTCGGATCTCTCTTTATCTCTCTTATGACAGAAGCAGGCCCAATTATAGTAATTGCATTTTCCTGCCCCAATGCCCTGACAACACCATGCTTGAACTTGCTAAACCAATCGAGTTCAGAAACATCCTCGCTTATTACAACAAGCTCCACACCCTTGAAACCTTTAATATGCCTTACTAAAACCATAGTATCCTCAATCAGTCTAGCCTCCTCGTCAGCTTTTAATTTTCCCTGCAGAATTATAATTTTATTTTTGAGAATAATATCAAGCAGTTTTTTTATTCTTCCTGATGAATCCAGCTTTTCTATATCTGTAAATGGTATAAATTGCAGTGTCAATTTATTTATTGTTTTCATATTTGCTTTGCCTCTTTTTAACCTCTTTAAACTTTTTTAGCCAGCTTGAACAAGGATTCATAAAATTCTTCCATATTCTTGCCAATTTTAGCTGAAATTCCAACAACAGCATATTCTGGAAATGCTGCTTCTACTCTCTTAACATCTGCTTTTTTTAAATCTATCTTATTTGCAATTATTAGCACAGGGATTTTTCTCGCAGCCAGATTGCCTATTATTGTAACATTAACTTGCGAGTAAGGGTTTTCAACTGCATCTACAACAACCACAACAGCATCCATATCCTCAAGCCATTTGATGCTTTCAATAACTCCTTGAGTAGCTTCTTTAGCTCTTTCTTGGGCTTCTTTCTTTCCTAATTTAAATCTCATAAATTCTTCATAATCAATTTTTGTTGCTATTCCAGGAGTGTCAACTAATTTGAATATCATGCTTTTATTCTTATAAGTAATTTCAACTTTTTCCCTGAACTGAACATTTCTTGTTTCATGCGGAATTTTGCTTACCTTTCCTATTTCCTCCCCAGTCCAATCCTTGCAGATTCTGTTTGCAAGAGTGGTTTTTCCTGCATTCGGTGGGCCATAAAAACCAATAGCTACATTCTTCTTGCCTGTAAAAATACCTGAAAACATCCTTTTCAAAAAATTACTTATAAATTTTATCACCATTTTAAAATTTTTCTCATTCAAAGAAAAGAAACTTTGGCTTTAAAAACTTTCTCATGGTTGTATTCAACTCCAGTTGAACCTGCTTTATTTTTATTACTTTCCAGTTTTCTTAAACTCGCTTCTTAATTTACTCATTTGAATTCCAGGCATACCTGTATTTTTTCCCTTGACTTTTTTTAGAATATATGCTATTTGTTCAGCATTCCATTTCTTTTCTTTCAAATCTTTTGTTATTTGACCCTCATTCAATCCTTGTATAAATGCATTATTTGCAAAATTAATCAGATTAAATAAATCATTCCTGTCTTTGAATAAATAGTTTTCATATTTTCTCTGATACCACCAGCCAAGTATGAAATAGCCGATAACAGCAATAAGAATTATTATTCCAATCAATATTCCTGCAAGCCCCCACGGTTTGCAGTCGCTCCTGCATGTCTGCCAGCTTTCACCTTCCTCGCATATCTTATTGAAATTGCATTCATTAATCTCTGTTATAAGGGGTAACTTTACAAGTTCAGGCGACAAATATATATCTAACGTTTCTGGAGATGCATAAGTTGAAAACTCGATGCTGATTGGGTTTTCTATTTCTATGCCGGAGCCGTCCCCCAAAACTTTTTCATTATAATCCTCTTTGAAAGACAAATCCCCTTTATTTATATTAAAAACAATCCATGCAGACTTGTAATTTCTTAAATCAACACTGTCAATATTTATCCTGTATACATAAAGAACATCATCTTTTCTATCTTTATATTCAGCTGAATAAGTGTCATAGCCTATTGTTCCTTTCATATTTTCTCTCATCCATGAGGATATTACTTTTTTATACTCTTCATCATTTCCAGAATTATATTTCCCAAGAGCACCTATATAAGAGGGGTCTATATTCTTTAAATCGGTTACAAAAGGAAAGCTTGTCTTGCTGCTTTTTTTTATAAACTGCGGAAAATCTGCTTCAGTCAAAGAGCTCATTATAGAAACATATTCTTCTTCTGTGGAAGCAAGATTATAATCCTGCTCAATATTCTTCAATTCATATTGATAGTCAGAGAGATTGAAATTCTCTAATAGTTTGTCACTCTGCCATTCAGGCATCGAGCCGATTATAGTGCTTATATTTGCAAGTCTTTTCTTATATAATTGCAGTGTATAATTTGCAGCTTTTTCAGGATTTCCAACAATTATATTAAAGCTTCTGCTCCCGATTAATTTTCCCGAGTCAATTGCACTTACTTTTAATTCATATTCCCCAATATCATCATAAACATGCGTAACTTCATTCTTGCTGGTTATCTCATTGCCGCCATCTCCAAAATCCCACAAGTAACTCAAGATGCTGGAATTTCTTGGTGAATAAGCACTTGCAACAAAAGTTATTTCAGCAGCTGCAGGAGGATTTAATGGCGTAAGCTTTGTTATTATTGGAACTCTTTCAATAATTAAATTTTTGTAAAATAAAGTAAAATCATCAAGATATACTGCAAAAGTAAAGTTGCCGTAGCTTTGCGGAGCAGTGAAATTAGCAATACCTATATCCAGCATTTGCATTGAAGAGCTTATCTTTGCAGGAATAGCTGAAACATCATAAACTTTATCAGAATTTTTTGGCCCATTGACATCTCTAAAGCTTATTTTAACATTTGAAACTGAAATATCCTGCTCTGTTCCGGAATAAAATCCTGCAGGAATCAAGCATCCCGAATTGCAGTCCCAGTTGTATTTATCTTCAATATAATAATTTAAATCTGCTAATTGTGATTCATCCAGGGAAATTCTCACCGGCTTAATAGCTTTATATTTTCCAGAGCTTGCAAATAAATAATAATCAGATGTATAATTCCTGCTGTAAGGCGGTTCTGAAAAGAAACCGCATGCATTGCTCCCAGTTCTTATTTTAGTATTGTACCCAGAATTTTCAAATTCAGAGCTTACACAAACATAATAATATCCTCTCTCTTCTATTGGAAATTTTCCTTCTGTATCTTCTGCAATACAGCTAACCTCGCCCCCATTAGCACTTATGCTTTCTTTGGGAATGTCGCATCCTGCTAATTCTCCTGAATTATCATACAATCCCATAGACAACCCCTCTCCGCTCCCTTTAACCCAAGCCCCAATTTTCACAGCCGGAGAAATGTCTAAAAACATCTTCTCACAATAAGGAGTATTTGTAATTTCTGTTTCTGAATTTTGGCTTGAATCTGAATAGCATCCTTTGTTCTTCGAACATGAAAAGTCATCACTGCTTTCAGCAAAGACAAAATCTTCATTTCCATCATTTGGCAAATCTATTTTTAATGGAACATTGCAGGATTTCTCTGCATTGCTTGAGATATTAAATTCCATGCTGGTTATGCTCTGCTCCTGCAGATTTCCAGTTATTAAAAATCCTATGAATTTTTTCCCATTATAAGCTAATGAAAATGTTTTTGATGTCGCAGAGCCAGAATAAGCATATTCATCTTCACAATTTGAGTTTGAACATTTTCCTGCATCATTTAATTCTAAAAACTCTCCGAGAGAAATATCCCCCCCAAAACTGCTTCTTATTGAAGAATTTATTGACTGGTTGACAAAGCTTATATTAATCATGCCTGTAATTGTCTCGCCTTTTCCAAAAGCTGTTTTTTCCAAAAAGCTGTTATTGCCTTTAATAAAGCTTCCGCTTGCAAATCCTGTTATTAAAACTATTATTAATGCTAATATTATTTCATTCCTCATTTTTTAAAAAATAAAACACAATTAAAAGAAAAGCTGTAATCATAAAGCTGAAGAATGAAAAGAAAGGCATCTTTGCAACAGCCTGCCCGCATTCATAGGTTTCTTCACCGCCTGATTCACATAATAAAGATGGAATGCTGGCTGTAGCTGTCCAGCTTATTGTCATTATTCCATTTATACATTCCCCATTAACAAATGATTTAATGCATAACCCGGTTAATAATCCACTATTATCTTTATATTTATAGTTGGCAGTGCAGTTTCCTGAACTCCACTTGCACGAGCAATTATATGCATTTAACCCGCAATTAACATTTTCCTGCAATTCTGCACTGTATTCAGCAGCCAAGCACTCATCTCTTGCGCAACTATCACTTGTTTTGTAATTTGAACATGTAGTTATATTATCGCACCAATTAGGGATTGAATTTAAAACACAAACTTCTCCTTCAAAATTCTCTTCATTTTGGCAGCTGTATCCATAAGGACAGCACCCATTTGGAATTCTGTTGCAGTATCCTGCATCTTGCTTTGTATTTTTTAATACTCCTCTTTCATACCAATTTCCATTTATGCATCCTTGCAATACTTCTGATGAAATTAAAAAGCCGACATTTGTTGCAGAGCTTATGCTATTCAGGCTGACATTTAATCCAGCTAATTTATATCCATCAGAAGAAAAATTATAGCTTGTTTTTTCATTCCCGTTAACTATGCTGGAAATTCCAGCAAAATTCCACTTGAAGCTCAAATCATTAAAATTTTTTTGATTCCAATAGTAAATCATTGTCCCATTTGCAGTCTGATTCGGGCAGTCTCCTGCCAGGCATTCAACTGCTCTTGATGAATTATAGTTCACAGCAAAGCTCGCTCCAGCATCAAAATTTACATTCCTGTTATTTTTTATGGAATTCCATAAAGGCTCTTTTATATCTGCAAATACATAAGAGCTTCCTATGATTAATATTCCTATTCTTGCTTCACTCACATTTCCATCACTATCCTTAACACTTAAAACAATATTTCTCTGCCCGCCTGTTGAATAATTTGCAATAAGATTGCAGTTCGAATTTTTAACAGCAGAATAAGAGCATGAATAGCTTCTGCCGTCCCCTAGGCTCCAGTTTACTGACATGATTCCAGAATCATCAGTGCTGTTTTCAATAAGATTTATGTTGTCATTGATAAAATAAATTGATTTATGCTTTGGTCCAATAATGACTGCATTTGGAGGGCTTGTTCCAACAGGAGGAACATAAGCTGGATGGGCAAGGCAGCAGATATTGACATTTCCAGAGCTATTTCCTATTACTGCATTTGTCAAACTTGATAATGAAACTATTAGCTTCTCCTCGCTTAAACAGCTTCCTGTCCTGTTAGTACAGCTTAAATTCCCATAGCATATATTGACATTGTAATTTAAGTTTTCCTTGATTTCAGCTTTTGCATTTATTGTTGAATTCAGCTTTAAAACCATATTTTTCCCATTGCAGTTATGCGGATTAACTCCAGTATACTGCAAGCCAAAAATCTCATTATAGCATATTTCATACAGCCCATTTGAGCCATTCCAAATCTCTCCAAGCCCATTGCTAAAATTAGTCAATCTTAATATTGTCTGGTTTTTTGAGGAGCAGTTTTTTTGGACAACAGGAATATAGCATGGGTCATTCTGCTTGTTGATTTGAGCCAAACACCATGTCGCATTATACACATTTCCATTCCAAGGAGAAATGTCTAAAGCATCTATTTTTCCATCATTTGTAAAGTCAGCTGTCTTGTTATATCCATCCTGCCCGCATCTTGAGCCATATGCATTCAAGAAAGTCTGGTTAACAATCTGGCATGAAGGAGGCATTGGAGCAGGTTCAAAGCACTCAATTCCTTGGCTGTAATGTGATAATATTTCAGCTGGCTCCAAAGTCCTGTTGTAAATAATAAATTCATCAATCAATCCATCAAAAGCCCATAGAGTTCCAGAATTGCTTCTTGTCTTTCCTAAATAAAGGTTATTTAAATTTGGAATATTTGCATCAGCACGGTCTTTGTCAATAGCAACCCTATTTCCATTTAAAAATAATTGAGCTGAATTTGTAGCTCTTTTCCAGACAACAGCAACATGATACCATGTATTATTAGGAAGATTTCCGAGATTATAGATAGCCTGATGTCTATGATTGTTTGAGCTTGAATCATCAAAATAAAATCTTAAATCTTTGCTCTGGTTTATATCAAGAAAAAAATATCTTGAGTTTGTAGAAGCATCAAATATTGTCTGGCTTGTCATCCTATATGGCTTTATCCATATTTCAATTGCCCCATTAGTAATTTGATTGAACCTGTCTGGGAGGCTAAGATATGTTGAATCATTGAGCCTTAATGAACTGTCTTTTATTCCAGGAACCCAGCTAGGGTTTGTATTTCCATTGACTGTTCCATTTCTGCTGTTAATATAATCTATTACTTTTGTTCCATGATTTTCATTAAATTTATAGTAAGCAAAAAGCTTATCAGGGCATATGCTTGATACAAAGCTAAATGATATTATAACTAATAGACTTGCTAATAAGAACAACATCACACCTTTTTTATTCATTCTATTTAAAGATAAAAGAGATTTATAAATGTTATCTCACGAGGACATTTTCGCAGTTAAATCATCTAAATTAACCGGCTTGTAATCTGTAAGTTCAACAGAAACATTTGCAATTTTTCTTTCTTTATTTATAAAAGGATATTTTTCCAGGTCATTATTATGATAGTGTCCAGTAATAATCCAGCTGCTCCAATTTTTTGGAGCTTGTTCAGCATCATGGCAGAGAAAAAGCTGAATCCCCCTATAATTTAACATATAGCCATCAAAGAATTCTATTCTGTCAGATTTATCATGATTCCCCTTGATAAAAATAATATTGCCATTTAATTGCTCAAGCCAGTAATTAATATTTCTCCCCTTGTATGCCAAATCTCCTAGAAAAAACACTAAATCTCTTTTTCCTATGGCATTATTCCAATTTGCTAATAAGGCTTTATTCATCTCATCAACACTAGAAAAAGGCCTTTTGCAGTACTTTATTATGTTCGCATGGTCAAAATGCTGGTCAGAAGTTACAAATATTTTTTTCTCCATGTTGCTTTAAAGAAATTCAATATTTTTATAGATTATTGCAATCCAATCTAGCCTTTCATGACAGCAATTGGCTTTAATCTTGCAACTAGTCTTGCTAATCCTAATTTATCACTTACTTTTGCAACTTCGTCAATGTCTTTATAAACTTGTGGAGCTTCTTCAGCTAATCCCTGCCAGCTTCCAGTCTCAACATCAATTCCTTTATTATTTAGCTCTTTCTTAACATCTTCTCCTCTTAATTCTCTTAAGGCAGCGCTTCTTGAACTTATTCTCCCTGCTCCATGTGCAGTTGAAGCAAAACTTTTTTCTTCAGCTTCCTTTGTGCCGACTAATATATACGACGCTGTTCCCATGCTTCCGGGAAGAAGTACAGGCTGTCCTGTTTCCCTGTAAACAGCAGGAAGCTCTTTTCTTCCAGGCCCAAAGCTTCTTGTAGCTCCTTTTCTATGCACGCACAATTTCACTTTCTTTCCATCAACTAAATGCTCTTCAATTTTTGCAATATTATGGCAGACATCATAAATCATCTCAATTTCAGCTTCAGGAAAAAATCTCAAAACAGCTTTTTTTGTCCATTCTTGAATCATCTGCCTGTTGCAGAAAGCAAAATTAGCAGCACAAGCCATAGCTGAAAAATACTTTTTTCCCAAATCAGAATTAATCGGCGCATTTATAAGCTCCCTGTCCGGAAGATTCTCGAAGCCATACTTGTCTTCCATTTCCTTAATATAATCACTTGCTACTTGATGTCCTAGCCCTCTTGAACCGCAATGAATAGCAATAGCAATCTGCCCTTTTTCTTTAATTCCAAACTTTTTTGCAATTTCAGAATTAAAAATCTCATCAACTTCTTGTACCTCAAGAAAATGATTGCCAGAACCTAAGCTTCCTAATTGAGGAAGTCCTCTTGCAATTGCTCTTTGACTAACATCTTTGGCATTTCCACCTTGAATGCATCCATAATCCTCTGTTCTTTCTAAATCTTCTTTCTTGCCATATCCTTGTTTAACAGCCCATTTAGCCCCTGTTTCCAAAATTTCCTTAATCTGCTCCTTGTCAAGCTTGACAACACTTCCCTTCCCAACACCTTTTGGAACATCTCTTGCAAATTGCGAGAGTACTTGTTTCTTCTTCCCTTTCATTTCCTTGATGTTAAGATTAGTTGCAAGAACCCTGATTCCGCAATTTATGTCATACCCACAAAATCCCGGGGAGATAATTCCCTTATCTAAATCAAATGCTCCGACACCGCCTATGCATGCCCCATATCCTTGGTGAGCATCAGGGCACACAACTATATTTTTGATAACTCCGGGCAGCGTAGCCATGTTTTGAGCTTGTTCTAATGTTATATCTTGTTTCATTGCTTCAAATTGTTTTTCGGATGCATATATAACTACTGGAACTAACATTTTTCCTGTCTTTTCTATTCGCCAAGTATACTCGCCTATCTTGTTAATTTCAACCATTTTTCTTTTTCTTCATTGTTTAATAAATTATTATCTGCTAAATATTTGACATCTCCCTTTTTAATTCTTTCTGAAAGTTTCTTAATTTTTATTTCAGGATTTTTCATAAAAACTCTAAGAGAAAGCTATTTTTAAGTGTTTATATCTTTAATTACTCGCAAGGATTTAAAGCCTTGTTCAACTGCTCTGAACACCATGCTTCATTCTTTGCATTCCCAGATAAAGGAGAAATGTCTAAAGCATTGATTTTCCCGTCATTTGTAATATCAACTCTCTTGTCATAATTTTCATTTCCGCATTGAGAGCCATAAGATTGAGAAAGCAAATCCTGCAATTGCTTGCAGTAATTAGCTGCAGAAGCTGCAGTCTCGCATGGATTTCCTGCCTTGTCTAATTGCTCCTTGCATTTTGTTTCATTTCCAAATATTCCAGATAAAGATGAAACATCTGCTGTATTCACTTTCCCATCTCTATTGAAATCAATCCTCTTGTCATAATTAGAATCCCCGCATTTTGAGCCTATTGAATTTGTAAGTGCTTCCTGAAGTTGTGGGCAATAAACAGCTGGAATTGAAACACAAGCTCCATTTGAGCACCCACTAGGGCATCTTATAGTCTTGTATCTAATAGTCTCGGTGGTGCTTGCCCTAACACAATAAAACTCTCTTAATGTATTTTTATTAGTGCATAAATCTGTTTTTGATGAAGTTGCTCTGTTTCTTCTCACATCAAACAAGCTTAATGTTTTCTTGACATTAGCATCAGTCTCGCTGATAATAGGCCCCTCATTTCTTGTTCCTGCAGTTACGCATATAACTCTTCTTGAATCAGACACACAGGCTTTTACTTCATATTTCTTGCTTGAGTCGCATAAATTTGAATCAGAGCATGTTCTGCTTTGGTTGTTATTAATGCAAGCACTCCAATCACCGCAAGTCCAGTTTGAAACACATGCAGAAACAGGGCAATTTCCACAATCTAGGGCACAGGATGAACAATTCTCGCTTATATCACATATATTATTCCCGCATCTCTCTGTTGAAACAGCTATTTTATCAATACAATTGCCATTCAAGCAGGTCTTATTTAATCCGCAGTTATTTTCACTGCTCCACTTCAAGCACCCAGCAATATTCTCACAAATCTTGTAATTGTCTCCAGAGCAGTTTCTTGCCCCTAAAACACATTCATCAACACATGCAGGAATATTGCTAGTTGGGATAACATTAATCCTAAAATTTCTGCTTTCAGAAATTCCTTTAATATCTAATGAAGAGCACTCAACTCTCCAGATATAGTTTCCATTCTCAAGAATCAAACTTGCGCTATTGACAGAATCAGGATTATCAAAGCTTTTTGCAATTTCATTATTTAATAGCAAATCACATTTCCCAATCAAAAGTTCAGAACTTGTGTTAAACCTAAATTCAATATTATTCACATTAAAAACAGAATTATCTGCAGGGCTCAATAATGCAATATTTATTCCAGTATTAATATCAGGCATTTGAGGTATAGGCGGCGCACTTGGATAAGTAATAAATCCTGTTAATCTTGCCCCTGCTACAGCCATTGCTATCAAAACTATTCCCAGTATAATCATCTCTTTTTTCATCATGCTCTTATATCTTTAAAGTTTTTAAACTTATTTTATTGTTTCAAATGTAGTATTTAATATTGGTGTATTAGGATGCCATTGCAAGTATTTATTCAAAACAATTTCTGCATAATTTTTAAAGCTATTTAATGTGTTATCATCCAGATTGTATAAATCATTGATGCTCTTGCCTTGGAAAAACTGCGCTATTTTTAACTGATAAATTTCCAGTTTATCTATATTGCTCCATTTGCATGTTAATATCAAAGTTGCATTCTTAAAGTCAGGCCCATTATAATTATCACTCTTTCTTTCAGAACCGCATTCTATCCCTGATAATCTAGTATCAAATGTATTTTTATTTATAGGTGCGCTGGTATAATAATTATAAATATCATTATAAGCTAAAGATATAAATTTATAGAATCTCGAGCTGTCTAATAAATATCTTCTATCTCCTCGGGTATTTGATATAAACTCTTCTCTTGTAGTTTCTTCTCCAGGATAAAACTGCTTGACAGCAGAAGGATTTACAGAAAAATAAGCTATAAACTCTTTATTGGAATTAAACAAACTTTTCAAATTAGAATCTGCCATTCTAGGATAAGAATGCCCATTATAATCATCAAGCACATTCATGATTCTTAACTGCGTGTAATTTCTAGCATATGTACTATAATATCCAAAAGGCCCTAAAATAGTTGAATTAATTTCAGGAATCTTCTTTATATAATCTCTATTATCTTCAAGAACTTCTTTGTCATAATTATTCTTATACACAAAAGGCTTTGCATAATAATAAACACCGTCTTGTTTGTTCTTTAGAGTAATCTCCAAGCTGTAAATTCCATTATTAACAAGCCCCAAAGAATTAATCCACTTTCTCAACTCCAAATAATCCATTTGATTCTTCTGGCTTGTAAAGTCTCTAGATGCAATTAAATTTTCATCCTTCTTAATATTTAGTTTATCAATATTTCCATAAATAAAAGATGGTGTCACGAAAGGAGGGTAAGCTGAAGAGCTTATTCCCATAATCCCTAGTCCATAATCTCCATACAATTCCCTATAGCTTTCATTCTCACCGGAAGGATCAAAGTCTTTCATTCCTCCGGAAAATATTTGTTTTGGTATTATAAGATTTTTTTCAAAATAATTATTATTATAAAAGCTGACAATTGGATTTCTGTCAATCTCACTTAAAATATCATAAACAACAGCATCATAGACTTTAGGGTCGTCTCTGTATTTCTTAATAAACCTTCCACCTCTATCACTTAATTCAATTTGATATAAAAATTTATTTACTTCATCAATATAAACAAGCGAATAACCACTTTCACCTCTTTTGCATATTAAATCATATCTTCCTATCTTGCAGTTAAATTGGTCTCTACCTATAATAGGTGCCTTATCTCCTAGCTTCATTATGATAATTTGAATGCCTCCATTAAAAACAGGAGCAGTTTTTCCTTTTTCATACTCTACAGCTTCTACATGATCATAAGAAAAGTCAGCATCCATAACAGTAGCAAGATTCTGCAATTTTATTTCTCTGTTTGAAACATCCACCTTGTCAATTTGCATTGTTTCAGTGTTAGGATAAAGATTTTTTGCCTGATATCTTATACTTATTATTGGTTTTTTGCCATCTGCACTTCCTCCAGATATTACAAAACCATATGGATGATTTTCAAGATTCATGAATCTTGTTCTTAATAATGGGTTGTTTGCAATAAATTGGTAGGCATCTTGATAAAATATATTGATTGGCTTGGCAGGAACAATCAAGTCTTTAATATCCCCCTCAATCACTTGTGAAAATTCATAATAATGCCCCTGCGTGAAATTTGGAAGTTGTATTGCAGGATTTCCTGAAAAAGAATAATATATCTGCGGATATATTGAGCCATAAGCTTTATAATCTCTTGCCTTAAATCTATGTTCAAATACAATTTTATTGTCAGTCGCATCTCTTATCTTATAATCAAAAATAGCTTCTTCTACTCTTTTCCATTCATCCTTGGACAAATAAGCACCACTAATTGGTGTAAAATATGCTTGAAGTATTGTAGTCCAAGGCATATCTAATGCATTTTTATGATACCCATTTCTATCATAAAGTTCAGGAGATGAGCCTGCCCAAAAATAAGCCTTCCCATTCAGTGTAATAATCCCATTTTTTAATCTAATTCCAACTTTTAATATAATATTCATATCCCAGCTTTTCCAGATAAAATGCAGGGCATCATTCATAGGTGAAAATTTTATAGGCACATTCCCCCTTGCAACAGGAGCATCAATTAATATGACTCTTCCTAAAAAATCTTCTCCAGGCCTCCATTTAATCTCTCTAGTTATAATATCACTTACTTTAAATAATACAAATCCATCTTTAGTGCTTATAATTGGTGTTTCATACTTTTTGCTTGAATTCCTAGGGTCAGTAAATTCTACTTTATACCTAATCTCACCTTCTTCAAAATACTTAGTATTAAATCCTCCGCCAACTTGTATATAATCTTCATATAATTTTTGCACTCTCTTTGTATAAAATGGATAAATCTCCTTCCCAAACCCGCATATATTAAAAATTTCAGGGTCTACAGTATCAATTGTCTCGCTTGTTCTTCCAACAAGAACAACCTTTGAGCTGTAATTCACACAGAACTCAAAATCAGGAATAAGTTCTCTAGGATTATAATAATATTTATACATTGATTCCATTAAAGGAGTTGTATAAGTTTTTCCATTGTTTTCATTTTTAATTACAGCATAATAACTCACAGGCTCTCTATCTCCTGTTAGCATTCTTCCTCCAATTACTATAGAAGCTACATAAGGAGTTGAAAATAATGCCTCTTCTGTCACAATAGGCTCTAAGAAAACATTCATAGTAGGATTAATTGATTTTCCCTGCCAATATCCTCCAAATATTGTCCTCATTCTATTTGTTCCAGAAATAATATATAAGTTGCTGGCTGTAGGATATGGCAATATACTATATTGTTCCCTAGCAGTATAATTTATATTCCTATTCCATGCATTTGTCAAAGAATCTTGAGGCATTTTTACTGTTATTGGCTCTCCAACTGTGACATTAAAATAAGCTAAATTATCAGAAGTATCCACTTCTTCCTGTTGTGCCTTTAAATAGAGCGGAAATTTCCAATGCCCTCTTTCTTTAAATAATAAAGTAACACTTCCTCTAACTGTTTTATTTACAGCAACAGATTCAGGAATTTCTGCTTCAACTACATCAGCAAGAACTTGCTCTCCAATATCAAGCTCAAAACTTAAATTAGTCAATGGCTTGTTTCCAAGATTTTTAACATAAAATTCCATCTTTTCTGTTTTGCCGATGTTTGTCTGGATATTAAGTTCTGGAGAAGCTAAAAAAGCATCATGCAAAGGAGGTTGAGCTTCAAATAATGAAACATTTAACTGCTTTAATAAAGAAGGAATATCTGTTATATTTAAATTCTTAATTTCTGTATAATTCATTTTAGGCACTTGTCCTATTTGCTGGTGATAATTAACATCCCCCATCTCAACAACAAAAACAATCCATTTCCCATTATTGCAATTCCAATCAGAGCCTGCATTATGCTTCTTGCATGAATAAGCAAGGAAGACAGCATAATCACTATTAGTAAAATTAGAAATAGTTAATGAAGCTTGTCCCTTTTCTCTTAACCATCCAGTATTCCCAACATGAGTTCCATCAAAGTCAAAATTAACCCATCTTCCTTTCTTTTCATCTAAGTAATATCCTTTTCCATAAACAATTGCATTCACATTGCTTTCTTTTGTAATATCATAGCTTTCTAGTTTTAGCTCAAAATGATGCTGTTCTCCAGAACTTGTATGGCTTGCTCCCCAACCGCCATTAAATCTCTCACCATCAAAGCTCCAATCAGGTATTCCTATTATAGCATCTCCTGTCAGGAAGCTCAAAATCTTGAAATTAGATTTTGGCTTTATAACATCCTCATAATTTCCAGGCTCACTAGGATTTTCAGGAAGCTCTAAATCAGCATAAGAATCCCCTATGACTCTTCCTGTCAGTGCTTTTAAATTATCAGTTAAAGCTTGAAGATATTTATTCCAGGCTTGTCCTGCTGTCATCTTTCCTTCTTTTAATTTTTTGTCAAGCTCTGCTTTAGGAATAGTCTTTGAAGTCTTCCTGTTATTTGCTTCTTCAATAGTCTTCTTTATTCCTTTTTTCTTAAAGTCGCGATTAACTTTTTCTGCCTGCTTGTCAGCATCTTCTGCTGT